>Ga0209831_1004916_pt1 | contig 10272 bp, 7 predicted proteins | sample Maine_Asex4_meta_FD_187451 | JGI IMG/M metagenome (GOLD analysis project Ga0209831, IMG submission 187451) | Marine algal microbial communities from Maine, USA - Maine_Asex4_metaG (SPAdes) (version 2) | ecosystem: Host-associated > Algae > Red algae > Unclassified | place: Maine, USA | collected...
TGATGACGTCGACCGAGGGGCGCTGCGTGGCGAGGATCAGGTGGATGCCGGCCGCCCGCGCCTTCTGCGCGATGCGCGCGATCAGCTCCTCGGCCTTCTTGCCGACCTGCATCATCATGTCGGCGAACTCGTCCACCACCACCACGATCAGCGGCAGCGGCTCCAGGATCGGCGGAGGACCCGCCGGATTGAGCGACAGCTCGGCCACCCACAGCGGATCGGTCAGCGGCTCGCCGGCCTCCTCGGCCTCGCGGATCTTCCGGTTGTAGCCGGCGATGTTGCGCACCTTCAGCGCCGCCATCACCGTGTAGCGCCGCTCCATCTCGCCCACGCACCAGCGCAGCGCGTTGGCGGCTTCCGACATGTCGGTCACCACCGGGGTGAGCAGGTGGGGGATGCCGTCGTAGACGTTCAGCTCCAGCATCTTCGGATCGATCAGGATCAGCCGGACATCGCGCGCGGTGGCCTTGTAGAGCAGGCTGATCAGCATGGCGTTGACCGCCACCGACTTGCCCGAACCGGTGGTGCCGGCCACCAGCAGGTGCGGCATCTTCGCCAGGTCGGCGGTGACCGGGTGGCCCGAGATGTCCTTGCCGAGCGCCAGCGTCAGCGGCGACTTCTGCGCGGCGTACTGCTCGCTCATCAGCATCTCGGACAGCTGCACCATCTCGCGGTGCTGGTTCGGCACCTCGATGCCGATCGTGCTCTTGCCGCGGATCACCTCGACCACCCGCACCGAGATCAGCGACAGCGAGCGGGCGATGTCCTGCGACAGCCCGGTCACCCGGCTGGCCTTGATGCCCGGGGCGAGCTGCATCTCGAAGCGGGTGATCACCGGCCCCGGCTGCACCGCCACCACCCGCACCTGGATCTTGAACTCGGCCAGCTTCTCCTCCAGCAGCACCGACAGGGCCCGCAGCTCCTCCTCGCTGAACCCCTTGGTGATCGGCGCCGGCGCGTCCAGCAGCGCCATGGGCGGCAGGTCGGTGTCCGGCACGTCCAGGTACAGCTTGGCCTGGCGCTCCTCGTTGTGCGCCCGCTGGCGGATGGCGATGCGCTTGTCGCGCGAGGCCTCGCTCTCGGCCCTGGGCGGGTGCGACGCGCGCGCAGGCGTCGCGGCGCGCGCCGATCCGGCCGTGGCAGCGGCTCGGGCGATCGGGGCGTCCCGGTCGTCATCGGCGCCCGGATCCACGTCGGGCGTGCCGCCCGGCGACGGTTCGGGCACGTCCTCGTCCGCCACCTCGACCGCCGCCCGCGCGGCCACCGTCTCGCCGAGCGCCGCATCGGTCGAGATGTCGTCCGACGACGCCGACCCGTTCGCGGACGATCCCCCGCGGGCCTTCCTCGCGCGGGCACCGGCCGCACGCTTGCCGGCCGGCGGCGCCGCACCGTCGTCCCGCCCGCCCGTTTCCCGGCTCGCGCCCGTGCCCGTACCCCGGCGCTGGCGACGTGAAGCGTTCATCAGCGCATCCGCCTCGTCCAGCGAGGCCGCCAGCGCATCGCGCCGGTCCGCATCCCGGCCGGGTGCGGCGACGCCTGCGCGCCCCGGCTCGTCGGGACCTTCGGCCAGGCGCCGCAACGCGCCACCGGCCGAGTCGACGGTCGCGAACAGCGTGGCCAGCAGTCCGCGCTCGGGCACCGCGCGATCGGCATCGATGGCCATGCTCGACGAGGAACTCGCCAGCGCGTCGGTGGCCCCGGGCATCGTGTCGGCGAACCGGATGCGCCGGGCCTCGTCCGCCTCGCGCTGGCGCTGGCGCTCCTCGCGTTGGCCGGCCTGCCCGTCGAACAGCCCGCCGAGCCGTTCGATGCCGCGCACCATGGCGGTGCCGATCGCCTCGATCAGCTGCAGCCAGGAAGTACCGAACGCCAGCGTCAGCGACGAGAAGAACAGCGCGAGCAGCAGCAACGTGGTGCCCAGATGGTGCAGGTAGGCGACCAGGCGCCAGGCCACCGCGGTGCCCAGGATGCCGCCACCGAACGAACCGTGCGGCAGGGCACCGTCCGAGACGTCGATGTGCAGGTCCGCCAGCCCGCTGGCCGCGGCCAGCATCAGCAGCACGCCGATGACGCGGACGAACACGAACGGGCGGTACACGCTGGCCCGGCGGCGGCGGTCGCGGAACAGCAACCAGGCGCTGACGCCGAGGATGACCGGGATCAGCCAGGCCATGAACCCGAACAGGTACAGCGCCATGTCGGCGAACCAGGCGCCGGCACGGCCGACGCTGTTGCGCACCCGATCCCCCGCGCCGGTGTCCGACCAGCCGGGGTCGTCGGCATGGAACCCGGCCAGCGCGAGCGCCGCCAGCAGGGCCGCGAACCCGCAGACGATCGCCCCGACCTCGCGCAGCAGGCGCGCCATCTGGCCGATCGCCACCGTGTCGGCCAGCGTCGCGGTGGCCAGCGTGCGGGAGCGGCCACCGCGTGGCGCGGCACCACCGGTGCGCCGCGCGGCGGCCGGAGCCTTGCCGGTTCCGCGCGATGCGCTGACCTTGCGCGAGGTGATGCGCGAACCGCCCGTCGTGCGGGCGCCCGCCTTCTTCCCGGCCACCTTCTTGGCCGCGCTCTTCTTGCGCACGCCCCCCTTGGCCGGCTTGGCCTGCAGGGCCGTGCCGGCCGTTCGTTTGCGGATAGCCTGTGCCAAGACGCGTTCCTGAGTGCGTAAGGGGACCCGGTGGCAGCTCCCGTCGGTAGAATCCGAAAGTGTAGACCCTCACCGCGAACCCTTCCATGCCCGCCCCCCCGCCGACCGATCCGTCCGAGACGCCCGACACGATCGCCGAGCCGGTCGCCGACCCCGTTGCCGACCCCATCGCCGACGAGGCCCACGCCAGGCTGCTCATCCTCGGCTCCGGACCGGCCGGCTACACCGCCGCGGTGTACGCGGCACGGGCGAACCTGTCGCCGCGCCTGATCGCCGGCATGCAGCCCGGGGGCCAGCTCGTCACCACCACCGACGTGGACAACTGGCCGGCCGATGCGATGGGCGTGCAGGGTCCGGAACTCATGGAGCGCTTCCGCCAGCACGCCGAGCGGTTCGAGACCGATCTGGTCGCCGATCACATCGAGTCGGTCGACCTGTCGCGCCACCCGTTCACGCTGACCGGCGGGAGCGAGACCTACACCTGCGACGCGCTGGTGATCGCCACCGGCGCGAGTGCCATGTACCTGGGCCTGCCCTCCGAGCAGGCGTTCATGGGCCGCGGCGTGTCGGCCTGCGCCACCTGTGACGGCTTCTTCTACCGCGGCAAGCCGGTGGCGGTGATCGGTGGCGGCAACACCGCGGTGGAGGAGGCGCTGTACCTGTCCAACATCGCCAGCCACGTCACGCTGGTGCACCGCCGCGACAGCCTGCGCGCGGAGAAGATCCTGCAGGACCGGCTGTTCGAGCGCGAGCGCGAGGGGCGGGTGCGCATCGTGTGGAATCACGTGCTCGACGAGGTGCTGGGCGACACCGCCGGCGTGACCGGGCTGCGCCTGCGTCAGGCCGGCGGGTCGGACGCCGTCGAGTCGATCGAGGTGCACGGGGTGTTCATCGCCATCGGTCACAAGCCCAACACCGCGCTGTTCGCCGGCCAGCTGGACATGGCCGACGGCTACATCCGGGTGAAGAGCGGCACGCACGGCGAGGCCACCGCCACCAGCGTGCCGGGCGTGTTCGCCTGCGGTGACGTCATGGACCATGTGTATCGCCAGGCCATCACCTCGGCCGGCACCGGGTGCATGGCGGCCCTGGACGCCGAGCGCTGGCTGGAGGCGCGGGCCACCGGCAACGACGAGCTGAAGACGGTCACCGATGCGCTGGCCACCCAGGCCGACGACGATCTGGCGAGGCGTGCCTCCGTATAGGCGACCATGCCTGACGACATGTTCGACGCACCGGCCTCCCCGGTCCTGCAGATCGAGATCCGTGACAGCCTCGCCGGCATAACGCCGGCGGACTGGGACGCGCTCGACCCCACCGGCAATCCGTTCCTGCGCCATGCCTTCCTGCACGCGCTGGAATCCGCCGGCTGCCTGGGCGAGCGCACCGGCTGGTACCCGCGCATCCTGCTGCTGTGGTCGGGCGCGGACGAGGCGGCAGCCGGTGCCGAACCGGGGGCCGGACCGCGCGAACTGGTCGGGGCGGTGCCGGCCTACGTCAAGACCAACAGCTACGGCGAGTTCGTGTTCGACTGGGCCTGGGCCGAGGCCTTCCAGCGCCACGGTCACGCCTACTACCCCAAGCTCGTCGTGGCGGTTCCGTTCACACCCGCCACCGGTCCGCGCCTGCTGGTGCGCGCCGATCAGCCGGCGGGCGCCACGCGCGAGCTCATGGCCGGCGCGCTGCGCCAGTTCGCGGAGTCCGAGGAGTGGTCCGGCATCCACTACCTGTTCGTGAGCGAGGACGAGCAGCGGCTGCTGTGCGGCCCGGACGAGACCGATGGGGCGGAACCGCCCCCGGCGCAGGGCGCGACGGGCGAGACGGGCAACGGCGGCGACGGCGATGGGGACGCCGGCGAGGGCACGGCCGTCGATCACCTGCCCCGGCTGGACTGCCAGTACCACTGGCGCAACGACGGCTACGCCTCCTTCGACGACTTCCTGGCCCAGTGCACCTCGAAGCGGCGCAAGACGCTCAGGCGCGAGCGGCGCTACGTCAGCGATGCCGGGCTGCGCCTGGAGCGACGTTCGGGCGAGACCCTGACCGATGCCGAATGGGAGTGCGTGCACGCCTTCTACAACGCGACCTTCGATCGCAAGTGGGGCAATCCGTCGCTCACCGGGGCGTTCTTCCGCGAGGTGGGCCGCACGTTCGGCCGCAACACGCTGATCGTGTTCGCCTACGACCCGACCGACGCCACCCCGGACGAGCCGGTCGCCTGCTCGGTCATGTTCCACGGCGGCGGCACCCTGTACGGACGCTACTGGGGCTGCCGGCGCGACTACAACGCGCTGCACTTCGAGGCCTGCTACTACCAGGGCATCGAGCACTGCATCGAGCACGGCATCGAGCGCTTCGAGCCCGGCGCGCAGGGCGAGCACAAGATCACCCGCGGGTTCGAGCCGACGCTGACCCGCTCGGCGCACTGGATCTTCCACGACGGATTCCGGGACGCGGTGGCGGGGTACCTGGACCAGGAGCGCCCGCACGTGCGGGAACGCTGCAACGGCCTGAACGAGCTGCTACCGTTCAAGGCCGACATAGAACCGGCCTGACGTCGTTCCCTGCATGCCCATCCCGTTCCTGGCATCCGACGACGACACCACGCCGTTCCCGGACGTCTCCTGCGCGCTGATCGAGCCGAACGGCCTGCTGATGGCCGGCGGCAGCCTCGCACCCGCCAGGCTGGTGCGCGCCTACCGGCGCGGCGTGTTCCCCTGGTTCGAGGACGGCGAGCCGATCCTGTGGTGGTCGCCCGACCCGCGCTGCGTGATCTGGCCGGAGGCCATCAAGGTGTCGCGCAGCCTGGGCAAGACGATCCGCTCCGGACGCTTCGAGATCACCGAGAACCTGGCCTTCCGCGAGGTCATGCAGCAGTGCGGTGCACCGCGTGCCGGCTCCACCGGCACCTGGGTCACCACCGGCATGATCGACGCCTACTGCCGGCTCAACGCGCTGGGCATCGCGCGCTCGGTGGAGGTGTGGGAAGGCGACACGCTGGCGGGCGGGCTGTACGGGGTATCGCTGGGGCGGGTGTTCGTCGGCGAGTCGATGTTCTCGCGCGCCAGCGACGCCTCCAAGGTGGCGCTGGTGCACCTGGCGCGCGGCGGGCGCTACCGGCTGATCGACTGCCAGCTGGAGACCCCGCACCTGCGCTCGATGGGTGCGGTGACGATCGAGCGTTCGCGCTACACCGAGCTGCTGGACGGGTTCACCGACCGGGCCGATGAACGGTGCCTGACGCTGCTCGATCCGCGAACGGCGACCGGAGACGGGCGGCTGCGGGCCAGCTGACCGGCAAGGCTCGCCAGATCGTACCCGGCGACGCTCCACGGGCAGGCCGGGAGCAAAACCCGCCGGACGTGACGATTCACCCCTGCTTCAACGCATCGACGATCGCCGCCTGCACCGAGGCGCGGTCCGACGGCACGGTGCGGATGGCGTCGTGCCCCGCGATCGCGGTCTCCGGATCCTTCAGGCCATGTCCGGTCAGCGTGCAGGCGATGACGCTGCCCGAGGGAATCCTGCCCGAGCGCACATCCCGCAGCGCCCCGCACAGCGACACCGCCGAGGCCGGTTCGCAGAACACGCCCTCGCGCGTGGCCAGCAGCGACTGGGTCGCCAGCAGCTCCTCGTCGGTGACCTCGTCGAACCAGCCGCCGGACTCGTCGACCGCGGCCTGCGCCAGCTTCCAGCTCTGCGGGTTGCCGATGCGGATGGCGGTGGCCAGGGTCTCGGGCACCTCGACCGGAGCACCGCGCATGAACGGTGCCGCCCCGGCCGCCTGGTAACCGACCATCACCGGACGCGTGTCGGTCAGGGTGTCGTGCAGGTACGGGCACTGGCCGTTGCACAGCGTGCAGCTGGCGGTGTCGTGCCCGGCCGCCTCGCAGTAGCCGATCCAGTAGCCGGAGATGTTGCCGGCGTTGCCGACCGGGATGCAATGGTAGTCCGGTGCGCGGCCCAGCGCCTCGACGATCTCGAACGCCCCGGTCTTCTGGCCCTGCAGGCGGTACGGATTGACCGAGTTGACCAGCTCCACCGGCGTGTTGCCGCCGGCGATCTCCTTCACCAGCCGCATGCCGTCGTCGAAGTTGCCCTTGATCTGCAGCACGATCGCGCCGTGGGCGATCGCCTGGGCCAGCTTGCCCATCGAGATCTTGCCCTCCGGGATCAGCACGAACGCCTTCATGCCGGCGCGGGCGGCGTAGGCGGCCGCCGAGGCCGAGGTGTTGCCGGTGGAGGCGCACACGATCGCCTTCGCACCCTTCTCGGCCGCCTTGCTGACCGCCATGGTCATGCCGCGGTCCTTGAACGAACCGGTCGGGTTCAGGCCCTCGTACTTGACGTGGATCTCGACCTCGCTACCGTCACCGGCCGCCAGCTCGCGCGGGATGTTGACCAGCCGGATCAGCGGCGTGTCGCCCTCGCACAAGCTGACCACCGGCGTGTCGTCGTCGACCGGCAGACGGTCCCGGTAGCGTTCGATCAGCCCCTCGTAGCGATGGCTCTGGGGGTGGCGCTCACTGGTCATGCGAAATGGTGTCTCGGGTTCGGAAGGGTGCCGGACGGGGCGAACCGGGCCGGCGGACAAGGTCTCAGCCGAGCGTCTCGACGCGGATCGTCACCACCGGCGTGCGCACCGCCTGCAGCGCCTCGATCGCCACCACCGCCTCGCGCAGGATGCGCTCGCGCACCTCGCGGGTCAGCAGGATGATCGGCACGGTGAGCGGTCCGTCACCGGCCGCCGTCGGCTCCTTCTGCAGGATGGCCTCGATGCTGATGTCGGACGCGCCGAAGATGCCGGCCACCGCCGCCATCACGCCGGGCCGGTCGTCGGCCTCCAGGCGCAGGTAGAACGGCGAGCGGAAATCGTCCGGTGCGAGGGCACCGAGCGGTGCGTTGTCCGCCGCCGGCGCGCTGATCGGCGAGCGCGGCACCAGCTCGGAGCCGCGCGCGATGTCGATCAGGTCGGCGACCACCGAGGAGCCTGTCGGACCGGAACCGGCGCCCGCACCGTAATACAGGGTGGACCCCACGGCGTCGCCGTGCACCACGACCGCGTTCATGACCCCGTCCACGCTGGCCAGCAGGCGCCCGGCCGGGACCAGCGTCGGGTGCACGCGCAGCTCCAGCCCCTCGGCGCGCCGTCGGGCCACGCCCAGGTGCTTGATGCGGTAGCCCAGCTCGGCGGCGAACGCCACGTCGGCCCGCTCGATCGCGGAGATGCCCTCGGTCATCACGCCATCGAACTCCAGCGGGGCGCCGAACGCGATGGAGGCGAGGATGGCCAGCTTGTGGGCCGCATCGATGCCCTCGACGTCGAAGGTGGGATCGGCCTCGGCGTAGCCGAGCGCCTGAGCATCGCCCAGCGCATCGGCGAACTCACGACCATGGCTGGTCATCTCGGACAGGATGTAGTTGCCGGTGCCGTTGATGATGCCTGCCAGCCACTCGATGCGGTTGCCGGCCAGGCCCTCGGACAGCGCCTTGACGATCGGGATGCCGCCGGCGATCGCCGCCTCGAAGCGCAACGACACGCCGTGCTCCTGCGCGAGCGCGAACAGCGACTCGCCGTGGGTGGCGATCAGCGCCTTGTTGGCGGTGACCACGTGCTTGCCGCCGGCCAGCGCACGGCGCGTCCAGCCCAGCGCCGGCTCCTCGCCACCGGCCAGCTCGCACACGATGTCGATGTCCGGGTCGTCCAGCAGCGCGTCGGCGTCGGTGAGGATCTCGAAGCGGTGCCCCCGTTCGTCGCGCCAGGCCGTGGCACGACCGGCGTCTCGCACCAGGGCGGCGTGGACGCGCAGCGGGCGTCCGGCGCGTCGCTCGATGTCGGCCGCACCGCGACCGAGGATGTCGGCCACGCCGCGACCGACCGTGCCGAGGCCGACCAGGCCGATGTTCAGGGGGGTCAATCGAGCGCCTCGCAGGGGTGAGCCGCGCGAGATCGGCAGGCTCCGAAGCGCCGTATGATACGGCAATGGACATGCGACTCGAGAACGCCGACGTTCCGCTGATCAACGCCTACGGTCCCGGACTGCTGGCGGTGGACAACGTCGATTACCGCAGCAACCTGCTCATCACCCGCACCCGTGTCATCGAGCACTGGTTCGAGGGGCCGCTCGACGCGCTCGGCCTGGCGGACTTCGCCGCGCTGTTCGAGTCGGTGGAGGGCGAGGAGCGCGCGGAGATCCTGCTGCTGGGCACCGGGGCGACGCACGTGTTCCCGCCGATGCGGCTGATGGGCGAACTCGGCCGCGAGGGCATCGCGCTGGAGGCGATGAACACCCGGGCGGCGTGCCGCACCTACAGCGTGCTGGTCAACGAGGCGCGGCCGGTGGCGGCCGCGCTGCTGCAGATCCGCGAGTGATCCCGGCGCGCGTCATGTCGTGAACGTCAGGCCGTGAACAGCGAATCGGCCGAGTAGCCGCTGCCCTCGAGCGTGCGGCGCAGGCGCTTGAGCGCCTCCATCTGGATCTGGCGCACGCGCTCGCGGGTGACGCCCAGTTCACGGCCAACCTCCTCCAGCGTGTTCTTCTCGTGGCCGTTGAGCCCGAACCGTCGCTCCAGCACCGCACGCTGCTTGTCCTCCAGCGATCCGAGCCAGGCATCGATGTTGCCGTGCACCCGCTCCTCCTGCAGCGCCTCGGACGGATCGACGTTGTTCTCGTCGGGGATGATGTCGAGCAGGGAACGCTCGCCGTCCTTGCCGATCGCCACGTCGACCGAGCTGACCCGGTCACGCAGGCCCATCAGCCGCTGCACGTCGGCGAGCGGCTTGTCGGTCACCATGGCAATGTCCTCGCAGGTCGGCTCGCGGTCCATGGACTGCTGCAGCCGCCGCTCGGCCTTGATGTACACGTTCATCTCCTTGACGACGTGGATCGGCAGCCGGATGGTGCGGGTCTGGTTCATCAGGCCCCGCTCGATGGTCTGGCGGATCCACCAGGTGGCGTAGGTCGAGAACCGGAAACCGCGCTCGGGGTCGAACTTCTCGACCGCGTGGATCAGGCCCAGGTTGCCTTCCTCGATCAGGTCGAGCAGCGCCAGGCCGCGGTTCATGTAGCGGCGCGCGATCTTGACCACCAGGCGCAGGTTGCACTCGATCATCTTGGCGCGCGACTTCCCGCAGCCCTTCTGCGCCAGACGGGTGTAGCTCTTCTCCTCGTCCGCGGTCAGCAGGCTGGAGTGCTCGATCTCCTTGAGATACATGCGCGTGGCATCCATCTCGCGCCGCGACGCATCCGGTAGCTGGCTCCTGGGCAGCTTCTCGCCATCGTCGGGTGCGCGTTCAACCGGGTGGCTGCGGTAGCCGGTGTTGAGTGACTGGTTCCAAGTGCTGCCCATATCCATGTCCCGCCGAAAGAGTCTTCACTATGAACTTTCGAGAAGGTTATGACAACCAACTATAGCTTTCGCACGCAAGTCATTGGATTTCACAGTTGTTTCTGTACAACAAGTGTGAAGAACTGCATTTTCATCCAGCCTATCTCGGCGTCAGGAACCTCAGCGGATCGAGCGGTCCGCTCTCGCCGGCGCGCCTGATCTCGAAGCTCAGTACCGACTCGGACGCCTCGTTCGAGCCCAGGCTGGCGATCGGGTCGCCGGCGCGCACCCGGTCG
>Ga0209831_1004919_pt1 | contig 10268 bp, 11 predicted proteins | sample Maine_Asex4_meta_FD_187451 | JGI IMG/M metagenome (GOLD analysis project Ga0209831, IMG submission 187451) | Marine algal microbial communities from Maine, USA - Maine_Asex4_metaG (SPAdes) (version 2) | ecosystem: Host-associated > Algae > Red algae > Unclassified | place: Maine, USA | collected...
CCCCCCCCCCCCCCTTTGTGCCGCCATGCCACCGGTTGGGAACTCGGCGACGGACGCTGGCGCCGCAGACCTCCACGAAGCCAGGCTCGCGGGACTGCGTCTCGTGCGCCAAGGAGGGCTGACGACCAAAGCCTTCGCCGAGCGCTTCAAGATGTCTTACGCGCAGGCCCGCTACTTCATCCTAAACAGAGGAGCGAGCCGCCGGAGCGGTCTCAAGCCCGTTTTTTCTCCCGAGGAGGAGTCCCTGCTCGTGAAGCACCTCATCATCAACGCCACGATTGGCCGAGGACTGTCCACCGAGGCGCTCTGCAAAGTTTGTGGTGACTACCTGTCCGAGATGTCGACGAAGCGGCAGGCGGCTGCTCGCGCCCTTTTCAACGGCAAGTTGACGCCCGGCCGCAGCTGGGTCACGTGCTTCCTCGGGCGCCACCCGGACTTGAGAAAGTACTGCGTCGGCACCTTGGAAGAAGGACGGGGGCGGAACGCGAGACCGGAGGTTGTGGCTCGCTGGTTTGGCCTCCTGTCGCTGCTGTACCGGGACCTCAAAATCACGTCCCCACGTCAAGTTTGGAACATGGACGAAACCCATATCCACGCCCGGACATCGGCGATGACGGGGCGTAGCGAGGTGATTGGCGAGGTCGGGATGACAAAGCCGGAGGTCCTGCTGCCGCCCTTTGCATCCGGGGCGGGGGCGTGCACGGCGGCTTTTTGTGTGTCGGCTGCGGGCGTGGTCGCCCCCTACTTCATTGTCGTCGATGGAAAAGTCGCCGGGCACGGCGTCGTCACAGAGACGTCGCCGGAGGGCATCAAGAAGGAGACGGCGCTCGCCTCGTTTTTGAACGACGCGGCTGTGGTGTGGCGTCGCTCCCCGCCCGGGTTTGACAAGGTCGTCTTTGACGTTTGGGCGGAGCATTTTGCGGCTTTCGCGCGATCCTATTACCCACAGGAGGATAAACTTTTATCCCTTGACGGCGCCAAGGTACACCTCTCTCCAGCCGGCTTGCTAACCCTCCTGCGCGCAAATGTGCACGTGATTGCGGAGCCGTCACAGATGCCGCATATATTGCAAGCGCTTGACAATAAGAGTGCGTTTGGATGGTACCAGCCCAAGCTGCGGTCACGAGTGCGTGAGATTGCTACCGAGTGTCGAGACGCTGGGCGGCAGTTCAACACCCCGGAGTTGATGAGATGTATTGCGGCGGCCGCATCGGACACTTTGACGGTGACCGCCTTGACGACGGCTTTTCGGCGGGTCGGTATGTGGCCGCTGGACCCGACGGTTGTGACTGGGGAGGAGCTGAGCAAGGGCGCCGACGCTCCGGTCACGAGTGTTGATCTCGAGAAGCTCACGCGTCGCCTCAGCCCCTCGGTGCGCAAGGACATGACGTGCGCGCGGGTGGTCAACGGGACTCTGTCAACTGCCTGCCGTGGTACGGTCCTGACCGCGCCCGAGATATTGGCGGCCCTTGAGGGGGAGGCGGCCGCCAAAGCCGCGGCCAGGAAGGCCAAGGAGGCGGGCAAGCGCGCACGCGAGGCTAAGGCTGAGGAAAGAAAGCTGTTGGCCGCCCAGGTGGAACGAGCTAAGTCGGCTAAGATGCGGGCAGTGCAGGCGGCTGCACGACGTGAGATGTGGGCGGTGTTAGCGTTTGACGCCGCGCATGAGGGGGCATCTAGAATGCGGGCGATGGGGATGCTCGGCCCCTCCGATTCCAAGCTGCGGCATCGTGCGGTGGCGGCAAGGGCACGCGGTCCGTCTGCGGCCACACATCCGCTTCCACTGCACTTTTTGAGGCGTGTGGTTGCTTTGCAGGCCGCCCAGGCGGCCTCGGGCAGGAAGCAAAGAACTCGTTTCTCTCCACGTGCCCTTTCACTGTAGCCCCTTGGCAACCACTCGTGAGATGGGAAGGCGGGACAGTGGAAAGCCGCACTGCCCCCCCCCCGTTGTCGACACTAGGAAGGCGGCGCAGTAGGTAATCGTACAGCCCCCCCCCCCCCTGCCGATACCAGTGTTCTGAGGGGGGGCGTGGCGGGACAACAGCCAACCGCACCGGGGCTCATTCAACTGCGCCAGTGCCATGATGGAACCAGTGGGCGGTGGGGGGCGCTTCACGAGACAGAAAGCCGAGACAATCGTGTCGGTGCTCCCACCCGGAAAGCCAAATACTCGATATAAGCGTAAGTTTTTGTGACTGTAATGTGCGTTTCCAGGCGATCCGCGTATGTAAACGCATTGTGTCAAAGACTGATACAGGTCTTTTTTGACGTGCATTTTCCAGAATGAGAACAGGAGCGTCCCAGGAGAAACGCAGAAGACCGCTGACCTCGTGAGGGTCCCCCGAACTGAGCCATATTTTTTTCTTCTGTGGGGGATAGGATTAAGCCTTCCCAGTGGGCGAGTTGCTAAAGATTGGGGTCAGACGGACAGGCGTTGCAAACCTGTAACCCCAAGAACCTGAAAAAGACTGGCTCCAAGATCGGAATTAGCTGAGAGGTCCACAGAACAGGGCCCACAGGCAGGTACTAAGGAGTTGTCAGGCAAGAACGTCTCGGGATAGGCTCTTTCCATGGAGCCCAGTTGAGAATTTTCTCGTACCCCACCCCGCCTGCCACCGTGCAGTGATGTGTCAGTCTTCCAGAAAACGCGCATGTCTCATTTTTGGGACACGCACCATAGCTCGACGGATTGTTTGCCCAAACGCGCAATGGCCCACTAAGTCCCGTGAGCAGCACGAGTGCCAAAAGAGCGTGACAGCCAATGAAACGTCGCACGCGTTTGCGAGTGCGCAGCAGTGAGCCGCTCTCCCGCGTCGGATGGGCGCCCCTTCGCTCTGCGTGTGTGAAAGGGGGAGCCCCTCTCCCGCGTCAGATGGACAGCCTCCCTAGCACGGGGAGCGGTCTTTGCGGTGGCGTCTTCAATTGCAACACGACGAGTGCCTGTCAATCCCCCTTCCTCATGCCATAGATGACGACAGGCGCCGTGGCGCCTCGCCCCGAGGTCGACTGGTCGACGTCCGTCGCCCAGCGCGGCCGCCTGCCCATCTACGGTCATCCCCCCGGTCCTTTCCCGTCGCTGTCGTCGCGGCGCGACACGCGGCGCGCCCCCGCGACGGATTGCACCATCACCCCCATCTGGCAGGCTGCACTTGCCCCCTTGTTGGTTGATCTCGGCATTGGTGGCCGAGGGACGGTCCATTTCTTTCGCCGGCGGCAGTTGCCGCTGTTGCCCCCCAACCCTGAAACCACGCCCACGACGCAATTATGGGACCTCACGGGACCTGCCGTGCAACGGCTTTGCCACTTTTCTGCCCTAACAGCCGCCGTCGTGGTCCGGTGTGATCTCCCACACTCGCGCCCCCGCGACACTCCGCGCCGCATTCGGCAGTTTCCATTGGAGCGCATGTTTTCTTTGCGTGGCCGTTGGGGCGGGTGGGGCGTGCTGTGCCGGGGATGGGATACAAGAACGCCCTCACGGCTGCCTGCGTACTGTTTTCGTGCATGTACGGGCAGCCGCGTCTGCAAGCCTCGTTCCGTCCCGCCGCCGACGTCTGCGGAGTGAGCAGCCGACGACGACGTGGCGGCGACGCGGTGCGCACAAGGCGGCCGACGGGCGTGCCTTTTTCCTGGCGACGTCGCGTCGGCGACGCGTGGCGCACAAGGCGGCCGTCGGGCGTGCCTCATCCTGGCGACGACGCGCCGGCCACGCGAGGCGCGCAAGTCCGCCGTCGCGCGTGCCCTCTCAGGGTGTAGAAGGTGTATCCCTTTCACAATGAAGTGCGGCATTTGCCACTTCGTGGCGCCGCCCGATGGGACCGGGCGCACTGCGCGCACGTGTCCGCTTCGACAGACGCTTTGCCGCCGCAGCCTGCCGAATGACCACCCCTTTGCGGAGAAGGGGAAATGCGGAAACGCAAAGTGCGTCCACCACAAGGTGTGTGGCGTCTGCGGCCTTTATCGCCACCAGTATGGGACGCAAACCTACGCGCTCGACCGGTGGGTGATCAAGGACGGGCGGCTGCTTCGAAAGAAGGAGAACCGCGTGCTGGACGACATGGAATTCGTGTGCGTGATGATGACGGGCACGACGGTACGCAACCTGGTCAACAACACCCAGAGCGTGTCCGCTGCTGCGGCGCAGATTGGTATCGAGCGGCGCCGCATCGTCTCGAGGCTGCGCGCCAACACGCTCGCCGAGGCCGTCGGGCTCGACGAATCCGTTCGCCTGATGCAGTCTCTTGGCAGCGCCGCCTCTGTTCTTCAGGGCGACAACAAGATCGATTTTGACGCGCTAGTCGCTGCTCGCGACGATGGAGCTGTGGCGGCGAACCGCCGCGCCGCAGACGCCGTGGAGAGTGAAGTAGACGGAGACGAAGGCGGCCACAGAGACGCAAGCTTAGACGACAACAGGGTGGACGTTGAGGTTGACGCCGTCGCGGGCGCGCGCAGTACGCCTCGAAGCCGCGTCAAGTCCCTGCGTGGCCCCCCCGGAGGACAGATGGGGCTTTATGCCGCAGCCATCAACATGGGAAAATACCCCCGCAGCAAGGGCAAGAACAAGGCTGCGAAGGGCGGTAAGGCGGACGAGCCGCTGCAGGTCCCTGTCGCGAACGACCCGGACAGCTTGTGGCCGCCTGGCACACGTTAACCGTGGTCCAACCGCATGCCCGAGTGTAAATGACCGAGACGTTGGGTCGCTACCGTCTCTCAAGGTGGCGCATCTCGTCATTGAGCAGATGTGCTAATGTCCCGTTGCTGATGCCGACCCGGAACTGGCTGCTCTCGTCATCGCAGATGCGATGCAGTCGCATGTGCGCGGGTATTCTCTCATGTTCGGCACGCTGTCGGCCGCCCAGGTGGCGGATTGGCTGTGCTCAACCATGCCGGCTACAATGAAGCCGGCTCTACTGACTAAAATTGCGGTGACAGTCGACACACTTGTTCGTCGCGCGGACACGAGGCCGGCGACAGCGTGGGGCGCCCACGCGTCCTCGAGTAAGAGCGGGCCATCCAACGCCGCATCGGCGGCCAGAACGGCGTCGTCTCGTCTACCGGCGCGAAGCATCCTGCGCGGTGACAGTGCGCAGCCTGCGTCGTTATCGTCAGCGGCAGCACCGGCATCCACACCGGCCACGCCTGTAATGAACGCCGATGACATTCCCGCGGGGGAGCGGACGTCTCCGGCCGGCGTCCCATTCGTGAGTGGCGCGAGTATGGCACCGTCGCGCAGTGACTATGACGTGGCACGCGAAGCTGCCATCATCCCGGCTCTCGCTGCATCTCTCGTCGGGGTGGCGGACGTCGAGGATGTGAACGTCGTCGACGCCTAGAAAGCGCAAGAGGCCCCTTTTTTCCACGAAAGGGGTGCTGCCCAGTGAAGAGTGGGTTTTAGTTGTTGTGTCCGCGCACCTGGTGCGCTAGTTGGAGGAGTCACTCGTGGAGTAGTACGTTCTTGTCTGGGTGTGAGCATCGGTACCGGAGGGGGAGTCAGTAGGTAAACGTAGTGGTATTCTCTGCACATCGCACGTGCCGGTCCTACAGCAAGTGGGCCTGGGTTTCGACGTAGGTCATTTGCAAGCCCCTGCTTGTGTGCGTCTTGCGCAGACACGTCGTAGCTGGGCGATGGTCGGCAGCTAGTGGGATGTCGTGCCGCTGCCGGCCGCGTTCGGCGGCGGGTGGACAAGCGACGCATCGCTCTAAAGATTGCCTTGCGCGCCAGACATGGTCGCACACAGACGTCCCGGCACGCTCATGGGAGCCCCTGCTGGTCACTGGTGATGTCGTTCAATGCGCCACAGGCCGTGCCCCCGCGCTGTTTTACTCGTGGCAGGGGCGTCGTAGCGGTCCATCCCATCCGATGTTAACAGAAGTTACTACGCATGTTGGCGCCCACCCCCTTGCAGGTCGTCCGTGCCTGTTCGGTTACTCAAAGTCAGACACCGGGAAGAACACATGTCGAGCTCCGGTGACGTTTGCTCCTCTTCCTCGTGTCCCTCGGCCTCATATTGAGCCGCTGCTGTCGCTGCAGCCTCTTGAGCGGCTGCCTCCGCGACAGTGACTGCCTCTACTGCCGCCGCTGCTGCCATTACCGTGGCCGCTTCGGCGTCTGCGGCCTGGAATGAGGCCAATACCCCGTTTTTCGCAGTCACAGCAGCCTCAAGACGCCTTGATGAAACGCAGCCGCCAGCCGCCGCCACCGCCGTGGTGTGCGCGTGCTCAGATTTCACCCCAACGAATCTAAACATGTCCGCGCGCGACAGAGCCTGTCTGGCTTTGGATGACAGTTTGGCAGCCAATGATGCCACCGTTGTGGTCTCTTTCCCTCGTGGCAGGGCACGCAACCCCCCGCAGTGGTCCGGCCGAGGTTGTGTTCCGCCGGCGGCGCGCCGTCGGCGGAGCTGCAGCGCGGCCAAGACAGCCGACGAGCCATCGGAAACTGCTGTGACCTGGATTGCATCCCGGGGCAGCATGTCGAGCGGTGCATCTTCCCAGGCGGCGGCGGACTCGTTGAGAGTACCGCGTCGCAATAGAGCCGGCCGTTCGCGGCGTCGAGGCGCAGACCGAGAAACGCGTCGGACAGCGACGAGTGGGAAGCGTGGCGGGAAGCTCGTGCTCAATCGCCGCAGCTCTCTCGGAAAGCGGGGTGGTCGGCCGCCTGCGCGGCTGTCGCCATCTGGCAGGACAATGCATCCCCAGGTGCTCATTGCGGGGATGCGTCCAACCGGACCCAGAGCGCTTCCACGGGTACTCACTGCGAACGGAAGAAGAGCCCCAGCCGCGCTTGCCCGCGAAACCACGTGAAGGGGAGAAGGTTGCTCGGGAGGCTTGGTGGCGACGCGACTGCAGAGCAGGCAGAGCCACGCTGACGACCTGGATGAGACGTGGAAATGCGATCGGATCATTTGCCATTTGCTTTTGGAAAGCCTTGCACGCGCGATACCGCGTCCTCGATCTTTCATCTCGAGATTCGACGACGGATTGGAGGGCGAAGCGCTGATCTCCCTCCACGGGTCGATCTGAGCATGGCGCCCGCGAAGGGCAGCGGTGCCGGTGCGTCTTCTCTGGCCACGATGCGCCCACACGACAAAAGTCCCCGTCACCGACAAAAAGCAGCACAGCCCCTCAGCCCCACCAATGCCCTGGCGAGCAGCCGCGGAGGTCAGAGTGCGGATTTCGGCGAACGAGGGAAGCAGTGAGGACAGCACAACAACACGTGGGATGTGCCTTTCCCCAGAAGCGCGGCCGACGCAGCAGCGCGCGGGGTGAGGGAGCGTGTGGTGTGGGGTGGGGAGCCGTGCATGAGGGAGCCTCGCTCGCGGCTGGTGAGGCACGAGACGGGTGCAGTTACTATCGGCGCATGTTGGATGAGACCCGATGCACGCCAGTTCCACGGCTCGCCTGATCCTGCGCGGCCGAGCCGGGTTGTCCGACTTCCTTCAGCCAATCAAGTGTCAACAGAGCCACCAGTTCGCGGTGAGCTCGGCACGAGCGGTCGACCCTCTCGCTTGAGTGGAGCGGCCCGTCTCCGCCCCCCCACGAGTGACGCCTCGAGTAACGCGCCGTGGATAATCGGGGGGTTCCCCGCGTGGCGCGTCGTCTTGCATCTCCTCGTGCTCGCCGCACGACTCTCCGTCACGCGCTTTTCGTTTTGACGCTGTGGCCTGTTGTTCGGCTGCCCTCATGGAGTCCAAGAGCTTCCCCACTTCAAGCGGCAACTGCAGGAGGTCCTCTTCGTGTTCACCGAGCAGCAAGCGCGCATTGCCCAACGCGGATGGAGCACCTTCCGTAGCCGTCAAACTGAAAGCTGTCGCGATGGACGGGAAGCGTAGGCGGGCGGCCGCAGTATCCATGCTCCTCGAGCTTCGCTCCACTGGAGCAGTGCGCGCCCTTACCAGCGACGGCGTTCATCCAACCTTGGAGGGCGGAGTGCAGAGGCCGGGCAAGCGGAGCACCGGCGATGGGACGCCATCCCTTACAGGTGCTGTGGCCTCTTTGACCCGAGGTGCCGAGAAGAAAGCGGCCCACTCGTCGTCTGCGGGTGCCGCAGCCGGGGGACCCTTCGCTGCCTGCCACATCCGGTGTGCGCGCTTCTGCACCGTTGCCGTCGGCACCCCTGCGTTTGAGTCCGCCCGTGGCGATGCCCCTCTCGCCTTGTACGCATCCTGCCGTGGTTTTGCCGCTGCAGCGGGTGCGACGGGTGTCGGTGCTGGTCCAGCCGCCGTGGGTTCGTCGGGTGACACTCTACGTGCAGCGCGTGTTGTCGTGACTGACGCGTGTGAGAGTGCACATGCTGATTTTACTCCGCCGGATGCCGGTAATGCCGGGCGGGCATCTCCGGCAATCGTTGGCTTTCGTTCTTACGCACCTGCGCAAGTGGCGGCGGCCGTAGCGGCCGTGGCCTGCGTGCATCTGTGTACAGAAAGGCAGGTGGACCTCACTCGAGCCATCCCCCTCGCTGCGGATGAAGGGACCATCGACGGTAACATTGTCCTGGATGCTCCCGAGGAGGAAGTTGTCGCAGCGCTTCTCGCGCTGTCTCGGCGGACGTGCCGGGGAGCAATTCCTCTTGGCACACGTGTCTGTGTGCTGCGCTTCATCCGGGCGCAGCGTTGACGAGCATAGGTCTCTTTTGAGATGGGCCACGGAGCTGCAGTGGTGCCGCGTAAGAGTGGGTATGTCGATAGGGCGGGAGTAGCCCGCCAAGCCTGCAAAAGATGGCAACGCGGTGCTTCATTGAGGAGACAGACTGAACCATAGGGACTCATACACAGCCGCCGTGGTCATTGTCGCCTCGCGCCGCAGTCTGTGGCATTGAAGCTTCTACGAAGAGGGCAAAAAAGCACACGCGGGTGTTGCCATCCGTTGTGTCCCGTCCCTCACGAAGCTGTCGCAATCAGGTCCTACCTGGCACTCGCAGCCGGTTGGGCAGGGGCATACTATGAAGTGCAAGTTCAGCCGCGAGGATGTGGCCGCGGTCATTGTCGATGTGCTCCCGGCTGTCGGGCGGCGGCATTGTTGTGGCGCCGGTGGGGGGTCGCGGTTGCGGCCGAGGCTTGGGCGGTTGCGGCCGATGCTTGGCGTCGTTGATGGAGTGGCGATGTCTGAGCTAGCGCGAGTGACGCAGCACACCAACAGTGACGTTGGAACGCGAGAGGAGCTGCATGCCAAGCTGAAAAAGGACGCGAGGACGGAGGGGAAGCGCACGCACAGGCCGCCTTCGTTTGTGTAGCTGTAGAGGGGGGAACGGGTGCAGGGCCCGCCGGGAGCTGGCTAGGGAAAGGCTGCCTTTTTGCCATGTTTGCTTGTGGAATGGATGGTGGGTGACACGAAGATTAACAGCCGGACCCGAGCCAAAAGCCGAAGCCAGGGCGCACTCACAGCAGGAAGGGGGTGGATGAGGGCGGAGGAGGGGCGCCAGAGTGACTCAGGGGTGATTAAGTGGGCCATAGACTTGGGAGTCGTTTCGTCGTACGGGCGGACTGTCGCCCTCCGTTGGACTGTCGCCGTCCGTTGGCCAGAAACGGTCTGGCACGGAGCGCATGGCTGCAGAAGCTCTTGTGCAAGGCAACAAGAAGGCCACCGACTAACTGGAGCAGAGATACCTCAAGAATGCGGTTGAGAAGTGAGCGCAGAACAGCATGACATACGCTACGGTCGAGTCGGCCTCACTATGTTTGACGGATAAGAAGAGCACAAACAGAAGGGGCCGTCAGCGTGCAACGTATCCGTGGATACACACGCACCAGCGGGCGGCACCCTGCACCCACACGCACGCAAAACAATCGACAGGAAAGAGACGACTCGGAAAACAAACCAAACGTGGACGGAAAGGCAGACGAGAAAGGGACGGGTGGGGGAGGGCGGCGCCACACGAAACAGAGTGCGCCTCTCGGCACCGCCACGGTAGGCCTCCTGCCCACTCTCCCCGGCCTTCGTGACGCCTGTTGTTTGGGGTCGCTGCATGCCCCAACCGTACATGGCGGCGGTCGGTGGGTTACGCAGCCACCGCTCGATGAGGCGGGGCAAATAATGACACCGCCGGTCGTCACGAAGATGAGGCAGTTGGGGGCACAACGAGGACCGATGGCGTCGCAAGGGTTGGTGCGAAGAAAGGCACAAGGCCTGCCACGGGTTCAAAATGCAGTGCACAACTGAATCCCAACGGCGGGGGGTGTCTTCGAGAGAGGTTGTATTTCAAGAAAAACGCACCCCGTCGATTCGACGTGTAGGTGGGCTACCATCGACGGGGGGGGCTCTCAGGGGGGGTGTGG
>Ga0209831_1004921_pt1 | contig 10267 bp, 11 predicted proteins | sample Maine_Asex4_meta_FD_187451 | JGI IMG/M metagenome (GOLD analysis project Ga0209831, IMG submission 187451) | Marine algal microbial communities from Maine, USA - Maine_Asex4_metaG (SPAdes) (version 2) | ecosystem: Host-associated > Algae > Red algae > Unclassified | place: Maine, USA | collected...
TCCAGCCACGCATCCATCTGCGCCGAGATCATGCGCCCCTTGGACACGAGATGCCCGCCGCGCTTGCGCCGGAACTCGAAGGAGGAGATCGCGGCGGCCTGACGCTCCGGATCGAAATAGATCACCGCCTCGGCGGCCAGCGCGCCGTTCTTGGTCGCGCCGAGGCACAGGATATCGACACCCGCGCGCCAGGACAGGTCTGCCGGGGAATGGCCCCCCGCCACCACCGCATTGGCGAAGCGCGTCCCGTCGAGATGCACGGCGCAACCGTTCGCATGGGCGATATCGGCCAGCGCCGCCGTCTCTTCGGGCGAATAGAGCGCGCCCCGCTCGGTCAGGTTGGTGATGCTGACGGCGGCGGGCTGGGTCTGGTGCACCCCCCGCGCGCCGCATTCCGCGACCGATGCGGCGAGGGCGTCCGGGTCGATCTTCGCGTCCTTGCCCGGCAGATGGCGCAGGGTCAGGCCCCCGCCGTAGAATTCCGGCGCGCCGCACTCGTCCTCGGCGATATGCGCGCCGTGGTGACAGAAGACGGTGCCCCAGGGCGGCGAGACGCTGGCCAGCGCCAGCGCATTGGCGGCGGTGCCGGTGGTCACGAGGAAGACGCGCAGGTCCGTCTCGAAGATCTCGCGCAATCGCCCCTCCACCCGCGCGGTCAGCGGGTCGGCACCGTAGGAGCCGAGCGCGCCGTCATTGGCCCGCGCCATCGCCTCGATGATCCCCGGCGCCGCGCCGTGGCTGTTGTCGCTGGTGAAATTCATCAGTGTCCCCCCTCGATCACGTAGTCGTACCAGTCGTCCTCGTCGACCTCGTACTCCGGGACCGTCCGGTCCTGCATCGAATTTCCCGACGCATGGACGGAGTTCGTGTCCTTCGTAAGGAGGGGGTGCCAATCCGGCAGGGGCGACCCTTCGGACAGCAGGCGATAGGCGCAGGTGGAGGGCATCCACTCGCGCGCCTCCTCGATCCCCTGCGGCGTCAGGGTGACGCAGGTGGGCACGAGGGTCGAGCGCAGGGCATAGCTGGTGCAGCGGCACGTCTTCTCGTCGAACAGGCGGCAGGCGATGTTCGTATAGGCGATCAGCCCCGGCTCGTCCTCGTCCTCCATCTTGAGCATGCAGCACTTGCCGCAGCCGTCGCAGAGCGATTCCCATTCCGGCCTGGTCATCTCCGCAAGGGGCACGGTTTCCCAGAAGCGCGGGCGGTCGGAAGAGGGAGGTTTGGTCATCGGTCGAACAACTCGCCGATGCCGCCCACGAAGGCGCCGACGAGGAACCACAGGACGAACAGGAACAGCGCGACCGCCAGCACCTGTAGCGTCACGTTGAGCGGGGTCATGCGCCAGTCGAGGGGCGGGTCGTCCTGCGCCTCGTTCGGGTCCAGCCCCGCGCCGCGGCGCGCCTCGGCCCCCGTCAGCGCGCCGCCCGCCTCGTGGCGCATCCGGTCCAGCGTCGCCTGCGCGTCGCGCACGCGCGTCTCGTCGTCGGGTTTCGACATTCTATCGCCTTGTTCGCGGTGTCAAAGCCCTGCGGTCGCACCCAGGGCCGAATTTCGCTCCGAACCTATAGCAGGAGGGGCCGGGCCGTTAGGGATTTGTCCATTCTCTTCAGCGATTCGTGAAGGGACGCGACTGGACAGGCGGACGTCGATGACGGCATCTCGCCACACATCAGGGATTTCAGGAGACCGCGCATGTTCAGGAAGATCACGGCCCTCGCAGTGGCCACCCTCGCCGCCACGCCCGCCATCGCCTGCGACCGGGCGGGGATGGACGAGTTGTTCTACGGCGTCATCTCCAGCGGCCAGCGCAGCTTTCAGGAACCCGTCCCCATCGCGCCGCCCGCCATCCCCTATACCGATGCGAACGGGGTCGAGCGCACGCTCGGGGACAATGACGGCAAGGCGACGATCGTGACGTTCTGGCACCCCGATTGCATCGGGTGCAAGATCGACCTGCCCCGGCTGGACGGCTTTCTCAAGGACAACCCCGATCTCGACCGGGACCAGTTCCTCCAGATCTCCATCGAGGAGCTGAACGAGGGACCGCGCAACGAATTCGTCGACCGCGACGACGTGCGCGACTTCCTCGCCTCGAAATCCTTCGACGCCATCGACGGCAATATCGACATGGGGAACAAGGTCTTCACCGCGACATGCCTGATCGCGACGCCCTCGCACCTGATGATCAACCGCGAGGGCAAGGTGACGGATGTCCTGTTCGGCCCGCTGAAATGGTCCGAGGAACCCTTCGCCGGCATCGCCCGCAACTACCTCGCGAATTACTGAAGCCCGCCTTCTTCCCCGCCGCAGGAGATCCCCGCCATGCGCCTCTTCCCCTTCTTCGCCGCCGCCCTCGCCGCAACTCTCGCGCTGGGGGGGCCGATGGCCCATGCCGAGCCGGGCGATGCCGTCTTCGCCGAGAATGTCGTGCGGACGGAGCCGGGCATCACCGTGCCGACCTCCGAACTGCGCTACGCCGACGGGCGCACCGGATCGCTGACGGATTACGCGGGCGAGGTGCTGGTGGTGACGCTGTGGCAGGAGGACTGCCCGTGGTGCATGAAGGAGCTGCCCGTGCTCGACCGCCTGTCGGGGGCGATGCAGGGCGAGGGCGTGCGCGTCGTCGCGCTGGGCCTCGATCAGGAGATGGATCTCATCACCTCCTTCCTCGCCCAGCGCGATCTGGGTAATATCGAGGCCGTGATGGATCACGAGAAGATCAACGGCTCGCTCCTGTCCATCGAGCATTTCGGCCGCTGGTCCATCGCCACGCCGACCAGCTTCATCGTGGACAAGCAGGGCACGGTCGTCGCGCGCATCTGGGGTCTCGTCGACTGGGACGGCGAACCGGCGCGGGCCTTCCTGCGCTCGCTGGTCCTCCAGAGCTAGACTTCCCCCATTGGACGCGGCCCCGGCACAGCGCCGCATCTGCATCGTCGGAAACGCCCGCTCCGGGGCGAACGGCAAGGGGCTGGCCGAAACGCTGGCCCCATGGCTGGGCAATGGGCCGGATCGGGTCGTCGATCTGCGCCTCGTCAGCAATCCGAAGCTTCTGGAACGGATCGTCGATGACGTGGCGGCGCAGGGATACGACTGCGTCGTCGCGGCGGGGGGCGACGGCACGGTGAACGCGGTGGCGCGGGCGCTCGCGGATACCGGCATCGAGATGGGCATCGTCCCCCTGGGCACCTTCAACTATTTCGCGCGCGGCCTCGGGTTGCCGCAGGACGTGCCGGGGGCGATGGACGCCATCCTGAGCGGACGGGCGCGCGCCGTCTCCGTCGGGCGGATCAACGACCGGGTCTTCCTCAACAATGCCAGCTTCGGCATCTATCCCGCCATCCTGCGCCAGCGCGAGCGCACCTATGCACGATGGGGGCGCAGCCGTACCCTCGCCTTTCTCGCGGTCATGCAGACGATGATGCGCTTCCGCCGCCCCTTTCGCGTCAGGGCCACCGTCGACGGCACGGTCGAGCGGCTGAAGACGCCCACCGCCTTCGTCGCGTTCAATGCCTATCAGCTGCGCGAATTCGGGATGGAGGGGGCCGAGTGCATCGATGGCGGAAAACTCGCCCTCCTGACCGCGCCCGATACGGGCAAGCCCGCGCTGATCTGGAATCTGGTGCGCATCATGCTGCGCCGGGGTCGCAAGGGGCAGGATTTCGCCCTCTCCAGCGGCACCGACATCCTGATGGAAACCCGCCGCCGCCGCGCGGTCGTGGCCATCGACGGGGAGCGGATGGTGCTGGGCGCCCCGTTCCGCATCGGGGTCGCGCGCGATGCCCTGCGCGTCCTGCTGCCGGTCGACGGGGCGTGACCCGCCGGATCGTGCATCTGTCCGACATCCATTTCGGGCGCGCGAAGGCGGAACTGGTCGAGCCGCTGGCGAGCGCGATCAACGCCCTCGCCCCGGATCTCGCCGTCATCTCGGGCGACCTGACCCAGCGCGCGCGCCACACCCAGTTTCGCGCCGCCCGTGCCTTCGTCGACCGGCTCGACCCGCCCGTCCTGTGCGTGCCGGGCAATCACGACACGCCGCTCGACAACCCGTTCATGCGCGCGGCCAGCCCGTGGAGCCGGTGGCGGCGGTGGATGGGCGAGGATCTGGAGCCGCGATGGGCCGACGAAGAAATGGCCGTGATCGGGGTGAACACCGTCAACCGCTGGGCGATCCAGAGCGGGCGCATCGGAGCCGGCACGCGGCGGCGCATGGCGGCGGCGATGACCGAGGCGCTGGGCGATGCTCCGGACGGCGCGCCGGGCCGCATCGGCGTGATCGTCGCGCATCATCCGCTGGAACATGAACCCGGCGAGCGCAAGCGCCGCACGCGCGGGGCGGGAACGGCCATCGACGCGATGGCGGCGGCGGGGGTCGATATCGTCCTGACGGGCCATCTGCATGCGTGGCGGGCCGAACCGCTGTCGCGCGGGGGGGCGATCCAGGTGCAGGCGGGCACGGCCCTGTCGACCCGACAACGCGGGGAGGAGAACGATTTCAACCTGCTGACCCTCGACCCCGATACGATCGTCGTCGAGCGGTACGTGGCCGAAGGCAGGGTCTTCCTGCCCGGGCGCCGGGCGGTCTTCGTGCGCGGCGGAGAGGGTTGGCGGAGCGTCGAGTCCTAGGTCAGGAATTGCCCCAGGGCAACATCCGCCGCAGAACGCTGTCCTTCTCCACGAAATGATGGCGCAATGCGCCGCCGACATGCAGCACCAGCAGGGCCGCGAGCAGGTAGACGCCGGAATAATGGATCACATGCAGCGCGTCCGTCAGCGCATCGCTCCCCGGCTGGAACGGATCGGGCAGCTCGAACAGGCCGAACACCATGTTCTTCATCGGGGCCGGATAGGCATCCGGGTCGTTGAGCGTGGAGGCCGAGGACATGAGCCATCCGCTGATCGGGATCGCGAACATCAGGATATAGAGCGCCCAGTGCGTCGCGTGCGCCGCCCGCCGCTCCCACGCGGGCTGGTCGGCGGGCGGGGATGGCGACACCGGATTGGCCCAGCGCCACAGCACCCTCAGCACCGCCATCGCGAAGACGACGACGCCGAAGGACTTGTGCGTCTGGGTCAGTTCGATCTGGAGGATCATGTCGTCCAGAAAGTTGGCCATGTAGGTGCCGATGAGCGCGAGCGACAGGATGAGGAGCGCCATGGTCCAGTGAAAGACCCTGGCGAGCCAGCCCCACCGCTCGCGCGTGTTCTTCAGACCCACGAAGCGGAACTCACGATCCCGTGGGATAGATTTCGAGGTCGATCCGGATCGGAATCTCGTTGCCCACCGCGCCGGCGGCGTAGGTGACGCCGTAATCCGTGCGGTCGATCTCTCCGGTGATCGCGAAGCCGGTCACGACCTTGCCCTTGAGCTGGGGCAGGGGCGAGGGCGCACTCTTGCGCATCTGCACGTCGAAGGTCTCCTCCTGCGTCTTGCCCAGGATGGTCAGGTCGCCGACCAGCGTCGCCGTGTCCTCGCCCGTCATCTCGATGGATGTCGACTTGAAGACGATCTCGGGGTTCTTCTCGACATCGAGGAAATCGCCGCCGCGCACATGCTTGTCGCGCGCCGCCCACAGCGTATTGATCGACGCCGCGTCGATGGTGAAGACCACCGACGATTTCTCCGGCGCGTCGGGATCGAAATCGATATCGGCGTCGAACTCGGTAAAGAACCCGTGCGTCATCGAATAGCCGAGGTGATCGACCTTGAAGGTCACGGCAGTGTGCGACTTGTCGAGCGTGTAGGGCGCCGCCAGAACGGGCGCGGAGAGCGACCCGGCGAGGAGAGCGGTACCGAGGAATTTTGCAAGCGAAGTCATGGGCGATCTCTCTGCAAGATGAAGGAAGTCCATCGTCTCGCAGCAGTATATGGCGCGGAAGAGGCGCGGGCGCCAAGCCTTTTCACGAAAGAGTGAGGGTGGGCGGGACGCGCATGAAATCGACATTGGCATTGATCCCCGGGCCGTTTCGGTACAGACAGAACGAAACCGGATCTCCATCCGTCACGGTTCAACGGGCAAGGCAGGAAACGCGACCATGGATGCGGCAGACGACCTCCTGAAATATTGCGGCGAGACGAAATTCCATACCGTGCTGGCCGACCCGCCGTGGCGCTTCGCGAACCGCACCGGAAAGATGGCGCCCGAGCACAAGCGCCTGTCGCGCTACGACACGATGGAGCTGGCCGATATCAAGGCCCTGCCCGTCGCCGACATCGTGACCGAACCGGCCCATTGCTACATGTGGGTGCCCAACGCCCTGCTGCCCGAGGGGCTGGCGGTGATGCAGGCGTGGGGGTTCGAGTACAAGTCGAACATCATCTGGCACAAGATCCGCAAGGATGGCGGCTCCGACGGGCGCGGCGTCGGCTTCTACTTCCGCAACGTGACCGAGGTGATCCTGTTCGGCATCCGCGGCAAGAAGGCCCGCACCCTGCAACCCGGGCGCACGCAGGTAAACCTGATCGCCACCCGCAAGCGCGAACATTCCCGCAAGCCCGACGAGCAGTACAAGCTGATCGAGGATTGCAGCCCCGGTCCGTTCATCGAGCTGTTCGCGCGCGGCGCACGGGAGGGATGGGCCGGATGGGGCAATCAGGCGGACGAGACGTACAAGCCGGACTGGAAGACGTATGCCTACAATTCGGGCGTCGCGGCGGAATGAGCGAAGGGGACATGGTTCTCGCCCCCGGCGAGATCGCCGATCCCGCGCACAGGGTCCAGGCCCTCTTTCCCGATGACCTGCGCGAGCGTTTCGAGTTCTACAGCTATCGCAACGCCGCGACGATCCTCGCTCACAGCTATCCGGAGCACTTTCACGAACTGGTCGCAAGTCTTCGCCGCTTCTCGATCACGACTGATATGATTCGCCGCCCGGGGGGCAGCAAGGGGCCGGTCGCCACCCTCTTCGAGAGCCTGTTTTCGGAGAACTGGCGGGAAGTGCGCATTTCGGCGGATCTCATGGTTCGCCTCCACCCCGCGAAGGGGGGCGGGGAGGCCGTGCTCGCCGAGTACGTGCGCGAGGGGTATTTCGACGGCCACAGGATCGACCTCCTGAACGGCAAGGTCGCGCTCGATATCGAATGGAACAGCAAGGACCAGACCTACGACCGCGACCTCTACGCGTTCGGGGCGTTCTACGAAGCCGGAGCGATCGACGTCGGCATCATCTTCACGCGGGGCGTGGCGATGGACAATGCGTTCTTCCAGTCGCTCGGTCCCGCGCTGGACAAGGACGGGAACGAGGTGGCGACCATGACCGCCGCCAAGTTCGGCGCCTCCACGACCGGCATGGGGAAGCTGCTCTACCGGCTGGAGGCGGGGAGGAACGGGGGATGTCCCGTCCTCGCCATCGGCATCACGCCCGCCTGCGTGTCCGACCCTGTGTAAGCGTCACTCCGCCGCGACCGCCGCCCCTTCCATCTTCGACAACCGCGCCGCGCAGAACTTGAACTCCGGGATCTTGCCGTAGGGGTCGAGTTGCGGGTTGGTCAGGACGTTCGCCGCCGCCTCGACGAAGGCGAAGGGGATGAAGATCATGCCTTCCGCCACCGCCGTATCGGCCCGGGCCATCAGGTTGATCGCCCCGCGCCGCGTCTCGACCGTCAGCATGTCGCCCGCGCTCGCCCCCATCTTCTCCAGCATCAGGGGGTGGATCGAGACGGTCGCTTCGGGTTCGAGCGCGTCGAGCACGCCCGCGCGGCGGGTCATGGACCCGGTGTGCCAGTGCTCCAGCAGGCGCCCGGTAGTCAGGACGACGGGGTAGTCCGCATCGGGTTCCTCCGCCGGGGGCTGGTAATGGGCGGGGGCGAAGCGGGCGCGGCCTTCCGGACGGGGGAAGCCGTCACCGAAGACGACCGGCTGGCCCGGGTCCGTCTCGCTGAGCGAGGGATAGGTGACGACGTTCTCGGCCTCCAGCCGATCCCAGGTGATGTTGTCCAGCGAGTTCATCACCAGCTTCATCTCCGCGAAAACGTCGCGGGGGTGTTCGTAGGTCCAGCCCAGCCCCAGCCGCTTCGCCAGTTCGACCGTGATCGCCCAGTCGGCCCGCGCTTCGCCCGGCGCGTCCAGCGCCTTGCGCCCCATCTGCACCTGGCGGTTGGTGTTGGTGACGGTGCCGTCCTTCTCGGGCCAGGCGGCGGCGGGGAGGATGACGTCGGCGTAATTGGCCGTCTCGGTCAGGAAGATGTCCTGCACCACCAGATGATCGAGGGCGGCGAGGGCATCGCGGGCGTGATCGACATCGGGGTCCGACATGGCGGGGTTTTCGCCGAGGACGTACATGCCCCGGATCGTGCCCGCATGGATCGCGTCCATGATCTCCACCACCGTCAGGCCGGGGGCGGGGTTCACCTGCCCCCCCCAGACCGCCTCGAACCGCTCGCGGACGGCCTCGTCCTTCACGCTCTGGTAGTCGGGCAGGAACATGGGGATCAGACCCGCGTCGGACGCGCCCTGCACGTTGTTCTGTCCGCGCAGGGGATGCAGGCCCGTGCCCGGTCGCCCGATCTGGCCGCACATGAGCGCCAGCGCGATGAGGCAGCGCGAGTTGTCGGTGCCGTGGGTGTGCTGGCTGATGCCCATGCCCCAGAAGATCATCGCGGCCTTGGCCCCCGCAAACGCCCGCGCCACCGCGCGCACGGTCTCGGGATCGATGCCGGTCAGCGGCTCCATCGCCTCGGGGGTGTAGGCGGGCAGATGCGCGGCCATCGCGTCGAAGTCTTCGGTGAACGCCTCGATATACTGGCGGTCGGTCAACCCTTCCTCGACGATGACCTGCATGATCGAGTTGAGGAGCGCGACATCGGAGCCGGGCTTGAACTGCAACCCGTGGGCCGCATGGCGGAACATGCCGTTCGCGCGGGGGTCTATGGTGATGAGCGTGCCGCCGCGCTCGGCGAACTGCTTGAAATACGTCGCGGCGACGGGGTGGTTGCCGACGGGGTTGCAGCCGATGGCGATGGCGACGTCGGCGTTCTCGATCTCGTTGAACGTGGCGGTCACGGCACCGGAGCCGACATTCTCCATCAGCGCGGCGACGCTGGACGCATGGCACAGCCGCGTACAATGGTCGACGTTGTTATGGCCGAAGGCTTCGCGAATCAGCTTCTGGAACAGATATGCTTCCTCGTTCGAGCATTTGGCCGAGCCGAAACCGGCGGTGGACGCGCCGGGATACGTATCGCGCACCTTCAGCAGCCCCTGCGCGGCGGCATCCAGCGCCTCGTCCCACGTCGCCTCGCGGAAATGGGTGAGCGGGTTCGCCGGGTCGATGTTCAGTCCCTTGGCGGGGGCATCGGTCCGGCGGATCAGCGGGACGGTCAGGCGGTGGGGGTGGTCGACGTAATCGAAGCCGAAGCGGCCCTTGACGCAGAGACGTTGCTGGTTCGACGGGCCGTTCGCGCCCTCGACATACTTGATCTTCTCGTCCTTGATCTTGAAGGTGAGCTGGCACCCGACGCCGCAATAGGGGCAGACGGAGTTCACCTCGCGGTCGATCGTCTCGCGGTTCTTCGTGTCCGCGATCGTCGCGGGGGTCAGCGCGCCGGTGGGGCAGGCCTGCACGCATTCGCCGCAGGCCACGCAGGACGATGCGCCCATCGGGTCGCCCATATCGAACACGATCTTCGCATCGTGCCCCCGGCCCGCCATGCCGATCACGTCGTTGACCTGCACCTCGCGGCAGGCCCGGACGCAGAGATTGCAGTGGATGCAGGCATCGAGATTGACATGCATGGCGACGTGGCTGTCGTCGAGCAGCGGCACCTTCGCCGGTTCCATCGCCGGATATCGGCTGTCCGACACCTCGCACAGATCCGCCATGTTCCAGAAATGCGCGGCGGCGTCGTGGGCGTCCGCGCGCGCGGGCTGGTCGGCGAGGAGCAGTTCCATGACCCCCTTGCGCGCCTTCTCCGCCCGCGCGCTGTCCGTCGTCACCACCATCCCATCGCGCGGCTGGCGGATGCAGGACGCGGCCAGCACCCGCTCCCCCTCGATCTCGACCATGCAGGCGCGGCAGTTGCCGTCGGAGCGATAGCCCGGCTCATCCGCATGGCACAGATGCGGGATCGTCGTCCCGGTGCGTTTGGCCACCTCCCAGATGCTCTCGCCGGTGGTCGCCGTGACCTCCTCGCCGTTCAGGGAAAAGGTGATCGTGGGCAGGGTGCTTCCGTCGGCCATGGTCAGGCTCCTGTCATGGAGGTGGCGTTGCGGGCGGGAGCCGCATGATATATATCACTGTCATATCTCACGCGGGAGGAAGCGCGGAT
>Ga0209831_1004923_pt1 | contig 10265 bp, 13 predicted proteins | sample Maine_Asex4_meta_FD_187451 | JGI IMG/M metagenome (GOLD analysis project Ga0209831, IMG submission 187451) | Marine algal microbial communities from Maine, USA - Maine_Asex4_metaG (SPAdes) (version 2) | ecosystem: Host-associated > Algae > Red algae > Unclassified | place: Maine, USA | collected...
ATGCAACGGGTTGGCGTATAGCGCGTTGGGAAGGTGCACAATCTCTTGCACGACCCCCGCCACCGCCGCCGCCGACGCCGGCGGCGGCCGCGTCGGGCGCCACGGCGCGCGGGGGGGACAGCCGCGGCGGCGGGGGGACCATCGTCGGCCCCGACCGCGGCGGCGGGGTCGGCGTCCTTCAGAAAGCCCTAGACGCATCGAGCAGGCCTCCGTGAAAAATCTATGGCTATGGACGTTTCTTCGGAGCGGCGCTGCGCTGTTTTCGTGCGCCGGATGCAGGGACGATCCTGTCACAGTCGAAGTCCTCAGCTTGAATTCGTCGTGGCAGCTTCTCCTTCGAGTCCTACGTCGGGCTCTACGTGCTCTCCAAAGTAGGAATGCCAGAGTCAGCTTCGCTGTTCCACCCGTTTCATGTTCGTCCAGAGTCTGTAGCTGCCACCAGCAGTACGGGTTTTACGTGTCGGCCAGTGTACTGCTCTGCCGTATTCGTCTCATCCTCCTTGGCGACCACTGTCTCGTCCGAGGTGGCAACAGTCGTGACCACATGTGCTAATATCTTCGCAGTCTTACTCTACAGAAGTACAAAGTGCAGCGAAGAGCCTAGTCCTCTTGCCCCCGTCCCCTCCTTCCTCCCCCGTTCATCCCGCGTCACGCCTCTGCCGCCCCCTGCGTGGGCCCCGCCTTCCGTCTTTATTTCGTCCGCGCCATCCCTCTGCACCGCTTACCCCGCCACATGCAGATCATTTGCCGCTGGTGCAGCCGCCACAAGACGCCTGACCCCCCTCACCCCCCCCTTTCCTCCGCCGCCTAATGCCGCCGCACACACCGCCGCCCAGTTGCCGAGCCCCCGCCCCGCCGCCTCGCCGACCGGTACCCACGAGCACGCTGCGCCCGCCGCAGCAGAGCGGCGACGTGCAGGCGGTGATCGCAGCCGCCCCCGCCTCCGCCCTGCCCCCCGCCAATGACGCGGAGCGGCGGCCGGCCGGAACGCGCCTCCGTCGCGTGCGCAAAGGAAGTGACGGTATGTCATGCGACGGCCGCCCAGAAAGAGGCTGCGGGCCAAAGCCCCGCCGCCGTGGCTGCCGCCGCCGCCGCTGCCGCTGGGATGCCGGCGTGCCATTGCGACGGCCAAAAGTGCGTGGACGGTGGTGACCGCAGCGGCGGCAGCCCTACAAGAAAATTTTCAGAAAATCTCAGGTTTTCTGCCTCGGAATCCCAGGTCGCTTGGGATACCGAGCTAAATCCATTGCATGAAGCGATTTACCTGGGATTCCGTGCAACGGCGACCTGGCCCGTGCGGATCGACCTGGGATTTCGAGTCCACTGTCGCGGATCGGCCTGGATGGGATCCTCAGCCTCTTTGCTCATGCCGCTTCGCGCGCCAACAATCCCCGCCAGCTCTGAACAAATTGTGAAGTGGTCGTGTCCCCATACATTCCCGGCCTTTGGCTTGCCCCATCGCCACCGCGGCGTAGTGACACGTCAGGCTTCAGGGAGGGAGGGTATCCCCGGCTGGGCCTGTGCCCACATACAGAAGGTCCGGTGACGCGGGCCGGCGGCGCTCTGGGCCGCCGCCAAGCGACCATCCTGGCACGTGGCGACATCAGGACCAGCATGCCTCGAGCTGTCAGACTGGAGGAGGGGGGAGGTGCAGCGGGTGGAAGGTGGCGAACACAGCAATGCATTGAGCCCCTCTCGTGAGCGTGCTGAAAGGGAAATGTGAAACTTGTGGCCACCTGTTCGAAACACCTGAGGCTTAAAACGAGCGAGCTGCTTCCAGTCTTGCCATCCACTGTCAAGATCTAGATGCCGATGGCAGTTTCCAGAGCATTCCACTTTCAGCCGTGAAATCCTGCCTTTTGATTTGGCACTGCCTCGCCCTGATTGCCTGTAAAAGAGTCTCCCATGGCCTTACCGACAATGAATTCCATTAGCCACCGACACTCGCATTGCCATCGCCGGTGCTCCTTCTTCGCCGCCTCGTCATCGACCTGCTGCTTCAGCTCCCCCCCCCATCCCAACCTGTACCCCCCACCAGCAGTGGCCAAAAAACCCTCTGACGTCGGCGAGCGGTACGCCTGTTACTGCCCATCCTGCACGGACGACGGGCGCAGTGGTCCCAACTCCGTGTGTCGGTCAACCGCGCCAGCGCACAGGCGGCCGTCGAGGCGGACCGGCGCCGATGCGACGCGGACGAAACGCAGGACGCAAGTCTGGCATCGAGCGATTCAACGTCAAACGACGGGTCAGACGGATCAGACGCGTCCAACGACGTGCCACCACCGGATTTCATCGCTGATCCGGAGCCAGAAGATCAGATTAGGGCTCCTCCGATCCCAATTTACCAACCAACCGTCAGCACGAAAGAAGTGCATCTGACGGTGGGCCAGTTTAAGCATTGTAGAGCAGACCTTGTGCTGCATGCCTTTACAGTTCAACACGATTTGACGCAAGCATCGATTGCGGACCTACTTCAATTAAGCTCCTCCGCGGCCACGTACTGCACGCCCCACCTCAGGAGCGTTTCGTCGATGCAAGCGTCACTTGGAGACAAGGATAGTCGACTGTTGCGTCCACGGGTGCGAGGCCTTCACCCATACGCGCGCGTAACAGACCACGTGCGACGCTTGCGGAGCACCGCGCTTCAAAGCCAACGGCAAGCCGGCCAAACAGGTCACGTACTGGTCCTTGACATCCTGGTTGGCTCATCTTCTCAGCGACCCCATAACTGGGAAGTCAATGATGGAGAACATGCCTGCGGCGCGCAAGGCTGTGGATGAAGTGGCCTACAGGGTCTACGAATACCCCAACAGCTCGAGCTTCCGTCTCTACCGCGATGCAGGACTACTTGATCACGGCACTTTCGTACCAGTTAACTGTGCAACCGACAGCTTTCAGTTCTTTCGGCAGAAAAGGTTCGAAGGATGGCTGGTAACGGCCACACCCCTGAGTCTGAGCTCTGCCCAACGGACGCGCACGAAGTATTAGCTAATACTGGTCGTAACGCCTGGGCCAAGACAAACTGCCGACCTCGAATCGGTTCTACACCCCATTGCGGCGGAGTTAAACGAGCTGGCCGAGGGTGTTCCGGGTCTGATGGTAGCCAACTCGCCAAACCCAGTCGTGTCAAGAGCCGCAGTGCTCAACTTTTCGACGGATCAGCCGTGCGGCGACAAGCTCTGTCAACTAACTGGCGTCAGCAGCTACATTTACAACCGTTTTCGTCTCTTCCAGGGAACCTACGCTCCTGCAAGTAGCCATGTCTACTTCGCGACTAAGGATCTAAGTGGCACGTCTCTGTTCAAAGTACATGACTGCATTGCACCGCGATGCACGGCCGCAAGTATCGCCGTAAGTGCGGCTGAAGTGGAGGACGCGCGTGCAGAAGGCAGATCGGTCGCGTACCAGAAAAGGCTACAGCAGAAGAGTGGCGTGAAGGGCTACTCCCTGTTCTTCGCGCCCAGCCCTGTAATGCGCACCGCCTACTCGCACCTCAAACACTTATAAACTATGGGTCTCACCGCCACCTCCTACGATACTATGCACTTGGTGCTCCTAAACGTGTCGCCGCACCTGTGGAAGGTCTTCGCTGGGTTTAAGCTGATAAAGAGCAAGAAGGACGAAGACTACTTCTTATCGAAGGCGATGGTGGCCCGTATCGGCCGGGAGCTGCGGGAGGCGCGCCAGACGGTGCCCCTGGCCCATGCCAGATCTCTGAGAAATATCGACATCCATTAAAAGTCCTTCAGGGCGGTCGACTGGATGCACTGTATCCTGTGCAGCGGAGAAGTACTGCTGGCAAGTCGGATTCCAAGCGCCTTCTACAAGATCTTCATGGCACTAAGCCGTGCCTGCCGTCTGCTATTCCGACCTATGGGCGTATCTGAGGCGGATATCCAGTCGATTGACAACGATCTCAAGATCTTCGTGACAAGCCACTACGATAAGATATACCGCGGGTCGGCCGAGCGGTTACCGCTCTGCCTGTCGACAATCTCATCTCTTCTGGACATTGTTCCGCTGCTCCGAGCGTGCGGCCCAGCCTGGGTCGTCTGGCAGTTTCCGATGGAACGGAAAATTGGGACGCTGGAAAAGCTGATCCGCTCCAGTTCAAGACCAAAAGCCACCCTCGTCAAGAATGTCACGCGCAAATGCAAGGCCCACCTCATTACTTTCTTTGGCGAGCAATACTTACCCACCGAATTGGCAGAAACAACGAAGAAACGTTGGTCGGCGCCTGATCTTCTTCGCGGCAGCCTGAAGGTACCTCAGGATGTCGGCCCTGACTGCGCGCTGCTACCACCTAGGAGCGAGCCGGTGGGCCTCCGAGGCGCGGAGCTTGCCAGTATGCGGGCAGTGCTGATCCATGAGAACGCCGACGAAGAGCCTCTTTAGTTTTCGGCTAAGAAGTACTACCGAGCTAAGCTCGCGTCCGGAAAAGTTGCCGGATCTAGGCCTGCCGGGTTGGACAGCGACAAGCGCCGGCGCCGTAGCTACTCGGTACGCATCAAGTCCCGAGAAGATTTCTTCCTCCCTGACGATTTCGTGGGGGAGCGCTCAGTCTCAACGTTTGGGGCCATCTTACACTACGCGGCCGTGTTCATTGATGGCGAAGCAATGGCCTTCGCCTACGTAGAGCGCGTTAAGTCGGCCAAGGACCGCCCCGGCCGGTATGGTTACGCGGCGACCAAGTACGGGATGGAGGATATCCTTGGGCAAGGCGGGTCGTGCGGATACGTACCAGTCGGCGCCGTGGCCGATTTCTTCGCCAAAGAGGGCCTCCATTTTGTGTTGTTCAATAGGGAGCCGATTTCTGAGGACCTGTAGAACCAAATGAGGTGGGCTAAGAGGACGCAAACCACTTGTCATTGGAGTAAATTATGCGTGTAACTGCCTAAAAAGAATAGAAAGCAGTGACCAAGACAAGAACAAGTGCCACATTTACTTTCTACACGCTAAAAATTGCAGCTCTGATTCATTCCAGTGACGTTTTTACGCCAACCAGATCTCGACCGGACCCAGGGCCCACGGAGGCCTCTGGGCCGCATGATCTCGGAAAAGCGGTCGAGGGGGCGGCATTGGTTTCCAACGGCCTCTGGCGGGGGTGCCCGTTCACCAGCATCGCCCGGCGGCAGCTTTCCGGCCCAGTGCTTCGCTGGCGCTCTACGAAAGGGAGGCGCTCAGAGCTTGCGCACTGGAAGTATTCTGGCCAGCGCCCAGACTGTAGTACCACAATATAGGGGGTTACCTCAGAAGGTGGGAGGTAACGGCCGTCTTAGCCGCTCGCGCGACACCCGCTATGGGACTCGAGGTCCGGGAAGTCGGGCCGATCGAAACGCCAAGACATCAAGACACGGTTAACTTGCCGGCGACGACGGTGCCTCCCACCGTCGTCGCCCTTCGTCCTAAACGGGCGAAAACCGTCGCCCGGGCCCAATTTCCCCAAATGGGAATTGACCCGGGCCGTCACCAATCAATGCAGATAATTCCCTCCATGCATGTCGTGTCCCCCGAGGCGATCATTGCAAACGAGGGGGAGAAGCCGTCCCGCGCGCAACGCGCTGCACCCGCCGCGTGGCGCCCGGTCGGCCGTCGCGTGCCGCGCCCTCTCGGGCGCGCCAGCGCCCTCTCGGGCGCGCCAATCCGGCCTCCCGCGGGGTCCGCGTGCCGGGCGCGGCGGGTCGGGTATGCTCCCCGGGTGGCCCGAGCCGGTCAGCGGGGCCGCCCCCTCGCCCCGGCCCCCGCGTCGCCGCCCCGTCGGCCACCACCGCCGCTGGCGTCGCCACCCCACGTCGGGGACCGCGTCCCCCGTCGTCGCCGACGTCCCCGCGGTGGCCCCCTGGCGCATAGGGGGCCCCGTAGTACTACAGTCTGCGGCGCATGACCCGCCAGCGCGCCGTCGCCACCGCTTCTTCGCCGACACACATGGGTCACGTGTGCGGTAGAGAGTCCCGCGGGAGTCTGTGAATGTGCCACCGCGCTTGCACCGTCCGATTGGCACGGAGGCGGCAGCGTCAGCAGTCGTGGCGGGGATGACGCCGTCCCCTGACTGCAGCACACAAGTGCGCCACTCCAGCACCTCATCTGTCTAGTTCAGAAAATGGCAGCCGCATGGGGGACGTAGAAAGGCAAAACTGTTGCGGAAAAAGCTGGTCTCAGGCGGGCAGACAGAAGCCCACTGTGGGACTACAACATTAACAGTCACGGTTTGCTATGCCGCCGCTTACTTCCGAATCCAATAGCGCTCGGAAGCGTCATCGGTACCCCACAGGGACCAACTCGGAGCGGGGATCATAAACATGCACTTGTCGCACGAGTGACAGATGACGACGCTTGCGGCGTTCTGCTCCCTACATTTAGTAAATACGACGCTCCACTCGCACGGCGACCAGAGCTGGTGACTTCTACCAGCGTACAAACATGAGCTTTTCATTCCAGTACTACAGGGTATCCAGGACATTCTGCCGTATTTCGCCACGAGGGGGTTCCTGTGCATGTGGAGTGTTCGTACTATTTAGTTTGCCTCCCGGCGCTTGAACGACACAGGTCCTTAGCCGCACTTCACATCATGCTTGTATTTGCGAAGGGAACAAAAAAAACATAAATTTGGAACACATGGCCGACCGATGATAATGCGTATCGCTCTCGGCCATGGATTGGATACTTGGAAATTATTGCAAGACAGTGCTGACTTACAAACAAAAGGTGAGCGCTGTAATGCAGTTCAAAGGCCTGCAGACCTCCAAGCATTTGCACGTTAATTCTGCTGTTTTCTCTGGCCATCACCGTCTGCAAATTTGTTTGGTTGTGGGCTGTTTTCCGAGAGCGAGGACCAGCGCAGTGCTCCTCGTTGCTGGATTCACCACGAGCCCTGTTTTGTCTCGATTGCTCGTAAACGCTCGTTAAAAACGGGCTTCTGCTCGCACGCTGAGAGTGTTTACTCCTATCCCGTTCAACACACTTGTTGTGGCGTGGTGGCGACGAAACTAGGGCGTTATTAAGAGCTCTATGAAGTCCGCTCAAATTCTTTCAAGTGCGACTTGACACACTAAACGGGTGCGGTGCTCAGTACCGGAATTGAGCCGTGTCGGGCGAGAAATACGCAGAAAGACACCATCGTGCAGCCTTCGAGGAGAGGAAGGCTGTTCCCACTCCACAGCGGTGGGTGGGAAGAGAGCAAGCAGTTTTCGCAGCTTGACCCCTTTCTACCGGCGTTATTCGCTCTGGCCGCCGCCGCAGCCGGCCCCCCTCTCGCGGCCTCCCGTGCCTGCGAGGGTAAGCAAGCACCCCTCTCTCGTACCAATAGAGAAGGACGTGTACTTACAAGCGATGGTGCAGCCCTGTCTCACTCCTTTCCGGTACTGCCCAACCCCCCCCTCCCCTCGCAAGCACCCGTCTCAAGTACCAATAGAACAGGTAGGACGTGGCCTCGCAAGCGACGGTGCAGTCCCGGCTCTCTCCTTTCCAGCGCTGCCCCCCTTCGCCCCCCCCTCACGAGGTGGTGCATGGAAACAGCAGCGGGCGACCGGCACAGAGTCGGCAGAGCGACGCGGAAATCGTGCCGCAAGCCCCGCAACCCTACCCGGGGTGGCGGGCGTCGGAACCCGCTTTCTGCGTACAGGATGCACAGTTCTTTGGCAAGTGTCACAGAAATTGGTGAGAAGTGAGTTCAGAAAACCGAGACCATTCCCTTTTGGCGGTCACGGCGGGACAGTTTCCGCTGGGGTGGCTGGTATTAAATACTTTACAGTCGCAGAGAAGAGGGAGCTGAGAGTGAAAAAACGGTACTCGTGCAGCTCCTCGACACCCGTGATCTACTGAATCCTAGCGCCTCGACACGATTGTCCTAATGCAGCGCCCAGAAATCGCGCAAAAATGTCGTTGAGAGAAACGAAGAGCTCGGACGCGCTTCTTGAGCATCTGAAGACGTATGTATACGGGCATTCACACTATGGCCCTGTACACCATAGGAGGCGCTTCCAGAGACGCTTCTGATGCAGCCAAAAAATCGGTGTAAAATGCTTGACTTAAAATGTGTGCAAGTGAAAACACTGCTTGCACGAGAAACACGCCCCACGGAGGCATTTACAAGCATTCCGGCAGTTTCTGAACGAGCAGTTTGAGTCAGAACCGGGCTCCCGGTGGGTCCAGCAACGAGGTGCACTGCGCAGCTGGTGTCCGTGGCATCCGCTGCTGTTGCACTAGTGCACCATGGCGTCCGTGCCTCGACAACCTTCACATCCTCGCCGACGGACTTCGACGCCGACGGCGGTCTGGCGTGTCGCGTCGCTTCGATGACGAAGGCTTCAACGCGGTACTTGCCGGGTGCCGCGCCCCCTCCCGCGAGGTCTTCGGCGACTGCCACTGCCTTCGCCTGCCTCCTCTCCCCACCGCCGCCCTTCCTTCCAGCCGCACGCCGTTGCGCCTGCTTGCGTACCTCGGGCCTTCTCATAGCGGGAATCTTTTTCCACCCAACTCCCCTCTTCACCGCCTGTGTCCAACTGCTCCGTCTACCCACCCCCCGTCTGTCTCCACGGCCGGCCCACCGCCCGCCCGGCGGGGTCCTGTCGACTGAGAGGGCGTCGACCCACGGATGCAACCTCTGCTACCGCGGCGGTCGCGGCCGCCACGCGCCGCTCCTCTTGCGCCGGCCTCAACGGGCTCCCGTGGGCCCCCTTTTCCCTGCGGCTATTTTCAAGTCCCCGTCGGCACCTCGTCTCCCTCCAGCCACCCTCTCTGTTTCCCCATGCAGGCGCCAAAGCGGCGACCTCTTCTCCAACCGTACGCGACGCCCGCAGCTGCGGACGTGGCGGACGCGTGGCAGCGGCGGCGGCCGTCTCGCTGCTGGCCGGCGCAACTGGCTCATTCAGGGGGCGGGGTGACGCCCTTCCGCGGCGCGCCGCTGGCCATGCGACCGCGCCGGGGTGTCCGCTTTTGCTCTTGTTTGTATCTTTCTGCGCATGTCGACCGGGTGCTGCGCGGTGCGGCGGGTGCGTGATGAGCGTTGGCGCTCGCCGCCGTCGCGCTCCCGCCACCGTCACCATTGCGGCGGCGGCACGACGGCGAGCGCGCGAGGAAGCGGCGAGGATGAAAGGCGCACGCCGTCCTTGCCTGGCGTCGCGTCGGCTGCCATGCGTTTCCCTCGACATGGGTCTGCCGTTCCGTGGCCCCTTGTCAACCGACTCCCCGTGTGACTCGTGGCCTGTACGCGACGAGACGGTAGCGTCCATTGTCTCCACTATGGCCAAATCATGCTGCCACCGCCGCCCCCGCCGCCGTCGCCGCTGCCACCGCCGTCAGCCTGTTCGTCGGCGGAAATTCCCCTCCACGCCTCCTGACGACCGTGGGGGTCACCGCTCCAATGAAGTAAATAACAGATATAGTGAGTAAGTATGGAATTTTCTAGTGAGTAACGGAGCCATACTACTCGCTGCCAAACGAAGTACCTTACCTGGTCCTCAGAAGCAATTAAGGTGGAACTCTGTGAGGCGCACTTTACTTTCGCGCCTGTGGTCGACTTCTCAGCAACACATGGTGCAGCAAAGCGGTGAGGAGACGCACATGCCCACCGGCTCGTAAGAAAACGGCGGCAGTGATATTGAGGACGACAGCTCTGAAGGGGGGTGGGCAGCCTAGGCCAAGAAGCTTCAATAGCAATGTAGGTTTATTCATGCTGTCTCGCTCGTTCCAGGCACCCATCTTGTCTTGATCGCCGAGGCCGACTAAAGCGCGCGGGGGGGGCGGCGACGAGCCGCCGCCGCCGACGTCGCCACCCTGAGGGAGGGGTGGTGGTGGCGGCGTTCAGAATGTCGGCGGCGACAACAAAGGGGGCGGCGAGGTCGCCAACAACCTCAGTCGCGCGGCCGCCCGGCCCCGCCTGGACACACCCCCCGGAGGCAGCAATGCCGTTCATGACGCGAAAACCTGTGGTGTCAGCGCGCGCGGAGGGATGAGGAACAAGAAGAGGCAGTGGCAAGAGAATAGACACAGCGAGACAGGGGTAGAGAGCCACGATGAGATCGAGCAGCAACAGCACGTTAGTGATCAGGAGTCACACATGCAGCACACCTGCGCGGAGACGGCGGCGATGGCAATGATGGTGGTGGAGGGCAGCGTAAACGATTGGGCCGGACAGTCAGCGACGAGGATGCGACAGGGGGGTGCTGTGGAAGTTAGGACGGGGTGAACAGTGTAGCGGTGGGAGGGGCAAGAAAAGTCGACAGGGAGGGAGACGGGGGCGCTTACGATGGTGGGAAGGAAGGGGG
>Ga0209831_1004928_pt1 | contig 10259 bp, 13 predicted proteins | sample Maine_Asex4_meta_FD_187451 | JGI IMG/M metagenome (GOLD analysis project Ga0209831, IMG submission 187451) | Marine algal microbial communities from Maine, USA - Maine_Asex4_metaG (SPAdes) (version 2) | ecosystem: Host-associated > Algae > Red algae > Unclassified | place: Maine, USA | collected...
CAAGCCTCGTCTGCAATACCGGCGCGGCGGCCACGAGGTCACCTGGCGGTCGCCCACCTGAGGGCCGCCCGCGGCGCTGAGATGGAGTGCTGAGCCGCAGGCAGCGGCGCCCATCGTCTCTGCGGCGCTCGCTGACGATGTTAGGTTAGCGGCCGCGCGTCGGCGCTCCCTGCCGCGGCAGCGGCCGCGACGGCGGTTGCGGCCGTCGACGATGCCGCGCCACCGTCGGGCGCCGGGCACGCGTCACGCGTGCGTGACGTGGCTCGCGGCGGGGCGGCGGGGCTCCACCTGCGTGGCGCCGGGGGCACCCCCAGGCGACGCGGCCCCACGTGGCCGGCGCATCCTGCTTTTTCAGCGATTGCCCGTACAGTGCGGACGGGCGCACGGAAGCACGTATTTGGCGACGGTAGCGGAGCAGGGCGAGGGAAGACTCCTATAGGCTCTTTTGCATGATGGGTGTCACCTACGTTGGCAGGCAGCACGTGGACCTCATGGGGTCCAGGCCTGTTGTGTGCAGCGCCGTCGAGGCAGCCCAGCCAGTGCGTTTGGGTGTCGTATGGCGGGAAGTGCAGGTGACGCACCCCCTCGAGGGCCCGAAGGTGTGGACGATGACGCGCGGGGACCGCGACGCCCACTAAATTCCTACGGGGTGGGGCGGCGCCGCTGAAATAGCAGGCGGCCGCCGCGACCCTGAGCTCGCGAGATGTCAAGCACGCCTCTGACCGCGCTGGTCGCCATCGTCAGCGAAAAAGCCCGATTGATGCCAGGCGCTGGTGGGATCAAGGTTTCGGCGACCAACGAGCAAATCAGCGGCGGGTGAGACCACTCGTGAGCCCTCAAACCAAAGAGCATTGCTAAGATCAAGTCTATCGGTGTGCCATTTTTCCATCCGATGGCCAAGGGCATCTCTATCGGGAGGTCATTTTGCCATATCCTGTGCCATATTGCTATCCTTCGTGCCAAATGTACGCAGGATAGCCAGAAGGATAGCTATAGCCATCCTATGTGCCAAAGACGTGGACCGATAGAACGACGAGCAACAGCGTCTCTCGAACGCGCCAGTTCGGAATTATTTTGGCTACCTTACCACAGGCCCTCTATGCGCGGACTTCGAACCATACAAGGCCATCTCCTGTACTGGAAGGTGCTTTGCGAGTCATCCGAGAGGTATGGGTCTCCAGAAGGGGGTGAGCAGCTGGATTTGCATATATAGCACAAGAATTGACTGATAGAGATGCTCTTGGGCATAGCCAAAAAATACGGCCAGATGGCGATAGCACAATGGCCCACGGATAGACTTGCTCTAACGAGACGGCGGCATCTCTCGGCCCGCCGGCAGCTTTCCGACCACGAGGTCGGCAGCCGCGCAGCAGGCCGACCCACGACACCGCAAGCACCCCGCCGGCAGTGCCTCGCTCTCTTGGTGCCGGCCGTGCATCTCGCGCAGCGGGGGGTGCTGGGCCGGGCCGCCCCAGAATTTGTGGAGGCAAGAAATGCGCGGCGTGGCAGTGCACCCCACCGTTGCCATAGTGCGGGCATATTCATGCTGCCGTTTGCGCCAGCGCTCCTTGCGAGTGTGTGCGCATGCCGCCCGTTTTTGCATCGCTGCCTCCTCTTTTTCTCCCCCCGCCTCTGTGTTTTCTCCCGTAGCGCATCGTGACCTGACGTGCCGGACCCGTCTTGTGGGCCAGCGTGGCCGCCTCCGCCATTGCCGTGTTTGCCGCTTTCACAAACCCGGCGCTACTGGCAGAGGGGACCGTCTGACACCCGCCCGCCGACGCTGGCGGGTGGGATTGTTAGTCTAGACCACGCGCCCACTCCCGTCGCGGACGCCAAGCCCAACACACTGCCGTTGTTCCTCCTGACGTCGTCATCCTTTGATTCGTCCGGGCTTGCTGCTGCCGACGTGACTGATCGGTCCTGATGCGCTTCCGTCCTCACCCGACCCCTCCTGTTTGACCCAGTGTGTTCGCATCATCCCCGCCTCACTCCCTGCTGTGCCATCATCCTTGTGGTTGGTTGCCGTCGCCTCCTCTATCCCACCTTTTGCTTCCACGTTGGTGGCGGTCACTTCGGCGCGCACCGGCATCACCATCCTTCCAAGGCCCCGGCCACTCATATCGACAGCGACGATGCCGGCACCGCCATTCCTCCCCGACGAGTGGCCTGGTGCCCCGCTTCCGTCTCTCCGGCTCCCCCCTCCGCCTCCCTTTCCCCTTCCCGTGGCCCCCGAGCGTGCTCGTGGCGCCCGCGTCACGCGCTCCAACGGTGACCGCAACGTAGCCGGCCTCGAGCGTGTCAACCCGAACGCCGCCGTGCGGTACCTCTCCTCCAGGTCCTCCGTAGTCACCGTCCTCAGCCGTGTCGTCGCCGACATGATGGCGACCACGTCCGACTACCAAGGGGCCGCGAATGCGTGGTCGGTGCTGCATGATGAGTTCGTTTTTGAGGACGCCTCCGCGCGGGCTGAGGCTGCCAAGCGCCTCTGCCACGCAATGGCGGCGGCTCAAGCCGGAGGTGAGGACCAGGCAGCCGTCGACAAGTGGTGGTCCGAGGTTGACGCGCCGCCGCCGCCGCTCGGTAGCGACAAGGAACACCGGTTGTCGTGGCTGTACAAAGAGGCGCGGGATGCCAAGCAGCGGCTGGCCCCCCTGCGATGTGCGCCGGAGGCACCGTCCATCCGCCACTTCCCCGGTACGTCGTGCTTTTTTCGCTTCCCATCGGGGGTGCCCGGCTTGCCCAACCTCCTCACCACCATGAAGCGGTCGCTGAGGATGACGCCGACCAAGGCAGTACTGGCCTACACGTACCTCCGCCGCGCACTCACCGCCGAGCCGCGGTTGGCGGTGAGCTCGTGGAACTACGAGCGGCTACTGATGACGGCCGTGTGGACGGCGCACGTGTCGTCGGCCGATGGGGACCTAGCCCACATCGACGCGTGGCTTCGCATCACGGGCGTCGACCTCCGCCACTGCGAAGACACGTTTTCTGACTTGCTCGGCGGCTCGGCCGTCGTCGGCGCCGCCGAGCTGCGTCATGCGGAACTCGAGTTGCTCATGCGATGGGAGGCGCTGGAGAGGCAACAAGGACGGTTCGTACCCGGGACGGTGTACGCGGCTGCGTCGATGACGGCCGCAACGGCGGCCGCGGCGGCACTGACGGCGGCGGCGGACCCCGTGGTGGATGCGCGCGCGTTGACTGCGGCCAGCGCAGCGGCAGAGACGACGCAGGAGGACGGCGAGTGAGTGGGAGGCGACTGGGTCGACGGGGAATGCTGATGAGTGGGAGCACCCCGTCCCAGAAGCCTGAAAGGCTTGGTGTGTTGCCTTGATACCTGAAGGGATGGTTTACGGCGGCGTGCCTGCCTCTTTTTCTTTTATTGTGACCGTGACTTGTGTCTTGCATCGCTTGGTGTTCGCCGCTGCAAAGTGATGTTGTCTCGTCTTCCTCGATGTTGTCTGCAGCAGCTCTACCGTCGAGCTGATGCTTTGACTTGCGGAACCGTGCGCGTCAGCTGACGCGCACGGGTCCGGCACGTCGCAGCATCGACCTGCAGGGGAGCAGCCGCCATCAGCGGCAACAAACACGAACAGCGCGTGACAGCAACAAGCAAATGCGAGCGCTGGCCGCCACCACTGAGGAGCGGCGACCAACACTCTTTGTCTTAGACTGCCTGGGTTCCGAGGGGCGGCCCCTTCGTGCTGACGTCCCTGACCCGCCCCGCGTCGCCGCCATGGCTTGAACGACCCGTACCGCTGTCAGGCTTGGTGTAGCAGTGCCGGCAGACGCGCCGCGCTGCCCCTTTGATAGGCGCTGCGTCGTCGGGCACGACGGCACTCCCCCACTGTCAGTGCGTTACGGCGATGCCGTCGGCGGGCCGGCCGAGAGGGCTCCCGCGCTGACACGCGCTCGCGCGGCGCGAGAGACGGCGCGCGGGTGTGGGGTCGGCCCTTTTTTTTTCTGCAACCGCCCGTGCGGCGGGCCCCGCCGCTGTGGCGCGCGCGCGCGGCGCGTGGCCGGGCACAGTGTAGCGTTGCGTGCGGCAGCGTGCGCCTCGAAAGTTGTGTGAGCGTGGTTGGCGCTTTCGAGGTGCGATCTGAAAAGCAGACCATGGTACAAAGACGTCTGTGACCGCGGCGCAGCAGGCCCAAAGCCGTCGTCAAGAGCTCGTCTGCTTTTGCGTCTTTCGGGACCAACAGATAATCTGCAAACCGCCCTGGGGCTCTGTCAAGGCTGCTTTTGTCCAGAAAGGGCGCCAAAATCATCTGTTTGCCGGGATTAAACGAGGGCGCAAGCGCAGCGCATAGCCTCGGCGCATGCCACCTCGGAAAGATGGTCCGAAGGAATGTATAAAAAAACATATCATAAAGAAGCAACGATGCAAACGATCCTGTGCAGGAGCGACACTTTGCCTTGCAAACACAGCGCATCCCCGCCCGGTTTGCTCGCCGCAACCCCCACCGCTCCCGCTCTGCAGCAATCGTCGGCTGCGGCCGGGCCGCCAGCCACGCCGGGCGGCGGCGTCACCACCCGCCCCATCGCCTGGGGCCGTCCTCCCCCCCCGCGACTCTCCCCCCCCTCCCCACCGCCCGCCGCTTGCTCGGCAGCGACAGCACATGGCACAGCAGGTCGCCTACCCGCCCGCGCGCCCGCGAGCGGGGCGCGGCCGACCCGACCATCGGGCCCCAATGGGCGACATGCGCTGGTGACCACGGCCACGCGCGGGCACCCCCCTCCCCTCCCCCCCTTCCCTGGTCTCCCTACCCCGCACTCCGCCACGCCACGCTGTTTCCGCCGCCGGCAGCCGCGCTGGCAGAGACGACCGCACGCGCCACGCGTGTGCCGTCCGCCGTCGACCACGGCGGGGGGCATGCCCAGTCCAGCCGAGGCACTCGGCTGTACTAGTCAGAATGGCCAACACCGCGAGTCATTCACCATCACCTGTCTGGAGACATTCTAAGATTGCCGACGATCTTTCAAATGTGAAATCGAGTGCTACGGAAGTGCGTAAGTATCCTGTGCTACTTACAATCGTTTGGCTTAAAATTGACGTGCGCGTGTAACGTGTCTGCGGTAGCACGACATTGACGCAAGGGAACATGTTTCCCATGTCATACACCGTCAGCGTTGCGGTCAGACGGCGAAGAGGGGATGGGTTGGGGTCGGCCGTCCACTTCAGAGCGTTTGGTTTTTGTGGCCAGCGTACTGCCATTCGCACGGCGAGCGGCGCCGACGTGACTGCTTCGGGGACTACAGGCGCGTGCAGTGCTGGGGGCATGCTGTGTGACACTGGCCTTTCGCAAAAATGCGTGCCCTCGCAATCGAAGTGCAGGCCGCCGCGCCATCGACGACGCAGCTATATGTAATATGTTGTTCATGTCTATGGCCGATGGTACACCTGTCCAATCTTCTCGTCAATATCAATATTGGCGTCGCCGCTCATCTTTATTGCAAGAGTAGTAGAAGAGGACCACGCATATAGATACGAATACAACGTAGTCTATCGAGCAGCCACTCTAACGCCGTGGAGACGAACACAAGCATGGCAATGGTCACAGATGGGCTCGAAAAGCACCAAGAACGTTCACTACTAAGAAAGGTCGCGAAGACATAGCATATAGAGTAGAGAGTCATACACAGGACACTCCTCCAGTGATTTGAAAGATCATGTGATCCTGATCACTGCGTAGCAGGTAGGTAGGAGTCTTCAGGGTTTGGTGTCAAGGTTCAGTTCACCGTAGGGCTCAGCTGGAGGAGTCAGTAGGCCGATGGGTGCGCGCGGCAAGCTTCTCCTGCGTGCAGCCCGGCACGCTCTGCCAGATGTCCATTGCGGCTAGGCAGGTGTCCTCGTCGTTGTCTGTCATCGGCAGGCAGCTGGTAGTGGGCGCGAGGAAGTATGGCCCCGTAGGGAGTTGCGGTCGATGACGTGGAGAACGGTGCAGTCCACAGGAGCTCCCGTTGGGGTCAGGGTGTGGCAAGCAGGGTGGCAGGGAGCCGTGCGCCGGAGAGGTATGCTTGGTGCCAATTATTTGGTAGCACGCGCCGCGGCTGTTTGTTGCGCTTGCGCCCTCTTTAATTGGTGGCGAGTAAAATCAGTTTAGTCAGTGTCGGCGAGTCACGAGAGAGGGCGCTGCAGCAGTAGCGCCCCCTTTTTCAGAGATTGACAGGTGATCTCGTCGCATTTCGGGCCACCTCAGGCCCGTAACCACAAGCCGACCTGCCACCCCAGCCATTTTATATATCTCTTGACCTGTCGTTCGGGCCCACTCTGTTTTCGATTTTTCACCTCTTCCACGGCCCTCAGGCCCGTTCGCAGCACGTTTCGCAGTTCCGCGCACGCCTAGTTAAGGCTGCTCTTCTGGGTCTGAGCTTTACACAGGCCAGATGAAAGCCAGTCTGCAACGTGCTAAAGATCCACTGGTCGAGAGCGATTGGGACGCCCCTCCCCCGCGTCCCAATTTTCTGGGACGCGTCCCAATTCTCTAGGCCTTCACAGCCTCTGTGAGACGAGTACGTAGTTCATAACCCAGGATGATCCGCGGACGGCTTGTCGTGATCCACGGCGGATCCCGTCTTGCCCGCGCTTTTCTGCGCCTGTCGCTTGCAGGCGCTTTCACAGGTGGCTTCGCAGTCGCTGTACAGTTGCTGTCCTACTGTGGTGGGGCTCAACATGGTGGATGACGATGACGACCTGACGTAAGTTTAGTCGATGTGTGCCCGTTGAAGATACCAATTGAGGGGGGGGCGGGGGGGCAAGGAGCCGGAATGAGACACAAATTTGCACGCTGCAGATATGATGAGATAAAAAGGCTCACCTACTCTTCCCTACCCTCCCTCTATTCGCGACATAGCTCCACTGGTCATCCCGTACCGTTCCCATGTATGGTTCTCTTTCTCGTGACAAACATAGGGCAACGATAACAGATATCGCGCAGGCGTTTCGCGGCAGGATATGGGCGTACCAAAGCGTTGACTGCCATGGCCTTCTCCTCAAGCCAACTGCGGGGCAGGAGTGGGCAAAGTGGGCATTAAACTGTGACAACACCCCGGCGTTCCTCTCAGCGAGACCTATCAGATGCGCCAAAGAACAGTCGGAACGCAAATTTATAGCCGGAGTTATATCCGATTGCCATCCAATGAATGGAAGCGTCCTGCTCCAAGCGCACATTGGATCGGTATGGACGCTTCAGGTCACGCACCCAGAAGCTCCCCCTATGCCTGACAGGGTAACCCGGGGCCCCTGAACCCGTTTCTGAAGTCAAAAAACGAATCCGAGCACCTCCGGCACTCTGGTAGCCACGTGCATTCGTGTGCCGCTCTTACACAACAACGCCGACCGGCTGCTCTTGAGACAAGTCGGCATTACTTTGACAACACCCCTGCGTTCTTCTCAACGAGACCTATCAGATGCGCCAAAGAACAGTCGGAACGCGTTTATAGAGCCGGAGTTATGTCCCATCGCCAGTCGATAGAAGCGCAGCGTCGTAGATGTTGCTCCGCCCTTTCCTTCCCGCGTGCGTAAGATGACGTTCGGGACCATTTGCGGGGTCCGTGATGGATTCAATTCCAGTCCGTTTTTGCATCATACAATCAAAACCACCACGTCTGCACCGGCTCCTGATTGCCAACCTGAGCAGTGGAGGCTGTACACGTTGAGTGTCGGCATGAAACAAGTGTGCCTTTTTTGAAGGATAACCGCGATTGCTGACAACGGCGAGGGCGACCAATGGTCTGTCGCATTTGAAGCAGTGACCAACCGTGACCAACATTACTCTTGAAATCCCAGAAGAGCAGGTACACTGGGTCTTAACTAGGCGTGGCCAAACCCCAGTAAAGCGTGGGCCTGTGAGTTCAAATGGAGCCTTCTGATTGTCAGAGAGTGCTCGCAATGACGTGCCATTCTGTTGTTTTCTCGCAGACCGAGAGACAGAGAAGCAGACCTTCCAGGCCGAACAAAAAGGGACACCCATGTTCGGTAGATGGTCTTGTTCTTATTGTACTTTGTCATGCGTTTTTCTCTCACATAAGCTTGTCGCGTCCCTCTACCTTACGGCCTCTTAGTAGCCATAACACTGGAAAAACGGGGTTATAACTGGGATATCGCCCCCCCCCTGCGGCGCAGAGGCACTCCCCCAGCGCGTCGGGGGCGGAGGCCTCGAGGCAGACAGCGCAGAGGCATGATGCGGCCACGTCATTCAGCAGCGCCGGCGTGAGGGTGAGGGGGGCGGGGGGCGCTCGCGCGCACAGCCGGCGGGCTGTTCCCGACTCAGTGCGATGGCTGCCGCCGTAGCGGCAGCCGCATCGACCGAAAGTGGCAACCCCCCCGCGTGTGGCCAAACGGAGGCTCTCCCGCGGGCCAGAGCGATCCCGCCTACCGCAGGCGGCCACCACCCGGCGCTGTCCTCAGAGCGGAGGCGTCTGTTGCCCACCTGTCGGTGACTGCGGGTTGTATCTACCCCGGCCACCGGGACGCTGCTGTGTGGTTGCGGACGGGGTAACTGCGGGGGAGGGTCGAAGGGGCGGGTCAGGGGGCGGCGCTGGCAGGGTCGAGAGAAGTGTGGGCTCTGTATTGGCTGACAAGCGCCGATTGGACGTCAAAGCCAGCAGCTACGTACATGCATTGACGAGCCAGTGCATGGTTCAACAGGGATCCTGGTGCCTGGCCTGTCGACGTTTCCCCTCCCACAGGTATCAAAAGTGCCCACAACAGCACGGGGCACCCACACCGGCGCACAAACACGCACTCAGAAGTGCCTGGATGTCGATCAGTGCCCTCCATTGACACTTTCTGGCCCTGCCTGGCTTGTTTTGGACAGCCCAGCCCCGTGACCAGCGTCCCAGCGCCTTCGAAACCACCCCCCACTCAGCGTAAGGTGGAACGCACACAGTAGAGAGCGACACGCACACGGCTCTTGGGCCCCTCGCTAGCGCAAATCAGCAGGCGACTGTGGCCGCATACGACCGTTCGACCGGGATGACTCAGCTTCCAAGGCCTTGCACAACCTGAGGAGGTGCGACCGCAACACACGTCACGCACTCGTGCGGATTCGATCCAAATTCGTACCGAAAGGCCTCCACGTGTCTCGCTAGATTGCCTTGATTTGGGCGCTTTGGGCTCCGTTCACACGCTTTCCGTGACATGTTCGACAGCTATTCGACGGACGCCTCTTCATTTCGATACTGGCGACGACGCTGATACGTGTCCTCCGTTGGCAACCACCCAGTGCGGCCAACAACGTCAAGGCCAACGGCGCTCAGATCTTCGAAAGGTAGCCCACTTTATTTCTCCCATTACATTGCCCGTTGGCAACGCGTTGGCCCGTTGGCAACTGACCACTCGCAGGGCCACACGTAGCGGTTTCATTTCACCGTTTCAGACCGTTGGCCCGACATTGGTGGGAGTGCTCTAAGGAAACCTGCAGGTACTTAGGCTCATGACAGCACAGCAGCCAACCGCTGACATACATGTGGCTGTCTAAGGACGCGGACTTGGTTCTAGAATGGAATAGCCGATAGCGATAGCCTCAGTTGTTGGCAATGCTCTCACCGCAACTGTCGTAAAAGAGTTCCAAATCGGCCTCTACGACCCCGCAGCGGCGAGCAACCAGCGCTAAGTTGTTGAACCCGCCGGGGGATGTGGATCGTGCCGCAACCCCCTCCTGTCGCGGGCGTCGGGAAGCCGCTTTTCCGCGCGGGATGCATCGTTCTTTGGCGCACGCCGCAGCAGTTAGTCGAATGGGCAATCACAATATCACAGCCATTCCCCATTGCCGGTCATAGGAGGACAGCTTCTGCTCAGGTGTGTGGCAGTAAATACCGTCAAGTCGCATGGATGGAAAGCTAAGTCTGAAAAATAGATACTTGTACAGCACTTCGACACCCCGTGCATGACTTGATACGCATGGGCTTGTACTTCACGCCCTTCACGTGATTGGGAAGTCACGTTTCACGTGATCGCAAGCACGTTTTTTAACGTGATCACTCATCACGCCGAAGCAGAAAAGGGCTCGAACTGGGGCGTGATCTCATAGAATAAATACGCCGCCGACGAGCTTAACATAGTGCAGTCCAATGCACTGGACGGTGGGCGGGGGCGCACTGCTGCGGCCCAAGACGATCAGCCCACCGGCCGTCGCACGCCGCCCCAAGCGCCACGGGGTTGGCCCCCTCCTAGACGGGTGCCCCTCCCACATTGTCTGCGTCGGTGGCTGCGGCTGCGACGGCAGCTTCTGCTTCTGCAGTTGCCTCTGTTTTACAGC
>Ga0209831_1004932_pt1 | contig 10253 bp, 7 predicted proteins | sample Maine_Asex4_meta_FD_187451 | JGI IMG/M metagenome (GOLD analysis project Ga0209831, IMG submission 187451) | Marine algal microbial communities from Maine, USA - Maine_Asex4_metaG (SPAdes) (version 2) | ecosystem: Host-associated > Algae > Red algae > Unclassified | place: Maine, USA | collected...
TACAATATTGCGGTAGTATCCCTATTTTATTCAACCATTGCGCATCTCCTTTATAATACACCACCTTATCTTTTATGTACATTTTATCCTCAGTGGGAGTAAAATATTCCGTAAGGGAGTCAGTTGCTTGGCTTAAAGGAAGGATAATTACATTGTCAGGCGAAGTCAGCATACAGCCTAATTCCCAAATAGCAATCAGACCTGTTTCTTTTTTAAAAGGTTTTGTGCCGCTATTTTCAATAATTGTTTCGGCACTAAATCCTACAAAAGCAGTTTTATCTGACAAAGGAAGTGCTAAGTTCTTTTCAATGGTAGCTTTGGATAACAAAGAAATAGTTCGCTCTACTTCTAGATCAAAAACAAAATTATGATCATTTTTAAGCTGCATATTCCCACTGTATGTCAAGCTGTTTTCCGTCCTTTTTTTTAGGATAAATTGTTTGGTATTGGAGTCCTGCGGTCGGCGTAAATTAGCGTCTGTTTGTTCTTCTCCTGCTTTAAAACATAGAGAATACTTTCCCCATTCGGGCGCAAACCATAAACGGCTTTCTCCGCCTAGTCCTGCCATTTCTTTTGCGTGTTCTCCTTTTTCTATTAGATCCCAATTGACCCAACCGTAACTTTTTCCAGTTTTACCTTTGGCGGAACTTGTAAAAATTCTACCTTGATAGGGTCCAGATACCGCAATCATAGCATTGCCATCTGCTACTACTTCTATGCTTTCAATGGCTTGTAATTTTTCTAGGTCATAGCCGAACGTACCTTTTGGATATTGTTTATTGTCACTCATTGGTATACTTAAAAAGCCGAAAGATATAAATATTTTTTTGTATATATAGTAGTACCTTTGCCATCGTCATTCCTACAACTTGGCTTTAGCGGTTAATAATTAATATTTCGGTAGCCCAGATGTGCCAGATTTCTAAAATCTAGGATCGTTAAAACTCAACCGCTAAAAAAAATCTATCTAAACAACACCCAAACATGATCACAGGAGAACTCAAATCGCAAGTAGACAAAATATGGGAAGCCTTTTGGACCGGTGGCGTTTCCAATCCCCTAACCGTTATTGAGCAATTTACCTATTTGCTATTTATTCGGCGATTGGATGAACGGCAGACCTTGGAAGAGAAAAAAGCCAACCTAATAAGCAGTCCCATCGAAAACCCCATTTTTACTAAAGCGACCAATGACCTACGTTGGAGTGCCTTTCGGAATAAAGACCCCGAAACGATGTTCCACCTTTTTACCAGACCAGCAGCCGACCGACCAACCGTATTCGAGCACATGAAAAGCGTAGGCAAGATAGCAGGCGTATTTGCGGAATATATGAAAGGCGCAACTTTCATGATACCCACCCCTCGCCTATTGGACCAAGTGGTGCAGATGATTGATAAAATCAAAATGGAGGATCGGGATACCAAAGGCGATTTATATGAATACCTCTTATCGAAAATTGCCTCTGCTGGAACGAATGGACAATTCCGAACGCCTCGGCATATTATTAAAATGATGGTGGACATGGTGCAGCCTCAAAAGGAGGATAGCATCTGCGACCCTTCTTGTGGGACAGCGGGCTTTTTGGTGGCAGCAGGGGAATATATCCATGAGCAACATCCCGATTGGTTTCACGAAAAAGCCTTTCGGACGCATTATGATACGGCGATGTTTAATGGGATAGAATTTGACCCGACTATGTTGCGGATTGGCGCAATGAACTTGCAATTGCATGGTATTGAAACGCCTAACTTAATTGGAAAAGATGCCTTGAGCGAAAGCAATAGCGACATTAAAAATGCCTACACTTTGATACTCGCCAATCCACCCTTCAAAGGGAGTTTGGATTATGATGCGGTGGAAAGCTCTATTTTGAAAACCGTTAAAACTAAAAAGACAGAATTACTCTTTTTGGGCTTGATGTTGCGCATGTTACAAACAGGCGGCAGATGTGCGGTGATTATCCCCGCTGGTGTTTTATTTGGTAGCTCCAAAGCACATAAACAAATCCGACAGGAGTTAATTGAAAACCAAAAACTAGATGCGATTATCTCTATGCCTTCGGGGGTGTTTAAACCCTATGCAGGTGTAAGTACTGCCGTTGTTTTATTTACCAAAACTAATAGTGGTGGCACGGACCAAGTGTGGTTTTATGATATGAAAGCGGATGGCTATAGCCTAGATGATAAACGTAACACGCAGGAAAATAATGATATTCCAGATATTATTAGCCGTTTTAAAAGTTTGAAAATGGATGCGAAAAAAGAGACGAAGAGAAAACGAACCGAGCAAAGTTTTCTAGTGCCTTTTGAGGAAATTAAAGCCAATGATTGGGACTTGAGTATTAATCGCTATAAGGAGATTGTGTATGAGGAAGTGGTCTATGACCCGCCTGCGAAGCTTATTGCGGATATTAAGGCTTTGGATAAGGAACGAGGGGAGGCATTGGTTAATCTTGAAAAAATGTTGGGATGAAGAAATGGGAAAAATATAAATGGTCAGAAGTTTTAACTATAAAAAATGGGAAAAGTCAAAAAAAAGTTGTCAATCCCAAAGGTCAATATCCAATATATGGAAGTGGTGGAATAATGGGATATGCTGACGATTATCTATGCCCTGAAAACACAACTATTATTGGTAGAAAAGGCTCTATAAATAAGCCAATCTATGTAATTGAAAAATTCTGGAATGTTGATACAGCCTTTGGACTTTGTGCTGGTGAAAATTTAGATAATAAATTCCTATATTATTTTTGTAAGACTTATAATTTTTTAAAGCATAATAAAGCAACGACTTTACCAAGTCTAACTAAGACTGATTTATTAAATATAAAAATCCCCCTCCCTCCCCTCCCCACCCAAAAAAAGATAGCCGCTATTTTGGACGAAGCCGACCGACTGCGTCAATTGAACCAACAAGTGCTGGATAAATATGAAGCATTGGGGCAGGCTTTGTTTTTGGAGATGTTTGGGGATCCAATAAAAAATGATAAAGATTATACTATCGAAAAATTAGGGGATATTACAACTAAAATAACTGATGGTGTTCATGCAAAGCCTGATTATAAAGATAGTGGTGTATCCTTCATATCAGTCAAAGACATCACAACAGGAAAATTAAAATTTGACAAATGTAAATTTATATCTAAAGAAGCTCATGAAAAATACTCCAAAAGGTGCAACCCTGAATATATGGATATTTTATACACTAAAGTTGGCGCAACTTATGGAAGACCAGCAATAGTTGATGTAAAAAAAGAATTTAGTTTATATGTAAGTGTTGCTTTACTTAAACCAAAAAAAGAAATCGTTAATCCTATTTTTTTGAAAGAAGCACTAGCAAATTTTGCAGTTAAAAGACAAGCTGATAGATCGATAAAAGGAATAGGAGTACCTGATTTACATTTAAATATGATAAGAAAGTTCATTATCCCATTGCCATCAATGAAAGAACAAACCCAATTCGCCACCCGCATCCAAGCCATAGAAGCCCAAAAAGCCCAAGCCCAAGCCAGCTTACAAACCTCGGAGGATTTATTTAATAGTTTATTACAAAAAGCGTTTAAGGGGGAGTTAAATGGTAAATGGTAAATGATAAATGGTGAATGGTAAGTGGTGAATGAGAAATGGTAAATCGTGGATAACAATAAAACATCCCTACTAGATAGCGTCTAATGAATTTACCATTTATCATTCACCATTTATCATTCACCATTTACCATTTATCATTTCAGAATAGCCATCGAAACAACTGGACAATACCCCAGATCACGCCAGCTAGAACCGCCAGGACAACTGTGAAGAAAATATATTTCATCAGTTTGGCTTTACGTCGGAACGCAGGGTCTGTATAATAAGAGACCCTAGCATCGAGCATTCTTGCTTTACGCGCATCAATTTGTTTAACAATCGCAATACACTGTTTAGCTAGGTCATAATCTTCAAGTGCTATAAGGTAATTCGCTTTCTGGGCATAAAATTCGAGGACTATATAGGGATCAAAGATTTTATGTTTAGGATACCGCTCATGAATATTGAGGGTAGTACCAAAGATAGACGTGTATAGTTCAGGGGTCATATCCTCTACATTCGAGGCAAACTCCACATCCACTAGCGGATCGCCCTTATAATTGAAGTAATTATCTGCTAATTTTTGCTTATATTTCTCTTCTCGCTCAAGGTGTTTGTAGCAGTCTGCGATTTGAACATGGATAAAAGGTTCTTCTGGAAATTCTTGATTCAGTCGCTCATATTCGAGTAATAGTTCAAGGCTATCCTCCTCATCAATTCTATCTCCGATGGAAGTAACTGGTACAAATGCGCCTTTATTTCTTAGGCCAAACAATGCTGCGCCTTCACTTATTTTTATAGGACCAAAATCGGTTTCCAATACCTCCGAATCCTCTTTAATTGATTTGAGAAATGTTGCACCTAAATAACGCTTTAGTTCTGATTCAGAATCAAATACTTTTACTTGGGGACGATTTCCGCCCTTTCTAGGTTTTCTCTTTTTACGGTTTCTAGCCATTGTAATAGTTAAATTGGGTAGAATTATTTATTTGTGTAGCGTTTAGATAGATTTTTTAGAGGGAGCGTATTTGACTTGGTTTTTTATAAAAAACAAGTCAAATACGCTCCCTCTAAAGTTTCTATCCAGATGCTATATTACGGAAGTAAAATGATATTGCCAAAATTTTAGTAATCAACCTATTAAGATCAAGTCCCGTAAATACTCAATACCACTTAAATGTCAGAACAGGATTCATAAGATTTAAAGATTAACAGGATTTTAAGCAGTAGTAGGAGTCAAAATCCTGCTAATCTTTAAATCTTATGAATCCTGTTCTGACAGTTGAGTGGTATTAAGTATTTAACTAGTCCATAAAAACATAGTAGCAAAAAATAACGTATATTAGTCAAGCACAATACAACAATAAAGCAATACAACAGTAAAGCAATAAAACCATACAACAATAAACACAAACCCAATGAGCAATTTTAGCTTTCTACAAGCCGAATGGGCCCAACTTTTTAACAAAACAAAAAAAGCAGAAGAACGGGTTAATACGGAACCCTATTCTACCGCCCGAGACAATCGTTGGGTATTAGAAGCCTGCCTTCATCATATCTACAAAGTCCATCATATTAGCTTCCCCTATAATACCCAGCTAATAAATTTATTATCAGACAGCGATATACAATCCATTATCCCAAGTGAACAGATCAATGGCTTACATCTCATTCGAAAAACAGGGAATAATGCCTCGCACTATGGTAAAATCATAAGCAGTAAGTCGGCATTGGAGAGTCTGCGTTATTTATATGTCTTCCTTAAATGGTTCGCACTCAACTATAGCGAAACCGAACCTATATTACCTGCTGCCTTTGATACCTCTCACATCCCAAAGATTGGAGCAAAGCAACGGGCTTTAAAACTACTACAAAAAGAACAAGCAGCAGAGACAGCTATCTTAAAAAAACAATTAGCCGACTTACAAGCACAGCGAGAAACCCTTAAAGAAGAAGCCGAATCGAGTGCGCTCAAACTAGCCGTCTATGAAGCAGAGAAAGAAGCGGATCGGGCAGCACTGCTTGCACAAAGACAGGCACGTATCCAAGTCATTCCTGCGGAATTTAATGAGGCAGAAACTCGGAAACATTTAATAGATGCCAATTTAATAGAAGCAGGTTGGCAGCAGTTAGCAACAGGTAGAGACTTAGAATATCCCGTCAAAGGAATGCCCATTAGTCCAGACAATCCTAAAGGCAATGGCTATGCAGATTATGTATTGTGGGATGATAATGGTTTGCCACTAGCCATCATAGAAGCCAAGCGAACGAACAAGGACGTAGAGGTAGGCCGACATCAGGCAACTTTATATGCCAATTGCCTAGAACAAATGCATGGACAACGGCCCATTATTTTTTACACCAATGGCTATGAAACCCATATTTGGGAAGATACTTTTTATAGTGCCCCTCGGATTGTTCACGGTTTTTATACCAAAGAAGAATTGCAATGGCGCATCCAGCAACGCAATACCCGCAAGGATTTGCGAACGGCTACTGTGAATCCAGAGATAGCAGGACGACCCTATCAAATGGAGGCGATACAGCGAGTAGCGGAAAATCTATTGGTGAAAGGAACGAAGCTAAGAGGCAAGCAAAGAAATGTATTATTGGTGATGGCAACAGGTAGTGGAAAAACTCGAACGGCAGCCGCATTGGTGGAGATTTTATTTAAACATAATTGGGCAAAACGAGTCTTATTTTTAGCCGATAGAAATGCTTTAGTCAAACAAGCCAAAGATGCTTTTGGCGAACACCTACCCGATTATTCTGCGGTGAATTTATCCAAGGATAAAGAAAGTAATACTACCCGCTTGGTCTTTAGTACCTACCCCAGTATGATGAATCGAATAGATGGCATCCGACAGGAGGGGGAGCGATTTTATGGAGTCGGCCATTTTGATTTGATTATTGTAGATGAAGCACACCGTTCCGTTTATAATCGCTATAAAGCCATCTTTGATTATTTCGATGCTTTATTAGTGGGTCTAACAGCTACGCCCAAAGGCAGCATTGACCACAATACCTATGAACTATTCGGTTGTGCCACAGAGGACCCTACCTTCAATTATGATTTGGAAGAAGCCACCCCACTCTATCTAAAACCCTATCAAAATTTTGACATAGCCACCGACTTTTTAAGAGAGGGTATCAAGTACCACGAATTATCCGCAAGCGATCAAGCCAAATACGAAGAGACTTTTCGAGATGCCACTACGGGTTTATTTCCAGAGGAGATTGCCGCCAATGCTATGAACAAATGGTTGTTCAATAAAGACACGGTTAATAAGGTTTTGGACAAATTGATGGAAGAAGGCATTAAAATAGAAGGCGGTGATAAATTAGGACGGACTATTGTTTTTGCAGTTAATCAAAAACACGCTGCTTTTATTGTTAAATGCTTTCGGGAACGCTATCCAGAACAAGCAAGTGGTTTTATTGAAACGATACACAATGGCATTTCTCATGCCCAAAGTTTAATTACCGCATTCTGCGATAAAGAAGTAGAAAACTATCCACAAGTAGCGGTATCGGTAGATATGATGGATACAGGGATAGATGCGCCGAGGGTATTAAATTTGGTGTTTTTTAAAGTCGTTCGTTCTTATGCGAAGTTTTGGCAAATGATTGGGCGAGGGACTAGACTATGCCCCGATGTATTTGGACCAGATGATCCGAAGGAGTACTTTAAGATATTTGATGTTTGTCAAAATTTTGAGTTTTTTAATATCCACCAAAAAGGAAAAGAAGCCAGAGGTAGTAAACCCTTGAGCCGACAAATTTTTGAAGCTCGTTTGCAATTGAGTCGCCTATTAGCCGAGACAGGCATTGCAGAAAATGCGGCATTGGCGAATCAGTTGCTAGACCGCCTACATGCTGCTATTAAAAAATTAGACCGAGAACGCTTCCAAGTAAAAATGCAATTGCGCTATGTAGACGAGTTTAAAGGGCGTGATCGTTGGAATAACCTTAGTGCAGATGATGTCCATAAGATAGAAACCCATTTGTCTGCCCTACCCGTACCAGAAAGTATTCCCGAAAAAACGAGGCGTTTTGATTTACTATTATTGAAATTACAAATTGCCAAATTATTAGAATTAAGTGCAGTCGATTCTTTAGAAAATCGCCTAGGCACTATAGCGGATATTCTAAGTAAAAAGTATACAATTCCAGAGGTATTAAAAGCAGCTCCATTAATTGACCAACTAAAAAAACCAGATTTTTATAAACAGCTAAGTCAAGCTAGGTTAGAAGAAATTCGCTTAGAAATTCGGGAGTTGGTAAAATATATGGAAGGCAAAAGTCAACAACCTTTATATACGGATATACAAGACTCTGCCGCTTCAATAGTAGCAGGAGACCCCATTCAACCCTACACTAGTGCCATTTACAAACAACGGGTCGAACGCTTCCTAAGAACCCACAAAGACCAATTAACGATTGCTAAATTAGCCAATAATAAACCTATCACGGAAGCGGAATTACTGCTACTTGAAACGCTATTATTCGATGGGGAAGAACGAGGCACTAAAGCAGATTTTATCAAGGCCTATGGCGAGCAACCATTAGGGGCTTTTGTTCGCAGTATTTTGGGTTTGAAAGTAGCAGCAGCGCATCAAGCTTTTGCCGATTTCTTGCAGGTCGGCCACCTCCAAGCGGACCAAATGACTTTCCTACAAAATATCATTACGTACTTGACTAAAAATGGTACGCTCGAAAAGCGAATGCTGTTTCAAGCTCCTTTTACGGATATGCACGATCAGGGTATTTTAGGTATTTTTAAGGAGGCACAAGCGGGTAGGATTATTCGGATTATTGATGAGATTAATGGGAATGCGGGAGTGGCTTAAATGCGTTGTTTATTTGTTTAGGATGTTTATTTGTTTAGAGTGTTTATTTGTTTAAAACCATGATACATGAACCGACCAACTAATGATAACGCTCTACATAAAGAATCTATTCTTACCCATGCCTTTACCCCTTGGTATGTATCGAGATATAATTATGTGGAACTATTTGATGATAGCGATACTTCTGGTTCAGACCCTTTTGATAGTGGTGGCATTGTCAATAAAGAACTGGTATTTATTGAATTTAAAGATAGCATAACGCTTTCTCAAATTGAGTATGAAGGCAGTAGAGGTTCTTCTATAGAAAAAAAGATTGGCCAATTATTGACCTTGCTATACTATCGGATTGATTCCAAAATATACAATGCCGTTTCCGATTGTCTATCGAATATTACGGTGCCTAAAATCATTTTAGTCGTTAATAAAATTTCTTCTACCTCTGAAGGTAAGCTCTTAGCAATGTTGCATCGAAGAGCAATAGACTGGCAATTTTCTTATGAATTAATTAGGTGGGATGGTAAAGAAGGTATTACGCTAATTAAAGAGTCTCCGCTCTTTCCGCAAGCAATTTTAAATAACCAGATTAAAATTCCACACTTCCCGAATACGTCTAAAAAACGCACGAATAAACTCACTTACGAAAAAGTTATTTCCTATATGGAATCTATTGAACAAGCAGAGAATTTTAAGAGACTTTTTACTTTCTTTAAAGATAGGGGTGCTTCGGTTGACTGGAATGCGACTTGTGTAAATATAAAATTCAGAAAATATAATAGTCTCGCCATGTTCGGTTTTTGGCTGCCTAAATCTTCGCTAGAAAATGGTATTTTATTTACTTATAGTTTGGGGATGCTCACTGAATTTTTCCAATTAAATATTTCATCAGAAACTGATTTACAATTAAAACGCAATCCCTTTGAGGTTGGTAACTTGGGGTATAATGCTTATTTAAAAACGATAGCGGAGGTTGATCTTTTTTTGGCGCAACTTGATTCTGCTGTTTCCTAAATATTAAACTACCACTCTGCAAGCAGACAGATAAGTGAAGCTTCTTTATATTCCCTACGATGCTTTCTTATGCGACCTATCTTCTAGATTATTCGCCTTCCATTCCTTCAGCAGATCAACCATTTCGTCTAATTCATTCATTAAGATTTTTTTATCCGCTGATGTGATTCCACTTTGAACAATACTGTCCACTTGCTCAATAAAGGATTGAGTAGGGTTTTTCCAAATTTCTTTTTTATTTGACTTATGCTTCATCGTCTATTTGATTGTAATCTAAAAAAAGTAGTCTATCCAATGAATCAAGGGAATACATTTTTTCTACTAAGACCCCACATCTTTTTGAGCGGACAAATAGGAGGCGTAGCTCCGACCACGTCTGTAGAAATTGGATATGGAACTACTTCAAAGGAGCGTAGCTTCGGCAACGTCTGCCGCACGATTTTACGTTGCCGAAGCTACGCTCCTTTGACGTGGTTTCATATCCAATTCCTACAGACATTGCCGAAGCTACGCTCCTTTGAAGTGGTTTCATATCCAATTTCTACAGACGTGGTCAGAGCTACGCTCCTATTTGTCCACTCAAAAAAGATGTGGGGTATCAATAGTACATTTTTTATCCCCTTCCGTCGCATCAATTGCAAAAAAAGTCTAAAAAGGGTTAAATTTACAAAAAAGACCTAATATGATTAAATCCAATGCTTTTGATGAGATTATAGATTTTTTGGCAGGTTATGAACCGCAACGAATTTTGAATTTTCACCCTTCTAAAAAGACACAGAAACGAGTAGAAAAGCTTGTAAACAAAAAACATAATAAAAAATTAACCAAA
>Ga0209831_1004937_pt1 | contig 10250 bp, 12 predicted proteins | sample Maine_Asex4_meta_FD_187451 | JGI IMG/M metagenome (GOLD analysis project Ga0209831, IMG submission 187451) | Marine algal microbial communities from Maine, USA - Maine_Asex4_metaG (SPAdes) (version 2) | ecosystem: Host-associated > Algae > Red algae > Unclassified | place: Maine, USA | collected...
CCCCCCGAAGCCCCCTACTCTCGCAGCGCGCGGCGAAAGTTTCCCGGTGTCGCCCCGCCTGCTGCTGCCAATGAAGCTCGGCCCTGGGTTACCCAGGGCCAAGCCTCATCACGCAATGAAGACACCACGTCTCTCACCGCCCATCCGATTGTCCCACCGCCGCCGCTGCCGGCGCAATCCCGCCGGCCCTGGCGCGAGGCTCCCGCCGCAAGCCCGCAGGCGACATCTTGCTGCAGGCGGACCGGCAGCGTGCGCTTGCTCCGGATCCTGGAGTTTGCGTGCCTGCCGAGCTCATTAGTGCCACCAGAAGCACAGCTCCCATACAGGAAGTAACAGAAAGGTGGGGTTTGTATCCAAGGTGTGCTAATATCTGCGCTTCACGTATTCCGCACGTACCTTCGCCATCAGCGACCACCGACGGGGATGCGCGATGGCCTCCTTAAAGCTTCGGTGCGCACACAGAAGTCTTCTGAGCTACTAGCGCTATCCGCACGCTCCCTGCCGTACTTCAGAATACAAGCACACACCACGCGCGCCGTCTTCGCCACTGTCACAACGGCCGTACTCACGCCTCTGCCGCACCACTCTGGCGCCCCACACAGCACACAAACTCCCTCACACCGCCCCCCCGACTGCCCAACCACCACCGCCGCCAGCCTCATCATACCGGCTGTCGTACCAGGCTCTCATCGCCGGCCCACATGTAACATCTCGTTGCGCGTGGACCGGTGGCGAGCGCCTGTAGTTTATTTGAGTCTCTTCTCCTCCTCTTTGTTGAGGATCGCATTTATTGACAAAAATGTGAGGCTTGCTTCAGGTCAATGCCAACCAGCGGGGAGGAAAGCGTGTGCAATGGTCGTGTTAGTGTCGGAAATGAGATACCGGTTTGGTGCATCTCTCCCGGTACAGTCTTTCTCAATCCCTGTGACATCCTTTCTTGGGCAGAGTGCCTAGTAACAGAACAGCTTTGCGGTGCTGTGAAGGCCGATTGAGCTGTCTTCTGCATGAAGCACCGAGGCTTTTTCCGTGCCACAAAGGGCGCCCAGCATTGGGGAAAGACTGTACCGAGAAACTGCAGTGGGGAGGGCATCGCTGACGGCAGGTTAGATGTACAGTTTGCTGTTCCGTAACGCGGCCTGAACAAAGCAACGGCACATGGACAGCGTAATATATACTTTGAAGAGAATGACCGCAATGGAAAGGAATGGCTTCTAGCTGAGCTGCTTGGGCGTGACGCGCCGTTGCTGCCAGCTGTTCCTGACTGAGACTTCATTCTCAATCGGAATGAAGTCGGGGCTATAGGGTGGCAAGAGCCGCATCAGCACCCCAGCGTCCACAATCAGGGCGATTGCAGCCCGATCATGAACTTGAGCATTGTCGAATATCAGAACACAGCGCTCTTCTGGCTCGTTGGCGGTTCCGCCCGCCAGGGGGTTTTGGTTGCTTCTTGGTGATTTCGTGACGACACCCACACAGCGTGGGTCGCCGCGTAGTCGCCAACGAGGGCTTCGGTGACGATGAGACGACCCCGCGAAACAAGCACCTGGCCATACACATACGCCGCCACGTTGGGAATTTGTTTGCTCGTCAGATTGAATGACCAACTTGACTTCGATTGTTAATCTCTTAGGCGGTGTTAAATTGCTCGATGTATTCCAGGGAGTGCGACGCCCATGGCAAGCTCGGCGGTCTTCAGGGACGTAGCCGATCACGCGACAGCGCCCTGCACCCTAAAATGATCAGCCTGTGAAAACTGCCTCCCTCTACGACGCACGTGCGCCACGCGTTCGCGCGCCACTCGCGATTTCGAAATGCGCTTGCCGCGCTGCCCTATTCCTTTCTCCTGACGCCGTACCTCCGCCGCCCCCTCGCCACCGCCGCGCCACTCCCACCGCCCCAGCCCATCCCCGCCTCCTCCATCACCCAAATCCCCTTTCCTCCCCATTCCATCGTCGGCCGTTCCGCCCGCCAGCGTTTTCTGGTTACATCTTGGCGACTTCGTGGCGACACCCACTCGGCGTGTGTCGCCACGAAGTCGCCAACGGGGGCTTCCGGGAAGATGAGACCCACGCGCCAAAGAAGCACCTGGCCATACAGAAACGCAGCCACGTTGCGCCTTTGTTTACTCGCCAAATTAAATCATCAATTTAAAATGTCTTGTTCATCATATAATAGGCGGTGCTAAATTGCTCGATGTATTCCACGGAGCGCGAGTACCATGGCGAGATCGGCGGTGTCAAGGGACACAGCCAATCACGCGAGAGCGACTCGCACTCCGAAACGATCTGTAGGTGAGAACCGCCTCCCTCCACGCCGCACGCGAAGACGAACTGCGCCCGCCGCGCTGCCCCATCCCCCTTCCCAGGCGTCGTGTCCCTGCCGCCCCCGCGCCACCCCTGCGCCGCTCCCACCGCCCTGGCCCGCCCCTCCCTCCTCCAACACCCCTCCCCCCATTGCCCCCCACCCCAATTCCCCCACATGATTGCCCGCCCCCGCCGCACCACATGGCGCGCCTTCTACAGCCACAGACAGCGATTTGCAGGGCGGGTGACGTGGGGATAGGGGCGGGAGGGGGGTAGGCGGGGGGGAGGAAGCGGCCGCAGGATCAGCGGCCGCGAAGGCGGAGGCGGGCGGGAGGGGGAGGGCGGGGATAGCTGGCGGCGGGGCAGGATGGGGGGGAGCACGAAGGGCAGGGAGTGGGGGAAGAAAGCGTTGGCGAGAAGCTGAGGGACGTCCGACGAGGCCCAGAGCCCGCTTTACAACGCCACGTGCAGCCCTTTCTGGCCCTGTCAGAGTCCTGGGGCGGCCCTGCACGGCCGAGCGGTGTCAGCCAATTAGTTGTCGATTTGCGTTGCAAGACTGCCGGAGATCTGCACAAGGCCTGGCGTCCAGATCAACCCCGGCCGCCGAGGTCGGTCTGCAGCTGACCTCACCATCCTGTGCTGACGGTGATTTCGCCTGAGGGCACCGGGGGCGCGGCCCCTCCTGAATTCGTGAGATTGCATCATTATACAGTGCGTTCTCGTTATAAGAGAATCGTTTACAAAAGAATATGGGTCGCGAGTCTCCCATTCCAGTCCGTGTGGGCCACTTTGTCTTCATATTGAGCCGAATCAGCTGTCTCTTATAACGAGAACGCACTGTAGTGATACACAAGCCTGGGACTCGGCCGTGTGAGCTTGATTCTCGTTGTCTTAGCCGTTGGACATGCCATCCGAACCGAAACTTGAGACGCCAGATCCCTGCCCGGCCATTCCAAGTCGTAGGCTGCGGTTTCGATGGGGCACCACACTGTATCGCCCGCAAATCGCCTGAAGGCAACCAAAGAAGCGCGATGGCAGAACCGCCGACGATCGCCATCAGCGACGGGGTACTCGTTAACAGCGCTCTCCATGCCTCCTCCACGTGCCCACTGCTTGCGGCGGTACTCCCGATGCAGCTTGGACTGCACGCCACGGCCCACCGACGTGCGAGCGCCGGCATCACGACAGTTGTCAACGTCGTCAATGTCCTTCATGTAAACAAACTTTTCGCCGGTCATTGCGTCCACGAGTGGCTGCCACCGACCTGCAAGCTTGTTAACCCACTCGTGCAGGGTCTCCTCCGAGTTGGTTATAGAAGACGGCGCGGTGCTTTGCAGGTGTCGTTCCATTTTGTACGCGGAGCGGAACGCCGTCGAAGGCGCGCATTATCCAGCACTTCAGCGGAATCTGAGCCCGGCTCCAGAGCAACTACTTCTGAACGCAAATTTTCCGCCATCTTCTTGTTGTAGCTTGTTATCAGCCGCCGCAGAGGCCCCAGCACGGCGGCGTGGGCGCGGTCATAGAGGCGGTTCGCGTTCGCGGCGCAGAGAATGAGCAAGTGAGCCGCGCCGTTGTAGACGGAGATTCCTTCAAAGCCGATGTCCACCAATGCGTCACATGCCCCGCCTATCAGGGAGGCGAAAAAGTGGAGCGTGATGCCGATCAGGACGCCGGATGACATTTTCTTGACTGCAAGTAGCGCCGCCATCGGCACTGCAGCGGGGGTCTCGTCTATCGGATGAGGACACCTCTTTTGCCACCCGATCACGCCAGAGAGCCAACTTGGGGTCACGTCGAGGACGCGTCGAACGAGAACTCTTGTAGCGGACGCATGTCACCTCGTGAGTCGCCAGCTGGATGAAGAACCTTGCCACTAGGACGACGCGGTTGCGCCACGCTTTTGTGATGGCCAGTACGAGTAAGTCGCCGTCTCGTGACAGACCGCGTTGAGTTCGCTTCTGTTGTCCAAACAGAGGCCAGATGCTGGGAAGCACTTGAAAAAGGGCACAGAAGAAGATGATCAATTGGTGTTGAATCGATCGAATATAACAGTCAGTAGACCAGACTTTAGCGCTCGCGTCACCATTCGCATTGCCGCATCTCAACCTTGCCCTTACGAAGTCTTCTCCAGGACTGCCTGTCGTCGAGCATGTCGCAGGCATTCCTTATGTACGGCCGCTGCAACGTGTGCACAATCCTCCGAAATATTCTGGCGCATGTCTTCCTCTTCTTGAGCCAATGAGATGTCGTGATGGGCTTTGACCTCTCTATCCGTCAAAAATTGGCCTCAAGTGGCTGCTGTGATTGGCGGGGGGGGGTGAGAGTGTTTTCCAAGAGAGAAGACGAGGAAGGACCCCGTGACGTCCCGCTGCCGGTCGTCCGTGATGGATGTATCCATGACGATGACGATGTCGCAGAGGGTATGCGTCGACGGCAATGGGAGAACATCGCCCATACGGGCTCTGCATTTCAAGCCCGTCCCGAGAGCTCGTACTGCCATGCATGGCTTGATCTTTCGGACGCCAGCTTGCGGGTGGGTGGCCTCTCTGTTAAGAGTCGAACAGACGGACACGGCAAACAGCAAAACTGGCACATCAGAAGTTACGTCCTCCGCTAGAACTCCATAAAAAAAAACAGAGGCATGAAACAGCGCCGCGAGAGCCGACAAAGCAGGGAGTCGCGACGTGCTGAAGGTACCTCTTCTACTGAATCCACTTGGCTATTGTTTATTGGTCGTTCACGTCGGCCAAGGAAGCGTTCATGTGCGACAGTCGATTGGAAGCCATGTAAATTGAGCATCCCAAGAAGGAGCGACCGGTTACCGTCCCGGTTATGTTCTTTTCGGGGGATGGGGGTGACAGCCGAGCGCATAGAGTGTTCGGACAGGGGCGCTTGTCGAACGGGAGCACAACGGTAACGTACCTTTCTCACAACCGGCTCAAGGCCTACTGCGTCATGTCGGCTCCCGGCACCCTGCCGCTGGCCTCTTGGAAGACCTTCTCATAGGAGGCGTACGCTTCGTCATGACCCTGACCAATGGATGTGCGCGACAGGGCACGAGCGGCATCGGGCACGTTGGCGCACGACTCGACGCCCGTGCTCGGATACTAAATCCAGTTGCGGGAGCAACAGCCAAAGTTCAGGGATAAGAGCGACTTGTGGTTTCGGCGTTGGCCACTTGCCTACCTTTACACAATAAACGACTTTCAGTTGGACGTCTTCTCCACCGACGCCACAGGTGCCATAGTGAGCACACCTGACGTGGTGGACGTGGAAGTTCGGGAGCACGGATAGACGTAGGGGTGGCATAGTCGTGGTATCTGCTCTCACATCCTTCCAGCGAGAGAGGCCACGGCGAAGCAGTGCCGCCTCGGTGCCAGGGAGAATTAAATGCACTCATAGAGGGCAGGGGGACAGGAGAGGAGGCCCGAAGAGGCGCAAAGATGAGAACATTGCTACGACAAGAGACAATGCAGCGCGGACGCACAAGACGCTCGAAAGCTCGACTGCCACAAAACCGTGCGTTCTATGACGATATCCGCGGTAGTGGCACGGACGACAGCGGCCATGTGCGTCATGGCCGGTCACGTTGACAAGAAGAAAAGGGCGCACTTTTGTGGCGTCAAAAAGCGCTGGAGCCAGTTCGCGGGGCGCTTTTTCTCAGACATACCTGACCACTTCCATGGAGGTATTGGTGAGAAAAGGTGGGCTGCCACTTGAGCTGCTGCCATGAGACTTTTATCCCATTGTCCGTAGTTACTATTGGGCCCATGGAAGCAGGTTACGTTGCTATATTCCAAGAAGTCTCTGTTTTTTGTGTTACTTACTCGCTAGGTGTGTCACTTATTTCTTGCACCGATGTAGGGTTGGTCAGAACGCCGGGGGTATCGTTAAGGGCGTCGTCAAGGGCGTTACGAGGGCGTCTTCTGGGCGTCGTGCGCCCCTTACGCCCCAACTCAACAGAGAGCGTCAGCAAGGCGTGGCGAAGAGAACTATCTCAGAAGAGTCCACATGATTCACCAGATGGCGGCTGTGCGCCTTGGTTGTGAACAGGCTCCCAGTCTTGACACAATAACGACATACAAGTGTTCAATAGGGCGTGCCACGTAAACCGTATTGTGCACACCGAGGGTGCTACTTGGGGCGTCGTAAGTTAGTTTTGGCTGCCTATTGCGGCATAAGTATTACGACTTATCCGTCACGCGTCCCTGGCGCCTGCCAAAGAGGGGCAACCCTACACCCATGTATTGTCCCTGACGCGATTCTGGATCAACGACGCGCAAAGTGGATCACCAAAATCGTCGATTCCAGCTCGATTGCCCGTTGGTTTTTCTCCCCACGGACGCTGTTGCCTGGATATGATGCCGAACATAGAATAAACATACCTGCAGGAAGCTCCAGGGAAGACGCAACTTTTGGTCCCAGTTGCGCTCGTAGGCTCGAAAAAAAGGGCAGTGATCGATGGGTTGAGCGCACAAAGCGCTTCTCAGCGTCGAAGTGCCCGAAACATTACGGATCAAGTCGATCGATCGGGATCAAGCTCGCACTTTCGTGTCCGGTCGCCCTTTCTGGCAGGTGGCGGCAGTCTGCGAGTGTGCGCGCATTCTCGCCCAAGCCTGCACTCCATGGAGTTCCTTTGGATCCAAAGGCCGCCAGATGCCCGCGCAGGCATTGCGCTAGTCCCTGCCGTCCCAGCACTACCTGTGACAGACGCCTCGTGGCACACGGGCGCCCACCCAGCGACGCTTTCCGACAGAATCGGCCACCCTAACTTCAAAGGTGCGTCTGTTGCTTGCAGGCGGCAACAAACCACCACCAACCGCCCACCACAACCCTCCCATCACTTCACTACCTGCCCTCACCCTCCAACCAGCGACCACCCCCCACAAACCACGTGCCCCCCGCCTACCTTTCCTGCCTTACCACTATTCCCAAACGCTCCGCCAAGACTGACCGGCGCCATGTCGTCAACTACACCTTGCCCCCCGTCGCCGCCGCCTCGACCGCCCGTCCAAGCCGCGTTTCCCCGCCGTTGCCGCCGCCTCGCCCCGCCGTCGCCGCCGCCTCGCCCCGTCGTCGCCGACCGCCGGCGACGGCCAAAGTGTAGCTTTCTGCGATAAAGCTGCCGGCATCTGCCCTCCACCGGCGGCCGCTGCCAAGGTTCGAAAGAAGTCTAGGGTGCGGTGGGGGGGAAGAAGGCGGAGGGGATCCGCGCGGGAGGAAGGGACGGGAGGAAGGGGAGGGGGTGGGCGGGCGATGGCGCTTGGCGTGGAACAGCACTCGTCCGCGCGGTCGACTATCGATGCAGAGGACTCGATCGGACTGCTCAGAATCATGATCGCCATCAGTTATTAAGTAGCCCGTGTAATCAATCCAATGTTGAGTGATCCATCTTCGCGTCGCTGGAGTAACAAAAACCCGTCAATGAAACACAACTTCGGCCTACAGAAAGGGCAAGAAGAACAAAGAAAAAGGCGGCACATGCCGTAGACAAAAGAACGCTCTCCTCACGGCCTTCTCAGATCTTTCCTTCGGATCTCTTTTCTGACAACATCCCACGACGCTATGCTCCATAGCGAGAAAAGTGATCCAAACACGCGTCAGGGACAATATCCCCCATTGCTGGACGGGCCCTGAGCACGATCTGCAGAACAGTCAGGGACAGCGAATCGGATTGATCCTTCATGAGGATTCGGCAGCAACTGCACCGGACAACTACAAAGTCTGAGGCGCTGGTGTGCGGATGGTTTGTCTGAATGTCGATTAAGATGGTCTTCAGCGCTTCTCCATTCTACTCCTGACTCTGTCGCACAGATCAACAAAAGGTGGACATTATGTGATCCCAGGATCATTGCGAGATGAATATTGCTGTCTTCCCAATTTTGGCCGATGTGGTCAAAGTCAAGAAGGGGTCTGGGTCAACTGCCCATTGGTCAATCAACTTTATCCGGCTGAGTGGATGGCTGAGACGCTGTTTCACACTGTTGATCACCCCTCTTGACATCGACGGGATCGGCCAAAATTGGGAAGACAGCAATAGTTCTGCCAACCGACGTCGGTTCTCCTCTTTAAGGAATCGAGGACAGCACGCTGTGTCAGGGATGTGGGTCGATAATTATCACGCGATAATCATCGTCATAATTATCGCGAAATTATCGAAATCATGCCAGCATGCTGCGCGTGCTAGCACGCGCTGATAGTGATCGTCGGTGGGCCACGTGTTCGCATTTACTTTGAAGAACATACATGTCATGCCGCAAGTGGAACAAGCGGATCCTGGACTCGCTAACACCGCCTCCGTCGGTCTTGGTTTCCGGAGCTCGCCTGCTCAATGCCCCTACTGCACCACCGGCATGTGCGCACCCGACCGCCGCCGTGCAGGTGGGAGGAGTACTGATATATGCCATGCTACACTCCTGCCCGGCCGCACGCCGCGTGGCGGCGGCCGCCGCTATCGCCGTCGTGATGGTGTGTGTCGGTTTGGTGGTCGTCGCCGCCGCGTTCCCGCTCACATGCATGCCATCTCTTCGCAAGCTGGTCGCCATTTCTCCTCCCCCGTACATTTCCGAGGGCAACGCCTCACACACCACAACCCTGGTGAGGGTGTCCGTGTGGCGATCGCGGTCGGCCCACAACCACCCCCCCCTCCGACCCCCCCCCGGTCCCAAAGGCGGCGGCGGCCGCCGCGCGAGCTGTCCCCCCCGTCGCCCCAAATGACGGCGAGCATGTGCTGCGCGGTGGAGGCGGCGGCTCACCCCCATAGGCATCGTGTGGAGGGGCGCGAGAGACGTACTGAAGGAGAACTAACAGGCTGTTGGACGAGACATGATTCAGGTCGTTCATCAAGTACTTTCAGAAGAAGTCGGGCTGATGGTTTCTGTAACCATGAACGATAATTATGAATAATTATGGAGAAAAGAAACCATCAATGATGATTTCGTCGAAATCTTACAACCCTGGTGCAGTCGCAGGCCAACCGAGGCAAGTCCTGCGTCGCTTCCGGTAGACGCAGCAACGGTACCTACTTAAACTGAGCGCCACACCTAAACTTGTTTTCAGTCCTCAATCGTTTGCCTCATTGGGACGGGTACCCTTTGTGGGGTCTGCGCTGGAGGCGTGGTCGCACAAAGGGGCCCGTCAACGGCCCCAAATGGCTCGGGGAAGATCCACGCTTCGTACTGGGAGGCCCTGACCCAGTCACGGCAAGGACCGCCACCACGATTGCGGTGGCGGCACGGGACACTGAGATTGGCACCTGCCGTCAGCGTCAGGGCTGTCAAGCAGCCGCCCCATCACGCCCCGACGAGACCACCAGACCCCCACCAGTGTCGCGCCAATCCCCCCCACCCGCCGCCCACCCGCTCGGCGTGACGCGGAGAACAATTCTCGACGAGGAGCGCCCCGCCGAGCGCGGTGGAGGCGCGCGCGCGCATGCCCGCCCACACCGCCGTGGCGGCCCGCCGTGACAGCACTTTTATGGATGTTGACGACTTTGCGAGATGCCAAGCATCCAGTTTTTGCTGCACTTTGGTATCTGACTCGGGAGCACAACTCTAACGGTTGAGTGTCCCATTGCCATTTTCCAAATGCCATCTTGTGGCCATTGCGACGGTGCATGAAACTCGAGAGCTCAACGTTTGTGGTTGTCGTTCGGGACACGAGCACAACAGCTCTGACTGGATGAGGGGTGGGCACCTCTGATTGGTTCTTCTTTGGCACATGGCATCGCTGTCATACATCCCTTTGTTTTATTTTTTGGCAATATGCTCTATGCGAAAAATCCATCTCATGTGGTTATTATTTGTCACACACCTGTCAGAGGGCGGCGGCGGCGAGCGGATTCGCGACGATGCAGTCCCCCCCAAAATAGGGCGCGCCGCCCAAACGGCGCTTCCCGGGCGGGCCCCCCCGCGCGCCCACGAGCCCCCGTCGGCGCGCCAATGGGGC
>Ga0209831_1004944_pt1 | contig 10240 bp, 9 predicted proteins | sample Maine_Asex4_meta_FD_187451 | JGI IMG/M metagenome (GOLD analysis project Ga0209831, IMG submission 187451) | Marine algal microbial communities from Maine, USA - Maine_Asex4_metaG (SPAdes) (version 2) | ecosystem: Host-associated > Algae > Red algae > Unclassified | place: Maine, USA | collected...
GCCGAAGACATCGATAAGATCGATTCTGCCACCGAAGTACTGACCGCCGCCTGGAACGCCGCCAGCCAGGACATCTACCAGGCCCAGCAGGGTGAGGGTGGCCCCGAAGCTACCGCCGACGCCGGAGGCGCCGACGCTTCTTCCGGCGGCGACGACGACCCCGCCGCTGATGTGGAGGACGTTGAGTTCGAAGAGGTGGATGGGAAGTAAAGTAGTGTTGTCGTCTGTAGTTTTGTAGACCGTAGACCCGCTACTCTTCCTCTGCTTCGCAGATAGATTATGATGAATGCGCCTGCGGGTGTGTTTTGATGGAAAGCCCGTTTGCTCTTGGAGTGGACGGGCTTTTTGGTTATGAAGGGAAAAGTCAGTACGCTGAATGACGTAAATACTGGTACTAACAAAGGTATTAGGTGATGAAATTTTGTAGTCTTATGAAAAAGCTTTAAAATTAGGGAAGTAAACACTAATTTATGGCAGTTGCAACACTTGATATCTCTTGGATACGTATAGTTCCTGCAACGGAATCAATAGGGTTACTAACAACAGAGGATTTCATTCGCCCATTGATCTACGATATGGACAGGAGACTGGTGAAACTACTCATAGGTGAACGAATCAATATAGACGGTGACCCTGCACATGAATATTCTACTGATGAAATTGACTTTTTAGAAGGCAGAATGGGTTTTATTCCAGCCGTTCTGGAGATTACTCTTCCTGTAGATCCAGATGTCGTTGATGGGATTAAAACAGAGTATACTGCAGGAGAAGCCTTTTTTACCTTTGGACGAGGTAAAAAGGTTATTCGGTACGAGAACCCCGCTAACGATAGTGGATTTACTGGTGATCCGGTAGTAATGGGGTGTCCCCTAGCGGACGTAAGAACTTTTGCTTCGTACGATGCTATAGATTTAAAGCGAGATTTAGAGCACTACACGAGCCAAGATGAATATTTAAGGAATAGATACTACAACTCATTTTCAGAGGATGTAAATGAAAGATTACTGGCTTACTTAGGCAATCAAGTTTTGGATGAAGAGATTAGCGCAAATTCTGCTGAAAAGAAAACAACTCGATCTAAAGTTTCTGAATTAGACAGAAAAATTTATGACATGAATAGGTTTTTTAGCAGACTCGAGGATAAAATATCAGAGAAGCCATATTTAACTCCAAAGAAAGGTAGAATATTAGTTACCAGACAAGCTATAATTCAAAAATTTAACCAATTAGGAGTAGGATTCAGTGATATGCCTTTGGATTTATTATTTGGCGCTCTAAATAAATAATAATGGATGCTATACACGCTGGTTTTCCTGGGAATGTTTTGAAAAGCCATGGTCGAAATTATTCGGTTATATTGTTTGTGAGACTTAAAAAACCGACAGAAGATGTTGGTGGGGAGTGCTTGCGTAAGCATTTTGTTAATTGGATGGAATCTCCAGGTTTTTCCATTACATATCACCAAGATCAACTCGTACAGAAAGAGCAAAAGGACAAGAGTGGTGATTATAAACTGTCTTTTATTACAATGGGAATAAGCCGTAGGGGATTCAATTGGTTAAAAGTTCAACAAAATTTGATTCCAAAAGACCGTATTGAGAAATATTTTGAAAACCCTATGCTAGAGCTAACTATCGGTGGGGATTTTTGGTCTTACTCTGGTGGAGATGTTGAGGATAATTCCAATGATGGGGAAATTACAGGGCAGAAGAAATTTAAGCTGGACAAAAACTTTGAAATTAGGTCCGGAGGAATTCATTTAGCGTTTTTGATAGCCAATGATGATAGGGAGCAGATGTATCGCAGTTTACAAAAAATTTGTACTGCTACCGGTTTCAATGAATGCGTGGATAGCTATTTCCTTGAATTCGGGGAGAAAGGAGAAAATGGAGCAGGACCTCTTGGATTTAAGGATAATATTTCCAATGAAGATAAGGCGTCGCGAATTTTTGAAATGACCAATGTCAGCGGGCATGAGTCATTGAGGAGTAACTCAGGATCAATTGGCACTTTTATGGTGTACCAGAAAATCAGGGTGGATAATGAGAGCTTTGAAAGCCTAGTCAGCCAGATCAAAAATAAAATAGTTTTTCCCGATGGGACTGAAAAACGTTTTGGATATACTAAGCGCCAACACGCCGAGGCATATCTGATTGGACGTTTTAAGGATGGCAGGCCACTGGTTCTTGCAGATAACGGAGATAATTATGAAAAACAAGATTTTAACTACTACCAAAATAATTTTACTTATTCCCGTAAAAGCAAGTGTCCTGTTGCTGCTCATGTGAGAGCAGCTAATCCTAGAAATAGAAAATCTGTTTTATCCCAGGACCAGCATGCCGGAATTATCAGAAGAGGGGTAAATTTTGAATATTTAAGTATTGGTAAAATTCCAAATGTTTCTGGACTTCACTTCATCTCCTATCAAAGCAGTGTTTCTGAGTTAGCGATAATTATGAAGAGAATGAGACGACTTGCAAGTGGAGGACCTGATGCAGCGTTTTACCGCTTGTCAACGAAAAGGGATAAAGCACGATTTCCAATCACATGGGGTGAAAGCGGTGAGTTCGAAATACCTCTCAATGGAGAAGATGTTTCCCAACTGTTGGGTGGAGAAATTTTCTTTATGCCATCCAGAGAATATTTTGAAGAGATTCTATCTCTCTTGCAATTTCAGGAAGTAGACATTGCCTAGACTTAATTGAAGCAATATGCAAAATTTACCCAGGTTTTTAGTTGCGTTGTTGGGTGTAATATTGCTAGAGTTTAGCGTTTCAGGACAACAACGGATTCATACTGTTCACAAATTATCTACTAGTGAAGGGCTGACCTCCAATCAGTACACCAATTATGTTTTCAAAGACTCTCAGGGATTTATATGGGCAAGTTCAATTTCCGGCCTGAATCGTTTTGATGGTTATCGTGTTAAACAGTATCATGCTTCACCAAAGGACAGTACAGCGCTACTAAGTGAATTTGCTTCTCAAAGTGATTTTTATGAAGACGATACAGGAGACCTGTGGTTTGCGAATAAAAGTTGCTTAATCCAGTATGTTCGGGAAGAAGACAATTTCAGGCGTCATCACTTCAGACTACCCAATGGAGAGCCAGCGACAGATTTATTTTTCTGGGCCTACCTTGATGATAAGAGCCAAGAAGTTTATGTTAGTGGTAACAGGCATCTATTTGCAATAAATACTAAGGATGCTGACAAAAAATATCTAATCGATTCCATATTTGTAGGGGTTAAGGATCGAATGTTCACACAAGAGGATGGAAGTCAAATCCTTTTTCGCCAAATTGAGGAGAGTAAAATTCTTGACGTGCGGGTTTATCGGAATCACAAAAGAATTTCCCAGGACTCTATTACGGTTCCCATTGGAAGTACGCTTGAGGATGTATGGCTAATCAAAGGAGGATATGGGCTCATGGCAACAACCAGAGGCTTGTATTTATTGAGCATCGCTACGGGCCAATTCTCAAAGTTGTCGAATATTTTTTCAGGTAGGAATATTTCAGATACTAAGGGTTTGGCTCCCTTAGGGAATAATCAATGGTTGGTTAGTACCAAAACTGGTAATTATTACACTTATGATTTAGCAAGTAGACAATTTACGAGTCAGATATGGACGAGGTCTGGGGCAACCAGCAGAGCATTAACGGTGGAATCAGTTACGATGACTGTTGACCCGGACCACAATGTTTGGCTTTGTACAGAAGGGCAGGGAATAAAGTTTACTAACTTAGATAAGCCCAGGTTTGAAGCTTACTTTTTACAAGAGGCTGCTGATAGAAAAAACTTTCGGGCACTATCTGAAGGACTGAACGGTGATGTCTATGGGCTATTATTAAAATCTGTCGTTAAAATGACGGCCCAGGATACTCAGTATTATCCTTTACCCATCGAAGGCGATTACCTTGATGATCCGATGGAAATTCTCGTAGATTCTCGTGGTAGAGTCTGGGTAGGTACTTTGTCAGAATTGTTTTTATTGGCACCCGGCTTAGATACCTTTGAGGCGATTGATCTTTTACCTGATGATTTGACGAACAGACTGCCTGGATATACCTTTCTTAAAGAATTAGATAATGGGGACTTGTTAATTGGACCTAACCAAGTAGGGGTTTTTCGGGTAAGTAAGGATCTTCGAGAATCAGAATGGGTGGATTCCACGATTGATCGGACGGCCCTTATGCTTATGGATGAATCAGGTAGCTTTTTGCATACGAGTTACGACGATGAATTAAGGCTAGGAAGGTTTACACTGAATGGACTAATTGTCGATACAATCATTGATTCTTTTGGATTTGCTCCAACGGGAAGTTTTGACGCTAAACGTAATCAATATTGGTTAGGGACTTCCAATGGGCTCTGGATCGTTCGGAAAGATTCCAATAAATGGGTCTTTGAGCAAGACTCGGTTGTTGGTAAAGGGTACATCATCAGTTCTATAAAATTAGAAAGAGATAGTATTATCTGGCTTTCCTTTAGTGATGGCCTTTGTAACTATCATGTAGATTCTGGTGCGATAACTACTTATAGTGAAGCAAACGGATTAGCAAGTAGAGACTTTAGTTATGATGCGTTTCTGGAACATACCGACGGAAGGATGATTTTTGGAAGCCCAAACGGTATTACTACATTTTTACCCTCTCAGTTGAGGTCAACTGTAGCTATGGCGAGGCCAACTGTCACAGGAATTAAGATTAATGATCAAGTCAATTTATTCTCTAAGTATAACGTTGGGAATTTCTCAAACCCGTCATTGGTAACGGAACTAGAGTTACCCTACTATCTCAATTCAGTAGATATTGATATTTCAGCAATGGAATACAGTGATCCATCAGGATGCAAGTACCAGTTTCAGTTGTTGGGAGCCATCAATTCGGACAAGCGTCCCATCACTAATGACCCTAAAGTGTCGTTTACGAATATGGGAGAAGGGGATTATATTTTAAACATTTGGGCATGGAATAGCGACGGTGTCAAATCTGATAATCCCAGAATATTAAGACTTTCTATTCTGCCGCCGTGGTATCGAACTAATTTGGCTTTTGCTATCTATGGTATACTGGTCGCTGCGTTTGGGTGGGGAGTAAACTGGTACCGTCTTCGTAACGTTCGCCGTATTGAAAAAGAGCAACTTCTCACCGCAAAGGCCCTACAACAGGCCGCCGAAACCGAAACCTCCGTCCTCCGCCTGCAGATGAACCCGCACTTCATTTTTAACAGCCTCAATTCGATTAACTCGTTTATCATGACGGGGAAGAAGTTGGAGGCGCACGAGTATCTGATGAAATTTGCGGACGTGATCAGGGACATTCTGAATCGCTCCGATCAGCCGCTTACCCGACTGGACCAGGCGATTGATTTGTTGCGCGATTATATGGAAGCGGAGCAGATGAGAATGCGGGACAAACTCCGCTTCAGGATTGAGGAAGATCCGAGGCTCGATACCTTCTCCTATTATTTGCCGACGATGATCGTGCAGCCCTTCATTGAGAATTCCATTAAGCACGGGATTGGTGGCCTGCCGCAGGGGGGGCTGATTACGCTTCGTTTTAAAATTGACGAGGCAGAAGAGCTGTTGCTGGTGGAAGTAGAAGACGATGGGCGCGGACGCAGGAAGCAGGGCGGGAGAACCGGAAAGCACGCCTCCAAAGCTCTCGCCATTACCCAGCAGCGAATGGACCATATTAACGCCAGTTACGCCGCTGCGCTTGCTACTTCCCCTGCACCTGCGTCCGCGCCAAAAAACTATCGCTATGAAATACATGACCTTAAGCATCCCGACGGAAGTGCGAGAGGTACCCTGGTAGTATTATATTTGCCGCTGACCTACCCCCGGCAACATGAGAGCAGTAGCAGTTGATGACGACGAAAACATGCATGGCCTGTTGGCTAGCTTACTTAAACACCTGGACGCTGACGTTGAGCTCGTCGGTACCGCAGCCACCGTAGAAGAAGGTGTCCGCGTTATAACGGAAACAAAACCCGACCTTCTTTTTCTGGACATTGAACTGCCCGACGGAACGGGCTTTGATTTGCTGGATCTGGTGAATGCGGGTGATTATCTGATTGTATTTATATCCGGTCACGGTCATTATGGCCGTGCTGCCCTTGATTTTCAGGCATTGATTTATATCGACAAGCCACTGCGGGCCTCTCACCTGAAAGAAGCGCTCGAACGGGCAAAACGGCAATTCAGCCTCCGCACCCACGCCGGACGGACTGAGGATATCAAGACCGCAGGAAATAATTTCCGTTCTGGTGACCTACCTACGGTATACACCATTTCTAATAGTGAGGGGCTTCACTTTGTTCCCATCAGGGACATCCTCTATTTTACCTGCTCGGACGATTTGCTTACCATTATTTGGAACGGCGGTGATCCCCTACACTGGTCCGGACGGCTAAAGCGCGTCGTTGAGCATTTCGAGCTCTACGACTCATTTATGCAGGTAAACCGCTCTTACCTCATTAACCTCAAAGCCCTTCGCAAGCTCACTACCGGTCCGACATTGGTAATGTCCGATAAAACAGAAATTGCCGTAAGTAGCCAAACGGCGAAGGAAGTACGGCATCGGCTAGAGCAGTTGTAGTTGCCTCGGTCACCAGAGGTGAAAAGTTTTCGAGGGTCAACTTTTTCGAAGCGGGCCGCTCGGCCACTTCAGGCTAAAATCGAAGCAAATTAAGTGTTCTGCTTGCTACTGTTTTAAAAATCACCTGAACTGACCGAATGCACTATATAGGAGGGCTGATGAGATGAAATGGCCCCTTCGCGGAGCGGGAGCTGTGCTTCGCGGGATGTCGCCCCATTGCTTGAAAAGCGACCATAGATTTACAGCGTATTCTGAAATTATTTACTGAACAGCATCAGTGTAGGTTGCTGCTTTCCCGATGGACCTGACGGACGGTTCATTGGCGAAGCTTTGCCACTGGCGCATTGCTCCAGAATTGCTATGGACAATTTAATTGAGACGATCCCCGCCGTATATAATCTTGAGCTCACTCCACGAGCGTTGGAGCGATTGAAGCAATTGCAACGATTCGCCCGACAAAACCGGCCGCGCTTCAACCTGCTCTCAGAACGCGAGCGGGAAGTACTCTCTCTCATTTGCCGGGACTTCAAAAACGAAGACATCGCCCGCCACCTCTACCTCTCCGTCCATACCATCCGTACCCACCGGAACAATATCTGGCGTACGCTGGGCATCAGCTCGGTGGTGGAGGCGGTGCGGTGGGCGCAGGCTTTTGATTTGGTTTGAGGGGTAGGAGCCAGAATGGTAGAAGTACCCTCTATCAAGTATTGGTTGAGAACTAAACATTCTATTTAAGAATGTTGATTTCTCTGAAACAGTCATAACCTAATTAGTGACTATAAAAGTATAATTAGCGCGAATGCCGAAAAGCGTAATGAGTAGGTTTTACAAAAAAAACAATGATCATGATAGTTTCAAATTTTGAATTATTAGTAAAAAGGATAGCTACCGTAAACCCTGATTCAGGTGGAATTTCCAGAGTATTCAGGCGAGTAATTCAGGGGTATTTTTTACAGGTTTCAAATTTAGAGGTCAGCCGAAGTATATCTCTATTCATAAAAATTACTATTCCAACCTCGACTGGGAATAGAGAAATTATCCCTTCTGGACCCAATGGTAACGTTCAAATAATATTTGATAATGGAACCATAAATAACAGGTTTTTAACGCTGACGAGGTTGTCGTCGTCAAATACTAGTTTTACAGAATACCAGACATCAAGTTTTACGCTGAACTCAAGACAGACTGGATTGCTAACTATTCTGCCGAATGTTGGCCTTTTTTTTAGTGAACCAAATCAACCAAACCAATTAAACCCCGATTTGGAAATCAGAGGTTATGTAGAATTAAGGCAGAGAAGAAGAGGTGGCTTTCCATCACCTTTTTTATTTACACCAGAAGCTAATGTATTAGTTTCTCCTGAAACAAGAGGAACCTTTTTAGATGACGATTACCCGACGAATTCAACCTCAAATGAATTAGACTTTGATCAAATTGCTTATGGGCTTACCATTGCGAGTGGGAAAGGTCAAAACATTGTTGAAAGTGTTCCCCTAATAACTTTTGATGTTAATGTTGCCGGGGGGCTCGTGGACGATATTCCCCAATTAAGACAGTTGGTCAGAAATGAAAATCCTGATTTAGAAGAAGATGAACTTGATACATTTGTCAATAGCCTGGCTGCTATGAAGGGAAATAAGGAAGTTCAAAAATTGATAGATGTTATCAATAAGAAGAAGTAATTAGCCAAGCCTAATCCCGTGATTCAGTGCACCAAGCACCCTGTTTCCAAAACCCGGGGGCCATCTTAACGGATGGTCCCCGTGGTGTTATCAGGCCACTACCGCCGGCAACGGCACCACCGCCCGCACAATCTGCCAACCCAGCCATACCCAGCCACCGGGTTGGCTGAGTTTGCCGATGGCCCTGATGATCCAGATGACGGAGTCGATGAAGTAGGCCATGCCTTGCTGCATCCGTTTGATGTGGCTGCTTTGTTGTTTGGCTTTGCCTTGCTGGTAGTTGGTGGGGACGAAGTTGACCGAGTTAAAATCCAGCTCAAATTTGTGGCGAAGAATCTGGCCGGGCTTGCTTGGGTGGCCGGCGCTACCTCCGTGATCAGTGTTTTGCCGAAGACAAAGTTCGCGAGGTATTTGAAGCCCGAGAAGAAGCGCTGAATGGCGCTTCGGATGGGGCGTAGCAGCGTCTTGACGAAGTCAAATACCGGCCCCGGCAGATCGCTGATGATCTGCTTCACCTTGTTAAGCTTGCTTTTCAGTGAGCCCGAGCTGCATACTCCGGCCAGGCTTGCATCAACCTTCGGGTGATTGGGCCTGGTTTCCCATCGCCAATGGCCGTGTCGTCTGCGTAGGTAATTGGCATGCCCCCCTTGACTGAGCTACAGATGATGGCTTCGTCGGCGGTCCTGAATTCGTCTACGCTAACGGTTCGTTCCTCTACGGGGATCTTCAATTCACGGGCTAATTTCAGCAAGTGCAGGCGGGTGATGCCGTGTAGGATGTTTTCCGCAGGAGTGATCAGTTTTCCCTTGGAAACAATCAGGTAATTCGAACGATCACTTTCGCGGATGTTATTGTCCCGGTCGACGAACAGTGCATACTGCGCACCGCGTTTCCGGATCATCGGCTGGATGCGGATCCCTTCCAGATAGTTGATCGTTTTTACCTCCGGTAGTTCCCGTTCGTAGTGGTGTAGAATCACCCGGATTCCCTGTTCGTATTGTGCTGGCGGCGGCCCCTGGAAGGGGTAGGCCATCCCTACTAAATTGGGCAGGGTGGGGGTGTAGCCGTCGGGTGCGTAGCCGCCGGTGAGTACGAAGCGGATGCCTCCGTTTCCACCGCCATTTCGCTGAATTAATTGTTGGACGGCCTCGCGCAGGGCTTCCCGGTCGGCGGGCATCTCCAGGGCGAGTAATTTGGCGCTCCGTAAAAAGCGGTCGAGGTGGTCTTCGATGAATCGTGGTTTGCCTTCCGTATAGCGGAAGTAATCGAAAATACCAAAACCCCGGAGAATGGCCAGGTCGGCCACATTGAGCGCAGCTTCTTCTTTAGGGACGTATTGGCCGTTGAGGTAGACGATGGGGAGCATGGTGGCTTATTGATGGGGGTAATAACGTGCTGCTAAAGTAACCATTTGGTTGTACTCACATTTGTTGAGTCAATCACCAGGATCTCGTAGCGTCGCGAAGCGATCTGCGGAGTGTCCGGTTACTTAATCTGGATATTTCAGAATTTGGGGAAAGCCAAACTATTCTGAGGTGGGCATTATCAAAAAGGAGAGCGTTTTTTTGGCGCAAACGCAGGTGCAAGGAAGGTTAAAGGAGCAAGGAATTCTGCCTTGTCGGGATTAGCCTGAAGAAAACGTCCAAAGCCTCTCTTAAGTCAATCCCACAACCTACCTTGCGGCGCTGCGTAATGAGGGTTGACTGCCCTAAGTAGCCACCAGCACAATAACCTACCGCCCATGTTTGAACAGACCTTCCGCAACATCGACGACATCCTGTATAAGGACAGCGGGGCCGACTCTGAACTGGATTATATCGGCCAAACCAACTGGGTCATGTTCCTGCGCTACCTGGACGCGCTCGAAAACGATAAACGCGACGACGCCGAGCTGCAGGCTACTTACCGGCGGAACATTGTAGACCTGGCCCCAACCCTTTACGCGAAAGAGATAG
>Ga0209831_1004945_pt1 | contig 10236 bp, 16 predicted proteins | sample Maine_Asex4_meta_FD_187451 | JGI IMG/M metagenome (GOLD analysis project Ga0209831, IMG submission 187451) | Marine algal microbial communities from Maine, USA - Maine_Asex4_metaG (SPAdes) (version 2) | ecosystem: Host-associated > Algae > Red algae > Unclassified | place: Maine, USA | collected...
GGCAAGAAACCTAAACTCTCCGACAGGCAGCAGCGCGAACTGCGCCGAATGTACGACACCGGAGACTACAGCGTCAGCGATCTCGCCGAGGTCTTCTCCGTCTCGCGCCCGACCATTTACCGGATCCTCCAGCGAACCCGGACCGCCATTTAGCGATCAAGATTCACCGCCACTTATCGATCAAGGTCACAGGCAGGGTAGGGCGGTACTGCCTCCGGCAACACGGCAAGGCTTCACTGTTTAACGGTTTCCGGGCATACCGTTAGACATGAGCGAAATGCGCCTCCATAACGATGCCGGAAACCGGCTGTACCTGAACGCCGAGGAACGTGCGGCCTTCCTCGACGTCGCCAAGCGTCGCCCTGCCCGCGACCGGACCCTGTGCGAGACGCTGCATCATACCGGTTGCCGCCCTTCGGAACTGATCGAGATTTCCCCGTCCCGCGTCGATCTCTCCGGCGGCACGGTCACGATCCGCAGCCTCAAGAAGCGCCGGGACGCGAAGGGACAGCCCAGGATCGTCTACAGGACCGTTCCCGTCCCGCCCGACTATCTCGATACCCTGAACACCGCGCACGGCATCCGCGAAGCCCAGAAGACGCCGCGCAAGGCCAAGGCACCGATCTGGCCGCTCTCGCGCGTCCGGGTCTGGCAGATCGTCAAGGGCGTGATGATCGAGGCGGGTATACCCGACGCCCCGCACCGCAGTCCCAAGGGCCTGCGCCACGGCTTCGGCATCAACGCCACCGTGAACGGCGTCCCGCTCAACATGCTCTCGAAATGGATGGGCCACGCCCAGCTCTCCACCACGGCGATCTACGCCGACGCCATTGGCAGGGAAGAGCGGGACATTGCCGCGCGCATGTGGTCGTGAAAGAACAGGGAACGATGGATCAGCTCGACCTCTTCCCCGTCTCCCTGCATCTGCGCCGGATCGAACCGGAGCAGAACATGCGCCGCTTCTACCAGATCGGCCTCCAGCCCGATCTGTTCGGTGGCTGCACTCTCGTCCGGGAATGGGGACGTATCGGCTCCGGGGGAAATTTGTGCTTCGACAGATATGCCGATGAGGGGCAGGCCGTCGATGCGCTCCTCGTGCTCGCCCGGCAAAAGGGGCGGCGCGGATACAGGGCACCATAAGCATGGCGGATCAGATGACCCGCATTGCCGATGCGGTGCGTGCGCTCCAGCACGGTTTGAGTTCCGAAGGACAAAGCGGTTTCGATGCCCTGATCCGGGAGTTGAATGGCTTGGCCATCAATCTCGATAATGGAACCGACCGCCCCTGCCCGGAAGCCCATAGCCGATTGCTGATGGCGCTGCGATTGATGAAAGACCCGGACACCGATGTGTGGGCGATGCTGGATGAATGGCGCAAGGCGCTCCGGGAACGCGATGACGCCGGAGCAATCCAATGACCACGACTGATAGAGCGGGGGCAAACCATGCCAACCATCGAAACGCCCTATGGCATCGTGGACCGCGAGGTGCTGGAGGAATTCACCGAGAGCTTCGACGCGCACAAGATCATGACGGCTCTCGATGCCGTGGATCGCGTTCGCGCCGAAATGGATGAACTACGGGAAAATCTCTTCCTCCTGCACGATGTCATGACCGACCTCGTCAATGGAGCCGACAATGCATCGTCGGGGGATCAAATCGATGTTCTCGATCTGTCGGAAGAGATCAACAGCCCAAGCCACAATCTGACCGAAGCAGGAGAACTGGTATGGACCCTCACCCGAGAAATCGACCGCCTTGGCAGCGATGAGGCATGGGAAGCCCGTGGCATTTAACCCGAGGCCTACGTCGGCTGTGGAGACGCGGGCATATCCGAAATGCATAGCCTACGGTGCCAAAAACCTGCCGGAACGTCGAGGGTTTCGGCGCGAGGTTCTGGCACCGGAAACGTCAACGATCCCGTAGGCGGGTCCGGGGTGCCGGAAACCACCGTTTCTGGGTTTTCATATCTCTGCTATTGGACAAAGCGGGGATTAGCTTACTCGGATGTTTGGCACACCAGTCACCAGCTTACCACCATGGGCCGTGCTGTCGCCGATCCGCATAATGCCTTTACCGTTGATCCGCACATGACTTGATCCTTTTGTCAGTCCGTCTGAGCAAGGCACCCCCGTGCAAAGGCATTTGCCGCCCTCGACCGCAATCGGGATATTGTTGAACTTTACATGCTTCTGACCTGCATCAACGATTGGTCCACCAATGTGAGGCCGCGGGCCGGGGTCGACTTTCGGACAAACATGCATGTTGCCAAGAATAGTAAGAGGTTTTCCCAAAGTTCATCTCCGGTATTGTGAGGAATCAAATGATTGCAAGGTATTTTCACCAATCTTCGGTAACTCTTCACCGCCTTGCCGACCATAGTCACTCTCGCGGAATACCTCCAGCTCAGAACGTTGAACAATCTGACTATATTTGCCTCGGTATGGATTGTGCACATTCTTTCTGAAGCGGAATGTACCATCAAAATCCCCACCATTGTTCCAGCTGAACAGACACGGATCAGCTTGCTGGATGAAGGGGTTTATTTCAATAATGATTGCTTTGAGTTTTCCATCACTCTGCTGTTTCATGAAGACATCAGCGATGACGGTATCCATGTGTAATGCCTCAATCAGCTGATCGTTGAGATCCAGCAAAGACGCTTTGATCGCGTCGATATGTGTGTTGATTTCAGTATAAGCCTGATGGTGATTGTACTGCGACACGCCAACAGTCTTACGTTCGCGAATAAATACCCGGAACTCTGACCAGGATGGAATATCGTACCAAGGACTTGCGATTATGTGTATTGGCTCACCAAAAGTAAGTCGGTTTCGTAGGAATTTTTCAATACGTGTATCTGGCCAACGAAACGTTGAGTTTATATCACTCCACGAGGTAATTGGTGCATAAGAAAATGGATTTTGCTTAAAGCTACCGTAACTTGTTCGTATAAAAATTCCGTCATCACTTTTCTTTAATACGCCTTCGACCCATGATTTCATCTGATTTGAAAAATCCATCAAACCGTTGATGTTGAACTGGTTCCGTAAAGATGGAAAAATCGATGCAATCGCGCGCAAATCTTCGGGAGAAACTTCGAATATGTCTTGGATTGTTGATAGATTAACAAGATCGTCATTCCAGTTTTCAGGGAAAGTGTCTTCTATTATATCATCATAAGACATGGGTTTTTCTCTGAAGTGATCTTGCGGACTGCATGGACGCAGTCGTTTCTGGAAAAGCGCGCAAATAGAACTTGGAAGTGGGCGGCATAGCGCCGCTCACTGCTATGGTTGGTGTCGCGATTAAAAGCTAAGGGCTTCTGCGGTTCCGTCTTCAAAAAAACTTTCCCATCGCCCATCTGGCCCGTCACTCGGTGTAAAAAGGTCTTTCAGAATAAAGGCTTCAAAGCTATCGGATATTTTTCCAATAGGGACTGGGCCGTCATCATCATCCCATGAATCATTATTCCGATACCAAAAAAAGATGGCGCCAGTCTCGTCCCCTGCAACTTTCATGAGGATATTTCCCGACGCAATTTCCTCGCCAATCGCCACAAAATCCTGACCCCAAGCTTGGTGAGAGTAAGATTGTTCTTTCTTGAAGGCGCTCCAAGAATAAAGATGAGAAAGATGCGTGATATCATCGACATCATCCAACCAGTCATCTGGATCTTTGGTATTGTGATAGAATGCGTTCGGATAGATGAAACCACCATCAAATGCCGTCATGAACCGTAAATAGGTCTCAGGAAGTTTATGGTTATCATTCTCCCAGTCGCGAAATTCTTCGGTTGAGGGTGGTGTGCGCTGTTCTGAAATCAGCTTATGTACAAAACGATCCAATTTAAAACTCCTTTGACATCTTGGTTTGCTGACCATCTTTGATTTTGAAGAGAGACGCGCCCCCATAGTGACCGGCATTTCCATTTACATTAGAAGGAACTAACTGCATCGTTGTTCCGTCCTCCTTGTGGTGCCAAGTCATTCCATCAGGCCTTTTCCATTTTGGGTCACCTATTTGTTTTCTATACATCTCATCACTTAGTTTGAAATCACCAGAATGGCTACCCGTTTGAGGAATTTTTACTTCACCTTTAGAAAAATCATCGAATTTAGGGAAGCCATTTTCGTAGTTAATTGACGTTTTAGGCTTGATGGCTTCAGCTAACTTTGAGCCAGGTTCTGGAACCCATTCACCATCTCCACGCCCTGTATCTGGCTCCCACTTGCCTTTTCCTGGTCCAGACTTCGGAGTCTTTTCGTATTGTTTTCCTTTTTTCAGCGCCGCAGCATCTTTGCATGCAGCGCGGCCCGTACAATCTTTCAACGCCTCTTTGTAGGCTTTCATGTTCTTCTTGCTGGCCCAAAAGGCTGATGCGGCGTCCTCTGTCTTACTAAAAGTCTTCGCAAAGCCAGTGGTAAGCTCATCAATGACCCGCCGAAGGTCGCTAAGCTTCCAGGCGACCCTTCCTCCTTTGACGGCGTCCCCGGCAAGAGGAACAAATCCTACGAGGTCAAAAGCTGCACCCCACCAATCGCCTTTTGCGATGGATTTGCTCAACGACGCAACATCCGCTATCGTCCCCGCCGGCGGCGGCAATGCACCACCAGCAGCCAGAGTAATGTCTAGGCCGAGTTCACCATATTGCTTGGACAGATCCTTCAGCTCCAAGCCTGCTTTTCGAACTTGATCAGCTTCGACCCCGTAATCTTTTGCAAAATCAGCCATTGGATTCGCTCTCCCTGATGTTTTGGCGGTACCAATAACGATCATCAGGATTCATAATGGCAACAATGGCTTGTTGGTCTGTCACGGTACCATCAAGAAGCGCGTCGATCTTCTGCATCTCTGCTAGATCATCGCGTGACAAAACGTCAGAAAATCCTGGAAATTCGTAGAAATTCGCACCTATCTCCCACATCAATGTAATAAAATGTGCCTGAGCTTCTGGTTCGTGGAGATTGAACTCGCGTGCATAATGACGGCCGTTGATCACCATTTCACGCTTTCCTTCATCAGAGACGTTAAAGTAATATTGCGGAAGAAATTCTTTCATGAATTTTTCAACATACCATTCTGAAAAAGCCACATCAGTACCGATATAATTGTCCTGCATCCAGTGGTTAGAGACTTTCATCATAGTACTTGCTCTTTTGCCGCCATGACGATCTCCGTAGCACTGTCAGCCGAAGCGGGTTGAATGCGCAGAGGATCACCGATGTCGATGAGATTGGTGGATACACAAGCCTCGGCCGCCGTATGGCACCACAAAATCGAGGGTGTGTCTGCATCTTCGGCATAGACGCCATCGATCTGGTTCATGAATCGCGCACGGTCAGGCACTTCAAATACTGGCAAATACGTGTTCAGATGGTCTGGTCGATAGAATTTGAAGAAAAAGACCTCGCTTTTCTCGTTCTCTATTTTGAGAAATTTCTTCATTTGCGATTTTAAGCGAGGGAGTTCAAGCCGTGAATGCAAGAGAATACCCCAATTGTTCCCGTAGCCTTCCTCAACAAACCAATCCCAGATATCGGAGTATCGAGTGAGTTCAACGAGCCAAGGTGCGACTTCGCCCAAATCCTCCTTGACTTCTCCGTCAAAGAGACACCGTGCCGGATTTGAAAATCCGTCTAGACAAATTGGAATGTCGGCACTTTGCGATGCATCCAGCAAAGCATAGGCGCGCAAGGGCGGCGTCTCTTCATCTTTTGCTTCGGCCCGCGCTTTTGCATCTTCTTCAAGAGGCTCAAAGATCAGATGATCGAGCGCGAGTTCAATGGCTTCCTGTTCAGGAGATGGAGTCAGCATTTCAGGTAAATCAATCACGGGGTATCCCCATCCAATTGCCGAGAGAAGATCATCATCGGACGAGAATTTCCGATGCGGCTCGCAAGACATTGCCCAAGCGCTCTAGATCAAGCGCCGTGATGGCCCGGTCCTTGTCGGTAAGGATCTTGGTGAGTTCTGTCAGGTCATCGTCGAGGGATCCGATTGGCAGAGGCTGATCCGGCTCGGTATAAACATCGAACATTTCGTCGGTGGCGATTGCGAGGTAAGCATCGCGGTCGCCAGTATCTATCATTACGATACCGCGCTCGGCATATAGCGCGACGATGCGCGCAAACGTTTGAGCCAGTGCATCAAACGATATGGTTGGAGAATTCAATCGACCTCTCCATGATTGTCCGATTTCTTTTCTTTTAAAATTAACTCCTCATTTATTTCATTTTCAAGTACCCAAGCCGATCTTTTTATCCCATTTTCATATACAATATAGCTGAATGGATCACTGGACTTTTCATCGGGAACTGCTATTGTTAACCCTGCAGAAGATAGTTCTATAAACTTTTTATCTATATCAATCCAGTTTCTATCGAATATATCGATATCGAAGGCGTGGGAAAAATATCCTTTTAATAAAGATACAAAAGCGGCGTTTTCTTTTCTACGATAAAAAGAATAATCACTCTCATGGTTGCCATTCCAAAGTGTGTTTTCTTTGGAAATATTCATCTCTTTCGTGAAAAAATCAAGCGCATCATTTTTTCCGGATATATATATTGAACGTGAAATCATGGGCATTTATTCCAAAGTTTCAATACGACGTCGACTTTCTCCGGCGTCAATCCGGGAAAATTGTCGGCAAATTTCATTGCTTTGTCCAGGTTTTGTGAATTCAATTGCTTCAGAAGCTGGTGCTGGGCCCGGTCCATCTGATGGACGCCGGGGCCGGATTTCGGGTAGACTGTGCCGGTCTCCGCGTGCATCTCATATGTTCGACCGTTGACAAGGATATCATTACCCGATTTCTGAAAATTGCCAGACTTCATAGCATCGATATCTCCCGCCACATCGACATCTGGATCAAGCATTGAATTTCTTTCTTTTGTCGGATCGTTTCCCTTCGTTTTGCATGGGTCATGACGACGGGCTGGCGATTTGGGCGTCTTCGGTAGCTTTCCGCAATTCTCTTTACACCCTGGTTTCGTCGTTTTTGGCTTCTTATTGGGTTTCGCCTTGCCGCCACCCTTCAAAATAGCCTCGATTATCTTTCTCACAAGAGACCACATCAACCCGCTCTTTCATAGAGTTCAAGCGGTAACCGTTCGGGATCCTTGAAGCGATGAAGGAACACTGCGTGTTCGTCCATATAACCGTCTTCGTGATTGAGCGGCTTCCCCAAGGCGAACGACATGTCGAAGAATGCGAACAGCGCTTTCTCCGTTTCTATATTCAGCATTTTGCAAGCGGCCCTGCACCGCATGAACAAGTCTTCTTTTTCGCTGATAGAGTCGTGATGTCTGTATAAATCGGCTTTCATGCCTTGGAAGAAATTCTCTCTGGCGAGGGCATCGAATGCCTCGAACTGCTCAGCTGAGAAGCGCATCATCTTACTCCCCCCCACATTCCTGCACGAACGGTTTGTCGGACTTCAACGCATCGACCTGATCGGGAGAGCCGGATGAGAAGTCGACGGAGGGGGATTTGATCTTGACGGATTTGGCTTTGATGGTGATGCCAGATTTGTCGATGATGATGGTGCCGCCGGGGCCGCCGATGATGAATTTGTCCTTGGCGTGCAGGGTGTGTTTCACGGTGCGGGCGAAGATCGACTTCTTGGCCTCGATATCGATATCCTCGCCGACCTTTGTCTTCATCAGCTTGCCGACCGAGGTGGTCATGACATTGCCGACGAGGGTGTTTTTGGCGATGCCGACCTGCTCGGTCGAACCCTGCCCGACGGTCTCTTTCTTGAATTTCTCGATGGTGGTGCTCATGATGCCGGAGGAGGGCATGATGAGGTTGAGGAGGCTTGCCATGCCTGCCGCAGCGCCGTGCTGGGCCGCGCCCGCCTCGCCGCGATGGCCGCCCGAGCCGCCGAAATCGCCCTTCATCATGATCGCGGCGAGTTCCTTGGGCAGATCGGCCACTCCCGCCACATCCCCTGCATAGGTCACCACGCCCCCGGCCCCGGCCTTCTGCGCGCCCTTCTTGAAGAACTTGCCCCCGGCCATGACCAGCGGCATCAGCATCTGGATCAGACCCAGCCCGCTGCCGCCCACACTGATATGCTTGTTCGCGCCGACCCGCTCCATCATATTGGCGGCGATGGCGGTGGAGGCATTGGCCCCGATATTCTCGACCCGGTTCGCCTGGATATTGGCGTTCTGGTTGTTGAGCACCTTGATGGTGTGATCTTTCTGGGCATGCACGAACAGGTCTTCACGGCCCGCCTCGTCCTCGAAGCTGATCTCGGAATGGCCGGGGGCTTTATGGCTTTGGGAGCGGAGCGCCATCTTGGTCTTGTGGCCGGGCAGCTTGTAGGGCGGCATATTGGCGGCGTTGAAGGTCATGCCGAGAACGACAGGCTGATCGGGGTCGCCTTCGAGGAAATCGACGACCACCTCGTTGCCGATGCGCGGGATTGCGACATGCCCCCAGGTGCCCCCGCCTGAGCTTTGCGCGACGCGAATCCAGCAAGATGAATGCTCGTCACTCGCGCCATAGCGGTCCCAAGGAAACTGGACCTTGATGCGCCCGAAATCATCGCAGTAGATCTCCTCGCCCGCCGGGCCGACGACGGTAGCGATCTGGGACCCGAGGACGTGGGGTTTGGGCTGCGGGTTCGTCGGGCGATAGGGCAGGCGGGCTGGCATGGTGGCAAAACTTGCCGAATAGCTGGTGGAGGCCTCCGGTGCGGCTTCTTCGAGGGCAACGGGTTGCTGACCGCCATGATCCACGGAAACGATGAAGTGGTCGATATTGGCCGCCGCATCCGTATGGTCAGCGAGTTCGAAACGATGACCGGGGGAGAGGTGGATCTTGTTCGTCATGCCTGACCCGGTGCTGGCATCGGTGCGCACGCTCTCCATGCGGTACTGCGTGAAGGGCTTGCCCGTGCCCGGCCCTTTGTAGCGGCCAGGATATTCGTAGAGGTCGTAGGGTTGCTTGGTGCCGTTGGTCTCCTGAGCCTGCGCCCGATGATCCTGACCGTAGCTTGGCTGCCTGAACGTGTAGTCCTTCATCGCAAATGAGGTTGCGCGAACGCGCTCCCGCTGCACGAAGTGGGTCACCCAGCGGGTCTTGTAGTCATCTCCCACGTCGGACATGTGCTCGATGCGCGCGGCATGGGGCGCGGGCTTCGCGGCAAGGGGCGCGTCGGTCAGGATCAGGCGATGCCCGCCCTGACTATGGGTGAAAAAGTAGTAGATCCCCTCTTCGGCGAGCAGACGATGGACAAAATCGAAATGCGTCTCCTGGTACTGAACGCAGTACTCCCGGGGCAAATGCGTCTCGGATAAACGCCATTCCACCTCGACGACACCGTATTGGTCGAAAATCTCCGTCACGATATCGGGCACGGTTTTCGCCTGCCAGATGCGGCTGTCCGACCCGTGCTGTAGCCTGTGCAGGGTCGGCTTAAGGGTCAGGGTGTAGGTGGTGCGATGGAACGTGCTCTCGCCGCGCCCCGCATCGGAAACCACCCCGTGCAGCCAGCGCGTCGCATCGTACTTGTCGGTAATTTCCAGCGCGCAATCGGTGTCGATCAGGTCATGCAGGGCAATGTCGGACTTGTGCGAAACCAGATCGAGCTGGATCACGAAAGGCGTGAACACGCGTTCGCGCGCCGAGAAGGCAACCACGTCGAAGCCCGGTACGGCGGCGTGCAAATGGAAGGCGATTTCCTGATCCATGACGGGGCTATTCCTTTGAAGGGCTCACGCGGCTTTCGCGGGCATGGGACAAGCGACCGAGCAGAAAGCCGACAAGCATCATCACGAGAGTCGCCATCGCCAGAATGAAGAGATACATCAGCGTATCTTCGCTGCTGGCATCGACACAGTTCTCCCCGCAAATCTCGAAGAAGCTGAACCCGAGACGAGGAATGAGATAGGCGTATGCAGCCCAAAAAATGCAAAACAGCGCCAAGGCAAGTCGACTTGCCTTTAACCACCGAAACGCGATCAAGTAACATACCGCACAGACAGCATACACGATCCAAGCATACGTAACATGTTCGCCGATCAAACGGCGACCATCTTCGATCAGGATCAATGTCGGCAAAGAAAAGACGATCAGGAATGAAACAACGCACAGGACGATAGTGGTGACGGTATTCATGTCAGGTCAGACTCCAGAACCAGATTTCATCGGCGTCGGTCCAACTATCATAAAACAGGCGCGACCAGGTGCGGCGGCCTGATCCGCGGGCCCGGTTGACGCCGG
>Ga0209831_1004948_pt1 | contig 10235 bp, 7 predicted proteins | sample Maine_Asex4_meta_FD_187451 | JGI IMG/M metagenome (GOLD analysis project Ga0209831, IMG submission 187451) | Marine algal microbial communities from Maine, USA - Maine_Asex4_metaG (SPAdes) (version 2) | ecosystem: Host-associated > Algae > Red algae > Unclassified | place: Maine, USA | collected...
CGCCCCGCCAGACCCTGCCCCTCCGCCAGACCCTACCCCCCCGCCGGATTCTGCAACCTCGCCGGATCCCGCTGTTCCGCCCGCCCCGGACGGGCAGCAGACGCCGGACGCCCAGCCGGTTCCGGACAACCAGCAGGCACCGGTCGATACGGTACGACCGAGCGAGGACCCGGTCGGTTGCGCACCGCTGGACGCCTCGCAGCGCCTCGCCGTGCTCGAACGTCTGAACGCCGCGCGTGCGCAGCCGCGCCGCTGCGGCAGCACCGCCTTTCCCGCCGCCGAAGCGCTGACGTGGGACACCCGTCTGGAGGATGCGGCGCGGCGCCATTCCACCGACATGGCCGGCCGGAATTTCTTCAGCCACACCGGCAGCGACGGCAGCAGCGCCAGCGCCCGGGTAAGCCAGGCGGACTACCGCTGGGGGCGCACCGGCGAGAACATCGCCGCCGGGCAGCTCGACGATCAGGCGGCCCTGGCAGGCTGGCTGGCCAGCGAAGGGCACTGTCGCAACATCATGCAACCGGCCTACCGCGACACCGCACTGGCCTGCGTGGCGAACGAGGGCAGCGATTTCGGCCGCTACTGGACCCAGGTGTTCGGCACGCTGCAGTGAGCCGGATCCGGTGCACGGCAAGTCGCGACGCATGGACAGCGTCGCTGCACCGCCACATACTCGCAAGTCCATCCCCTGCCGACTTCCGTGCCGACGTCCATGCCGATTCGCCGTCCCCACCGACTTCTTGCCGCGGCGCTGCCGCTCGCCCTCGTCGCCTGCGGCGCGAGCGACGATCCGCAGCTGACCATGTGCCAGGCGGTGGCCAAGCAGCTCACCGGCAACGGCATCAGCGCCTGGCGGGACATCGAGCAGGACGACAGCACACGCAGCCGTACGGTGTCGATCGCCTACGAGGGGGTGGACGGCCGCGCAGGCTCGGTCGATTGCGCGTTCCCGATCGACCAGCAGGGCACCGTTGCCACCGGTCCGGACCGGGTGCGCCTGGACGGTGAGCCGGTCGGACGCCAGGCGCTGCTGCGCGCCGGCGTGGCGGCCTCCAAGGAGGTGATCGCCGGCACGGCGACCGAGACGGTCGCGCGCACCAGGGAGATGGCCGGCCAGGCGAGCGACAAGGCGCGCGAGATCGCCGCCGATGCGGTGGGCGGTGCGGTCGAGGCCGGCAAGAGCCTGCAGGAAAAGCTCGAGCAATAGCGTGTTCCACCTGCGGGCCGGTCCGCCCTGCCGCACCGGTTCCGGTCGCCGGTGACACCGACGCTGCGCTGGACGCTGGGCGGTGCCGTTCTGACCTGGGCCACGCTGCTGGCCCCGCCGCTGGTGCTGCTCGCCTGGCTGGGCGGCGTGCCGGCCTGGCCGTGGCCGATCCTGGCGGTGCCGCTCGCCCCGGTCGGGTTCGGTCTGATGGTGCGAGCGTTGCGCGGCGACAGCGCGTTGCTGCGCAGGTGGTGGATGCAGGCATTCGGCCTGGGCGCCCTGCTCGCACCGATCGTGCTGGTGGCGGTGCCGTTGCGCGCCTTCGTCGGCCCGACGGCGCTCGGCGCGCTCGCGCTGGCGTGCTGGCTGGCGCTGGCGGTGTTCGCCCACCGGGCGGCACGGCGGGTGCACGAGCGCGTGCTGCGGGTGGACATGCCGGGTCTGGGGCGCACGCTGCGGCTGGTGCAGTTGTCAGACGTGCACATCGGCTCCCGCGCCCCGGACTCGCTCGAACGGCTGGTGGAGCGGGTGCAGCGCATCGATCCCGATCTGGTGGTGATCACCGGGGACCTGGTCGATGCCTCCGACATCGCCGAGGATGCGCTGGCCTCGTTGTCGCGGCTGAGCATGCCGTGCCTGATGTGCCTGGGCAACCACGAGCGCTACACCCGGTTGCCCGCCACGCTGGCCCGCATCGAACGCGCCGGTGTCACCGTGCTGCGCGACGAGGCCACACGCGTGCACGGGCTGACGGTGATCGGTCTGGACGATCGAGACCGTCCCGACGAGCTGTCGGCGCTGCTGGGTGGGCTGCTGCCCTCGCTGCCGGACGGGCCGCCGGACCGGATGCCGGATGCGTCGGCGCCCCCCGACGCTGCCTGCACGCTGCTGCTCTACCACCGCCCGGACGGGTGGCGGGCGGCCCGCGCGTCCGGTATCCGGCTGATGCTGGCCGGTCACACCCACGCCGGTCAGATCTGGCCGTTCGCGCTGCTGGTGAGGCGGGTCTACCCGGAGCTCGTCGGACGGTTCGACGCCGACGGATCAACGCTCTACGTCTCGCCGGGCGCCGGTACGTGGGGGCCGCTGTTCCGGCTCGGCACCCGCTCGGAGATGACGCTGGTCGAGTTGCACGACACGTCGGCCTGACGAGACATGCTCAGCCGGCCGACGGGCCGCCGAGGATCTCGTCCAGCCCGGCGGCGAAGCGCTCGATGTCGCTCGCCCGGGTGAAGTAGCCGGGCGACAGCCGTACCGCGCCGCCGAGAGCCGTGGTGTGCAGGGCGTCGTGGGCCATGGGTGCGCAGTGCAGCCCGGCACGGCAGCAGATGCCGTGATCGGCGTCCAGGCGCTCGGCGATCTCGTCGGCCGCCATGCCGTCCACCACGAAGCAGAGCGTCGCCACCCGTTCCCCCGTCCGCGCACCGCCCAGCACGCGCACCGAGGGGTGGCGCACCAGCACCCGCTCGAGCGCCGTCAGGTGAGACATCTCCACCGCATGGAGGTGTCGCATGGCCCGCCGGCAGGCCTGCGCGTGGTCCGCCGCGTCGATGCCTTCCGCCCGCTCCAGGGCGGCCTCGATGCCGTCCGGCACGCCCAGCGGTTCGTGCGGCGCGGGTACGCGCTCGAGCAGCGTGCGGCCCAGGGCCGCGAGCCACAACTGGGCGGCGAACAATCCGGCGATCGCCGGCGCCGCCAGCGTGCCGGCCTCCAGCCGGAACGGCCAGACGTCCGGCTGGAACGGCGAGGCGGAGTCCACGCCGGTGCCACCGAAGCGCAGCGGCGGCAGCTCGTGGCCCTCGGCGACGATCAGCCCACCGCTGCCCATCGGTCCGAACAGGCCCTTGTGCCCGGGAAAGGTCAGCACGTCGATGCCGCACGCCGCCATGTCGATCGGCAGCACGCCCGCGCTCTGCGCGGCATCGACCACCAGCGGCACGCCCCGCCGCCGGGCCACCGCACCGATCGCCTCGATCGGCTGCACGGTGCCGATCACGTTGGAGGCGTGATTGACGACCAGCACCGCGGCAGGCTGCTCGAGCGCGGCATCGACCAGTGCCGGATCGATGTAGCCGTCACGGTCCGGTGCGACGTGCTCCACCCGCAAGCCGTGATCGCGCGCGAGGTGGTTGAGGGTGCGCCACACCGCGTTGTGCTCCAGCCCGGTGGTGACGACCCGCCCGGGAGTGCCACCGGTCCGTGCCCCGGCCTGCCCGTGCGCTCGTGCGCCCGACAACGCACCCGCCCCGGCCAGCAGACCGGTCAGCGCCACGTTCAGCGCCTCGGTCCCGTTGGTGGTGAACACCACCCGATCCGGGCTGCCGGCGTGCCCGAACAGCGCTGCCAGCAGACGACGGGTCTGGCGCACCAGCCGGTCGGCATCGGCGGCCAGGGCGTGCCCGCCGCGCCCGGGGTTCACGCCGATGTCGCGCGAGAACCGGTCCATGAGCCGGTACACCGGCTCGGGCTTGGGCCAGGTCGTGGCCGCGTTGTCCAGGTAGACGTTGTCGTCGACGGGGTCGTCGGCGTGGTCGTCGGTGCGATTCCGATCCGGGCCGCCCACCGGTTCATGCACGCGGTGTGCCGGGCTCGGGTTCGTCCAGTTCCTGCAGCTGATCGAGCGGATCATCATCGTCCGGCTCGTCGTCCACGCCGTTCGCGTCGTGGTGATCGGGCCCGTCACGCGGGGGCTCGTGCGCGTCGGCATCGTCCAGTGCGGCGGTGTCCATCGCCGCGATCAGGGCGCTGAAATCGCGCTCGCGTTCCAGCGTGGCATCCGGATCGACCCAGTCGTCCGCATCGTCCGGATCGCCACCCATCGCATGGTCCGCGGTACCGGCACCGCCGTCCGGCACGGCACCGTGAAACGCCGTGGCGGCACCGGCCATGCCACGACCCAGGTCGATGTCGGCATCCTCCAGCGTGAGCGAGCCGAGCGTGGCATCCATGTCGTCCTGATCGAACGCATCGTCCTCGTCGTGCCCGTCGAACATCGGCTCGCCGGTGCTCTCGAGCACGCCGGGCGCCCCGGTTTCCTGCGGGCCCGTGGCGGCCGCCGCTCCGCCGGGCGACACGTTCACCACCCCGCGTGACAGGGCTGCCCGGGCCGCGGAAGGCCCGGCGCGCTCGCCCGGCGCCGGCTCGGCGGCACTGACACTGGCACCGGCACTGACATTGATCTGGCGCAACATGCTGATCGGCAACGCGATGAACAGGATCCAGAACAGTTCGCGGTTGACCAGGAAACGCGCCTCGGAGAAATTGCTGATCAGGTAGGCCACGCTGAAGGCGAGCACGAACAGCACGCCGACCTGCTGGCGCTGGTACTGGCAGTACACGATCTCCACCAGCTGCTGCACGACCATCAGCAGTGCCACCACGGCCAGCGGCAGGCCGATCTCGGAGGCTACCTGCAGGAAGCCGTTGTGCGCGTGGTGCACCGTCCAGGTGAAGTCGGTCAGCGAATCCTGGATCCAGGCATTCTCCGGTGAGGGAAACCACAGCACCCCGTAGCCGAAGCCTGTCGCCGGACGTTGCAGGATCAGCTTCCAGGTCTGTGCCCAGACCTCGCCACGCCCGGTCAGATCGTCGGAGCGACCGATCAGCTCGGCGCTGGGCACGTTGATCACGACGAAGGCTGCCAGCCCGCCGACCAGCACCGCCAGCACCGCCATGCGCACGAACCCGAGCCGGAAGCGCATCGCGATGAACAGGTACAGCGACAGGGCGCCGGCGAGCACCATGACCAGCAGCGAGGTCGCCGACTGGCTGAACACCAGCAGTCCCAGGCACAGTGCCGCCATCACGTAGCACAGCAGACGGGCCACGAGAGCGTTGGTCGAGTCGCTGAGCGCCACGTACAGCAGCACACCGATGGCGGCCCAGAACCCCAGCCCGTTCTTGGTCACGAACACGCCCCGCCACACCGGCACGCCGGCGTAGTCCTCGATGCCCAGGGCGGGCAACGCGAGCACGGCCGCCAGGCTGGCCAGGAACAGGGCACCCAGTACCACGCCGAGCACACGCAGCGTGGTGAGCAGCGGCACGGTGAACCCGATGTAGATCGCCACGAGGGTGGAGCCGAGCAGGTGCACGGTGCGCTCGAACGACAGCGTCGGGGCCAGTGCCCAGCCGATCGAGGCGGCGGTGCCGAGCATCAGGATGACCAGCAGTATCCGGTAGCGGACCAGCCAGGACAGCCAGTTGACACCGTGCCCGATCACCAGCCCCAGGAACGCCATCGCGTACACCGCCAGCCACAGCGGCGTGACGAGCGCGAGGGCGCCGGGCGCGAAGAACCCCAGCGCCTGCGGCAGCACGGCGGTGCCGAGCAGGATGGTCAGGCCCAATAGAGCGTTGCCCGCGAACGAGGCGCGACTCATGGCCGTCGGTTGTGAATAGGTCGCTACGCGCACGGCGCCTCCCGTTTTGAACGACACATGATAGCCGCTGCACGCCGAAGGGTCGTGGCGACAGGTCACGCTACGCAGGGACGGCGGCCCGGCAGAATGGGACGGGCACCACATCGCGACGCACCGATCCTCGCACCGCGGCACCGCCCCGACCTCGTGGACCTCGCGATCGTGCACGGGCGGAGGTGTCCGGCCCGTTTCCTCCCCGGGTTCGTCCGCTTCCGAAACGGCCTGAATGCACCCATGAGAGGCACGCCCACCGCCGTCCGGCAGACTACCGGGGCGCCTCCAGGACCGATCGCGCCCGATGGACGGTGTATCGGTGGCTGCCGTGCCCGGTATCGTGCTGCAACGTCGCCACCGGCGAAAAACCCGGCAGCGACAGTGTCCGGTCCCCGATGACGACGAGCAGGTCGATCTCGAAGTCCTCCAGCTGCCCGGACACGGACATGGCCACGTCCGTGCGCGGCGCGCCCAGGTAGGTGCAGCCCAGCGCGTAGCACACGGAGCCGATCTTGCCGAGGCTGGCGGGCACCGAGGCCACCCGCTGCCCCTGCAGATCGCCCGCGGCCGAGGCGATGAACGCCTGCAGGGTGGCCCGTTCGCCGGCACGCTCGAACGAGGAGTGCAGCGACGACAGCGGACCGACCACCGTGGCCACGGCGACGAGGCCGATCGGTAACAGGCTCGCCGCACCCGGGCGACCGGCACGCCGCTCGCCGAGCCATATCGCCGCCAGGACGATCGCGATCAGCAACGGCAGGTAGAGGTAGCGGGTCTCCACCACGAGCAGCAGCAGACCCGAGGTGTACACCACCGCGCACGCGCACAGCTCCAGCGCCTGGCGTTGCGCCTCGTCGAGCGTCTGCCGTCGGCCGGCAGTCACCACCCTGCGCGCCGTGGAGGCGGCCCACAGGAGGCTGGCCAGCATCGCACCGAGCAGCAGGTCGAGGCACTTGTGCAACCGCGACAGGTTGGCGCCCAGGCGCTTCAACCGCTTGCCGTGACGGTCGGCGGGCGAGAGCAGATGTTCCGGTCGTTGCCGGGAGGCGGCGAACGCCGGCCGATCCGCCGGTCGCGGCAACGTCGCCGGGTTCTTCCAACCGGACACGTCGCCCGGGTACGCCGGTTCGATGAGCCCTGCCCACTGGAAGGCGTTGCCCAGCGAGCCGGGAGCGGCGATGTCGCGGTGGTAGCTCGCGGCGGCACTGATCGTGAACCTTCCCTGCTCGATCGAGACCGGCACGATCCAGACCAGCGCGATCGCGCAGGCGATCGAGGCGGTGACGAACGGGTGCGCCGGATCGGTGCGACGCGAGGGGACCAGGCGGCGGATCAGCACGATCGCGGCCAGGGTGATCAGCACCACCGGCAGGGCGTAGGCCTTGGCCAGGAAGGCGAGCCCCCCGTGGATACCCGCTCGCACGGCGCTGCCGGATGGCCGCACCGTCTCGAGGGCGAAGCCCAGCAGCAGGGTCGCCATCAGCAGGTCCGGACTGATGGCGTGGAAGGTGGCGAACACGACGAACGGCACGGCGGTCACGCTCATGATGCGCGCGATCGGTGCCGATACGCCCGTCTGCCACATCGTGCGCTGCAACAGCACCATCGTGACGCATCCGACGAGCACGCACAGCACCCGGGCCGCCGGCTGCAACGGCCACCCCGCTAGGCCGGCCGGCAACAGGGCCAGCGACAGGAGCGGTGACCAGTAGCTGTTGAACGCCATGCCCCACTCGCCCCGGACGGCGTGCTCCGCGATCGACAGGTAGGACACCGCATCGGGGCTGGGTGCGTGCTCCGAACGCAGGACCGCCAGCGACAGCCCGATCAGCAACACCAGCACGGGTGCGACCAGCAGGTCCGCGCGGGAGCGCCAGCCGGCATCGACCCTCGCGCCGTGGTCTGCGGGTCCGGATGCACGCACCGGTGCGCGGCGCGATCCGACCGGCACCGCGCGCCGGAGCGGCACGTCGGGCAGGGACGGGTCCACGGCCAGATCAGCGCGGGGCACGCGGCGTCGGTGGCGTTTCCTGCAACACGCGCTGCATGGCGTGGAACGCGGGCTTGGCCCGGTACTCGTCGTCGAACGGCATGGGCTTCGACGAGCTGCGCCAGGCGTGACGATCGCCGAGCCCCCAGGTCTGCAGGGCGCGGCAATGCGGCTGTTCGACGCAGATCCTCAGCACATCGGCGTAGACGTCGGCCTGCTTGAGCGCCTCGACGTCGGGATCGGCCTGCCAGTCGACCGCGACATCCATCTCGGTGATGTAGATGTCGAGTCCGAGTTCCGCGAAGCGCCGGAAATTCTCGCGCAGGCTGTCCACGCCCGGCAGGTCGAAGGTCTCCAGGTGGACCTGGAAGCCGACGCCGTCGATCGGTGTGCCGCGTTCGAGTTCGCCGGCCAGCCATTCGAGCAGGGCGTCGGACTTCGGGTTGAGCCAGGCGATGTCGAAATCGTTGTAGATCAGCGTCACGTCCGGGTCGTGCTCGCGGGCGATGCGGAAGGCCTCTGCGATGTAGGCCTCGCCCATGCTCAGGTACCACAGCGTGTCGCGCGGGCTGCCATCCCGGAAGAACGCCTCGTTGACCACGTCCCAGACCTCGATGCGACCGCGGTAGCGCGACACCACGGTGGCGATGTGCTCGCGCATCAGCTCGGCCAGCTCCGAGCGCCCCAGCTCCTTGATCCATGGCGAGACCTGCCCGCTCCAGATCAGCGGGTGACCGTGCACCGCCATGCCGTGCGCCTCGGCGAACTCGATCAACCGATCACTGCGCTCCCACTCGTAGGGCCCCGGCGCGGGCCGCAGGTAGCGCATCTTCATCGAGTTCTCGGGTGTCAGGATGTCGTACTCCTCCGCGGCGATGGCGGTGAACAGGGCCGAGTCGTCCAGCTCGAACATCTCGTGGGGTGCCGCAAAGCCCAGTCGCAGCCCGTGCACCGCGGCCAGGTCGCGCAGCGGCGGGGCCTGGCCGAAACGCGACAGTGCCGGCGGTTCGGCGGCGGCGACGCGCAGCAGGACCTCGGCCCGGGTGCGCACCGCCGGGTCGTCCGGACGTCTCGCCTCGAACACGACCGCCACCTCGCCGACATCCGTCGGGGCGGGGTTCCAGCGGAACACGTGGGTACCGTCGGGGCGCGCATCGAGAACGCTGTCGGGGGGCGCGTCGATCAGCAGCACGGTCGGGCCGGGTACGGTCCGGGCGGTATCGCGCGCCGTCACGACGAACGCCACCGGCTGGTCCGCGACGACATCCCGCTCGGCGACCAGTTCGAACTGCAGCGCCCCGGCGACGTTCCGCGCACCGTCATCGGCCGGCGCTCCTTCCGGCGCTTCCTGCCCGGACGGCGAGCAGCCGGCAAGGAGCAGTACCAGGAACGCGCAGACCGGTCCGGTGCGCCACGATGTCGACTTCATCACTTGCCTCCTGCTCCGCCGGAACGTCCCGGACGTCGTCCGCGCACCTTGTACTGGGACGGCGCGTGCGCTCGCGACACGCCCGCCGGACGCAGCGCTCGGTGCTTGGTGGCCCGGCCGGTCACCCGCTTGCGCCACAACCTGAACGAACCGGGCTTCATCTCGCGACGCATCAGCCTGATGACCTCACCCTCGACCAGCCCGTAGCCGGTTTCGATGGCATCGAAGGGGGTGCGATCCTCCCAGGCCATCTCGATGATACGCGAGATGTCGGACTCGTCCAGCGGGGGCGTGGTGGTCACGGGCGGCTCGCATTCGGGCGAAACGGGAACGGCGAAGAGTGGCGACTTTGCGCGTGACGCATCCGGGCGAACCGTGACGCGCGCAATATCTGCCGCCGTCCCGTGCCCGCGTCCCGTGCCCGGTCTCGCAGACCCTGCGCGGTCGCCACGACCCGGACTACCCGCCGACGTCCATCCCGAGCGGCACCGGCCCGGTATCGAGCCGAGTGCGGCGGGTCCGGCGGACAGTGGAACAGGCCGCCCGCCTCGAAGGCTCGCTCGTCCGCACAGGCGTCCGAGCGCTCGCGAACGCGATTCCGTCACGGTTTCCGGGCCGGTAGTCGGGCACCCTTCACACTATGTAGTTATCCATGCCGGGCAAGGATGCCGGTTCGAGAGCGAGGGAGCGCCGATGACGACAAGCGATGCCGTCGCACGTGGGCACGTCACGCGTGGCACGGGCCGGCCACGCGTCGTGGTCGCCATCACGCTGCTGCTGCTGCTGCTGTGCATCGGCACCAGCGGCCCGCCGGCCCGTGCCGACGCCTGTCCGTCGGCGCTCGCCGGCGGTTCGTCCTGCGGCGATCCCGGCGCCGGCAGCCACACCTCGGGTACGCAGCGCGCCCGCTTCGTGGCCAATCCCGTCGACGTGATCACCGGCGCCAAGGTCGAGCGGCGTATCGACTGGCAGGCGTTCGGGTCACGGCTGGCGTTCGAGCGGCACTATCACAGCGGCAGGGGCGAGACCGATCGCGGGCTCGGTGGCGGATGGCGCCACGGGCTGGACCTGGCGTTGATGCGACTGCCCGGCGGGGCCGGCTTGCGTCTGGTGCAGGCGGATGGACGCTCGATCGACTTCGCGCCATCGGCCGGCGCCGAACGGGTCTGGACCAGCGATCGGGACGGACGGATG
>Ga0209831_1004951_pt1 | contig 10227 bp, 10 predicted proteins | sample Maine_Asex4_meta_FD_187451 | JGI IMG/M metagenome (GOLD analysis project Ga0209831, IMG submission 187451) | Marine algal microbial communities from Maine, USA - Maine_Asex4_metaG (SPAdes) (version 2) | ecosystem: Host-associated > Algae > Red algae > Unclassified | place: Maine, USA | collected...
CGACCCCGTCGTCTGGGCCGGGCCGGTCGCGGCGGGGGGCCGCCTGCTGCTGGTATCGAGCAACGGGCGCCTCGTCTCCATCGACCCATCGAGCGGGCAGCTCGTCGCCGAAGCCGGTCTCCCGGGCGGTGCGAGCGTGCCCCCCGTGGTCGCGGGCGGTACCGTCTTCGTCCTCACGGATTCCGCCACCCTCGTCGCGCTGCGCTAGAAAGTACCCGGACCGATGGCCTTCTCAGTCGCGATCATCGGTCGCCCGAATGTCGGGAAATCGACCCTGTTCAACCGTCTCGTCGGCAAGCGCATCGCCCTCGTCGACGACACGCCCGGCGTCACCCGCGACCTGCGCGAGGGCGACGGGCGCCTGCGCGACCTGCGCTTCACCGTCATCGACACGGCGGGGCTGGAGGACGCGACCGACGATTCGCTCCAGGGGCGCATGCGCCGCCTGTCGGAGCGGGCCATCGACGCCGCCGACGTCTCGCTCTTCATCATCGACGCGCGGGCGGGCATTACCTCGACCGACCGCGAACTGGCCGACCTGCTGCGCAAGCGCGAGACAAAGGTGATCGTGCTGGCCAACAAGTCGGAGGGGCGCGCGGGGGACGAGGGCTTCTACGAGGGTTTCTCGCTGGGGCTGGGCGAGCCGGTCCGCATTTCCGCCGAGCATGGCGAGGGGATGATCGAGCTGCGCGACGCGCTCGCGCCCTTCGCCGAGCGGTTCGAGATGGCCGAGGACTCGCTGCCCGCGATCGAGGTCGCGCTCGATCCCGAAACCGGCGAACCGGTCGAGCCGGTCGCCCCCGACAAGCCCATCCAGATCGCCATTGTCGGGCGCCCCAATGCGGGCAAGTCGACCCTCGTGAACCGGATTCTGGGGCAGGACAAGATGCTCACCGGACCCGAAGCGGGCATCACGCGCGATGCCATCGGTACCGTCTACGACTGGGGCGGCACGCCCGTGAAGCTGTTCGACACCGCCGGGATGCGCAAGCGCGCCAAGGTGACGGGCAAGCTCGAAAAGCTGTCCGTTTCCGACGGGTTGCGCGCGGTCAAGTTCTCGGAGGTCGTCATCGTCCTCCTCGATTCGCAGAATCCGCTCGAAAGCCAGGATCTGCGCATCGCGGATCTGGCCGAGCGGGAGGGGCGCGCGGTGGTGATCGCGGTCAACAAATGGGATCTGGTCGAGGAAAAGCAGAAGACCATGGCCGCGCTCAAGGAATCGGTCACGCGCCTGTTGCCGCAGTTGCGCGGCGTCCCCTTCGTCATGCTCTCGGCCCGGGACGGCAAGAACATCGACCGCCTGCACGACGCGGTGATGAAGGCGCACGGCGTCTGGAACGCCCGCGTCTCCACCGCCCGCCTCAACGACTGGCTGCTGGAGATGGTCGCGCGCCATCCGCCGCCCGCGCCGGGGGGACGGCGCATCAAGCTGCGCTACATGACGCAGGCGAAGACGCGCCCGCCGACCTTCGTGGCGTTCTGTTCCCGGCCCGAGGAAGTGCCTGCCGCGTACCGGCGCTATCTGGTCAACGGATTGCGCGAATCCTTCGAGTTGCAGGGCACGCCCCTGCGCCTGTTCCTGCGCAAACGGGAAAATCCCTTCGCCGATCGGGCTTCGTCGCGCTAGAATCGCCGGTAACCGAAACCGGAGAGATCATCATGAAGCGTATAATTCTCGCGTCCTGTGCCTGCGCCCTGCTGTCGGCCGCGCCTGCCCTGGCGCAGAGCGGTCTTGGCGAGTTCCTCGGCCAGATGCAGGGCGGAGCGCAGACCGGCGGTCTGCTGGGTCAGATCCAGAACACGGCCAAGGCTTCGGCATTCGATGCCGTCGTCGGCAGTCAGGCCCCCGCCCTGTCGGGCTTCACCGACAACCTGACGGCGGAGCAGAAGGCCCGGCTCTTCGATCTGGGCGCGGACAACATGGGCACGCTCGGCGCGCTCGGATCGGCATCGGGCGGCTCTGCCGGAACGCTCGGCACCCTCGCGACGGGCGCCGCCGCGCTCGGGCTGGTGCCGCAGATGGGCGCATCGACCCAGACCGACAACTCGACGATCCGGCAGCCCGTCCAGCCCGCCTACAACCGGCCCCAGCCGACCTATCCCCCGGCCTCGACGACGTATCGGCAACCCGCGTATCAGGCCCAGCCGCAGCAGCCGGTCTACGGGACCGCGCAGCCGACCTACCAGCAGCCCGTGTATCAGGCGCAGCCGCAGCAACCGGTCTACGGCACGGTTCAGCCGACGTATCAGCAACCTGCGTATCAGGCCCAGCCGCAACAGCCTGTCTACGGCGCGGCGCAGCCGACCTACCAGCAACCTGCGTATCAGGCCCAACCGCAGCAACCCGTCTACGGCGCGGTGCAGCCGACCTACCAGCAACCTGCTTATCAGGCCCAACCGCAGCAACCCGTCTACGGCACGACGCAGCCGACCTACCAGCAGCCCGCGCCGACGTACCAGACGCAGCAGCCCGCCTACACGGCCCCGGTCCCCGCGACCGGGACGCAGACGACCTCGCAGCAGGACGTGATCGGCAATCTGATCCAGCTTGGCATCGGCGCGCTCGGCAACTGACCGGCTCTACAATACCGCCAGCATCTCCTGCGCGACATCGGCGCAGGGGGTGAGGCCGTCGCGGTTCTCGCTCGGGTAGAACCGGGCGCGGGTCGCGGTGGGCATGGGGGGGGCGTCGTGGAAATGCACGGCGATTCCCGCCTTCTCCCGCTCCGCCGCGTAGGCGCGGGCGAAGGCGATCCCTGCCTCCTTGCTCGCGTGATAGGGCGACCAGAGCGCCTTTCCCGCGTGCGAATCGGTCACGAAGACCGCCGCCGGGCGTTCGGATTGCGCAAGCAGAGGATCGATGGCGCGGAGCAGGCGCGGCACAGCCAGCGCATTGATCCCGAAGCACTTGTCGAGCGTCTTGGCGTCCAGATGCGTGACGGGGGAAAGGTGCGGGGCATGGATGGCGCAATGGACCAGCAGGTCGAGCCGCCCGTGCCGCCCGGCCATCGCCTCGGCCATCCGCTCCAGCGCGGCGTCGTCCGTGATGTCCAGCGGCAGCAGGGTGGGGCGGATGCCGCCATCCTGCGCGATGATGTCGTCCAGTTCCTCCAGCGCGCCCTGCGTGCGCGCCAGCGCCCAGACCTGCGTATCGCGCCCGGCCAGTGCCCGCGCGACCGAGAACCCTAGCCCCCGCGAGGCGCCCGTGACGAGGGCGATGCGCGTCGCAGCGCTCATTCCGCCGCTTCCAGCTTCAGTTCGCCGCTCTCGATGGCATCGGACGGCACGAGCGGATATTCGCCCGAGAAACACGCATCGCAGTATTGCGGCGCCCCCGCGTTGCGCCCTTCCTCGCCGCAAGCGCGATACAGGCCGTCGAGCGAGGTGAAGGCGAGGCTGTCGAGGCCGAGATGATCGCGCATCTCCTCGGTCGTCATGTGCGAGGCGAGCAGCTTGGAGCGGTTCGGCGTATCGACGCCGTAGTAGCAGGGCCAGGCGGTGGGGGGCGAGGCGATGCGGAAATGCACTTCCCGCGCGCCCGCGTCGCGCACCATCTGCATGATCTTGATCGAGGTGGTGCCGCGCACCAGCGAATCGTCGACGAGGATCACGCGCTTGTCCTTCACCACCGCCTTGTTGACGTTCAGCTTGAGCTTGACCCCCAGGTTGCGGATATGGTCGGTCGGCTCGATGAAGGTGCGGCCCGTGTACTGGTTGCGGATCACGCCGAAGGCGAAGGGGATGCCGCTTTCCTGACTGTAGCCGATGGCCGCCGGGGTGCCGCTGTCCGGGACGGGACAGATGACGTCGGCCTCGACGGCATGTTCGCGGGCCAGTTCCTCGCCGATGCGGCGGCGGGTCTCGTAGACGCTGCGCCCCTCGATCTGGCTGTCGGGGCGCGAGAAATAGACGTATTCAAACACGCAGAACCGGCTGGGCTTGGGCGCGAAGGGGCGGGTCGTCTCGATGCCCTTGACCCCGATCACCACCATCTCGCCCGGCTCGATATCGCGCACGTATTCGGCGCCGATGATGTCGAGCGCGCAGGTCTCGGAACTGAGCACATACGCCCCCCCGAACCGCCCCAGCACCAGCGGGCGCACGCCCGACGGATCGCGCAACCCGATCATCTTGGTCCGCGTCATGGCGATGATGGAAAACGCGCCCTCCACCGCGCGCAGGGCATCGGTGATGCGGTCGGGCAGCTTGTTCTGGATCGAGCGGGCCATCAGGTGGACGATGCATTCGGTGTCCGACGACGACTGGAAGATCGACCCGCGCTTGACCAGATCGCTCCGCAGGGCGCTCGCGTTGGTGATGTTGCCGTTATGGGCGATGGCACAGCCGCCGGGCGCGAACTCGGCGAAGATCGGCTGGATGTCGCGCAGGGCGGTGATGCCCTTGGTTCCGGAGGTCGAGTAGCGGTTATGCCCGATGGCGAGCGCGCCGGGCAGGCGGTCGATGGCGCTCTGCTTGGTGAAGGTATCGCGCACGAGGCCGATGCGCCGGTCGTTGTAGAACTCGCCGGTATCGTCGTCGTAGGAAACGATCCCCGCCGCCTCCTGCCCCCGGTGCTGGAGCGCATGCAGCCCCAGCGCGACGAGGGCCGCGGCGTCCCCGGCTTCGGCGCCGTAGACGCCGAAGACCCCGCATTCCTCGTTCAGCTTGTCGTCGAGAAGGGTGTCCGCTTCGGCCATGATGGACCTCCTGCTATGGTCGTCAGCCGCCGATGGGATTGGGTTCGACCAGTTCGTTCACCGGCTCGGAACTTGCGCCCGGAGCCTTGTCGAAGAGGTCGCCGAGGGCGGTCTGGAGAAAGTCGGGCATTTCGGTGGGCATGGCGTCGCGCATCGCGGCGGCGGTGTCGGCGACGATCTGGCCGCCATAGGAATCCACGATCGCCTCGTCGCGCAGGGCAGCGGGGTTGGAGCCGCCGACGAAGATCCAGATGAGCGCCAGCAGGACCAGCCCCCGCGCGATGCCGAACAGGAACCCGAGGCCCTTGTCGATCGGGCCGAGTGCCGAATTGCTGACGAAGGAGGCGATGGCCCCGCCGACGATGCTGAGGATGATGAGCGCGAGGACGAAGGCGATGACGATGGCCGCCCATGGGGTGAGATCGCCGAGATCGACGACGTCGCGCAGCACCGGCTCGACCATCGGATAGAAATTGAGCGCCGCGAGCGCCGCGACGATCCAGATGCCCAGCGTGAAGACCTCGCGCGTCAGGCCGCGACTGTAGGCGAAGAGGGCGGACAGCAGCACGACGGCGGCGATCACGACATCCACGATTGTCGAAGTGAGTTCCATCGGTCTCTCCTGTCGCTGGGCCGCGTTCGTTCTGCGGTGCCCGTCACACGGCTTCGGGGTCGAATCGTTCCACCAGATTGCGTAACTCGTCGAATTGCTCGATCCGGACGGTTTTTTCGTCCTCGTCGTCCTTTGCGTCGCCCCGGGGCGGGGAGAACACCGTGTCGAAGCCCAGCTTGCGTGCCTCGCGCAGGCGGGCGCCCGATTGCGCGACCGGGCGGATGGCGCCCGACAGGCTGACCTCGCCGAAGACGACGGTGCGCGTCGGGACCGGGTTGTTCGTATAACTGGAAATGAGCGCCGCCGCCACTGCCAGATCGGCCGCCGGTTCGCTGATCCGCAACCCCCCGGCGACGTTGAGATAGACGTCGAACGCCCCGAGTTGCAAGCCGCATCGCGCCTCCAGCACCGCCAGCACCATGGCGAGGCGGCCCGAGTCCCATCCCACGACCGCGCGGCGAGAGGTGCCAAGCGCCGATTGCGCGACGAGGGCCTGTATCTCGACCAGCACGGGGCGCGTCCCCTCGATCCCCGCGAAGACGACGGAGCCGGGCGCGCGCTCGTCGCGGTCGCCCAGGAAGAGGGCGGAAGGGTTGGACACCTCCTGCATGCCCGCGCCCGTCATCTCGAAGACGCCGATCTCGTCGGCGGGGCCGAAGCGGTTCTTGACCGCGCGCAGGATGCGGAACTGGTGCCCGCGCTCGCCCTCGCAGTAGAGGACGGTGTCGACCATGTGCTCGACCACGCGCGGCCCGGCGATCTGGCCCTCCTTGGTGACGTGGCCGACGAGGATGACGGCGACGCCCCGCCGCTTGGCGAAGTTGGTCAGTTCCAGAGCGCAGGCGCGGACCTGTGAGACGGATCCGGGCGCGCTCTCGATGGTGTCGGACCACATCGTCTGGATCGAATCGATGATGACGAGGGTGGGCTTTTCCGCCTCCAGCGTCGCGATGATGTCGCGCAGGCTGGTCTCGGCGGCCAGCAGCACCTCGGTATCGGAGACGCCGAGACGGTCGGCGCGCAGGCGGATCTGCGCGCGCGCCTCCTCGCCCGAGACGTAGATGGTCTTGGCGCCGGTCTGCGCGATGGCAGCGGCGGCTTGAAGCAACAGGGTCGACTTGCCGATGCCGGGGTCGCCGCCGACGAGGATGACGGAGCCGGGGACGAGGCCGTCGCCGAGCACGCGGTCGAACTCGCCGATCCCACTGCACACGCGCACGGGGGGCGGTTCCTTGGCCGAGAGCGAGGACAGCTCGACCTTGCGCCCCTTCTTGCCCGCCGTGACGGATTTGGAGGGTGGTCCGGCGGATTGCGTGCCTTCCTCGGTCAGGGTGTTCCAGCCGCCGCAATCGCTGCACTGGCCCGCCCATTTGGTGTGGGTCGTGCCGCAGGACTGGCAGACGTATCGGGTGGTCGCGCGGGCCATGTCAGCCGCTGATCCCGCTGGCGATGAGGATGAAGACCGGCACCATCAGTGCCACCAGCCCGGCGAAGGACGTGACGGCGAGGGGAATGTCGGCCCCGCTACGCTCGGGCAGGCGAGCAAGGCGCTGATGCGTCACCGCCGTCATCAGGGCCGCGACGCAGAGCAGCGGCACCCCCGCCAGCCGCGCGGCGGGAATGACGTCGAACGACATCAGTGCCACGAAGACCACCACGGCCAGCACGCCGACGGCCTGACCTACCCGTCCGCGCGGAAACAGGGAGACCGCGCTCCCGACGCTCGCCCCGACGATGGCGATCACGCCGATCATCCCGATGATCGCGAGGGGAAGACCGACCGCGAGGCCGAAGAAGATTTCCACGATGTGACTCATCGCAATGCCTCGATCGGGCCTGTCGCGCGGCCGTTGATGAACTGGTCTACGTAGGGGTCGCCGCAGGTTTCCAGCGCGCCGACCGGGCCGGTCCACTGGATGACGCCGTCGTGGAGCATGGCCACCTTGTCGGCGATGCGGCGCACGCTGGTCATGTCGTGGGTAATGGTCAGGGCGGTCGCGCCCATCTCGGTCACGACCTCGCGGATCAGGTCGTTGATGACGTCCGACATGATGGGGTCGAGGCCGGTGGTCGGCTCGTCGAAGAAGATGATCTCCGGGTCGTCGGCGATGGCGCGGGCGAGGCCGACGCGCTTCTGCATCCCGCCCGACAGTTCGGCAGGGAAGAGGTCGGCATTCTCCGGGCCGAGGCCGACACGGCGCAGCTTGACGATGGCCGCGTCGCGCGCATCGGCCTTGCCCAGCTTGCGGCGCAGGCGGAAGGCGACGTTTTCCCAGACCGTCAGCGAGTCGAACAGGGCACCGCCCTGGAACAGCATGCCGAACTTGTCCAGCAGGTCGTCGCGCCTGCCCCCCCGCACCTTGTCGGCGCGGATATCGTCGACCCAGACCTCGCCCTTGTCGGGGCGGACGAGGCCGAGGATGGACTTGATCGTGATCGACTTGCCGGTACCCGACCCGCCGATGATGACCATCGATTCCGACGGCATCACGTCGAGCGTCACGCCGCGCAGCACGTGCTTCGAGCCGAAACTCTTGTACACGTCCTTCATGACGATCTTGGGTGTGGCGACGGTCGCGGTCATGCCGTGAAGAACAGTTCGGTGAGGATGTAGTTCGCCGCGAAGATCAGCACCGAGGCCGAGACCACCGCATTCGTCGTCGCCGCCCCCACGCCCTGCGCGCCCCGGCCCGAATTGTAGCCGTGGTAGCAGCCCATGAGCGTGATGATGAAGCCGAAGACGGCGGCCTTGTAGAGGCCCGAGAGGATATCGCCCGCCTCCAGGAAATTGACCGTGTTCGAGATATACGTCCCCGCGTTGAAGTTGAGCCGGTTCACCCCGACGAGGAACCCGCCCATCACCCCGATGATATCGGCCACCGCCACGAGGATGGGCAGGGTCACGACCCCCGCGATGAGGCGCGGGGCGACGAGGTACTTGAACGGATTGGTCGAGAGCGTCGTCAGCGCGTCGATCTGCTCGGTCACGCGCATGGTGCCGAGTTCCGCGGCGATGGCGGCGGAGACGCGGCCCGCGACCATCAGCCCGCCCAGAACGGGACCGAGTTCGCGCACGATGCCGATGGCGACGATGGAGGCGACCACCCCTTCGGCATTGAACCGCGACCCGCCGATATAGATCTGGAGCGCCAGCACCGCCCCGGTGAACAGGGCGGTCAGGCCCACGACGGGCAGCGAATAATACCCGATCCGCATCATCTGTCGCAACGTCTCGCGCCAGTACCACGTCGGCAGGATGCAATGCACGATGCCTTGCGCCGCAAAGATGCTCAGCGCCCCGGTCGCCCGCAGGAGGCCGAGGACCGATGCACCGATACCGGCGAGGAAGCGCTGAAAGGCGGAGAGGAGGGCCAAAGCGGCATCCCGTCAATTGCTGTCGGCGCCCTTGTAGCGTCTCCGGTAGCGCGTTCCAAGCGCGGTCAACATCTCGTAGCCGATTGTTTGCGCATCGGTTGCAAGCATGTCGATGGTACGATGCGGCCCGACGATCTCGACCGTCGCGCTTTCGTCCGTTCCGGGATGGTCGGTCACGTCGACCGTCAGCAGATCCATGCTCACCCGCCCGACCACGGGGGCGGGGCGACCGTCGATGAAGACTTGCACGTTCCCCGCGAGCGCGCGATGGAGGCCATCCGCGTAACCGAGCGGCAGGGTCGCGATGCGCGAGGGGCGCGGCGCGGTCCAGCTGGCGCCGTAGCCGACGGGGGTGCCGGTCGGGATGGTGCGGATCTGGACGATGGGCGCGGTCAGGGTGACGACCGGTTCCGCCTCCGCGAAGGGCATGCCGCCGTAGAGACCGATGCCGCAGCGCACGAGATCGTAATGGAACGGCACGCCGAGCAGGGTGCCGCCCGTAGCCGACAGGCTCGCGCGCGCGCGGGGCGTTGCTGGGCGCAGGGTCCGCAGCGCCTCCTCGAAGACGGTGCGTTGGGCGGCGTTCTGCGGATGGTCCGGTTCGTCGGCGCAGGCGAGGTGGGACAGGACGAGGACGCATTCGGCGAGCGTATCCGCATGATCCGCCACCAAGCGCGCCAGTTCGCCGGGCGCCACGCCCAGCCGCGCCATGCCGCTATCGACCTGCACCGCGCAAGGCCCGCCACCCGCCTTGCGCCACGCCGTCATCTGCTGCGGGGAGTTGAGGCAGGGGATCAGGCGATGCGCCCGCGCCTCCGCCGCATCGGTCGAGACGCCGCCGAGGACGTGGATGGCGGCATCGGGCAGGGCGGCGCGCAGGGCGATCCCCTCATCCGTCGTCGCGACGAAATAGCTGCGACACCCCGCCCGCCACAACGCACCGGCCACCGGTACCATGCCCAGCCCGTAGGCATCCGCCTTCACCGCCGCCCCGGTCTCGGCCTCGCCCGACAGCGCATCGAGCGCGCGCCAGTTGCGGGCGATGGCATCCAGGTCGATGGTCAGGGCGGGGGCGGTCATCTAGGCGAACCGTGTAGCAGGCCGGTTATGCCGTCTCACCCGAAATCCTGCCGTTCCTCGCGCGCGAGATTGCCGAAACGCGTGAACTGCGCCTCGAAGTGCAGCTTCTCGGTTCCGATAGGTCCGTGGCGCTGCTTGCCGATGACGATTTCGGCGACGGCGTGGACCTGAGCCATCGCCTCCATCCACACGATATGCTCCTGGGTGTCCTCGCGCGGTTCGGTGCGCGAGAGGTAGTATTCCTCGCGGTAGACGAACATCACCACGTCCGCATCCTGCTCGATCGACCCCGATTCGCGGAGATCCGAGAGCTGGGGCCGCTTGTCCTCGCGGTCCTCGACCTTTCGCGACAGCTGCGACAGCGCGATGACGGGGATGTCGAGTTCCTTGGCGATGGCCTTCAGCCCGCGCGTGATCTGCGAAATCTCGTTCACGCGGTTATCGCTCGACCGCCCGTCGCCG
>Ga0209831_1004952_pt1 | contig 10226 bp, 10 predicted proteins | sample Maine_Asex4_meta_FD_187451 | JGI IMG/M metagenome (GOLD analysis project Ga0209831, IMG submission 187451) | Marine algal microbial communities from Maine, USA - Maine_Asex4_metaG (SPAdes) (version 2) | ecosystem: Host-associated > Algae > Red algae > Unclassified | place: Maine, USA | collected...
TCCCCTGCGTCGGGGTCGGGGGCAACGTCAGGCATCAAAACGCGCGCGTGTCCCGCCAGCCCTCTGGCCCTGTATGTAGGCGCCTACGGTCCCCTCGAGCGTCTCTCCTCTCTCCGCCCCCCCCCCACCCCGCTCCAGCCTGCGCCAGCAGGCTGTGACTGGGTGCGCCACCCCCTACTCCCACGTAGGACGTCTGCGTGCGGGCAGCGGCAGCAGCAGCGGCGCGGCTCGGCGGTGCGGGTCGCCCGGCTAGTCGCTGGCTGGCGCCCGGGCTACAAGACCAGCCAGAGCCGTCTGCTGAGCCGTCTGCTGAGCCATCACCACACCGCACCCGGCAGGGTGGTGTCTCTCGCTCCTGCCTGCCTCTCACCCGCCCTGCCCCTTTGCTTCAGCTCTGCCGTGGGCGACGTGGCGGGCCAGCCCCCCTCGCCGCCATGTGTGGCATCATTGCCATTTTTGACCGGGAGGGCTCCCCCCTCCTGGTTGAGTCCACCGTCAAGGCCCTGTCGCAGCGCATGACGACCCGCGGCCCCGACCACTCGGCCGTCTACTGTCAGCCGACGTACGCGCTCGGCCATGAACGGCTGAGCATCATGGACCCGACGCCGACGGCTAACCAGCCGCTCGTCGGCTCTGCCCTCCACACGACCTTTGGTGGCCTGTCGGCGGTCGTCAATGGGGAGATTTACAACTTTAAGGAGCTGCTCGGCGACCCCAAGGTCGCCGCCCTGGGCGTCCCGCCAAGCACGGGCAGCGACAGCGAGGTGGTGTTGCATCTGGCCCGCGCCTACGGGCCTGACCCGGCGGCCTGGGTGCCCCTCCTGCACGGCATGTTTGCCCTGGTCCTCGTCGACGAGGCCACGGGTGAGTACGTGGCCGCCCGTGACAGCGTCGGCATCAAGCCGCTGTACTTTGGGACGACCAAGAGCGGGCGGCAGATGTTTGCGAGTGAGCTCAAGGCCATCCATGACCACTGCGACAGCGTGCAGCTCTTCCCGCCAGGCCACTACTACACCAAGGCGACGGGATTTGTCAAGTTCTACTCGCCGCCGTGGGACGCGGACGACGCGGACCTGCCGCCAGTGACTGACGACGAGGTGCGGGGCGGGCTGATTGAGGCCGTCCGCCTGCGCATGATGAGCGACGTGCCCTATGGGGCGCTGTTGAGCGGTGGACTGGACAGCTGCATCACGTGCAGGTACGTGAGGGGGGGAGGAGGGTGTAGGCGGGCAGACGAACGGGTGCCGTGGGTGGGAGCTGCTCTCGAGGGCCGGGATGCTGTCTCGATGACAACTCCTCTGTGCCGCTCGCTTTGGGTCTGTGGAACCATGCCTCCTTGCTAGCGCCTGGTACTGACCCGCGCGTCTCGTTATCCCTCGTTGATGCTCCTCTGTGGCGTTGGGTGTGGTCCCCGAATCATGTCCGACCTGCTATTAAAACTCACAGCGTGATGAAGAAGCTGGCCGAGGAGCAAGGCCTGGACTTCCACTCGACGGATGTGCCGAAGGGCAAGCTCTTCCACACCTTTACGGTCGGCATGGGCAACTCGCCCGACATTATGGCCGCCCGGGCCATGGCGAAGGTGCTCGGCACGGAGCACCACGAGCGCATTTTCACGGCTGAGGAGGCGCTGGCGCTCATCCCCACCATCGTGTACCGCTCCGAGACGTACGAGCCGGAGCTGCTGCGGTCGTGCATTCCCAACTACTTCCTGGCCGAGCTGGCCTCCAAGTACGTCAAGATGGTGCTCACCGGCGAGGGCGCCGACGAGCTCTTCTCGGGCTATCAATACTTCTTTGACGCCCCATCGGACGATGGCGGCAAGGCATTGCAGAAGGAGAATCGTCGCATTTTTAGCCACCTCCACCAGGCCAACCTGCTCCGCGCCGACCGGATGACGATGAGCCACGGGCTTGAGGCGCGTGTCCCGTTTTTGGACACGACCTTTGTCGACATTGTACGTTGTTCCTGGCGCTGCCGCTGTCTCCCTCGCTTGTGTCAGCTTGCGGTCGGGCCAGTTGTGTGCGGTGTGGTGAACCGAACAGTCACATGTGCTGACGCTGTTTGCCTCGCTCAACTTTCCACGGTTTTCTATATCATCTGGTGACTCTCTGTGCTGTTGTCTGCGTCGTCACTTGGTACGTTCCATTCTGGCTGTTTACCCCGGCAGGCCATGCGGATAGACCCAGACCGCAAGGTCATCAAGGACGGGCGTATCGAGAAGCAGATGCTGCGGGACCTCTTCTCATCTGCCGAGTATGCCCTGCCGAGTGCGCTGCTGTACCGGACAAAGGCCATGCAATGCGAGGGCGTCGGCAGCAACTGGGTGGAGGCCATTCAGAGCCACTGTGAGTCACTGGTCAGCGACGAGGAGTTTGAGGCGGCGCAGGCCAAGACCAACCCGCCCGCCACCAAGGAAGAGGCGTACTACCGGGGGATATTCGACGAGATGTACCCGCGCATGGACCACTTTGTGCACGTCTGGGAGGGCGGCTGCCGCTCGGGGGGGGCAGCGTGGGCGTCCAAGGCGTACACGCGGGCGGGGCTGGTCGACCCCCACAGCGTCAACCACGAGCTGCAGGCGCCGCTGTGAGGTTGACACGGCCGGCAGGTCGGACACGTCTGCCTCTGCGCGTCTGTGGGTGCACGTGACAAGCTGTTGCTTCTCCTCCCACTTCCTTTTTTTTGTGTCGTGTGTATATTGGCGCACGTTTGTTGAGGGCTGCGAACGCAGGCCGTTGTTCTTGTTGTGTGATGTGGTGCTGGGCACAGCCCTGTCGATTCTGTTCTGCGTGATGCTTTGGCTCGCACCCAGCCGGGCTGTCGGCTGGCATATGTTGGCCATCACCACTTAAGCAGCGTTGTGTTTGACTTGGCCGCGGCACACTGCCGACGGTTTTGGGCGGTTGCCAAGAGGGTGACCACCTCCCCTCGTGCCGCCTCTACACCACTGGTGCTCGAAAGTCGCCCCGGAAGCCGCTGGGATTGCAGCCGTTGTGAGCCGACAGCGCCTGCCAACTCTCTGTTCGTGGGGACTTGCTCGTTGCAGCCCCTCTTTGCTGCCAAACTGTTGAGGTGCAGTGTGTGTCCAGTGCGGAACGGTCCGCGAGGTGGGGGTGGTTCAAGAGATACTGCCGAGGCCCGGCAGCAGGTACACTCACGACGAAGGAGGGCATTCGGGCAGAGTGGGAACATACCAGTGCTGAAAGCAGTGCCATGCACCTCTACAGCCTGGTCGCTTGGCACGAACAACCTGACAACGAGCCCGAGGAAGGAGAGGGGAAGGCATTGAGCAGTAGCAAAAAGTCACTTGCAGTGAATCGGTTGCGTAACAAAGAACGAGCCGCACCGAGCCTGTGGTCGGCTCACGGCCAGTCCCTCCGTGACACAACCCTACTCGGGACAGCCGCCGACATGCGACCGGGCGGAGAGAGTGCAAGGTAGTGAAGTGCCACTGACCTCCAGGACCAGGCGCAAGCATCACGCACCCGCTGCAACTCATTTTGCCAGCCCGCGGCTCACCCACATTCACTCCAAGGGTCATCATTTCCGGCGGCCACGCTACGGCTTGGCTGTCTCGGCCCGCTTGTCAGTGTACTTGCTGTAGGTCGAAACTTGCACGAAGACGTCCGCGGCCACCTCGGCAATGAGCTGCTTCACCCCTGCCCGGTCGCGCAGCAGTGCCGCATTCGCAGCGGCAGCCTCGGCCTTGCGCGCGGCCACCGCCTTGGCAGCGGGCGTCTTGGCCTTGGCGACGGCCGCGGCGGCGGTCGCCGCGACAGCCTCGGCCTCGTCGGCCGCCCGCGCCGCCCGTGCCGCGTCGGCCGAGCGGGCGACCATTGTGGCCCTGGCCGCCGCAACGGCCTTGGCGGCCACCTTGGCGTCCCGCCTGGGGTCCGCCGGCGGCGGCTCGAGGAGCTTGTACGTTAGCTTGCGAATGACTTCGGCCGTTGCGCGGATATCTTCGGCAACCGCGCGGGTGCCTTCGGCCATGCCGCGGACGCCCTCAGCGACGCCGCGCTGCGATTCGGCAACGCCCCGGCCCGCTTCGGCGAGCGCACGGAGGATGGCGGCGGCGGCGCGCCGCATTTCCGCTTCCGCCCGCCCGATTTCCGCCGCCGCCCGCTGCTGCTCAGCGTTTGCCGTCTCGGACACCACCTCCGCATTCTCCCGGATGAGCATGAGCACCGCGTTGGCCTCCGCGTCGATCGCCGCATAGTCGGGCGACCCGTCGGGCAGCAGGTACTTTGTCAAACTGCGGGTCGGGGTCTTGGTCTCGACCGAAGCGGTCTTGACCGCCGTGTCGGCAAGCTCCTCCGTCACCACCGCCAGCGCGCGGGTGCGCTCTGCCTTGGCGCGCATCGCCTCCATGCGCGCGCGCTCCTTCTCAGCGACCGCGCGGGTCGTTTCGGCCATGGCGCGGCCAATCTCGTTCTTTGCGCGGCCAATCTCGTCCAGGGCGCGCCGGATCTCGGCGTCGGCACGGCCGATTTCGGCCTGTGCCCGCGCCATCTCCTTGGCCTCGTGCGAGCGGGACGGCAGAGGGGACGGGCGGGGCCTGGCCGCGGGTTTCTTGGGCGCGGGCTTGGCCGCTGGTTTCTTGGGTGCGGTCTTGACAACCGGCTTGCGCGCAGGCTTGGTAGCCGGCTTGGCTGCGGGCTTGGTAGCCGGCTTGGCTGCGGGCTTGGCAACCGGCTTGCGCGCAGGCTTGGCAGCCGGCTTGGCTGCGGGCTTGGTAGCCGGCTTAGCTGCGGGCTTGGCAACCGGCTTGCGCGCGGGCTTGGAGGCCGGCTTGGCTGCGGGCTTGGCAGCCGGCTTGGTCACGGTCTTGGCAGCAGATTTGGCCGCCGGCGCGCCGTATGTCCGCCGTGCGGCGGCCCCCGGAATCGGTGCCGGCTGCTTCCTCACCGCCACGCGGGCGGCGGCATCAAGGTCCGGCATGGCGGCAGCGGCGGCGGCGATGGCGGCGACCAGTGCGACAGCGGCGGAGGCGGCGGCGGCGACGGTGGCCAGCCGACGACCGGGCCGCCTCGAGGGCGACGCCATGGTGATGGGGACCGGCGACAGCGGGGGATGGTGCGCGGACGAGTGTGGGAAGGGGGGACAGAAGGTGGCGTGGGGAATAGAGTGAGGGGATGGTTGGGGACGGGGGGCGGAGGGGAGGTGGGGAGAAGATTGCTGACAAATAGGGGGTGGGCGTGCGCCTCGTCAATGGGGACGGGCGGGCGGGATGGGGCACGCGCGGTGGATTGCGGGGCAGCATCTGGACGCTCAGACGTCGAGGCGATCCACGATCCACCCCGCAGCGGGGGCGACCGCGGCAGTTGCAGACGCACGCGGCAGTGCCCGTCGGGCGCTGGGGTGAGTCGACCGCTGCGGCGTGGCCACGGCACTCGCCGTGCGCGCCGCGGCGGCCGCAACGGCCGCTGCCGCGCCGCGGTGGCGGCGCAGCGGCCGCTTCTGGCGCCGCCGACGCGCCCCCGCGCCAGTGCATCCGGGCCCGCGGCGGGGCGGGGCTCGTGTGCGCAGCGGGGGGTAGAGCGTACCGCCTGAGCACGCCCGGCCGCAACGCCCCGTCTGCTCGCCTCTGGTTGCAGCCATCTGGTGGCGTGGGGGGGGACGGGCCGAGTACAGTAAAGCGGGGTGGGGGGCACGCGACGTCAAAGGGCACCGCACCCGCCCGGCGGGTCACGTCCACCCGCGCGTCGGGGTCCAGTGCGGGGGGGAGCGCCACGCCACCCACACTGGGGGCCGCGGTGGCGGTGGCAGTGTGCCGCTGCCGCTGCCAGTCGCCGCGCGACGGCTTTGGCAGCGGCACGAGGGCGGGCGCCGACGCAGATCCCTCACTCGTGTGCGCGGCGGCTGGACGCTGGATGGCGGCCGCCGCTACAGCTGTCAGGGCGGCAGTCGAGAGGTGGGGGGCGACACCTGTCGGGAGGCACGCAACGACGCGGAAAAGTCCCGGGCACCCAAGATCAATCACTCCAGCCAAATCTGCGTGTGTAGCGAGACTGTGCGTCGATCGAGGCCGCGCTTCGGCCATGATCGGTCGATCATGGCAGGTGCGATCTGGCTGGAGGGATTGTCATTGAACACCTCGACGGTCAGCCACCCACGAGTGTGGTGGAGCCGACGCCAAGAGCAAAGAGCCGGATGCAACCGCGACCGCCGATGGATGGGGCTTCCACCGGGTGCGCCGCCCGCCAGGGGCACCCAACGAGCCGCTCCTGCACTGGTTGCATCATCGTCTGCCCGCTGCCGCGGCGCCTTCTCGTCGGTCGCTCCGCCCGCCGTACGGTCCGCGCTGTTGCGTCAGTTCGTTCACCGGCCTTCCCGCTGACGGGATCGCGGTCCGTGCGCACCCAGTCGTGCCGGGCGGGTGCTACCCCCCCGCCGCGCCGGCCGGCCGACTCACAGCCGTGACGTGTGTCAGCGATCCCTTGCCGCTGCCGCAGGCACTCGCAGGCGGCGACGGTTGGGGCCCGCGAAAGTCCCCACCGTACGCTCCGCCACCCCACCTCCCCGCAGCCGCCGGACGGTGCGTTGGCGGGCGTGCGCCGCCCGCCACCACGGTCGGGGAGGCGTCGGCGGCGGTCACGCTGGCGACTGCACCGGGGATTGTCGGGCGGTGCGCCGACCGCCACGGTCGTTGCGGCGTGTCAAAGGCCGTGACGCGCGCAACGCCCATCGCGAGGGGGGGTGGCGGACGGGTGGCTTGTATTGTACAGCGCCACGACGCGTGGCGGAAAGGGGGCGACGGTCGAGCGGGGGTTCCTGTTGACAGCGTCACCAGCGGCGTCCGCGCCCGCGCAGCACACGCAGCGCAATTCTGCTGCTGTCACATCGACGTAGGGTCCCACGTGATTGCTACGACGGACGCACGTGGTAAACAGTCGCACGGGTGGTGCGCAACAAACTCAGTTGTTGGCAAGGAGACTGGTACAGACGAGTTCCTCGGCTGGAAGATGCAGGCAATTAGTCGTCTACAGTACCGCGTTTCTCGTGCCGCTCCTTCTACGTGAGCAACTCACCTGCGCAAAAGTACACAAGAAGGCATGAGTATGTCAGACGAAGACATGAGCTGAGCTCAGTGCGTCTCTGTGGTGCAGATGTGGCATCAAATTTCGCGTAGCCTGCCCCTTTGCTTTCGCGAGAATGCAACGAAGACAGCATGGCACCGTGGCGTGAGTACCATGGAAGAGGCTCTCACTTGCCCTGCTTGCTCTGCGACTGACTCGGTATGAGGCACGTGGGTACTTGCGTCTCGTACATTGCCGTTCACCTCGCTGAAAGAATCAGGTCCGGTCGCCTGACACGATATGAGCACGTGCACTACAGTCGGTCTCTCAAGAACCCGACTATCACGTTCCAGCATTGAGAAAAGGGCTGGGTACGTAACTGAGAGAGGTTCCCACACACCCCCTCAGACTCTGGTCCTCCCCCCATTCCGCCGTGCTTCATGGTGCAGGCAAATCGCAGACGTGCAAAGAGAATGCATGCGAGATATGACGGCACAGCTCGATGACACGTTGCCCGTCGACGCCGTTGCACATGAATGGTGGAACGTAACGGCAGGACTCCGGCTCTGCAAGCCCGGCGGGGCTGGCACTCGCCAGTTCAGAAAACGAGGTCGGACTCCTTCGTCATCAGGCCGACAATGGGACACCCCGCAGCCCAATGTGCGCTTGCCAAGTGCTGACTCCACTCAAGAACAACAAGCAATGGTAAAGTCAAGGACGACAAAAGTGCACGGCCCTGCCGACAAAAGGACAAAAAGTGTAGCCCACGACCTACACTCACGCGATATCTACAAGAGGCACAACAAAAAGATCCCTGGTGCGCCCCGCCCGCCCAGCCAGTCACGTGGACAACCAGTCATGTGGAGAATGGGGTGCGCATCTTCAGGTCATCCAGCTCCCCGCCGTCGAGCTCCCCGACAGCCTCCCCCTCCTCCGCCTCCTTTGCCGCAGCCCGCCGCAGGGAGACGCCACTGACCGCCAAAGACACTGACACTTGCGCCTTGAGCGCGGCGTTCTCCACCCGCACCTCCTCAACGGTGGCCTGCAGCGCGGCAATCGTCGCGTCGGCCTCCCGCAGCGATGCCTCCAGGGCGGCCATGTACGCCCGCCGGTGGATGCGGCTCGCCGCCGCCGAGTTGCGGTTCATCTGCAGGCGTCGCGTGTACTTGGCCGCGTTGGACACCTCGCCGAGGTCCTCCCCCCCGCGGCTACTCGCGCCGCTCGACGTGCCGCCCGCCTTGGCCGCCGCCGCCGCCGCGCCGCCGGCGGTGGCAGAGTCGGCGCCAACGCCCACTGCCACGGAAGCGGCTTCCGCGACAGTCTTGGCCTTGAAGGCGAGGCGGGCGGCTTCGGCCACGGCCTCGGCGTGTTGAAGGGAGCCGTCGGGGCGGCCACGACGCTTCTTGACGGCGCCCTCAGCCACCCCTAGCATCATCTTGCGGGCCGACACCGCCGCGGCAGGCGGCATAGCGAAGGTGGAGGCCAACGCGGCGGCGCGCGGCGCTTTCCGCCGCACTGTACGGGTGGCAGCCGCCGCAAAGGGGGGAGCGACCGCCACGGCGGGCGGGGCGGGCGAGGCGGGCGGGGCGGCGGCGGTGGCGGCGACAGCGGCGGCGGCGGCGGCGGCGATAGCGCTGGCCGACCAGTCGGTCGGACCGACCGCCGCCCAGGCGGGCACCAGCTCGGGCGGCGGCGGCGGCGGCGGCGGCGGCGGCGTCGCCGCAACTCCCGGCAGGTGCGCGTCGTCATCGTCAACGGGCGCGCCTTGCAGGAACGTGTCGACGAGCGACGGCGGTTGTGTAAAATGAAGCAGGCCTTCCACAGCAGTACCGTCGTCGCCATTGTCGGCGGCGGGGTCGACCAGGGGCGCCGAGCCGACGGGGCCAAACGGGTCTGGCCACGGGGACGACATGGCGGCGGCGGGGTGGGAACGGCTTGACGACGACGGCGGGAGGGCAGGGGGGTGCGGAGAGCGGGGTGTGGGTGGGATGGGGACGACAGCGGTGCGTGCCTGCACGCTCGTACCGCGAGAACGGGAGGGACTAGTAGGGGGGAGGGGGTGCCCAACAAAACACGCGACGTCGAACGGCGGCGGGGTGCACCAAGCACGGGACAATGCGGGGCGGGTGGGGGGCGCGCGCGTCCGTCACGGGCCGTGCACCAGGTTCGTTCAAGGGGCAGAGACAGCAAGGCGGCGGAGCCGAGGTGGAAACCGGGGGCAATGGGGGGGCCTCTGTGTGGGGCGGAGGTCGAGGTGCGTCGTTGTGTCGGGGCTCAACGCCCCACGGGGCCCGGCGGCACCGCTCTTCTAGCCGACTGCGACGTTCGGGCCCCTGCCCCGTGGAGGGCCTGCGCACGTGCGGCCCGCCGCGGCGGGCCTCGACGCCGACGGCGCGGTGCCCCGCAGTTGCACCGGTCGGCGGCCGCCATGCCCCAGCCGCCGCCGAGTGGCAGGGTGACAAGGACACGGAACGCCCTGGACGGGGTCAAAAACGTGGGGGGGGCTGTCCCAACCCGGATGGCCCCCGTGCTTCGGTCGCCGTGCCGACGCGCTCGACGTCCTACTTTTCGCGCTCGAAGCTAGTGACCGTCGGCCAATGGGCGTGCCCCAAATGTGTCGGGGCCGCCGCCGTATCGGGCAGCTGATTGGCTGTCCGTCTTATATGGCGGCGGCTCGCCTGAACCGGCGTTGCTCACAGAGAGAAGACCACGCCTCACGGGGGGCGCTGGCGCGGGATCTGGATCGCTCGGCAGTCGCGCCCGCGGCCGGCGGCCAATCGGTCGCTCTGCGCGGCGCGTGATGGCGGCGACCGCCGGTTGCACGAGCCACGCCACTGGCAGCACGGGGTGGGGTCGACACTGCGCAAGAGGCGTGTGGGGAGGTGGTCGACACGGAGCACCCGTGGTGGTGGCGGGCTCGGCAGGATGCGCCGTGCTCAACGGCGTTGCCGGCGCATCCCGTCCGACCCCAACCTCGGCGGCGGCAATGGCGGCAACCCCAACGTATGGTTGGCATACCGCCCTCCGAACGATGGCACGGTGCTCGTCGTCCCACCCGACGGCCTGCTAGGACGGCGGAGCTTGGGTCGATTGGCACCCCCTTGGCATGACAACATTGTCGGCTTTGACTTCCAATGTTGCCCGCGCCACAGATGTTGCGACGTTACCATCCCCCGCCACTGCCCCGACGGTGCGTCGACAACCCGC
>Ga0209831_1004953_pt1 | contig 10224 bp, 7 predicted proteins | sample Maine_Asex4_meta_FD_187451 | JGI IMG/M metagenome (GOLD analysis project Ga0209831, IMG submission 187451) | Marine algal microbial communities from Maine, USA - Maine_Asex4_metaG (SPAdes) (version 2) | ecosystem: Host-associated > Algae > Red algae > Unclassified | place: Maine, USA | collected...
CTAATGATGCTAGTAATGCAATCAATGCAAAGCCTACCGGTATATACTTTTTTAGATTCAAATTTCTCAAAAGATCAAATATAGAAGTTCTGGAAGCATTTTAGCTGAAATAAGAGCTTAATACCCTACTTATTTCTGAGCTTCATAATTTTTTATAAACGAATTTAAATTCATCTGATAACCAGGAGCTTTTCCCATGAGCAGGGTTTTAGGTGAAAGTGACTTAGTCTCAATGTAATTTTTACCCATCCATGGTAACATAGGAATAATCGCTATTGCTCCGAACAGCAAAGAAAATCGCATCAATTTAAGCCATTTTTCTCTTTCTGAGATGGCTAAAAAGATAAATAAGCCTGCACCTATAGCTAAAACGATCCATTGCTGATAATCAACACCTAAATGCGCCGATCGAAGCCCTCCAACATCATCAATTTTAACAATTAAGAATGCTCCAACTCCAAGTGCAGCCCCTGAAAGCAGAGCAACTACCCCACCCTGAATGCCCCAATAAACAATGATCATTGATGCGAGAAGGTATAAATGGGTGAATTTGATCCCCAAAGCAAAACCATTAAGCAACCCAAAAATGATAATCAACTTCCAATTCCACTCTTTAGCTTGACAAAGCTTAACAAACAGATGAACAATCACAATCTGGTAGAACAGCAAGGCAAAATCGATTTTTACATCAATGGATAACTGATTATAGAAAGCTGGTGATACAGTAATCAATAGCATTATGAGTAATCTGTAGTTGATATCCAGCTTGAAAATATCCTTCGTAAAATCATTGATCGCTACTAAGCAGAGAATAAATGCAAAAAATGACAGAGAAATCGCTACTTCATGGCTATCGAATAGGATAAACCCTAATGACATGAATAACTGCCAGTTGTACGGCTGGAACCCTTCTATCAGTCCTTGGCTTTGGGCTATTAGCTGTGTCGAATTCATGTAATAGTTACGGGCATCAAAGCCGTATGGATATGGAGATTGAATCGCTAAGAAGTTGATTATCAAGGCAATAAGTAATAGATAGAAGATGATAAATCCCCAATAGTTTATGTTTTGGTGGTCTTGAATGGGTTTGATAAAAGTTTTTAAAGTAGCTAGTACGTGCTTATATCCTATCAACAAAATTGCAACAAGTGAAAGTAACACAGTAAATATATTCAATGCATTAAAGATGCTCAATAAGAAAAAATTGGCGATCAAAAGACATATTCCTATTGAGCTTGTAGTTGAATTTTCACTCTTTAGATTCTTATTTATAACCTTAGTTCCTAACACTTTAGCGATTAAATAAACCAAAGATAGAAAGCATAGAATTGATACATTCCTTATTGATAATTTAAAAGCTTCATCAAGCGACAAGCTCTTCCTTATAAACTCATCAAATGCATAAAATATTGATAATGAGATGATTGTGCAAAGTAAAACTAAAGTTAAAGGAGAATAAAAGAGGGATTTTATCTTTGCATTATTTATAAATTGCACCAAAGTGAAAAATATAATTCCAGAAATTTGGGCAAAAAGTAGAAATGAAAATACCTTAAAATTCGAAAATGCATCCAAATGATTATTATGCATATTTAGATATCCTACGAATACCAAGACTATCATTAGTAAGGACCCTATAAGCAACAGATTTGTAATTCTTCTTAACATATATAAATCAAATGTAACAAATCAAAAGTGTTAGTATATTTGTAGTAATATTTTATTTAGAAATAAATATGAACAAAGCATTTGACTCAAATACCAATAGTAGTACTTAACTGGAACGGAATTGATGATACGATTGAGTGTATTGAGTCTTTACTTGATTTACAATCTTCGGATTATCATATATTTTTAATTGATAATGGTTCTAACAACAAACAAGGTCAGGAACTAAAAAACAGATACGATAAGAATGGTAAAATTACTGTTATTTTGTATTCAGAAAATTTGGGTTTTGCAAAAGCTCACATTAAAATTTGGAATGATAGGTTAAAAAATCTAAACGTGCCTTATATTGCTCTTATCAATAACGATACATTGGTTGATGAAAATTGGCTAACATCTATTATATCATTTGCTCAATTATACGATGTTGATATCGTATCATCTAAGATGATTGATTACTATAGAAGAGACTTAATGGATAATGCGGGCCACCAAATGTTAAATACAGGTGAAATTATTCCTATAGGCTTTAGTATGCCTATTGAAAATTTCGAAGCTCCTTTTCCAAACATAGGTGCTTGTGGAGGAGCTGCACTATATAGCAAATCAATGTTGGAAGAAATTGGGTTCTTTGACCCCTATTTTGATACTGGATATGAAGATGCGGAGTTAGGGCTGAGAGCAATAATATCAGGTTATAAATGCATGTACAATCCCAATGCCATAATTTTTCATAAAAGAGGTGTTTCTATTAAGAAAGTATTCAATATTGAATACTCTATTATGATTCAAACCAGTATATTATACAGTTATTTCAAGCTGATTCCCTTTTTCAATATTATTCTTAGTACACCATCTATCATATTTAAAAATTTTTGTATGGTCATAATAGATGTTGTGTTTTTTAGGTGGCATTACTTATACATTTGGTACAAATCCTGGGTAAATATAATTTCTAATTTTTCTGTAATAAGGCAAAAAAGAAGCGACTTCTATCAACAAAATAATATTACAATCGGAACTTATGAATTTTCAAGACTTTTAAAATACTTTCTTTACTTTGATATGAAACGATTTTGGAATACGATTATATTAAAAAGAGGAACAGCTCTGGACAACTATTAACATTACTATGGAAGCAGCGATAGCTATATCATTAAAAAATATTTCTAAAACTTTCAGAATTCATACTTCTGATACCAATACCATTAGAGAGCGTCTAACAAATATAATTTTAAGAAAAAACTCTAACTATAAATTGGTCAAAGCTCTATATGATATCAATGTCGATATCTATAAAGGAGAGTCATTTGGCATCATTGGAAATAATGGTAGTGGTAAGTCTACCCTACTAAATATCATGATGGAAACTTATAACCCGGATAAAGGAGGAATTCTCGAAACCAATGGTAAAATGATGAGACTTGCCTTGGGAATGGGAATAGACCCCAATTTGACAGCCAGAGATAATATATATGTCAATGGTAGTATTATTGGTCTTTCGTTTAAGAAGATCGGAATTATTTTTGACCAAATTATTGAGTTCGCGGGATTACAAAAATTTATTGATGTTCAAGTTAAGTTTTATTCAAAAGGAATGAGACAAAGATTAATGTTTTCAATAGCGATGTATGCGGATGCTGAAATATTTTTATTAGATGAATTTTTCGGAGGAACCGGCGATCAAGAATTTAAAGTAAAATCTGACAAAGCCTTTGAAACCCGACTTATAAATGGTAAAACAAATATTATTGTGAGTCATTCTATGCAAATTATAAGAAAGCATTGCAAAAGAGCTATCTGGTTAGAAAATGGAAAAATTATAAAAATAGGTGATGCTATTACTGTGACTGATCAATATCTTAAATCACAAAACAAATCATAAAATCAAGTGTCAGTAATCTCTAAAATACTAAACAGGTTTCACGATATTAATCGATTTGAGCGCATTTGGAAAATTGCACAAGTAGATTTTAAGAGAAGATATTATAACGATCGTCTTGGACTAATTTGGGCATTACTAAATCCAGTGTTAACAGTATTAGTGTACTATTATGTATTCACACATATTGTCAAAAGAATCAGTGAAGGTATTGATCAAAATTACGCAATTTTCCTTTTTTCTGGTCTTATATTTTGGATGGCGTTTGTAGAGATGATGAAAAAAGGCATGCGAACCTTAATAACAAAACGCTATTTAATAGAAAATATAAAAGTCAAAAAAGAGGATCTATTTATATCAAGTTCCTTGGCAATAACATTTGCATTGGTATTTAATATTGTTGCATATTTAGTTATGGCTGCATTTTTCGGCGTGCACTATTCTTTTAATTTACTATTTCTTCCAATATTAATACTTAATGTATTTTTAATAGGAAGTGGAGTCGGTATGATTTTATCAATTATCCTAATTTATTTCAGAGATATATCTCATATCATTAACCTTGTTGTAATGCTAGGTTTTTGGACTTCAGGTATTTTCTTTAAAGCTGAATTAATTTTAGAGAGAGCCCCAATTATATATTACTTAAATCCTTTTGTTGGCATAATAGATAATGTAAGAAGAATAACACTTTACAATATAGAACCAAATCTTGTGACAATAAATGCCAATATTATCACTGGCTTACTAATATTTATTTTAGGCTTTAATGTCATCAAGAATTTTTCTCAATCTGCAATGGAAAAATTATAATGGATAAATCATCTCTATTTTTTATGCATATACCCAAAACAGGGGGCACTAGTTTTCGTCATATCCTTTATGATTACTACAAGTCTAATGAAGTATTCCCAAATCACGAAACGCTAAAATCAGAATTTTCAGGTAAATACCCTAATGTTAATGAATTTGTTAATCTTATTAATTACAGTGACCCCTCGAGTAAAATAATTTGTGGACATTACCCCTACACAATAGTACCTCTGCTCAAATCAAATTACAAAACCATAACATTTATAAGAAACCCTCTAAATAGATTTATGTCTCACCTCGGTCATCTTCAACGAGTCAACAATTATGATGACATCAATGAATATTTCAATGAAAAGTGGCTCCAAATCCTAAGAGTACAATCAAGGTTCTTTGGCTTTAATTATCAAAAGCCTAACTGGTCTCAAGTCGATAAAGCTATAGCAGATATTTCATTTATAGGCATAAATGAAAAATTCGACACTTCGATTAAGTTATTTAATACAATACATAACACAAACCTGAAGAATACGAAAAAAGTAAATGCAACTATAAATAAGCTCAGCTATGATATGCTTAATAGTGAAAATCAAACTGAATTAATTCGTAAGCTAGCACAAGAAATCACCATTTACAACAAGTGTCTAATGAAGTTTAACAGACAAATTAAACAATATAATATTAAAGAATAATTTGCAAAATAAAATTGTAGACATATTAAAAACAGAGAGGTGGTATCTATCTATAGAAAATTTACTTAGACGACTCTTTTCCCTAAATCCTACTAACAAAGAAGGTACTATTATATTCAAAATACTAATCCGAATTCGAAGAATCATACGTTCAATTAGTAAATCCGTAAAACGATATTTCCTCTTTTCCAAAAATAAAATTAATATCACATTACTTTTTACATGTGAGAAATCTCAATTTGATATCAAGTGGCTTTTAAAACTAAATCAATTAAAATATGAATGGCTGAAGATAGAATTTTTAGCTTCCCATTCAGATATTAAAAAATTCCTTGACCAGACTAGGAATAAGAATGAATCAGATTATTATATTATTTTTGATCGTCCAGCCATCTTTACCAAATTCGGATTATACGACATTCTATCAGCGATAAATAATGACAGATCACTAAAATTACTTTTTGCAGATCATTGGGAATTATCAGAAGGAAAAAAAGATCACTTTTGCAAGCCATCATTTAATGAAGATTATTTTCTCTCCTATAACTTTGTACAGTTACCAGTAATCATACATTCAGAAACATTAAGAGAATTAACTAATCATCATCAGTTTGACCTAAATAACATATGCTGGATTTATAATTTATTGTTAGTAGCCTATAGTTGTGAAATCCCAATAACCCGATTGCAGGTTCTAGCTGCAATTACTACTCCATATCCAAAATCCAAATTGGCCTTATTGTCTCATGCTCGAAAATCGTTAGTTGCTACATATTTAAACAATAAAAGTATTGATGCTGAAATCAAACAGATTAGTGATGAAGTTTTTTATATAAACAGGTCACTAGATATCAACAAAAAAGTTTCTATTATAATCCCGTTTAAAGACAAACCCGAGCTCTTAGTTACATGTATTCAAAGTATTATAGAATACACACAATATAAAAACTATGAATTACTCCTAATTAGTAATAATAGTCAAGAGAAAAATACATTTGATCAAATAAAAAAATTCCAAAAAAACTACCCTGATTTGAATATCGTATTCTTCGAATATAATATTGAATTCAATTACTCAGCAATAAATAATTGGGCTGCAAAGCAATCTAACGCTGAGTATTTACTCTTTCTAAACAACGATACAGAAGTAATAGAGTCTGGGTGGCTATTAAATATGTGTAAACATTTACAACTAAAAGAAGTTGGAGCAGTGGGTGCATTACTACTATATGATGATTATACAGTCCAACATGGAGGAACGATAATTGGTATAGGGGATTTCGCAGGACATGCACATAGACATTCGAAGTCAAGCAGCTATGGATATATGAACAGACTCATTTGTGAGCAACAGCTAAGCGCTGTCACAGGTGCATGCCTACTAACTAAATCAGACGTATTTACAAAATTAAATGGATTTAATGAATCAAATTTAGCTATTTCAAATAATGATGTTGATTATTGTTTGAGGCTGAACATTTTAGGCTTTAAAGTTATTTTCACCCCTAAGGCTAAACTGTTACACTTTGAATCAAAATCTAGAAGTAATGACTATCTTCCCAAAAATAAAAAAAGGTACGACAAGGAACTCAGGTTTATGCGGATCCATTACTCTAATCAAATACCCGACCCATTTTATAATCAGAATTTGTCTGTAACTAAAGAGGATTTTTCATATTGTGAGCAATTTTGATTTACCATTTGACAAGCACAAAATGGTTTCAATACTCCGATTCTCATTTAATGTGAGAATTAAATGATGAAATAGGGTAACAAAACTATGATAATCTAGACAATATGAAAATTGACCGGTTTGTCTGCTAAAATCAATCATTACATTGAAGATGATAAGTGTATATTGATTTATAGTTTTTTTTTGTGCACATGTAGTATTTATTTTCTAACTTTATGTAAAAGTAAGTATAGTTTTATTACATAAAGTTTACAGTCTAGAATTCAAGAACTTCTTATTATCTAGATGCCTTAATGTGTCGTTTTTAATTGATCTTAACTAGAACACCAGATGAAGATTTTATTAACATTCATTTCTTTAATAGCTTTTTCTTTTAGCTGTATAAGTCAGACATATCCTGATTATATAGGCGCTGGACATGAAACTGGAGTAACTATATATGTAAGTGACGAAAATAGTAATGATCTCAACACTCACGTTATTAGTGGTGCTGAACGCGTTACAGATTTTAAAGCAGCATCAAGATTCTTGGGTCAAGCAACCTTTGGATCTAACTATAATGACATTATTACTCTAGCAAATTCTGGCATCACTCAATGGATTGATAATCAGTTGGCTATGCCAGTTACAGAAAATTTCTATACTAAATATATAACTATTTTTAATGAAATCGCACCCCAATTAGGACCAAATTCAACAATTGAACTAGACGAGTTTTTAATCTATTCATTCTATCAAAAAATAATGAATGATGAAGATGCATTACGCCAAAAAATGGCATTCGCTTTAAGCCAAATTTTTGTCATTTCTCCCCCCACAAGCACTTTGGGAAATAGAGGATTTGCCAATTCCATCTATTACGATCTATTGTATGAAGGTGCATTCGGAAATTACAGAGACTTACTGATGAATGTAACAATGAGTTCTGCTATGGGAATATATCTATCACATTTCCAAAATTCTAAAGAAGATCTTGGTTTAGGAATATCTCCTGATGAAAATTTCGCAAGAGAGATAATGCAATTATTCTCCATCGGACTACATGAATTGAATAATGACGGCAGCCTTAAACTAGACCAGAATGCAGAAATCATCCCTTCTTACACAAATTTTGAAATCCAGCAGATGTCCAGAATTTTTACTGGATTAAGTGGCAATGAGAGACTAGATGGCAATCCGGCTTTATTCACTTTTAATTTTGGAGTCATGGACTTGACTCTACCTATGAAAATGTATGATGAGTACCATGATGTGACTGAGAAAAATCTGCTTGATGGTTCTATTATTATGGGAGGTCAAAGTGGCATGGATGATATCAATACTGCTATTGATTTCTTATTTAATCATCCAAACGTCGGACCTTTTATTGGCACTAGACTGATTCAGCAATTTGTTAAATCAAACCCTAGCCCTGCCTACATTAATAGAGTCGCGAGCGCCTTTAATAGCAACACGAATGGAATAAGAGGAGATATGAGTGCGGTGTTAAGGGCTGTTTTATTAGACCCTGAGGCAAGAGACTGTTCACTCATTGATGACCCAAAAGCAGGTCGATTAAAACAACCTATTGAACGGATGACTAATTTATTTTTAGGCTTTAACTTAAGTACGCCATCAGGTAAATTTTGGTTTCGCGACGTTGTAGAGTTAAGACCAAAGGTTGAGCAATCCTTCCTTGCAGCTCCGACGGTGTTTAATTTTTTTACGCCATTCTATGCAGAAGCAGAATTTGTCGAACCAAATGATATGGTTTCGCCGGAATTCCAAATATTAAATTCCACTTCAGGCATTCATTACCTTAACATCATAGAAAACGCACTAAAAAATAGGCCATTTGGTAATAGGACAGCAATTAATACAGCAACAAATAACTTAACTATAAACAGTAATGATCAACCTGCATTTAATTTTACAGCCGAAATTGCAGAGTACAACAACAACGGTCTCTCCAGTCTCATAGACAGGATTGATCTTATATTATGCCATGGACAATTGTCTTCTGGAACAAAGGCAATTGTGACAGATGCAATCAATCAAAATATCAACAATGCGATAGGATATGATACAGGTGATATCATTAATGATGTTATTTACTATATAATGCTTTCACCAGATTATATGATTATAAATTAGAACTATGCACTCACGTAGAAAATTTTTACACCAATTAGGCCTAGGATGTTCATCAGTCGGAGCAACGACATTGTTATCTGGTATTACAAATTTGGGCTTACTTAATACTGCAGCAGCTGCAAATTCTGCAACTAATGTGTCTAATGGTTATAAAGCACTTGTTTGCATATTCCTAGCTGGAGGAAATGATAGTTATAACATGTTAGTACCGACTGACCCCGATAATTATGCAGATTATCAGCAAGTGAGAGGAAATCTTTCATTATCTAATCTCCAACAAATTAACCCAACCAATATATCTAATGGAAGAACGTTTGGCTTGCACCCTAGTTTAGTAAAGGTCAAGCAAATGTTTAATAAGGAAGCGCCATTTAGTGATGCAAATTTATCTTTTATTGCAAATGTCGGTGCACTTGTAGAACCGACATCAATAAGCAGTTTTCAAACTAATAGTAATTTACCTGTTGGATTATTTTCTCACCGTGACCAAGCAAATCATTGGCAAACGTCAGTACCTCAAGATCGAAGTGCTCTTGGGTGGGGAGGTAGACTCGCTGATAAGCTTTGCACAGGCAGTTGTCTTTCTAATAATATTTCAATGAATATTTCATTGGATGGAGTCAATACGTTTCAGAGAGGAAATAATATCAACAGTTACTCAATATCTACAGAGGATAATGGAAGCATTGCTATTAGAGGATCTCATAGCTTTAGCTTCTATGAAACTCTCAAAAGAGAAACGGTTGAAAATGTTTTAGATCAGAACTTTAATAACATCTTACAGCAGGCTTACAGTAAGTCTGTAATTGGCTCAACAAACAGTTCTTTAGAATTTAGTAGTGCCATAGCAAATGGCCAAGCTTTTAACACCGTTTTTCAGGATGATGATTTATCAAAAAGACTGCAGATGGTGGCAAGAACAATTGCTGCCCGTAATCTCCTTGGTGTTACAAACCAAACTTTTTTTGTCCAACTTGGTGGTTTTGACACTCACGATGATATTATAAATAAGCACGGAGAACTATTGACTCATTTGGACAATGGGTTATCTTCATTTCATGAGGCCTTAAAAGAACTTGGCGTAGATAATGATGTGACAACATTTACGATTTCTGACTTTGCACGTAAACTACTATCTAATGGTGATGGATCTGATCATGGTTGGGGTGGTCATGCAGTCGTTATGGGTGGATCTGTTGATGGAAAAAAAATCTTCGGAGAATATCCTAATCTCTATTTAGGTAATTCTTTAGACGTCGGAGAAGGACGAATTATTCCTACGACATCATGTGATGAATATTTTGCTGAACTAGCACTTTGGTTTGGAGCTTCTTCAGCAGATCTGG
>Ga0209831_1004954_pt1 | contig 10222 bp, 3 predicted proteins | sample Maine_Asex4_meta_FD_187451 | JGI IMG/M metagenome (GOLD analysis project Ga0209831, IMG submission 187451) | Marine algal microbial communities from Maine, USA - Maine_Asex4_metaG (SPAdes) (version 2) | ecosystem: Host-associated > Algae > Red algae > Unclassified | place: Maine, USA | collected...
CCCGCCCAACGCCCCCCGCGTCGGCCGCTATGCGCTGCTCAACACCATTGGGGAGGGCGGCTTTGGCGTCGTCCGCCGCGCGGTGCACATGGACACGGGCGTCGTTGTGGCCGTCAAGGTGATGGACAAGCACCAGCTGCGGTTGAACAATATGAGCCCGCAGGTCAAGCGGGAGATTGCCGTCTTGACGGTCCTCCGCCACCCCAACATTGTCGCCGGCTACGAGGTGCTGACGTCCCGTGCGCGCATCTTTGTGGTCATGGAGTACGTCGACGGGGGGGAGCTGTTTACGCTGCTCGCGCGGCACCGGCGGTTGGACGAGCCGACCGTCAAGTACCTGTTTTACCAGCTGCTCGACGGGCTGCACTATTGTCACCAGCGGGGGGTGTACCACCGGGATCTCAAGGTAAGGAGGTGGTGGCGGATGCTGCCCATTCTGTTTTGGGGGTGGGGGTGGAGCCGCGCGCTATAATGCGCCACGTGTGTTGTGCGCAACCGTCTGTGGTGGGGTTGGGTCGGGAGTCTGGAACGCGCTCCCATGCGCTGCAAGCGCCGTGTGAGCGGTCTGGTCACCCGGCGGTGGTGGTGTGTGGGGAGCTGTGCTTGGCTGTGCGTCCGCATGGCCGGCCAATGCATTTTGTTGGGCGCGAATGCGGCTGGGTGTCGGTGGTCCACGTGCGACCACCAATGAGCCGGCCGGCGTGTCGGAGGCATCGTTAGCTTGTTTGCCTGTGCTCGGCAGGCTGGTCGCTGTGTCGCACTATATGACGTGCTGTGTGTGTGGGCGCATGGTGCTGACATATGCTTGTGCGTCCTGGCTTTGTGTCATGTGCTCACCTCTTCTTAATCTGTACAGCTTGAGAACCTGTTGTTGGACAGGGAAGGGAGACTGAAAATTGCCGACTTTGGCCTCTCTTTTGTCAAGGCCGCCGCTGCTACGGCAGACGACCTCCTCCACACCGTCGTCGGCTCGGACGACTTCCTGTCCCCAGAGGTGGTCCGCCGCCTGCCCTACCACGGCGACAAGATTGACGCGTGGAGCAGCGGCATCGTGCTGTACGTGCTGCTCGCGGGCTTCCTGCCCTTCCGCGCGGCCGGCAACCAGAGCTTGGCCGAGGCCATCACGGGGGGCATGCTGTCCTTCCCCGACCACTTTTCGGGCGACGCCATCGACGTCATCCGGCGGCTGTTGGCCAACGACCCGGAGCGGAGGCCCGCCGTGGGGGTCCTCCGCCGCCACCGCTGGTTTGCCGACGTCCCCGGCACCGAGGCGTATGCCATTGCCACGTCGTCGGTGCCCGCCGCGCGGCAATTGAGTATGTCGGCCTTGTCGCACGCGGACGACGACGCGTCGGCGGGGTCGCCGCACCCGCCCATGCCCACGCCGACCGTCAGCCAGCTGGCGGTGCCGCCGAGCCTCTCGCGTCAGGAAACATTTGGGCCGCCCCCAGAGCTGCCGTCTCTGCCGTCGGTCGTGACGCGGCCGGGCAGTGAGATGGCTTCGCCGCGGCAGCGGCAGCCCGAATTGAACATCATGGACGCGGGGGACCGGACGCAGCGGCACCACGACGATCCCCTGCAGCTCGCCGTACCCGATCGCGTCGGGCCCCAGCGGGCAGCCGCGCGCAGCGGGGTGCCCCGCACGCCGCCATCGGCAAGCGGTGTCGGCGACCGCGGTATCTCCCCGCGGGCTGTGGCGGCCAGCACTGGCGCTCTCCCCCCATCCTCGCCTCGGCGGGCGCACCGTGGGGCCCGCCCGACGAGCGACACCTCCCTCTTTGACGCGTCTGTGCTGAATCGGGCTCTGCCCGACGTGGCCCCCGCAGCGCCCTCCGTGGCCATACCCGCCCCCGCACGGTCATCCAACTCTATGCCCAGCCACCGCAGCACGGGCAGCGAGTCGCCCACGTCGAGCTCGGTTGCCGACGTCGGTCGCGGCTTTGGGGTGTCCTCCTCCGCGGGGCACCTCCCCTCCGGCCCACACCCCGTCGAGGCAGACCCGCCCGCGGCTGCGCCCGCGCCGCCGCGGCTGTCCATGGGCCTGGACGACAGGGCGCTCTTGTCTGGCGTGCGGGACGTGCGCCTCGGCTCGGACAGCGGCGTGTTTGACGAGGGCGCCGACGAGTCGGAAGGCGACTCGGAGTTGGAGGAGGAAAGCCCCGTCAGCAGCAACAGCGACGTGTCGACGGACGCCCTGCTACACAAGATTAGTGTCAGCACCAACTCGAGCAGCAACGCGGGGGCAGTGTGGCGGCGCTTCAAGCGGCCACCGCAGCGGGATTCGGCAGCGCCCAGCTCGTCGGGCGCCCCGCGCTCGTATGGCGCGGAGGGCAGCAGCGCCCGCGGCGGCGGCAAGGCTGGCTTCTTCCCCAGCGACAGCCGCCGGACGACTGCGAGCAGCGACGATCGGGAGAGCCACCGATCGTTCATGTCGTTGGCCATCCGCAACATTGCCGACTTTGCCCGCGTTTACGAGGCCATGCGGGACAAGCGGTCGGGGGTGCCGGTGGCGGACCGGCGGTACCGACTCAAGACGTACCCGCGCACGTTTGTGGGCTCCGAGGCGGTGTCGTGGATGGTCAAAAACTTGCACCTGTCGCACTCGGCGGCGATGGAGCTCGGCCAGGATATGGTCAATGCGGGGGTCTTCCACCACGTCTGCCACGCGCACAACTTCAAGGACGAGTACCTGTTTTACCGGTGGGAAGAGGACGAGCAGCGCGACCTGCGCGTCCTCAACGCGGCTGTCGCCTGGACGGGCGCGCCGTGCGCCGAGCCGGTTCACCTGTCGGTCGCCCTTCTCACCCAGCTGGCGACTGTGATGCGTAAGCACCAGCCGCTGCGCACTGACAGCGAGCACACGCGCCAAAGCGCTGGGGAGGTGGATTTGGACACCCTAGAGATGAGCGAAGAGTGGCGGGCGTACCTCCGGGCGTCGTCCGAGCTTCAATCCGTCTCCCTCTCCTCGTTGCGCGGGCGGAACGAGCGCCTCGCTTTCTTTGTCAATGTTTACAACGTGCTGGCGCTCCACGCCGCCGTCTCGCGCCGTGGCGTGCCCGTCGCTGCGCGCGCGCGGCGCCAGTTCTTCCGCCGCCTCTTTTTCGACATTGGCACGACGACGTGGTCCCTAGACGACATCCATCACGGGGTGTTGCGGGCCAACGCGGCGTCGCCGGTCCGCGTTGGCTGGCGTGCCCAGTTCCCCGCCTCGGACCGGCGGTACCGGCTGGCGCTGCCCTACTCGGAGCCCCTCACACACTTTGTCTTGTCGCTCGGCGTCCGGGACATGTCGCCACCCATCCGCACCCTCACCGCCGCGTCGGTGGCGGAGGGGTCCGTCCTCTCAACGGCGGCCGCGTCCTTCCTCACCTCCACCGTGTCGGTGTCGGTGGCTCAACGGCGGGTGACGCTGCCCCGCGTCTTCCTCCAGTACCCGTCGGACTTTGACCGCCCCGAGGCGGCGTTGCTGTCGTGGGTGGCCAAGATGCTGACGCCCCCGCCGGGGTCCACCCCGCCTCCGTCGGGGTTGCCGGCGCTTCCCGAATCCCCGGAAGCGTCCAAGCAGTCGCTGCTGGCGGCACAGATTCGGTCGCTGCTGCGGGGGAGCGGGTTGACTCCGCAAGTGGCGTACCAGGCGCAAGAGGGTGGGGACAAGGAGACTATGGCACTAGCGCCGGTCTTCATCTTGTAGAGAGGGGGGGGGGGGGGGGGGGGTGCTCGGTGGACATGGGGATTGCGGCCAGCTCGCTTGCAATACCTAACTGGCGTGCGCTCTGTACTTGCATGAAACACGATGGTGATGTCGATAGTCTAAAATGCTGTCGTAGGGTCCGCGTGTTGCCTCTTTTTCACACCTGCCTGTGCGTGCCGAACGACGGCGATGCGGCGCAGTCGTTGCGCGCGGCTTGTCCGCCGTGGTTGCAGCAGTCGCACGCCGTTTGAGTGAAAAAGAGATAAAAAGCGGCGGAGGACTGCGGCGCTGCACTAACTGGCAAAGGGCGACAGCAGACGCGAGAAAGAGAAACCGGTTGACTTGACGGGCGAAAACGCAGGCAACACAATGAACAATGCCAAACAAGACGAGAAAAACAATGCGAAAGAGAACAAGTATAGACATGGTCGGTGACGTGCTCCGGCGCGTCGCTGACAGAGCTCCCGCGCCCCCGCGTCACTTGCTCGACAGCAGCGGCACAGCGCGTGACGCTTGAGGGGGCCCTTCGGTCACGCGAGCGCCGTTCAACGCCGCCACCCCCGCGGCCACGCCACTCGCCGCTGCGGCGCGCGAGCGGTGGCGGCGGCTCAGGCGGGCGCCCTTGGTCGGCCCCTCCCCGCCGCCACCGCCGCCACCGCCACCGCCGATGCCGGCAGCCGCCCCAACGAGGCGGGCCGGCATCAGCGCCGGCGACGACACGCGGTGCTCCTCGTCCCCTACGTGAGCGGCGGCAGACTCGATGAAGCGCGCGTGGAAGGCGTGGAAGAATGATTGGAATTGCGCGGTGGAGACCCGGCGGGGGTCGTCGCGGGAGCGCCGCAGGCAAACCGTCTTGAACTGCGGCACCCGCCCTTCGAGGCCGTCTTCGCCCTCCACATCGACGACCGCGTGAAGGGCGAGCGCCTCCGCGGCGGTGGGCGAGAGGGTAGTGCCGCCGCCGCCGTCGTCGTCATACGCGGCCGTCCACTGACCGCAATAGTCTTGCTTGTGTGCAAACACCGTGCGGTACTTGAGCTTGCGGCGGGTGTTACGTTGGAGCGTCACCTCCCCCCCCATGGACGAGAGAGTGCGGCCGAGCACCTGCACCAGGACGCTGAGCAGTAGCGGGGATTCAAACTGGGTCATCTCCTCAGCGAGCTTGTGGTTCCGGTTGCGCATACTCAACAACAGCTGCCGCACCTGCCGCGTCAAGCCGTGGCCGGATATTCCCCGCCCATTCTCGCTGTCATAGTAGGCCACGTTGGAGAGGCCCATGGAGACTGCCATTACTGGCCGCGGCACCCCGTCGCCGCCACGGCTGTCGAGAGCAACCTTGGAGCCGTAGTCCTCGCCGCCCCGCCCGAGGCGGGACGGCGTGCCGGCGGTCGGGTCGAAGACGCCTCCCGCTCCCCCACCGTCGCCCGCCTCCCGCTCACCGCGGCGAGCCGCCGCACGCGCGCGCGCGGCATGCGCCGCCGCCGTACGGACGCCCTCGCTGCCCTCGCAATCCGACAAGGACGTGCGGGACGGCACGTACGCTTGGGGGAGGCACGTCATGTCGCTCCGAACCCGGTGGCTAGACGCGGTGCTCGGACGCTCGGTCAGCGTCGCAAATGTATCGTCTGACGACGAGCGCACCGCGCCGAGGTTTTCGGGACGCCGCCGGGGGCCCTGCCGCGTGGTCGCAGTGGGGGGGAGGGATTGGGACATGGACGCCAGCTGCGAGGAGGCGCGCGGGGTGGGCCCGCCGCCGCCGCCGCCACGGAGCCTATGTTGCTGATGCTGCTGCTGCTGCTGCTGCTGCTGTTGTTGCTGCTGCTGCTGCTGCTGCTGCTGCTGCTGCTGCTGCTGCTGCCGCTGCCGCTGCTGCTGCCGCTGCTGCTGCTGGCTGGCGACCAGCTTCTCCAACTCCGCCGCAAAGTTGGACTCTTGACGCCCGCCGTGTACCTGCATCAGCGCCGCTTGGATGTTGGCGATGGAACACTCATCGTCGCTAAACATCATGTCCGCGTTGAGCCGCCGCAGCCGCCCGCTGCTGCCGCTGGTGCTGCTTCCGATGCACGGGTCGGAGAGGGCGGGTGACGACGGGCGGTGGCCGCCCACATTGCTGAGCACCTTGCGAAGCAGGTCGCTTACCTGCCGCCGGTGCCGCTCCTGCCCACGCCGCGTCTCGCCTGCCGACTCAGCGTCCGAGTGGTCCTCCCCAAACCCTTCGGGAGAGGGCCCGGCGAGGGCCCCGCTGATGGCACTGCCGAGACCGCTGCCGTCATTGGACGGTGACGCCGTCAGCGGCCGCTCTTCGGCGCCGACAGAGCTACCCCCGTCCGACACAGACCGGGGGACGCCGCCGTGCGGGGACAGGCAGTGAGACCCACCACCCGAGCCGCCAGAAATCGAGTGGGAGAGCTCCACCACAAAAGCCCGCAACGCAGACACCCCGCCCTTCAGGCGCTCCGCTTCGGCCGTCCCGCCCCCGGCCCAGTGAGCGGGTAAGCCCGGCAAAAAGTCGAGCAGCGCCTCGACGTCTTCCGCCACCTCGGCGGCAGAGGTGTCGCGGGACCGCCACCGACGGAGGCCCGACGCGAAGTGGACGGCTAGGGAGCGGCCGGCCGCCAGGGGGTCCTCCTTGACCGGCGACGCGCTGTACGGGCTGCGGTCGCAGTGGGGGAGGGTGGACGTCGTCGCGCCGGGGGGGAGCCGCAAGTCCGCAAAGGGCGCCCGAAACCGCGATGGCGCGGCTGTGGACGCCGCGGGGGGGGGGAGGGCTCCGGGCGCCGCGGGGGGGGGGACGTCGCCACCGTCGGGCTGCCCAGCAGGAGGAGCGGCCCGGCTGGCCGCAGAGTCGACGCCGACCAGGAGCAGCGATGGGGGTTTCAACGGCGGTGCAAGCGTGGCCGCCACCGGCGGCTGTGCCAGCACCGGCGCTGGTGCTGGTTGCGTGGACGACAGCGACGCACCCTCCGTGAGCGCCTCCAAACTCAGCAACTGCACCGGCCGGTCCCGAAAGTCCTTGACGGACGGCATATCCCCGTCGCTCGATGAGGAGAGGGACAACCGCTGCGTCGAGCCTTGGTCCGACGCCGCCGGCGCCCGCGGCCGCCGGCCGGAGCTGGCCGCCGGCACGCGCGTCGAGTTGACCGTTTTGGCATCGTAGCTGGAGCGGCGGCTGGCATTGCTGACGCTACTCCGACGGCCCGCCTCCGCCTCGTCGGGGTGCGCGACGGACCAGGGGGAGGGCACCTCCCCGGCGGGTGCGCCGCCCGTACCAACGCCCGCCGTCATGCTGTACAAAGGTGGCAACAACGACGACTGGGCGGGCTCCCCGCGGGGACGCTTGGATCCGGCCGCTGCCAGCAAGACGCCGCCGCCCGCGGCAGACGGGTTGACGGGAGACGAGTTGCCACTGCTACTCCTCCCCGACCGCACTGCGGCAGCGGCGCCGACGCGCTGGCGCCACCGACCGCTCTTGACGGGTGGCAGCGTGCCAGGCGGCAGGGCTGCCGCTGTTGTCCCCTCGGTCGAGGAGCCCCCGTCGACGGGCGGCGATGTCGGCGCCCCCGTGGGCGCGAGCGCGGCCTGATGCAACATGGCCGACGTTTTGCGGATGAGCGACACGCCCGCGCTTGTGAGCAGCGACCCGCCGCCGCCGCCGTTGGAAGCACCCCGCCCCGGGGACGCGGGGCTGCGCCGCCCCCCACGGGGCGACGCAGGCGACCGGTCGGCGGCCGGTGGGTCCCGCCGCTTGGCCGCCGCCGGACTCAGCGTCGGCCGCCGAAAGGGTGCCCGCCCTGCGTTTGGCCGCGGAAGCAAAGGTGGCGGGGGTGGCGATACTGGAGGCAGTGGCGCCTGCGCCGCGGGTGGCGCGTCGCCGACGCTGACCTGGGAGCTATCCCGCGACGTCAGTGGCGCCTGGCCGCCACGGTACCGCAGCCGCCGGGGCGAGTCGAGCGTGCCCCCGACCAGAGGCAGCGGGCCGACGCGCGGCACGCCGCCGCTCGTTGCCAAGTCAGCGTCACCGGCGTTGCCGGCGCCGTTTGGGGGCGTGTCCGGGCTCCCCCCGCGCAGGCGTGACGCCAGGCTATCCTCGCTCATATCACTGACGTGCCATTCCCGGTGAGACGAACCCGTCACGTCGCTTCCGAGGCGAAAGGACACGTCCAAATCGTCGGGCCCCGCCGCCCGGTCGGGGCGGTCGGCCGGCACCCCGCGGCCAGGCAGGCGGATGGGTGACGGCACTTCGGCGGGGGCCGGAGGCTCAGGGACGTCCCCGTCGCCGCCGTCCCCGTTTCCATTCCCGTTCGACGAGTCGTGGACAAACGTAACGGCATCGGAGAGGGCGTCGTCCGAGTCGCCGCCATCGTCGTCGTCGTCGTCGTCGTCGTCGTCGTCGTCGTTGCCGTCGTCAACATCATCATCGTGGCCGCGCGCCATGTCGGCGCCGTCGGGCGGCAGCGGGGAGCCCGGCGGGTCTGCTCGGGGGGTGACGGATGGTGGCCGTGGCGTGGCAGCCGCTGCCGCCGTAAGTGAAGACGACACACCGCCACCGCCGCCGCCGACGGGCGGCGGCGTCGGCACGCTTGTCAAGCTAACGGTGCTGCCGACCGTCGATGATATCGGCATGGCGCCGAGCGACCCGCGGACGCCGCCAAGCTTGGGCGCACCCGTCGAAAAGCCGCGGTCACCCGGTGCGGCGGCAGCAGCCGCCGGCGCCGCGGTCCGCTGTGGCGAGCCGCCCAGTCCCCCGGTGCCCGCCGCTGCGCCGGCGCCCGAACTGGCCAACCGCCGTGCCGCACGGTTGTACAATGCGGCGCGCTCAACGCGCGTTTGCCGCGAATCCCGCGTCATCCCCAGCCGGTTCATCTGGTACCAGGGCATGCCCTTGACCTCCTCCAACGACGCACGCGCTTCGGGATTCAGCACGAGCATGCGCTCAAGCACCGCCCGCACGCCGGGGCTGATGTTGGGCGGGTAAGACACCCGGCACTTCATAATGGCGTCGAAAACCCCATCCGTGTTGGGGGCGTCAAACGGCTGCATCCCAACGACGAGCACGTAGAGGATGACACCGATGGACCACACGTCGGCTTTCGCGCCACTGTACCCGCCGCGGGGAATGTTGATGACCTCGGGGGGCGTGTAGTTTGGTGTGCCACATTGCGTATGGAGGAGCACGTCGATTTCGTCGCGCATGGCGGCAAAGCCAAAGTCGGTGATCTTGAGGTCTCCGGTGGCCTTGTCGAGCAGCAAGTTCTCAGGCTGCCACCGTCCAAGAGCATGACAGGAGAAGTACATTACCGAGCACACAGAGGAGGGTGGCGCGAGGTCATGAAGATGCCAATGATGCACACAAAGCGTCAGAGTCTGCACTGAAGAGGCGGAAAATGCGTAGCAGCGCCCGAAAATGCAACGCGTAAGGTGAGAATGCATGGACAAAAAAAACATCACGTCGATACACATGCATCCGTACCTTGAGGTCCCTGTGACTAACGCCCACGGAATGACAGTAGCTGATAGCGTCGACCAGTTGGTGAAAGAACCGGCGGACAAAGTCCTCGTTGAGGGCGCCCTTGTGCTCCACCAGTTCAAACAGCTCCCCGCCATTGACCAGGTCCATTACCAGGTACAGCTTACTGGACGACGCGAGCACCTCGCGCAGGTGCACAATGTGCCGGTGGTTGAGGCGCTTGAGGATGGAAATCTGCATCATCGCCAGAAAACACATGCGATAGAGTGACCGACGCACATGAGAGAAATAGCGATGCAGGCACGTGGTGTAGCAAAGCGTCAGCACCACAAACCCGGCGAATCCCAACACGAGTGGGCTATTGCCAGCATGAACACTCCCCACCAACAAGCCAGTAAAAGTACCTCGTGCTTGACCTGAGCAGTAAAGTCCCGCTCCTTGATGGTGCTCTTGTTCATGACTTTGATGGCCACCGCATCCCCCGTGTCCTTGTGCTTGGCATACTTGACTCTGCGTCGGGCGACGGACCAACCGCGGGCAACGACCACACACACCAACAAACATACGGATACGCAGCAAACCTCCACGTCAGTCACCCCATGTCCACCGGCCGCACGCCCCCCCCGCCGTCCACACGCACGCGCGGCCGGATGGCAGCGACCGCCGTGTGGCGCCCCACCCGCCGTCACCACCAACACACCTCATTCGCCGCGCGGCCGGCGCCAACCCCCACCGCCGGCACGCACGTGGCCCGCGCGCCACTCTCGCGCCGCGCCGCAGCAGCTCTGTCGGCGCTCCCTGCCACGCCGGCAGTCCACCCCCCCCACCCCCCCCCTCCCCCCCGCTCGTCCGCCAACGCACTTGCCAAACTGGCCAATCCCAAGCGTGTGGTAGAGCACGTAATCCCCCACCGCCGTCGTCACGTCCATGCCGGCGAGCGCGTCGGGCGTCGGCGGTGACGGCGGCGGGTCGGCTGGCGGGGGTGACGCCGCCGCCCCCGCCGCCGCGCCCGCGGAGCTGGAGCGCCAAAAGACCCCCTTGGCCGCCATTGGCGCCGCCGTTGCGCC
>Ga0209831_1004957_pt1 | contig 10220 bp, 11 predicted proteins | sample Maine_Asex4_meta_FD_187451 | JGI IMG/M metagenome (GOLD analysis project Ga0209831, IMG submission 187451) | Marine algal microbial communities from Maine, USA - Maine_Asex4_metaG (SPAdes) (version 2) | ecosystem: Host-associated > Algae > Red algae > Unclassified | place: Maine, USA | collected...
TACGCGGCGATAGCTGCCGGGAGTAGACGCGCACGCGCCCGTTCTTGTGCCGCAGTCGGATCTCGGGGCGGTCGCCACGCAAGATAATTGCGTTGGCAATATCCTCAAGCACGGCCTCGTCCCGCTGCGCATCGTACTTCCCCTTCAGAAGGCTTTCCAGGAATTGCTGGCAGTCTGGGACTTGCGGAGGTTCCGTCGCCAAATTTGACGGGGGCGGACTTGCCCCAACACCGGGGGCAAGCGGTAGGCGTCGGTCGGGATCGATTGGACGCGGCTGCTGCGCGGCTGCCGGCGCCGGTGCAGTCAGGGCAGTGCGTCCGTGACCCGGCAGTAGCGTCAGCGTGGTGGCAGCTCCACCCTCGCCAGCCATGTGGGCGGCCACAGCGGAGGACGAACCAGTGGTGCAGCCCCCGCCGTTAACACGGTTGAACGTCCGAACCTCAGCGGATCCCACCCCTGATGAGACACGCATGGGTGCAGAAGCATCCGAGTAGGGTCTGGCCGCCCCGGTGAAGGGAGCGTGCCCGGGGGTGGCGGGGAGGATAGCCGGGAGAGGAAGCACAGGCGCGGCGAGTTGGTCCTCAAAGCCAGCCTGCCGGGAGGGGAGAGAGATAGGGGTGAGGGGAGAAGTGGGGGGGGCCGCCGCTCTCTCGTTACGCCGCGCACGTTTGAGCCGGCCGTAACACGGGTCGCAAAGACCCGTGGGAGTCGTGGCGACGCCCGCGGCACTGGCCTGGACCGCCCGCCGACACTGAACCACGGGCAGACAGGCCGCGGCAGCAGGGGGAGAAGCCAGAGGCTGGGCTCTTGCCCACTCCTGCCAGGTCCCCATCCCTGCCGTTGGTTTGAGAAAGAACCGGATGCACTCGACACACTGGTAGGCTCATACTTTGCCTGGGAAGGCCTGAAGGATGTCTGCGGCCGTCGCCCTGTTTCAAGTCACATGATACCAGAAGAGAACGAAGGGGGAAGGCGCTTCGGAGGGCCGTTTCAGTACATGCGCGGCCGTGGCGGAGGGGGGAGGGGTGAGTACGTTTTTCTCATGATGACATTTATCGAGGATGTCTTTTCCCACCACCCGTTCCCCATCAATATTGCGCCCTACTGCACTCGCAACACACGCAGACCTAACTTACGTCTGGCCTTCATCAGCTTCCGCCATATTGTGTCCCCCCACAGGAAGACAGCAACCGCACGGTGATAACAAAGGCGTCATGCAAGTGCCTGCAGGCAACAGGATCGACGAAGCACGAGCAAGACGTGATCCGCCCCGGATCACGTTTTTGACCGCTGCTGATCCATTCGGATCAAAAGGCCCTCTCACAGAGCCTGCACAGGCCTCCGAAAAATGGGTCGCGACCCGTCGCTTGCACGGCTCACGTCTTCGGAGAGCTGCTGATCCAATGGCGTCGTAAGGTGCTCTCGCAGAGGCTACGGAGGCCTCCGAAAATTGGGTCGCGACCCAATTTTCTACAGACCACTGGATTTCTAACACGTCGCTCTGGAGCTTTCGAAACGACCGTGTAATGCTCAGACCCAGAAGGGCAGGCTTAAATAGGCGTGGCGGGGGGGGGGATGGGGACGCGGTGGCGCCGAGATGCGAATCGTCAATAGCTTCCGGTTGTCGACCCTTAAAATATCACCCTGGGATTCGTCATATATTCTCGATCGCAATCCACCCCCTCTTTCCAAATCCAAACCAAAAATGTGTGCAATCCGATTCCGGTAGGCGTTCAGGGACGGGAATTGGCACGCACTTTACTGCGATCTCAAAGCACACTGAGGTAAAATCACCAGCGCAGTCCCTCAACCTCGAATCTGTCCCCGAGCCGACGAGAACAACCTCTGCTAGTCTCTGGCACGAAACGAACCGTAGCCTAACCAAGGCGGCTGGTTGCCGGCCGTGGCTCCAACACAGCGTAGGGCCCTTGAATACGGAAGTCACACCAGGCGTGCACGCACTTGGTAACCTTGCGCCCGCATAAAGTCAATCAAAAGAGGGTTTGAGGATGACACGGTGCGAGTCTTGACAGAAGGGTTAGCAGAATGCGTCACCTATCGTGTCACTGTTGCAAACTTTGGAGTGCTGGGTTTTTTGTGGAACGACCGTAGCATACCAATTGTGAAAAATAACAATGCAAACATGATTCCAGTTCACTCGAAATCTCACATGGCAATGTCATCCACATCCGAGCCCGCATAGGGTTCCGAATTCATATCATCCTCCTCCAGTCCCCTGGCCTCCTACACGGCCCCCTCAAAAGCACGCTGCACTTCTTCACGCATCACCCCAATGTCGCTGTACCACTCCTACATATCTTGGGGGCTAGGTCCTCGTAGCGGCACCAGACGTCTGCGGTGCTCTCGGAAAAATCGATGTCCAACAACGCTGTGAGCGCCGCCATAGTGAAGTCTACCTTGGCGCGCTTCAGGGTCACCTTGACGGTTCCCCAAACCATCTCAATCGGAGTCAGCTCCGAACGGGCGACGTGTGAAATTATGATCTTCACGTTGAAACGCCGTGCGAGATTTTGAACCTCGTACCGTGGAGCCGGTCGATGCTTATCCGCTTCCGCCTTCACATGCGCCTTAGTCTTCAGCTGCCGCCACTCTTGGGACAACCAGGAAGGCGGCACTTCATCGTGGCGTGGGAGCCACTCGGCACATTTGGCCTTCTGCATCTTGGTCGTATCTGGGCGCGCATCGTCTGTCAGCGTTAAGTGGTAGGGCGCCCGATCATGCACAAGTACGCCGTCCGAGATCGTGGGGAAGGCAGCATCTTCCAGCCAGATGAGCCAGGTAGGTCCGCTCATTTCCTAGTGGTAGTCGCCGGTACTCTTTTTCCCGACAAACGAAAGGCCAGCGCCTTGCAGCAAGCCCATCTCTCGCGAGCCGACGTGGGCGATGATGATACGCCCGCAATTTACCTACGGCCGGTCCAATCGCAAGCGCAGGGTCCGTCGTTCTAGCTACGGTAGACCGACATGTTTTTTTTGACCGACGTTTTGTCGAAGTAGTAGATGACCTTGCCGCTCGCTCGGTAGTGTCTCAGCGTAGAACTCCTCCTGTTGGTAGATCACAGATGGCTTCTCCCGAACCACATCAAGATGGTTGTGCGCATTTGAGAATGTGAATCCAATATCCTGCAGGTCAGTAACGAGTGTCGTACACGACCACAAGTAGGCGCCCTGTTCACCGCCACACGCCCCCCCCCCCACAGCGCCGGCCTCCCCGATGCCGACACCCGCGCTCGCGCCCGGCGAGGCCCGCGCCCCCGTCATTGGGCCAGCCCCGTCGTACGCGCGTGCACCCGTGCGTAAACCCTCCAGCGTCCATCGCCAAATTCTCACCACTCTGCCAGCATCCACCAGCGCCACTTTCCGCCGCGTTCTTCTGACACTTGATCAACATGTGCAAAGTGCTATCGAGCATGGGAAGCATTTTTGACTCAGTGCTGCTGGTTGATGGAAGCCCGGACTCGCTCGTCCTCCTCCGGTGGAATGCACTGCCGGGTTTTACGGCGCTCTGGGGTCCCGGCGGGGCGCGTGCGCTCGGCGGCACCCGACTCACTCACGTGCGAGACCGTGCGCCGACTCACACCAGTTACTACCGCCATACACTCCGCCGGCTTCTTCCGCGGCATTCGCCGCGTGTCCGCCATCTCGCGCTCAAAGCACCTCCGCACATTGCGAATGAGAATCACTGCATCAGCTGTGAGCTCCTGCACGACGCGTACGCGCGCGGCAGCAGTCATACCGCGAACTGCAGCCGCGCCGACTCGGGCAGCTGCGGTCGCCTTCATGCCATGGGCGGCCGCCACAGTACCACGAGCAGGGCGGTGGACGCAAGCAGCCACGACGGTGGGCAGTGACCCGGCGCGCGCGCCGCAGCAGCGTGCGCCCGCCGAGCTGGGCAAGAAGCGCGTTACTTCAGGCGGCCTGCTCGGATCAATGAGGCGCCACGTTCGACTGAGTGGGACTGGAATCCGCCCTCGGATCAAGAAAAGGGCGTTACTCCCGATACACGAGCAAATATTCACTGCCGTGCTTGCAGCGCCCCCCGCAAGAGAATTTCGATTGATCCCATCTGGCGTCGCATGAAAAGCAGCTTTTTCTTCGACTGGCTACGACCATCACCAGCCCCCCACCACCGCGGCCCATGGGCTTCAACGGTCACGAATGCCATCCAAATATCCCCGCTGTACTTATGATCCGCATTTTGTCGCCAAGCCACGTCGAGCTACACCCTGCAGCGTCACGAGTGGGCACCTTATTGCATAAAATATCGTTTACTACAACGGTGGGATGCAAGGAAATACGTCTACCGCACCAGTCGAGTTTCGCAGCCGCCTGAAAGTGTGTCGTACAGAAGCTGATGAGGGACGCTCTAGAATGCATCCATGACAAGCAAAAACTGTTAAGCCACTGCTGAGTTCTGGGGACCGCAATGTGGGTCGCGCCCATGCGCCTTAGTGCGTGGGATCGACCTTTAGTTAAGACCACCACCAGCGGCTCTTTTGCATTTCAGAGCCCAAGAAGCAGCCTTATTAGATTGGTCCAACACTGTTGGCTTTCTGTTGGCGGTTGCGGTGGCCGGCAGTGGGGTTGGAAAACATAGCACTTACTGACTTCACGTTCTCAGTTTTTATTGAAGAAGTGAATGTGAGCCAATCAGCGCATGATATATGCTCAACAGGCGAGATGCTCTTGAGTCCACTCCCAGTGTGAGAGCCGGCGTCTGATCTGTCTTCGGATCTCATGCGACAGAGATGACATCCAACGAACCCAGCTCGAAGAGGATGCAGTTTGTGCCCGAGCCGATAGCGGTCGGATGGATTCTTTTCCTACGATTGGGTTTAACTCAGAGCGCTGATCACGATGATACCCAGAACATACGGTCCACCCAAGACTACCAATAGAAGAAGCCAGAGTAATTGGATTGCCTTCGTTGACGGCAGAGCTCGTGTTGTCCGGTCCTGCTGACCGCTCATCATGGTTATATGCAGACCCTCCTTAACCGTTAGTTGTTGACGTCCAGGGCCGGCCCTCAAGGTGCTTGGAAACATAAGGGGCGAAAGGAGAGGCGGCAGGATGGCGGCACAGCGATCAAGAGCACGGTGCGGGATGATCGGGCAACGGGCGGACGTGGCGGAGAGAAAGAAAGGCTGCGAAATCGCCGCTTCGACACGAGAGTGTCGACCAGAACCACTGCACAGCGGGTCCAGATCCATGTTCTCTATGATCAGACAGATGCTTGCACTTTTGCGCATATTCCGCATCACATGAGACTCCTATACCACACCCTGGCCTGTTGGAGTACCTCGAGCCGTCCTACGACGGCATGCATGTGCCGATATCGCCGATAGTTTTAGTCCTATGAACGTAAGCACCGTTCTCTGCACCACTGTGAGTTTATCGCTGTTCCGACCGTGCGAAGTCTTTGTACGACCAATAGTGCAGTCGCACGGTAGGAGCACGCGCACAGCGCCAGCAACGATATTCACACCAAGTGTCCACAATTTAGAATACCGTGCACACTACTTGTGTGAGCTAGCATCCAAAATGGGAGGTCGGTTGCCATTCTGGTGCAGAATGTCTCGTCGCGTGTCGTCTGGCCCCCCACGCCGCTGTAGAGGGGGGAGGGGGCGGCCGCCGCCACGGCCTGTGCCTCAAATGCGTGTGCAAATGTACACTCAGGGAGGCATCGTCACGGCTCCCAGAATCGCCCATCCGTCCCCATCCATCCCCATCCCCCATCAAAATCCGATTTGGATGGGCGTTTTTGACCCATCTGGGAGCCCTCCCATTTCCCATCCAAACTCACTTTGGATGGGCTTCCTCGCCCATCCCAACCACGACTGGTTCCTAGCGGTCAGTGTCCACTTTCGGCGCGCGTGTCGGTGGACCTTTGCCGCAGGGGGGGGGAGGAGAACGGGAGGGGTGGTCATGAAGTGCGCGGCCAGCGCATAGGACCGGCAGCTCTTCCGACTGAGACGGTGGCGTCGTGTACCTGTCGTGTCAATAAGTGTGCTTTGTGACGACATTCATGGGACGGACATCAGATGGTCTGGTCTGGACGCACGAAGAACAACAGGCACGAAACGTTTTACTTCACCTCCCACGGAAAAAAGACGTTGAGAAAAAATAGCATGTCCAGGGGATCCTGGAGCGCGCTGTCCATTGCCGGTACCTCCGCGTCGACTCCTCGGCGAGCGGCTAGGTCCGCAAAGTCAGGAACCAAAAACGCAAGCCGCTGCACGTGCGCCACTGGCACCAGCTGCAGCCTGACTCCCGACGCGTTCTCAGTGGCACGCCACTTCAGGCGCACACACCCACGGTCGACAAAAGGGCAGAGCTGCTGCGCCGCCACGTCCTCCATCGCGGCGAGGATGACCGCGTCGCCGGTGGGTCCCCGTATGATGGCACGGAGCTCGCCAATGCAGAGCTTCGACGGGTCACCTCAGGGCCTGTATAAGACGGCGTCGTACCACGGGGCCCCCAAGACATTCTCGACCGCGCGCAGCTGCTGCTGCATGCGGGTTCCGTAATCGAACTGTGCCTGTATCGGCGTGCGGGTTGGGACTTTCCCTTGGCGGTGGGCAGCCATTTTGAGCAGCACCCCGACGTTGGCCAAGTCGAGGCGACTGGCCAATTGGCGGACCGTAACCTTGGAGGCGTTGTACATCCGCTTCTGCTGCTTCCGCCGCCGCTCCTCTTCGGCTGTCGGGCACATGACGGCCGCCCGACCGGCTGTCGGCGCCTCAATCGGAACCGTCGCTAGCCATCCAGCAGCTGCCGCTGCCCCACTGCCCAGAGGCCCCGCCGCGACCCCTGTCACAGCGGCACTTGCCACAGCGGCGCGCCTCGCCAGCTCGGCTTTCCAAGTCGCTGCAGCAATCTCGTCGGCTTTGGCGTGCCGAGCGAGGATTGCTCGCGAGCCGTCAGCGTGGCGTACATTCTGACGCGTGAAGGTGTGTGCGTTCTGGCTTGTACGGGCGCAGAAGGGCTTGTCGCTCTTGTGCTCGCTCTTTTTCACCGCCGTGTTGCCGTTTTGCAGGTTGCCATGCCACCTGATTGCGTCGGTGACATGGCACAGCAGCTTGTGTACTTTTACTGACGCGATGTGGCCGAGGAACGGGGTGACGAACTTGTTAACAAAGTTCTGAGCCTGCTCGTCGATGTCCAGCCCCTCCGAAATTGTCATTGGGGGCGGCACGGCCGACGTCGTGCGCCCGGCGATGCGGGAGTACAGCACCGCGTACTCGGCGAGCATTTCGGTCACGGCGACGTCGACGGGGGTGTCGCCCCAGACGTTGTGGTAGGCCGCCCAGTCGATCACAAAGTTACGGCCGATCTTTGCAGCCTCATTGTCCCCATCCGCCTCGTAGCCGGTCGCGTTTGTCGATGCGGCGGCCGCCATGCGCTCCGCCTCGTGCTCAGCGGCAAACGCACCGCCAGCGTCCTCATGTCCGACCGGGCCAAATAGGCCTGCCACAATAAATGCGAGAATGGCGACGCCATCGCGCTGCTCTTTTCCTGTGAACACCGCCTGCTTCTCGTTCGCTCTCACAATGTAGCTGCAGACCAACGAGAAATCGAGGGAAGCGGGGAGCTCCGAGGACATACACAGACACTGGTCAGACACATCCCAATAGCTGCAGGTCGCCGTGAGGTGGGACCGACTACTCAAAGAGATGGCACAGAGAAGGGGCGAGACGACGTTGCATGAGATATCCAAACATACCCGGGTGGTGTCCGGCACGCTTTGGACTGTCTGCTCAGGCGGAGCAGCCGCCGGAAGACGGTCCGGCGCGTAGCCGTCCCCGACCCCGCTGGGGGCTTCTTCCCCTTGCATAAGTACGGAAAAACACGTACGAGGCGGTGCACTAGCCTGCGGGTCACTCCGAGATCGAGCACCTGAGGAATCCATGCAGCCGACACGAGCATGGGAGGCACATGGGTGGACTGGCTGGCCGTTAGTTTCCGATTACCATGCCAGGCGGGGGGGAGGTACAGCCGTTAAGCACTCACGCAGCCAGAGAAAAGAGGCAATCGGGAACGTACGTGGAGCACATCAAAGCCAATCATGTTGTACAGCAGCATGGGCGCCGTTCCTAGGCCAGCCATACCGGCAAGGCCCGGCACACCGCCCGACGTGGAATCAAGCGCACCCAGCGCGACCCGCCGTTGACGCTGCCGCTGTCGCCGCGTGTGCTCGTACGCCTCGACTTGATTGTTGAGGGTGTTGATCACGTTGCGGCTGTCGGCGTCAACGGCCTGTGCCGCCCCGATCGTGTCAATTCTGGCCATGCAGGCCGTCCATGGGTGAGCGCACTGGCCGCCCTTGAGGCCCAGCACCGCCCTTTCTTCCGGCTGGACACATAAATACAACAGAACACGCGGGAATGCAAATGCCTGCGGACCATTGACATTCACGCCGAAGGCCATGTGTCTCCTGCCGATAACATGCGTGAACGCCGCGTAGATCACCCGCTGCAAGATCCCGCACCGGCGAATCCTTGCTCTCTCGTCCGCCCCGGGCTCTTGGAGCTTCCGTACGATGGGTACGTACGCGACAGTCACCCACTCAGGCGCGTCAGAGACGTCGTTGACCAGACGGATGCGAACATGGTACAGTTTGTGGGCTGGGCAAGGGCGTCACACCAGGGCAGTGAAGCAGAGCAATCGAACAACAAGACACCTGTCAATGGCTGATGAAAACGGCAAAAGGAGCGGGTATGGAACGCAATGGGTAACCCACCCGGTACATGCAGCGGCGGCATGTGACAAAACCCCAATGAACAAAAAAAAAGGAACGTACCGCCTGACCAAGATAGCTGGCTGCTGTCAGAAAACACGTGCAGGCCGAGAACGCAAGCGACCTCCTCCCGGTTATTCATGAAGAGCTCCTCGCACAACTCAAACGCGTCGCCATCCATTGGCGTCTCCCGCTTGTCGCCGGGAGGTGCCGGCCCAGCTACCCCACTCCACAGGTGAATGCTGGCGCCCTTCTTCTTGATCAGCGCGCGGATGACTTGCAGCACATCCATGAAGTATGCCTCGTACACGACGCCGCACTCCACGAGCCTGACCTTTTTCCATCCCGCGTCGAGCGCGGTAGCGTCCAAGTCGTATCGTAACGCGTTCTTAAACGCCTTCAGTGACGGGAACGTGTATCGCAGAGTCCGGTGGTGGCCGGCGTCCTCCGCCATCCCCGCCTTCGTGCCGTCCCATAAGTCGAGAAACTCGAACATGAACTCCTGGTCCGTCTCAGAGAGACCCGCCCCACAGACCTGAAGCACAAACCGCTGCAGCGCCCGCAGGCGGACCGTGTCGAAGCGGCCCGTCTTGGCGCGTTTGCGGAGTTGTACGAGCGGCTCCGCTCGCCGCGCGTCGCCAAGGGCCTCGTAGAGCGCACGCACGTGCAGTCCCACAGAAGAATAAAGGTACTCAGGAACGATGTCAGAGGTGGCCCCGCCACCGTCGGTCGGGGGCACCAGAATGCGCGTAAGCTCCAGGAGAGTGCGCAGCTGCGACTCCACTGCACTGTGAGCGGTTGATCTCGACTTTGATGAAGCCGGCGGAGTGGCCGGAGCATCCGACCCGGAAGGACGCGACGAGGAAGGCGGCACCTCGGACTTGTCGTCGGCAAGGTTGCCGTCAGCAGCCTGACGGCCGGTACCTATCGCGCCAGAGCCAGCGCCAGCGCCAGCCCGTAGACTCGCACCACCACAGCCGGTGTCACCGTTCCCGCCACCTGAAGCGGAACCACGATCGTCCGTAGAAGCTTGGTAGGGCCGACGCCGTGTAAGTTGTGTTTTGTGGCCAATGAGGCCGACATGAATTTCATACTGGTGGCGCCGGAGCGACACAGGGAACAAGGCCCCGTACCCGCAGGGGCACACGATAAATGGCTGCCTCTGTGGCGTATCGGACATGATGCCACAACTAAAGGTATATCTCATGCACTAAAACCTGTCCCAAAAAAGATGTGGGAGCGTCGGAACTGGTCCTCCAGGAGCCAAAGTCCCTCAGATGACAGATATGGGAGTTCCGGTGGTACTCCAAAAAAAAGGGGCTGTGAGTGCGAGAAGCGCCGGAATGCGCGTGGGTCGCGCGACACTGGTGAAGCGCTGCGTCCGGTTTCCAGCTCAGCAATAGCCGTTGCAACAATGATCCAGCTGATAAATACAGTCCACTCAAACTGATAGGGCGGATCAA
>Ga0209831_1004959_pt1 | contig 10214 bp, 11 predicted proteins | sample Maine_Asex4_meta_FD_187451 | JGI IMG/M metagenome (GOLD analysis project Ga0209831, IMG submission 187451) | Marine algal microbial communities from Maine, USA - Maine_Asex4_metaG (SPAdes) (version 2) | ecosystem: Host-associated > Algae > Red algae > Unclassified | place: Maine, USA | collected...
ACCCCCCCCCCGCCGCGGCCGAGGGCGCGTCTGGCGAGACTGTGTCAGTGGGCTGGCGCCGCCGCGCCGCCGCGGGGCGCAAGGTCCGCGGTGGGGCTGTCTGTAAACCGCCGCCGGTGCCACCGTCGCGGACCGCGACGCGCGGCGCGCCCCGTGCTGGCCGCGCCGTCACCGGTGCGGTCCTCGTCGTCGGGGGTTGGTACTGTACCAGGCTTACGAACGCCACTTTCGTCTGTCTTTCGTCTGTCTTTCGTCTGGCACTGCACTGCCAGACGGTCGCCAGACGAACGGGTTTTCGTCTGCCCGTTCGTAAGCTTCCCACGCTGTGTCTTCGTCTGTGTTTCGTAAGGCTTGTCGTCAGTGCGTTTTGACCACCGTGGACCGGCCGGTGAGGCATTCAGCCTTACAGCGCCGAAATGTATCTCGCAGGACGCTGCCCGGACTTGGCCAGGGCAGGAGGCTTTATATTAGCAGCCGGATGAGTCTGCTTAAATGTGCTCTTACGCTCTCAGCTAGTTGAAGCCAGTTCGATCCCGAGGCTAAATAGGATGAGCACGACACATTCATCGTGGGCTCAGCTTTTTTTGTTACCTGCCCGTCGACACCTACACGCCCTCCTCACTCCCCACGAGCTCTACCATACCCTGCCCGCCAACAGATACCATCATATCGGTGCCCTGGCACCCACGGTGCCCACGACGCTCCGATCCGTCTACACCTCATCGCCACCCGCGCGGAGCTCGGCAAGGAGGAAGTTCACACCCGCGTCCGCGTCACCAGAGTCGGACGACTCCTCCGCGAGCAGCTCCGTATCGTCATTAATCGGGACGTCGCCGTTGTGCCCGCCGCTTGCGGCCTGGCGAAGCGCGATCGCACTCAAGTCGTCCGTGGCCTGGTCGGGGCCGGGTCTTCCCTCGTGGCGACGCGGTGCCACCGTCTTGGGTCGTCTGAGTCAACGGGTACGGCGCTTCTTGCGTCGCGAGGCCGATGCCCCGTCGTCCACGGTTGGGCTGCCCCTCCTTCTGGTCCCACGATGACGCATAGGATCAGATGGAATGGAAGTGGGAGACCGTATCGGGTTCGCCCTCGTATGGTGTGGCGGGGGAGCAGTGTAGGGCTTGCCTGTTGCTGTCGCGGCGATGTCAAGTCGGGCGGCTGCTTGCCGCTGGAAGGGTACCTCCTCGACGGTCGACCGCTCGGGGTTGTCGCCATCCGTGAGCATCAGCCCCTCGGTCACGCCCTTGTTCATTGGCCGAACAGAAGGGTCCAGCATGGCCAAGAACGTGGCCCACACTTTGCGCGTCACCACGTCTGTGTTCCCGCCCGTGTCGCTGAGACTGAGGTACTTGGCAATCTTACGCAATCCGTGGTACGCCTGAAGAAACGGGGACACGCAGTTGTCAGGCATTCGTTGCAAGGAAACATACATGGAAGCAAAACGATGAGGACAGGTGGTCGATCAGCGTGTGTCAGTAGGGCCTGCCGCGAGCATCCGAGAAAGTGTTGGAGTTCGAAACAGCAAAGCCAGAGCGAATTACACGTGCAGGACAGAACGAGCTCAGGTCACGCACCGTTGCAATGACACGCGCATACAGCGCCGTTCGCATCTTGCGGTACTCTCCTTCATTTTCGGTGGCGGGTACGTGGACGGAGGACAGGCAGCCGAGCCTCTCAAAGGCGTACTTGGCCCCGCAGTTCACAGCGTCACGCCCGTTGGCAGTGGTGAAACACCAATTGCATTTTAAGCATGTCAGAGCGTCCGCCGGTTCAAGCGCGGGGATGTGCCCCCGGGTGCCCTCGCCGCTCGCCTTGCCTGTCTTTAGCAGAAAGGAAGCGCGCTCCCCGCAGCGAGACATGAAGTTCTTGGTGAAGTATTTCTGCCACCGCGGCAGCACCCGCTTCAAGAAGACGCGGGTCTTGACCCCTAAAAAGCCCGTTAGACTTTTGGTGCTCTGCGTGAGGATTTCGACCTCAAAGCGCGCCTTGGCCGCCGGCATCTGCTCATTGAACTCCGCTGCAACCAGCGTCGCCATCATCTCATCCACCTTTTCTGTGGAAAGAAAGGCCGTGTTCACCCCCGTGCCTTTGACGACAGCGTCCTCGTGCACTTGAATGAGTTTCTTCTGCAGATAGAGGCAACCAAGACGCAGCAAGAATCAAGGTGGCAAGCGACCAGGCAACAAATAGACGAGTGACCCAGAAAGAGGACGAAGAGAGTCCGTCAGTACCTCGATCAAAAGAGAGTGCTGATATGTAGGTAAACGAAACGGGAAAGGCGGCATATGTCACTTGCAGCACATACCTGCATGGGAATGGCCCGCGGTGCTTTTGCCAAAGGCGGTAGCAGTGGTGTGTTTGCAACACCCGGCGTTCGAGCTTGGACCTGCTGCTGCTCCCGTTTCTGATCTTGGAGCTGCTCCTGGTGGATGCCATGTTGCTGCTGGCCGATCCCCTTCCCCCCCGTGGCGTGCGCATTGTTGTAGGCCACAGTGGCGGATGTCGTGGCCATCTTCTCCACGCTCAACGCCTTTGAGTCCGTCAGAGCGCGGATTGCGGCCGTCACGTCCTTGTTTTACGCGATGTTGGCTAGTATTACCACTAGTGCCCGGCGCACGGCCATCATGTCGGCGGCTGACGCCTTACGCTCCTCAACATGGGCCACAAGCAAGCCCTTGAGCACCGGTCCCACCTCCGTCAGCACGGGACCCACTCTCACAGACAAAGCTGGTCGTGGATACACAGGGGCGACGCAGTTGTGAGAAGCAACAGAAAAACCAAAACAGTGCATGTTCTATGGAGCCCCGGCCGCATTGGCCTCCAACCGGAACATGTCACGCAACATCGGGTATCTCGTCAACATCAAAAGTACCTTCTTCGTCTCCATCTCCTTCTTCATTGTTGTCTATACTGCCGTCGCGGTCACCCCCAGCGCTTCCAGGCCTGCTGGGACCGCCAACAGACCGACGACGCTTGCGCAGACGCCCAGCTTTCTGCGCCGCTACAGCCCCGGCCGCAACGGCCTCCGACCGGATCTTCATCATCCAGTTCGCGAGTATTAGAAGCAAGTTAGAGTACGGCTTCTTGCTCCGACTCGAGGACAGTTTCTCCGCAAACCGTGCCGGCGACACCACACCGCATGTTAGCATGACGCCCAGCAGCATGTTGTTCTGGAATTGATCAATAAAATCAGCCTTCAGGTCCGGAAGCTTGGAAGCCATCGCCTCCCCGAGAGAGCCCTGGTGCGCGGCAGAGACCAGCTTCTCTGCCGTCATGGCACTGAGCTCGGGCATCTCAAAGACGCCCAAGGCGCTTTCGTACTTGCGGCGCTCGCCAGGGGGCCAATCAAACGTGCTCTCCACATCTGCCGCGCCAGACGCCGCCGCGCCGGAGCTGAAGCCGCTGCCAGCGTTCGTCGCCGGAGAAGCGGAGCGAGGACCGCCAGGAATGGATGCAGGAGGCAGTAGGGAAAGGCGTCGAGCGGTGTCCAAGCCAGACTGCTGCATAGACTTGTTGTTGCTCCCGAAAAGAATGTGGGCGCTCGTCAGGGAGGTGCCGCTCGTGCCGCCTTGACCGCCAAGACGACGACCGGCAGCTAAGGTTGCCGGCTCTGGGATGCCGCCCATCGCCGCTCCCGCAGCGCCTTGAGCAGCGCGAAGTGCCGCTGCCGCGGCTTGGCCAGTGCCGTCGCTTCCAGCAACGCTATCACTTGCGGAAGTCCCTGGACGCTCTTCCGGACTTCCGACCAGCACGCCGCATGCGCCCAATGCCGCATCCTCAGCCGACACTTCTGGGTTCTACAGCAGCCGAGATGACTCCTCAAAGTGCGCCCGGTTCGACGGGTCCAGCGTGGCGGCCTTTATCCCCATCTCGCCCATGCGAGCGAGGGTGGCAGATGGGTTCAGCCCAGACCGAGAGGTGTTTCCGACCAACTCTTTCGTCGCCCCGGCAAGACGCGTCGAGCCGTCAAGCTTCTTCTGGTAGTTGGTCAAGACAGCTTTGACAAAGCCACTGGCCTGTAGGTCCTTGATCTCATGGCAGACAAAGTTCGCGCCGCACAGCGGCGGCGCCCCCTCCTTGCGTAGAATGCTACCTCCGGCCCCTGAGTGGAAGTGTATGCTGTTGACGGCCAAGGTGCTGTTGTCGTGGCCGGTGATGTCGCATGTAGGACACGTCTTCTTGCACACACATGCCAGGTCGGAACAGCTAGTGGCGTGCCGCTTGAATGGGTTCCCTGCAGGCAACGTTCGGCGGCACGGGAGATGACGCAGGTCGCACGAGACTTGACCATGGCCCGTTTTGTCCTTCGAGTCAAAACCACATAGCAGACATCGCGTCATGTCTTGTAGGTTGTAGGGCGCCCACGGGCGCCGCCGCAACGAGAGATGTAGGACCACGAAGATACCGCCGGAGCAAACGACCACGTCGCACCAACCGCCTAGGCACACCAACACGACGGCCTTGACACTGGCAGCAACGACAACCAACTCCTCAGCCGGCGACCTTGACCGCGCGCGCCACAGTGCCGCCCACTACGGCAAGCGTTGTTTTGGAGCCGACGTCTTCGTCAAGTCAAACCGGGCCGCGACAGCCACGATTAGCGCCGCCTGGCGACCGACGTCCACGACCGCCAGGGCTTCTCTCAGGACGCGCACAAGCACGAGGGCCTTGCCCTCGAGGCAGTCTAAATTGACCGACTGGCCTCCCACGCTCAACACATTCGCACTTTAGCGACTTCAGCCACGGCGCGAATCGTCGACGCACACGACAAGTGTCCTGGCGCCAACAGCCAGGGCACGCACCGCCTGGTCGTCCTCGGCCAAAAGCACAGCCAATCACCCCCGCACGCCGGCTGCGCCACCGCGTTCGTGCCCACAGCGAAGAGCACCGCCGCGCTATCAGCAAAGCTGACAAGCAATGCCAAGTGCCAGCGAGAGACGTGGACTATGCGAGTGCCCAGCCAGTACCATCGTGGAAGCCTCATTGGACGCCCATCCCAGGCGCAAGAGAACAATGACTTACCCCCTCGACTGGACTGTCGGGAAGGGCCATTCCGCCCCCTCGACGGCCGCCCTCAGGGGTGTGGGGGAAACCCCCTCTCCTCTGATGACGCGATCTCCCCGGTGTGAGCCGGGGGAGGGGCCGCGAGCACGCACGCAATGCCCCTAGAGGGAACGGTGTGCGGCGCCCCTTCGGGCCGCATGCCAGGTGGCGCTTAGGGCCGCCGCCGAGGCTTACATCCCCCTTTCCCAGAGGCAGCGGGGGGCAGGGCCTGACGCGGACGAGGGGCCACGCGGCCCCTCAATCAGGGCCCCCTAGAGGGGCCTGGAAGCTTGTGGAAGCTCCTTTGGCTGGGGAGAAGCCCGGGGCCGAGATTAGATCTCGGCCACTGTCGATATCCCACGAGGACTTCGATCGGAGACTTGAACAGCTGGGGATAAGTCCCTAGTGATGTATTGGGCAATTTCAGTCCAAGCTTACTTAAATCCAGGGACCATATCTCTCTTCCAGTGGAAGGGGGTCCCTTGATCCGTGGCAGGGGCCACCAGGACCCCGCATCAGGGACCGTGGCCCGCTGGGCCCCGGCCCCCCTACGACCGTTTCTTCCTGGGTCGGGATTGTGCACGTCCTGCGTCTTGTTTCTGAGGGTATATGAGTGTATGCTTTGGGGTCATCGTGCGTACTTGAATAAAGCAGAGTTGCGTTTGCGTTAGTTCCGGCGTTCTGGTGCGCTCCGCGCCCTGTGATCCAGGCGTTTGTGTTCTTTCTCCTTTGTGTCGCTCCGCATCCTGTGCTGGGTTCCCTGACGGGGCAGTGCCTCGTCGGCTTTGCGAACAGAAACCACTACATTTGGTGGATCAGCGGGGGAACAGGGTTTGGCCTTTCCTGATCAGTCGGGTCTACCCTGTGTCAGTTCTCACGGTGGTTTTTCTGCTGTGCTTTGTCTTACCCTTGGGTGTGACTGTTCTGTTGAGATTGTCTTTGAGGATTGATTGTTTCCGCAGGAGGACGGAGTCTTCCCGCCATGGACACCACTGAGGTGACGGAGACCGGCGCCCCGGGCGCCGGCAACCCGTCACGGGGCGACCGTGACGGAGCCAGCGAGGGCTCGGGGTCTCAGGACCCCGGAGGAATCCCTCCTCGGCGAGAGCGTCAAGCCGGCACCGCCACGCCGGAGCGTGGCGCGCCGAGCGACGGGGGTGGAGACGGAAGGGTATTCCCGTCTCTTCCCCCCCATGGTGCGGGGGGCACAGGCGGAGGGGTATTCCCGTCTCTCCACCCCCAAGGAGCGGGGGGTGTAGACGGAGGGGTATTCCCGTCTCTCCCCCCCGAAGGTGCGGGGGGCGTAGGTGGAAGGGAATTCCCACCTCCTCCCCTCCAAGGTGTGGAGGGTGGAGCCGGAGGGGAATTCCCGCCTCCACCTCCTCTAGCCCCGGGTACGCGGGACCAAGCGGTCCCCCGTTTACCATGGGGCCCATATGACGGGCTGGCGAGAGCCGCCGACCCACCCCGAACACCTCCTCGTGGAGGTGGTGACCGGGCCCCAACGGGGGCCCAAGACGCGGCTGACATATCGGCAGCCCTGCGGGATTCGTTGGACGCTTTGATTAGCCCGTTACACGATCGACCGTCTCTTATAGAGACAGCCCTCGGGACCACTAGACGGTCCCGGCGCCGACGTCGGCGCATGAGCTCCTCCTCCTCGGACGGAGAGTACTCCGGGGGAGATGGGGGCCGCCATGTGCCCCGTCGATCGGTCACCCGTGCCCTGGGGCACGAGCTAGAAGGGGAAACCCACCGTCGGATTCCCCCTAAGATCGTCCCCGCGGACGATCGCTATGCCGCAGTCTTAGATTGCGCAACTTATGCTTTGGCGAATACCGACATCCGGTACGACCGGACCATGGCGCACGGCCTAGGCCGTCTGTGTAAGGATGTATCGGCCACTTTTGGCCGTGATGCAGAGTGGGATGGGACGCCCGCCTTTGGCGTCTTCGAATTCCTCAGCCGCTTCGTCAAAGCGGGTGACGACAATGACGTCTTGGAGGGCCGAGCCCTGTATCTCCTTCCCGAGTTCACTAAGGGTGATCTCAAACGGGAGTTGTATACGATCATGCCGTCCCTCCAAGGAGGGCGGAGTGGAGAGGTCAGCTCCTACTTGGAACTGATCAACTGGCTCCTCCGCAAATACGCGGATGAGCAGTCGCTAAGCGACCACGATGCCCTGTTCCATGGGGCCGCCCAAGGGGCGGATGAAACAGAGAATGATTACTACGTCCGCCTACGGGGGTTACGTCGCCTGTGTGGTTACATTCACACGGAAGGACAGATAAAAAGTCGCTATATGCAGGGGCTTGGTTGGGAGATTCCCGCCGATGTGCGCGAACATAATACCCCAAACATGCCAATGGACCTGCTGGTGCAATATGCCCAGCGGAAGGGGGACGTCTGTCGTAGACGCCTCCAGGAGCAAAAGGATGAAGAGGACCGACGTGCCGAGGCCCGTCGGGTACGTCGCGCTGCTCGGCCAGCGCCGCGGAAATACGTAACCACGGCAGTAACAGCCCCACCTCAGGTGAGGAAAGTTCCTCCCGGTCCTTCTCGATGGGGCCCACCTAAGGTGGGGGAGGTGTATCCCCCCCGAAGGGACCCCCCGAAGGTTGGTGAAGCAGGTCCATCCCGATGGGGCCCCCCGAAGGTGAAGGAGGTCCCTCACGGACAGGCCCAATGGGCTTCCGCTAAGGTGGGGGAAGGGCCTCGAGGGCCTTCCCCACGGACTTCCCCCAAGGGGGGAGAAGCGGGTCGTCCTGAGCGACCCCGGACAAATAACTGTCTCGCATGTAACATGCGGGGGCTTTTCTTTACAGAGTGTCCCCGCCTTGACGCGGGGACAAAGGCTCTGTTGACCAAAGCCTGTCTGGAGCGGTGCGAAGAGCGCCGCAAGGCGGAGGAGGAGGTCCGTAAAGGACAACCGGTCGAGGCGGTGAGGGAACATTATGGTCCCCCGTGGTCGTCTTCGGACGACTCACCCTCCCCAGGGAGGGATGCGGCCGAGCAGGATGAGCAGGACGAGGTGGACAACTCCCCCTCGGGAAACGAGTAGCGGGTGGGTTTGCCCGACCCGTCCGGGAGACGAATGGAGTCGACCGGAGATGCAAGTCATCTCGTAGGGCCGGGAGAAACCGGCCTAGTCGAGTAGTGGGGGCCTCCCAAGGGAGACCCCCAAAAGGGAACGCCTTGCGCGTTCATGCCCTCCTCTAGTTACGAACTAGCCGTCCGGTTATTCCTGACGGCAGGATTTGATCTCACTACCCGGGCTATATTGGATACGGGTAGTGGCCCAACGCTAATAGACCGGCGGCTATTGCCGGTCGACACCCCGCTACAACCGCTGGGTGATCTCGCAAAGATGTTCCATGATGTCAATGGGGGCTGGCTCCCCATTGTTGGAGCTGTCTGTCTTGGTGTGACCCTTGGAGGTCAGACCTCCTACATCTCCTTTGGAGTTGTGAACAATATGAGTGTCCCAGCTATTTTGGGCACCTCCTTTATCGACGTTGCGACAAAAAACATTGCAACACAGGAGCAACATGTGGAACTCCAAGACGGCACCAAGGTGCCGATCAAAAGGAGGCGAGCCCCTAGGGGACGCCCCGATCCCTCCGTTTCGGCGGTCTGTGCTTGCCCCGAGGGGCTAACGGCTCAACTGAAGCCAGCCCGGAAGACCTGGGTCCAGCCCGGGACAATAGCCCATGTTCCCGTAAGAAGTACGTACACGGGGCATGGCCTCGTGAGATGGCGACCGCCTTTGTACCACAAGCATGGTCTACAGGTCGCCCAAGGCTCTGCCATAATGATGGCAGACGAGCCCATAACCATCCCGGTGTTGCACCTGGGCGTTACGCCGTTGCGGCTAACAACCGATATGACCATCGGGTATATCGACGCCCACGAGGGGCCGACGTACGAGGTCTCGGAGAGCGAGCTCAAGGAGCTCGCTACGCCCCCGAAGGGGGTAGAGGGTTCGCCTCTGCCGAAGGTGGATGCTTCTTCGGTGCCGGCGGAGTGGTCGGGGCCCGTAAAGGCCCTCCTCCAAAAGCATTCCTCCGTTTGGGAGGGAAAGCTCGGCTTAATCCGAGGTGTGGAACACCGAATCTGACTGAAGCCTGGGGCTGTCCCCGTGAGACAGCACCCGTACAAGGCGGGGCCAATGGCCCGGGAGAGAGAGAAAGGGGAAGACGAGCGTATGCGCTCGATGGACGTTATTGAGCCCGCAAGCGGGGAATGGGCTAGCCCCGTGGTGATGGTACCGAAGCCTGATGGTTCGGTACGCTTCTGTATTGAATACATAAAGGTCAACTTGATGACTATCAAGGATGCGTACCCCATCCCACGGATGAATGAGTGCATTGACTCCCTAGGGGACGCCAGGGTGTTCTCCACCCTGAATTGTAATGCGGGTTACTGGCATATACCAGTAGCCGAGGAGGACAAACACCTCACGGCTTTCACGTGCCACTCGGTCGCATGGAAGTGCGTGCGCCTTCCCTTTGGGTTGTGCAACGCCCCTGCGACTTTCCAACGCGCCATGGATATGATCCTGGCCGGTGTGAAGTGGCAGATGTGTTTGGTATATCTGGATGATGTGATTGTTTTCTCGGGTTCCCCCGAGGAACACTTACAGCACCTTGATGAGGTGCTGACCCTGCTCGGGAAGGCAGGGGTCACCTTGAAGGCGTCTAAGTGCCATTTCTCCCCGGAGAAAGTGGAATAGCTTGGTCATGTGATCCGACCAGGACGGGTACATGTCCTGGAGAAAAACCTCCGGGCGCTTCGGGGTCTCCGTTATCCGGAAACCCAGACCCAGATGAAGGGCTTTCTGGGTATGTGCGGCGTGTACCGCCGCTTCGTGGCAGACTTCGCTAAGATATCGAAGCCACTAACGGCGCTCACAAGCACCAAGCTTCCTAAGAAGCTTCTTCCACCCTCAGCGAAGGAGACGAACGCCTTTGAAATACTCCGAGGACGCCTTTTAGACGCCCCTATCCTAGCCCTGCCCAAGAGGCACGGGCATTTTATCGTCGATGTCGACGCCAGCTATGAACAGCTGGGTTGTTGCCTGCAGCAACAACAGTCCGACGGGGAATACCACCCCATCGGCTACTATAGCCGTGCACTTCTCCCTGCGGAGAAGAACTATTTCGCCACGGAGATCG
>Ga0209831_1004960_pt1 | contig 10213 bp, 10 predicted proteins | sample Maine_Asex4_meta_FD_187451 | JGI IMG/M metagenome (GOLD analysis project Ga0209831, IMG submission 187451) | Marine algal microbial communities from Maine, USA - Maine_Asex4_metaG (SPAdes) (version 2) | ecosystem: Host-associated > Algae > Red algae > Unclassified | place: Maine, USA | collected...
ACCAGACTACGAAAAGCTCGATAACGTTATTCGGTTTAGCAGTGGACTCGACGCATCGCCCATTGCACGCATTCGCACTGCAATTGAAAGTGGCGACCTAGTCAGTCTGAGCGATACTTTAGAAAACGAACGGCTGGATCTGGAGCAGTATGTTGCCGGTGTGCAGTCATACACCCCGCTACTGCTTGCCGTTAAACAGGGTAACGTTGAGGCAACACGGTTACTATTGGCGGCAGGAGCCGATCCAGATACCCGTGATCGCGATCAGGTAATCTCCCCGTTGTCTCAGGCGCTGATGGATAGCAACCACGACATCATCCGACTTCTCGCTCAAGCGAGAGCTGATTTACAGCAGACGGTGGGTGGTGATCTATACCTATCACCTGTGGCAATGTCTGTCGCGCAGGGTCAGTTGGAAGATACTGCATTACTCCTTGAGTTCGGTGCAGACCCGGATGTTCAGGACTACGCTGGCTGGACAGCGCTTATGGATGCTGTCTTTCGTCAGCAATTCGATGCTATTGATCTGCTCATTCCAGTGTCAGACCCCCGTATTGAATCTACTGATGACATCACAAGGCGTCACAACAGCAAGAATCTGGATGTGCGCTTTCTGCCAAGCGGCAATGCACTATTTCTGGCATTGCGCATGCGCTCTGAAAGAGCCCCGGCAATAGCAAAGGCCTTACGCGATCGCGCGGCGGCGCTGGATCCTGACGCAGGTATCCAGCAACTTGAATTGTCTGCGCAACGCAGTAATAGCCGTCTGTACTGGTTCGAGGGAGGCGAGCAACAGGCAATCGATGCGCACCGCGAAGCTCTCTCTGTCGTCGACGTATCATCGATAACCGAAGTAACGAACGATGATGTGATTACTCAAAGCATGACGATGCTCACCGAATTACACGAGATGCTACTCATTAACGCTCAGGAACTTACTGCGGCAGAGTATGCCGATGTGGCTCACATTACCGAGCTGGGGGGCTGGCATAAACCACTGCACGAAATGTTGGATATCGTGGCATTGGGTCGCAAGACTTATCCTGCGAAAGAACTTGCCGCATGGCAGTTGGCTTATGGCGTTCCTCAGCGTATTAGTTGGAATTTCGAACGGTTGAACAACTGGGTTGAATCCATCGAAGACGAAAGGCAGCGGGACCGATTGTACGATGTGCTCGATTTTTTTGAAATGAGTGGTTGGCAACGATGAGAATTTTCCGACTGACAATCCAGTGTTTTCTTTCAACGCTGCTGGTATTGGGAGCTGCTGCAGCGCAGTCTGATATCGGCATGGTTAAGATCGATGGCGAGCCGGTGCCCGCTGTTTTATTTGAAGGCTATAGACAGTCTTACAAAGACAATTACTGCTCCCCTGTAACCAGCGACAAAGTTCGCGAAGACGTCGTCATGAGTGTACTGCTGGTAAGAGAAGGACAACGACAGGGGCATGCAATCAAGTATGCGGACGCCTACGCTGTGAAACGCGCTACCGAGCTACTGGAAAAACTTCCCTCTGACGAATCCATCGAGACTCGCCAACGTCTTACCTGGGAACTGCAAAGGCAACTTGCGGATGCCTATCGGCAAGTACTCGTTGGTGACATAGATGATGCGACAGTACTGGAACGGTATCGGCAGGCTATTGAGGAGGGCCATCCAGAACTCGTCAATCTACCGCTACTGCGACGCACCACCTACGAACTAAAAGATGCGAGTGAGCGCGAAGCGATTCGACTAGCCATTGCCTCAGGCGCTACCATTCGCCAACTCGAACGAGAAGGCAGACTCGGTATATACGATGAATATCAGCGTGAAGATTGGGCCCCAGTGGTTCGTACGGGCTATCTGCAACCCGAACAGGCAGCCAAACTGCGAGCAGGAGATATCCTATATCCCGAACGCTGGGATACAACTATCGTTTATATACATGACACAAAAATGCTGTCGCGGGTTCGACCGTACCATCCGATAGCTGGCGACAACAGGTTCGCCAGGCGCGTCGCCCGCCAACTCGTTTACGAGGAACGATTACTCGAAGTGGAATCCTCCTTACGTGAAGCGGTGAACGTTGAGCAAGACGGTAACGTGGTGCAGGCATTGCTCACGTACCCGGAATGTGCAGAGTGAGGCACCTGGTGAAGTATAGAATAGAGTGGTGAGGCACCCGATTTCTTCAGCTAGCGCCATACTAGGTGGGTGGCAGTCAAGGGTGGCCTGAAGCCTTCCTTATGGCGATGGCATGAGAGATCAGCGCCCAATAGCAACAGAACTTATTGCGCAGCTTTCTGTCTGACGCAGTGTGCAATCAACCCTATATGCGCTCGAATGATGAAAATATTTTTGGTCAGTTTTTTGCTGGGAAGTACGCTATCGATGGCATCCTTTGCCTATGCAGCGACGGCAGTTTTTGCTGGTGGATGCTTCTGGTGTGTCGAGAAGGACTTCGAAGCACTGGAGGGGGTTACATCTGTTGTGTCTGGTTTCACTGGGGGCACAGCCGAGAATCCTACCTACAACGGCAACCATACTGGTCACTACGAGGCAGTTGAAATCACCTACGATCCGACAGTAGTCGGTTATGGGCAGTTGCTTGATCATTTTTGGGTAAATCATGATCCGTTTGACGCCAGAGGACAATTCTGCGACAAGGGGTCGAGTTATCTGAGCGCCATTTTCACTCAGACACCTGAACAGCGAGAGTTGGCGATGCAATCCAGGCTACGTGTGATTGATCAGTTTCCGGATCAGACTGTAATGACACCGATATTGCCATCAACCACCTTCTACCCGATCAAGGGGGACGAAATCCATCATCAGGATTTTTACAAGAAAAGCCCACTACGCTACAAGACTTACCGCTTTGCGTGCGGACGAGATAGACGATTGAAAGAAATCTGGGGAGACTCAGCAACTATCTGATTTTCTTCCAGCAGCGTTGGTGTAACCAACGAGCTGCCGTATTGTCAGAGCTTTGTAGGCAAATCTGCTTTCGATCTACCGATCTCAAACGTCTTAAGGGGCTGACGTTGCCGCCAACAACACGCCCATCCCTGTCACCGCGATCCACACGCTGCGTTGCCAGCCAATGCGTTCTCCAAGCCACCACCAGGCAAACAGGGCTGTGGCTGCGGCGAACGCGGAAAAACCAATGGTCGCTGACACCCGGCCGCCATTGGCTGAACCAACAAGAAATGCACCCAACGCCGCTGTTTCAAGAATTGACTGTAAAATAACCAGATTCCTGATTCTGCCGGTAGGCCAATTCAGTTCAGTGCGTTGGCTCAACGCATATAGAACTAGCGCGATAGCCCCTATTAGCGCAAACAGACGATTGAGGTAAAGCGCATCCAATGCACCTAGTTCGCTACTGGCTTCTTGTGCGAAGAACATTCTGACAGCCACCGCCGTTGCAGCTGCGAGACCAAACAGAGCTGTTCGCTTGAGCCACTGGGCATCGTAGTGATGTTTGTCTGCATCAATGCTTGACGGCTTCGCCAGCATGGCAACACCTGTGAATACCAGCACGATAGCCACGATCTGCATCCAGGACCATGGCTCGCCAACAGCGATATTCAACGCCACCAGTAGAACCGTGAAAGTAGATGCTGCGGGCGAAGCAACGGCCACCGGTCCTCGTGCAAGAGCGCGATAGAGGAAATACAGCGCAACCAGATTCAGTATGCCCGACATTGCGGACGCCCCCCACGCGGCTGGATGCCAAGCAGGCCAGTTCATAGTCGTCATGAACCCTGCCGTGAGTGTCAGGAGCGACAGTCCCATGATGCTCAGAAAGAGAATACTGAGGGCGACCTTCTGGGCGGTGACCCGAGCGATGCAATCCGATGCACCAATTAGCACAGCGCCAGCTAAACCCCAGAGAATGCTACTCATGTGACCATGCCGAGACTGTAAAGGAGGCTATTTTTGCAGGTTAGTGAATAAACAACTTGTTGATTGCACAATGCAGCGCGAATGACAATACAGTCAATTGAGATAACGGTACAATCTGCCCAGCTATGGTAATCGAATTTTAGAGTTCTGAAGACTCGACCGGAGTATCCGTTGTATGGAATCCACTAATGTTGGCTCTACACTATTGCGATGTCTGGGCGCGATGGCAGTTTGGCTGCTCCTTGCGATGGTTGCAGGTGGCGCCTTCACTGTCATATTCGGCCTGGATTCGGGTGCATTGACTATCGCCCCCTTCCTGGGCCTCTGTGGCCTGACTGGGCATCTCTGCCTATGGACAATAGGGCGTGAGCCTCACTGGAAGTCAGCGGGCCTGTTCTTTGGTCTGGTCCTTTCCGTGATTCTGTGGATCTCTTTGCGTGCTGATGCTATAGACCCGGTAGTGGTACTCACCATTTTTCTGGTATTAAGCGCGGTGTGCTATCTCGTTTACCCGGTAGCACGTTATATTCTCAATGGCCTCGAACTTAAATAATACAAGCGTGAATATCGGGATACACCTGATAGATCTACCCTGATTTTGCTGCCGTTTACAACTCAAGAAACCGAGTATCTTCCTGGCTGCTCAAATGCCATAGCCTATCATCCAATGGTCAGGACTATGTTTGTCAGACCGCTGATAGCGTCTAATCAGTGATTCAGTATCTTGGATAGAAAATCCCGTGCCCGGTCGCTTGAAGGATTACTGAAAAAGTCGTTGGTTGGCTGATCCTCGACAATGGCTCCTTCATCCATGAATACAACGCGGTCAGCTACTTTTCGGGCAAATCCCATTTCATGGGTTACTACCATCATGGTCATGCCCTCGAGTGCCAGCCCTACCATGACATCCAGCACTTCATTGATCATTTCAGGATCAAGTGCGGAGGTGGGTTCGTCGAACAACATGGCAATCGGATCCATGGCAAGAGAGCGCGCTATGGCTACGCGTTGCTGCTGCCCGCCAGATAGCTGGCTCGGGTATTTGCTAATATGGTCGTTCAGCCCCACGCGCTCAATGAGTGCTTCTGAGCGGGCAACTGCCTCGTCACGACTTCGCTTTAGTACCTTCTCCTGAGCAAGGCATAAATTTTCCAGAACAGACATGTGTGGATAGAGTTCGAAATGCTGAAACACCATACCTATGCGCGAGCGAAGTACCGTCAGGTTTGTTCTTTTAGCCGTGACATCGATCTCATCAACGTGTATTTGCCCTTTCTGAACGGGTTCTAGTCCGTTGACGCACTTGATAAGGGTTGACTTGCCTGAGCCTGATGGACCACAGACGACCACTACCTGTCCTTTGTCCACGGTAGTACTACAGTTGTCTAGAACCTGGAAATCGCCATACCATTTACTGATATTTTGCAGTGCTATCACGTGGCCATCCGTGCGTTAAGTCGCCTGACGTAGAGTGACCCGGCAAAGCAGATCACGAAGTAGACGAGTGCGGCAAAAAGATACATCTCTACCAGTCGGCCTTCGGTGCGGGCAACGATGGAAGAGGCTGTCATGAAGTCTCGCAAGCTAACCACAAATACCAGTGAGGTATCTTGAAACAGGATGATGCCCTGGGTGACAAGGATGGGAATCATGTTGCGAAATGCCTGCGGTAGTACCACATAACGTTGTATTTGCCAGTAGTTCAAGCCGGTAGATTGCCCGGCATGTACCTGACCTTTGCGTACACTCTGGATTCCTGCACGCATGATTTCCGAGTAGTAGGCTGCCTCAAACAAGACAAATGCAATCAGTGCAGAATAAAAGCTGCCAATCGGGCGACCAAGTGCCAATGGCACCAGAAAGTAGAACCAGAAGATGACCAGTATCAAGGGTACCGAGCGAATCAGGTTAACGTAGGCAGCAGCGGTCAGAGACAACGGCATGAAGCCGGATAGCCGGGCAAGCGCTAGCAGGGTGCCCAGAACAATGCCACCGATGATGGACAGGAACGTCAGCCATAGACTGAGCATCAGCCCTTGTGCCAGAAACGGCAGTGACGATGTGATGACGGAAAAATCAAAGTCATTCATTGGTGGGTACTCATTCTATGCATCCTTACCCACAAAACCCGGTATAGCGGTGCGCCGCTCCAGCACGTGCATCAATGAGGTGACAATTAATGCAATGAAAACGTAGATGACTGTTGCTGCCGTGAATGCTTCAAATCCGTGAAAGGTATACTCGGCTATCTGCTGACTTTGCGCGGTGAGTTCCAGCAGCCCGATCGTAAGTGCCAATGAGGAGTTCTTGAAGACTGTCAGGAATTCTGAGGTCATCGGTGGGACGATCAGTCGGAATGAAATAGGTAGCTGTATGTAGCGGTAGGATTGAAATGTATTGAGTCCTGAAGCTTTGGCAGCGGATTTCAATCCGACAGGTACCGTCTCGATGCCTGCTCTTACCTGTTCCGCCACTCGAGATGCCGTATACAAGCCTAATGCCACGACAGCGGTTACAAATTCGGGGTTTGGCATGTCACGTTTGAGCCAGCGGCCCAGATCGTCGGGCACTATTTCTGGTACAGCGAAGTACCAGATAAACATTTGAACCAGCAGCGGAATGTTGCGAAACAATTCAACGTAGCTGGTACAGATGAAACTGATTAACCGGTTAGGCAGTGTTCGGCCGACACCCACGATACAACCGATGAACATGGCAATAACCCATGCGCACAGGGCTACCGCTATTGTCCAGCCGAATCCACTGATCAGCCACTGCAGATATTGCTCTTCAAACAGAACACTCCAGTTCCAGTTGTAGTTCATTGCACGATGAATCTGTGTGTGTCGCGGTGGTTAAGCCGGGCTACGCAGTCAGGCGCAACCCGGATATCCTGTCGATATAGTCTGTTTAACGACAAGACTATTCGGGCAGTCCGCCAATCATGAAAGCTGTTTTCAGAGTGTCGTCAGCAGCCACGCCTAACGGATCAAACCATTTGCTATAGATGTCCAGAATCTCTCCGGAGCGCATGACTGAAGCCATGGCTTTTTTACCGACCAGCTCGAATGCACTGTCATCGCGGCGCACCATGATGGCATAGGGGTCGAAAGACAGGAAGTCGCCCACTACTGCGTAGTCATCTGGTGATTTGGACTTTGAGATCAAGCCGAATAATAGAATATGGTCGGTTGAATAGGCATCTACACGATCAGTCTCCAGTGACAGCATTCCCTCGGCGTGGTCTCTGACAGGTAAAATCTTCACATCCAGCCCAGCCTCTTCGATAGCCGCCTTGACTGCACGCTCATTGGTCGTACCCTGAGCCAAGGCCACGGCCTTGCCTCCCAGATCAGCGACCGATGCAATTCCAGAATCTTTGCGAGTCAGTATCTTGGTTCCGGTGATGAATGTTGTAGGCAGGTATTCAACCTGTTCCTGACGTGTCAGGTTGTTGGTTGTTGATCCGCATTCCAGATCTATGGTGCCATTGGCCATCAACGCGATACGGGTTTTAGGATTGACCGGTACATACTTGACCGAAAGCTCCTGGTCCAGTTCCTCGGCGACCGCATCAACGATCTTCATGCATAGATCGATGGAATAGCCAACCGGCTGCTGGTTGTCGTCCAGATAGGAGAAGGGCACTGACGATTCACGATGACCGATGACGATTTCACCGCTCTCGGCAATCTTGGCCAATGTGCCGCTGCTGTTGTCCTGCGCCTGCAATACTGTTGTCGTCAGACCGATTACCAGCGCGGTGGTAAGAAGATGGGTTTTACTAGGCATCAATTGCTCCTTTTGTAGGTATTTGTTGTAGATAAGTGGGTGGTGTACACCAGTTGTACCACCTCACGGTCGTGATATGCAATTTCTCCGTGTCTGTCAGCTGTCTTGAGGTGTTCAATAACGACTCGCCCGCGGTAATGTCGCAACGAAAAACCAGTGTCGATTCAATGACATCAGGATTGCGTCATAAGCTGGGAAATCAGCGCTGATCTGACGGGGCAACTTATTGACGGGTCTTCCCTGTGCGAACCCGTTGCCGGAACAGCTTCGATGACCTACTGGACCAACAATTCTGGTAGTGCAGTCACTGAGTCCACGGCTATTACTGTGACCACAGTGAGTAAAGAATTGGAAGATCCATATTGGAGAGTAGTCAGCCTGGGCGATGATAATGAAACGACAGAGTCGTTTGCACGTGAGTTCAGAATTGGGAGTTCTGGTGATCCAGATGATGCATACTTCATCTGTGATTTTGTTGATTTTTAAAGGCAGGAAATCAACTCGCTGGTCATGGCTTAACCTTGGTCCACTTCTGGGGCTTCATGCCCCGTCAGTGAATATAGTTCTGTCAATTGAGTCTTGAGTATGTGGGTTTCAGCGTCCAGGTGGCGAACCTTTTTCTGTAAATCAGAAACCTCCATCGTCAGCAGCTCTACTGTCTCGTTGTGATCGGTATGTGACGAAGAAGATGTCTCTCTTGCATAGGGTGCAGTAGTGGATATTACCTCTGGTGTTGCGCGTTCCTGTTGAGCGCTCGCAGCAGGCGCGCCGCAAAACAAATGAGCGATACGTTCACCACGTTGCCCGGGTTGTTGACCAAGGCGAACGGCAAATGGCACATCCCGACTACATAATCGATCAATGCTGTGCTCCAGATCACCCCTGTCGGTGAATTCACACATGCGCTGGGTTTTTGTATCCAGCTCGCTAATGGTCTGGGGACCACGCAACATCATTACGCATAGCAGGGCTTGTTGTTTTTTGCCAAGTTCCAGATACTTGATGAATCGCTGACTGTATTTTTCCGCCCGTGAGCCGTATTCTCTTCGTGCGAAGTTCTTGTCTTCCAGTTGCTGAAGTGTACGTTTCACATCGCCAGCTTCATAGTGGCTGATCGGGTCCCGACTGGATTTCTGGTTGCAGGCGGTGATAATACTATTGACGCTCAAGGGATAGGTATCAGGTGTAGTGAGCTGCTTTTCCATCAAAGCGCCCAGTACCCGCAGTTCTATCGCCGATAACTGAGGTGCGCTCTGATTTTGTGATTCATTTTCGTCATCCGTGCGATCATTGTCTTCCATCATGTTCTCCGTTTGTCAGGTCAGGTATCTGGTTAATTGGTAATTCACAGCTGAACAGATAGCTGCTTCTCAGATAAAGTTCTTCTTGTTCTTGACAGGGTTGCAAAGCGGTATGGCTTCTACCTTCAATGCCTGTGCCAGCTTAGGCGTGAACATGACATCTGGGTAATCGTAGTGACCGGCCACAACAGACAATATTAGACATAATGGCAGACGGTAGCGAGGCGCATGTGACTACTGGGGTTCATGGAGTTGCTCCACCTGTTGCAACAACGCTGCGGCTACTTGCCCTTGCGGCATTGGGTAGTGCCATGTCCATGCGGCTGAGTGATCCCATGCTGCCTCGTTTTGCGCTTGAGTTTGATCGACCGATAACCAGTCTTGCACCTATAGTTACTCTGTTCACGATCGCTTACGCCATTTTCAGTCTAGTGCATGGTCCGCTGGGTGACCGGCGTGGCAAATTGAACGTCATTTCGCGAGCCACTCTTGTGGCCGCTGTTGCGTCGGCGGCCTGTGCTCTCGCGTTGTCTTATGAGTGGTTATTGGTACTGCGCTTTATCACTGGCGCGGCGTGTGCAGCGATCATACCGTTGTCACTGGCCTGGATAGGCGATTCAGTGCCAGCACAGGAGCGGCAGCAAACGCTAGCGCGATTTGGAGCTGCCACAATCTCCGGCATGATGTTCGGTCAAGTAGTGGGTGGTGTTTTCGCGGATACGATTGGCTGGCGTGCTGCGTTCATACTGGCCGCACTTGTATTTCTGTTAGCCGGCTATCGCTTGCTGCGATTCGCCCGCTCCCACCCGCCACAGCTGGCGCAGAATCCATCCAGCAATGTACTGTCCGGATATCTGGCGATGTTGCGCAATCCGTGGATGCGATTTGTGATCATCATTGTCGGAGTGGAGGGTGCCTGTGTCTTTGGGGCACTGGCGTTCATACCGACACGGTTGCATCTGCAATTCGGATTGCCGTTGTGGCAGGCAGGACTGGTCGCCGCCATTCATGGCATGGGCGGGCTTTGTTTTGCGTGGCGTTCCAGAGGCTTGATCAGTCGGCTTGGTGAGACGGGTATGGCGCGTCTAGGTGCGCTGGCGTTAGGCCTGGGATTGTGCAGTATTGTCTGGTTGCCTCACTGGATGCTGGCGTTGCCCGTGTGCGCTGTGACAGGCTTCGGCTTCAGCATGTTGCACAACACGTTGCAGAATCTTGCCACTCAAGCTCAT
>Ga0209831_1004961_pt1 | contig 10213 bp, 7 predicted proteins | sample Maine_Asex4_meta_FD_187451 | JGI IMG/M metagenome (GOLD analysis project Ga0209831, IMG submission 187451) | Marine algal microbial communities from Maine, USA - Maine_Asex4_metaG (SPAdes) (version 2) | ecosystem: Host-associated > Algae > Red algae > Unclassified | place: Maine, USA | collected...
CTGCCCGGCCACCGCGTCGTAGATCGTGAGATCGTTCGCCATGGTGTACCGATACCACGCCGGGCAGCCGGTGGATCGACGTGCAGGCCGATTTGGTAGCATCCGGGCACCGTCCAGGCGTCACGGGCGAGCCCGACCCGCTGCCAGAGAGCCGACGCATGAAACGCATCACCGCCATCATCAAGCCCTACAAGCTGGACGCCGTGCGCGAGGAACTCGCCGCCATCGGTGTCGCCGGCATCACCGTGACCGAGGTCAAGGGGTTCGGTCGTCAGAAGGGCCACACCGAGCTGTACCGGGGGGCCGAGTACGTGGTCGACTTCATCCCGAAGATGAAGCTGGAGGCGGTGGTCAGCGACGCGATCGTCGACGACGCCGTTGAGGGCATCATCAGGGCGGCCGACAGCGGCAAGATCGGCGACGGCAAGATCTTCGTGGAGAGCATCGAGCGGGTGATCCGCATCCGCACCCGCGAGGAGGGCGAAGCGGCGCTCTGACCCGGACGGGCGGGCCGCGTCCACGGCGTGGCGGCGGCAGAGCGACGCCAAGGCAGCGACCAGGCAGCGACCAGGGCGGATCCGTCGTCGCGGGCAGCCCCTGTATCATGTCCGCCTTCGTCCGCCCGCCAGAGTCCGCCCATGTCCGACCCCCGGAACGCCTCCCGCAACGCCGTCCGGAACGAGGGTGAGGGCACCCCCTACGACTTCGGCACCCTCGAGGCCGAGGTGCGTGCGCTCTGGGAGCGCAACGACGCCTTTCGCGCCGAGGAGGATCCCGAGCGCGAGAAGTACTACTGCCTGTGCATGCTGCCGTACCCGTCCGGCAGCCTGCACATGGGCCATGTCCGGAACTACACCATCGGGGACGTGATCTCGCGCTACAAGCGCATGCGGGGTTTCAACGTGCTGCAGCCGATGGGCTGGGACGCGTTCGGGCTGCCGGCCGAGAACGCCGCCATCAAGAACGACACCGCACCGGCGAAGTGGACCTACGCCAACATCGAGGAGATGCGCGCCCAGCTGAAGAGCCTGGGGTTCGCCTACGACTGGTCGCGCGAGTTCGCCACCTGCAAGCCGGAATACTACCGCTGGGAGCAGTGGTTCTTCACGCAGCTGTTCGAGAAGGGGCTGGCCTACCGCAAGATGGCGGTGGTCAACTGGGACCCGGTCGAGCAGAGCGTGCTGGCCAACGAGCAGGTCGACGCCGACGGGCGCGGCTGGCGCTCGGGCGCCAAGGTCGAGCGGCGCGAGATCCCGCAGTGGTTCCTGAAGATCACCGACTACGCCGACGAGCTGCTGGCGGAGCTGGACGAGCTGGACGGCTGGCCGGAAGCGGTGCGCACCATGCAGCGCAACTGGATCGGGCGCAGCGAGGGCATCGAGTTCGACCTGGCGATCGTGGGGCGCGGCAACGAGCCGGCGGACGTGACCGAGGACGGGCTGGCCGACGTGATCCGCGTCTACACCACGCGCCCGGACACCGTCGCCGGCGTGACCTACATGGCGGTCGCCGCCGAGCACCCGATCGCGAGGGCGGCCAGCAAGTACAGCCCCGAGGTGGCGGATTTCATCAGGGCCTGCAAGGAGGCCGGCACCACCGAGGCGGTCATGGAGACGCTGGAGAAGCGCGGCGTGCCGACCGGCTACCAGGTGCTGAACCCCGTCACCGGCGAGCGCGTGCCGGTGTGGGTCGCCAACTTCGTGCTGATGGGCTACGGCACCGGGGCGGTGATGGCGGTGCCCGGTCACGACGAGCGCGATCACGAGTTCGCACTGAAGTACGGCCTGCCGATCAAGCAGGTCGTCCAGGCGACCGGCGAGCCGGTGAGCGTGGCCGAGGCGGCGTTCACCGCCAAGCAGGATACCGTCACCGTCAACTCGGGCGACTTCGACGGCCTGGACCACGAGACGGCCTTCGAGCGGACCGCCGAGCACCTGATCCTGCGCGCCGGCGGCAAGCGCACCGTCAACTACCGCATCCGCGACTGGGGCGTGTCGCGCCAGCGCTACTGGGGCTGCCCGATCCCGATCGTCTACGACGAGGACGGCACGCCGTACGCGGTGCCGGCCGACCAGCTGCCGGTGAAGCTGCCCGAGGATGTCGCCTTCTCGGGCGTGAACTCGCCGATCAAGCAGGACCCCGGCTTCTACGAGACCACGGTGCCCGGCACCGACCGGCCCGGCCGGCGCGAGACCGACACCTTCGACACCTTCTTCGAGTCGAGCTGGTACTACGCGCGCTACTGCTGCCCGGACGCCGAGGCGATGCTGGACCAGCGCGCGAACTACTGGTTGCCGGTGGACCAGTACATCGGCGGCGTGGAGCACGCGGTGATGCACCTGCTGTACGCGCGCTTCTTCCACAAGCTGATGCGCGACGCCGGGCTGGTGGTGTCGGACGAACCGTTCACGCGCCTGCTGACCCAGGGCATGGTGATCGCCGAGACGTTCTACCGCGAGAACGGCGGCCAGCCCGAATACTTCACCCGCGACGAGCTGGAGCTGACGCGCGACGACAAGGGCCGCATCGACGGCGCGACGCTGAAGGCGGACGGCGAGCCCGTCACCGTGGGCCGGATCGAGAAGATGTCGAAATCCAAGAGCAACGGCGTCGATCCGCTCACCATGATCGAGCGCTACGGCGCGGACACGGTGCGGCTGTTCTCGGTGTCCGACTCGCCGCCGCACCAGTCGCTGGAATGGAAGGAGGGCGGGGTGGACGGCATGCACCGCTTCCTGAAGCGGGTCTGGCGTGCGCTGGCGGATGCGGGCACCTCCGAGAGCACTTCCACGGGCACTTCCACGGGCACCTCCGTGAGCCTGTCCACCGACATCGCGCCCGAGATCGATCAGGCGGCACTCGATGCCCCGAGCGCGGCGCTGCGCAGGAAGACCCACGAGACCATCGCCAAGGTCACCGACGACATCGAGCGGCGCCTGACCTTCAACACCGCCATCGCCTCGGTGATGGAGCTGTTCAACGAGCTGGTGCGCCACGAATCGGCCGACCCCCAGGCACCGTCGGTGCGCCACGAGGCGGCCAGTGCCCTGGTGCGCCTGCTGCAGCCGTTCGTGCCGCACATGACGCACGAGCTGTGGCAGCGCCTCGGTTACGGCACCGCCCTGATGAACGAGGCCTGGCCCGAAGTCGACGAGGCCGCCCTGGTGCGCGACACCCTCGAGCTGGTGGTGCAGGTCAACGGCCGCCGTCGCGCGGCGATCACGGTCGCGGCCGATGCCTCGAAGGCCGATTGCGAGGCGGCGGCACTGGCCGAGGAGGCGGTGCAGCGGCACATCGGCGAGGGCTCGGTGCGCAAGGTGATCGTGGTGCCGGGGCGGCTGGTCAACATCGTCGCCTCTTGAGCGGGTTCGCACGGCGCGCGTTCGCCAGCCCCTACCTGCTGCTGGCGCTCGCGCCCCTGCTGTGGGGCGGTAACGCGGTCGCCGGCAAGATCGCCACGCTGGACTGGCAGCCGTTCACGATCACCGCGGTGCGCTGGGGGCTGGCGACGCTGCTGCTGCTGCCGTTCGCGTGGCGGCCCATGCGACGCGACATGGCCGTCATCCGCGCCCACCTGCCGCTGCTGGTCGGCCTCGGGGCGCTGGGCATGGCGCTGTTCAACCTGCTCATGTACCTGGCGCTGCACACCACCAGCGCGGTGAACGTGGGCATCATCCAGGCGGCCATGCCCGGCATGATCATGGTGGCCAACTTCGTGGTGTTCCGGCAACGCAGTGCGGCGCTGCAGCTGTTCGGGCTGGCGGTGTCGATCGTCGGCGTGGTGCTGGTGGTCACCGCCGGCTCCCCCGCGGCGTTGCTGTCCGGCGGGCTGGTCGTCGGGGATGCGTGGATGCTGCTCGCCTGCGTCTTCTACGGCGGCTACACGTTCGCGCTGCGCTGGAAGCCGGCGCTGCACTGGATGAGCTTCATGTGGGTGATCTCCATCAGCGCGTTCGCGATGACGCTGCCGTTCGTGGCCTGGGAATGGTCGCGCGCAGCGCCCACCGCCGTGCCGCTGCGCGGCTGGCTGGTGGTGGCGTACGTGGTGATCTTTCCCACCATCGTCAGCCAGATCGCCTGGGCGCGCGGCGTGGAGCTGATCGGCAGCAACCGCGCCGGCCTGTTCATCAACCTGGTGCCGATCTTCGGGGCGGGGCTGGCGGTACTGCTGCTGGGCGAGCGCATCGCCTGGTACCACGCGCTCGGCCTGCTGCTGGTGCTCGGCGGCATCACCCTCGCGGAGCGCTCGGCCCGCGCCGCCTGACCCCGGGACGTCGCCGGCCGCGGCGTTTCAGGGCGCTGCGGCGCTTCTCGGCCAGCGTCGGCCGGTTGCCCAGCGCCACGATCTGCAGCGCGTAGCGGTCGCGCACCGCGTCGTGGCGTGCGACCCGTACCCGGACCCCGTCGCCGAGCACGAAACCGTCGCGCCCGTCCGCCGCCGTCGCGCTGACCGTGTCGAAGCGCCAGTCGGTGCCGGTGTCGCGTTCCAGATCCTCGCGGTACAGCTTCACGTCGAGCGCCATGCCGTCCAGCCCGATGTGCAGCTTGTTCGCATCCAGGCCCAGCAGCGTGCCGTCGCGCCAGCGCGCACCGGGCTCGCCCGCCAGGTCCTGCTCGAACAGGGAGGCGATCACCGCGAACAGGATGCCGCGCTCCAGCGCCTTCTGGCGCGCGCGTGACGCATCGGCCGAGGCGATGACCGCATCGCGCAGCGCCGTGTCGCGCGCTCCGGCCTCGGCCTGCACGCCGAGCGCGTCCAGCAGCACCAGGTGGGTGTGGATGCCGACCACCTCGCGCATCGGCGAGGAGAAGCGGGCGTAGCCGTCGGCGGCGAGCGCGTGGTGGCGCCCGGCCTCGCCTTCGTAGTTCGAGCCGCTCTGCGCGCGCAGCACTTGTCGCTGGATGGCGCGCCTGAGTCTGGGGGCGCTCGAGGGCAGGGCGCCGAACCAGTCGGCGACGGAGACGTCCGAGCGGCGCTCGCGCCGCCAGGGCCCCTCGAGCCCGAGTCGCTGCGACAGGGTCTGCAACGTCTTCTCCAGCGCTGCTAGGCGTGACCGCCCGGGCGCATCGTGCACGCGGTAGACCGGTTCGAGCGCCGGGTCGTCGCGCTCGAGCGCCTCCAGCAGGGCGGCGCCCTGCATGTTGCAGGCAAGGCTCAGCTGCTCGTTCCAGCGTTCCGAACCCAGGCGAGATCGCGGTTCGACATCGAAGCGCGGCGGGTCCCCGACGACGCCGATCTCGCTCTCGACGCGCTCGAACGGCATGACGCCGCGACGCCGCTGCGCGCCCTGCAGGGCGTCGCCGAGCGCTGCCAGCGCGTGCAGGCAGGCGTCGATGGCTGCCGCATCGCCGTCACCGAGCGGCACGTCGCGCGCGCGCGCCTGGCTGGAGCGCGCCTCGCCGAGCGGGGTGTCGCCGTCGATGAATCGCTGCACGCCGGCGTAGGTGAGCTGTGCACGGCTGCGCACCCGGGCGCGCAGCACCTCGCAGCGTTCGATCGCACCGTCCGCATCGATGCTCATGTCGAACACCAGCGCGCGGCGCGTCACGCCGGGGTTGAGCGACACGAGTTCCTCGGACAGCGATCGGGGCAACATGGGCACCGCGCGATCCGGTGCGTACAGGCTGGCGCCGCGCACCAGCGCCGCCCGCCAGCAGGCGCTGCCGGGTCGCACGTAGCACGACGCATCCGCCAGCGCGTAGTGCAACCGCCACCCCCCGTCGGTACCGCGCACGTGCAGCGCCTGATCCAGATCGCGCGAACCGTCGTCGTCCACGGTGACGAACGCCAGACCGTCGAGATCGACCAGATCGGGGTCGTCGAGCGCGGCCGCTGCCGCCTCGCCCAGCGCGTGCGCCTCGGCCAGCGTCGCCGCATCGTGCTCGAGCGGGATGCCGGCATCCTGCAGCAGCGCGGTGATGGTGCCGGTCGGGTCGGCCGCAGGGGCACGGTCGGGCGTTGGCGAATCGGTCATCGGCGATCGGGTCCGGGCGGGGTTCCGTGCGAGCCGGCAGTGTACCGGCGCGGGCAGGCCACCCCGCGCTACACTGCCGCGCCGACGCCGGACGGATACCCACCCTTGACCCAGCGCTTCCTGTTCGACGTGCCGCCGAGCCCGGCGCGGTGGTGACGACGGCGACGAGGGCGGCGAACGCCCGCAGCCGGCGCCGCTGGCTGCGCCGCGCCGCAGCCTCGGCGGTGACCGGCGTGGCGGTGTGCGCGGGTGCCGTGGTGACGAGCGGTTGCGGATTCCGGCTGCGCGGCAGCGGCCCCGGGCTGAGCGGTGCCGGGCGCGTGTTCGTCGATGCCGATCGAGACTCCACCCTGGCGCGCGGCCTGATCGCGGCGCTGCGCGAGCGCTCGTTGTCGATCGCGCCCGACCGGGATGCCGCGGACGTGCTGCTGCGGCTGTCCGGCGAGAGCATCGAGCAGCGGGTGGTGTCGGTGCAGAGCACCGGCCGGGTCAGCGAGCTGGAGCTGACCCACGCGGTGGACTTCGTGCTGGCGCAATCGATGGACGGGCAGCCGCCGGTCTACGATCCGGCCGCACCGGGCAACCGGGTGCGCGTTGCGCGCGAGTTCACCTACGACGAGACGCAGGTGCTCGGCAAGGCCAACGAGGAGGCGACCCTGCGCGCCGAGCTGCGCGCCGAGCTGGTGCGCCAGATCGTGCTGCGGGCGGTTGCCAGCCTGTCCTGAGCCGGCCGGTGTGACCGCTCGGTGTGACCGAGGTCGCACTGTCGGGTGTGACGGCGTCCTTGCCACCGCTCGTCGTTACTGCGAGCCGCCTCGATCGGGGTAGGGTAGAGACCATCGTCAGCGCCCCTTCACCGGAGGCCGCGTCGAAGGGAATACGTCGCGCAAGGTCTTGTCGAGACGCGCGATGCTCACGGCTCACCAGGGATGGTATCGGCATGAAGAACAGCAGGTTTGCGCGCGCGGCCGAAGGGCTGGGTGAAACGGTCCGGGGTCGCGAGCCTCTCATCACCCGGTCGGATCGGTTCCGATCGCCTGTCACCCCACATGTCCACCGAGCGGTGGGGATGGCAAGCGCGACAGGCGCCCGATGGTCCGTACCCGGTGCCTTGCTGGTCCTGCTGCTCGGCACCCTGTTCCCGTTCCTCGGCGCCCACGCGCAGGACTGCGGCGACACCCTGGTCGCCGACGGCACCGCCAACAGCTGTGCCGCGGACGGTGGTGCGGCCGGCGGCAGTCCTCTCGACCCGGCCGCCCCGGCGGATGCGGGCAGCGCCGGCACCGACCCGCTCGCCCCGCCAGCCACCGTCGGCAACCCGATCTCGCTGTTCACCGGCAACAAGCGCGAGGTGGAGACCGACTTCGCCCTGCCGGGTGCCGCCCTCGCCTTTCGCCGCTTCTACAACAGCGCCAACGAGGCCTGGCGCTCCGGCGTCGGCCAGGGCTGGTCGCACACCTACGCGGTCACCCTGTTCGCCACCCCCGACGGGGCGCGCGAGCTGCTGCAGAGCGACGGGCGGCGTTTGCACTTCGCCCCCGCCGGTACCGATGAGGAGGGTCGAACGATCTTTCGCACCGGATCCGCGTTCGAGGGCACGCTCGCCGCCACCGGCGGCAACGCACACCGCTGGGAGCTGCCCAACGGGCGGCACCTCCTGTTCAACGGCAGCTACCTGATCGAGATCGACTGGCCGGATCAGCGTCATCTCAGCCTGTACTACCGACAGCAGCGGCTCGCGTCGGTGACCGACGAGACCGGCCGGGTGCTGCGCCTGGCCTACTGGCCCGGTGTATCCGGTGCGGACCGGGCACTGGGCGGCTACAAGGCGCAAGCGTTCGGACCCGCCTCGGGACAGCTGGCCAGCCTCACCCTGCCCGACGGCGAGGTGATCGGGTACGAGTACGACCGGCGCAGCAACCTGACCCGGACCGCCTACCCGGACGGCACGCAGCGGCGGTATCACTACGAGGACGAGACCTACGCGAGCCACCTGACAGGACTCACCGACCGGACCGGGGTGCGGTTCGCGAGCTGGACCTATGACGGGCAGGGGCGGGCGATCAGCTCGGAGCGTGCCGGCGGGGTGGAGCGTGTGACGCTCGAGCATCCGGAGGCACCGGCGGTCGAGGCCGGGCAGACGGTCGCCACGAGGGTGACGAACAGTCTGGGTGAGCGGAGCGTGTACACCTGGGAGCAGCCGGTGGGCGGCTCGCCAAGGTTGCTCGAAGCCACGGGATCGGGATGTGCGAGCTGCCCGCCGACGGGGATGCGCTGGCGTTACGACGCGGCGGGTCGGCTGTCGGCGGCGACGATCACCGGTGGAGGCACGGCGAGGGGGGCGGGCACGACGCAGTACGCCTTCGATGAGCACGATCGGCTGGTGGTGGTGCAGCGCATCGCTCTGGACGGGACCGTCACGCAGGCCGAACGGCGCGAGTACGCCAGCATCGACGATCTGAAGCCGGCCCGCATCACGCGTCCGAGCGTGAACCCCGAGGGGGAGCGGGTGACCACGTTCGAACGCGACGCACGTGGACGGGTAAGCGATATCACCGAACAAGGTTGGTCGCCCGTCCTTGCTAAGCCGGACATTTGTTAGATCACGGGGGCAGGGGTAGTTCTTCTCGCGGGGACGCGCTTGCGTACTGACAGTGACTCTCCTCGAAGAAGCTACGGACGATCTTCACGGCACCGCCCAGCCATTCCATGTGATCGTGCACCATGCGCTTGAGCTCGCTGACCACTCGAAAGCCGCGCTTGCCCATCGTGTGGTTCTTCAGGTGGTTCCACACCAGCTCGTCCGGGTTCAGGTGCGGCGAGTACGAGGGCAGAAAGTGCAGTTCCAGACGCTCTCGGTTCTCTTTCACGAACTGCTTGACCGCCTTCGCCCGATGGGCCGGATGCCCGTCCACGATCAGGTACACCGGCTTGTTTCGCCCCTTGATCATGCGCTGCAGGAACGCGATGAACTTCTCGGCCGTCATGGTGCCCTCGACCTCGCTCCAGCGAAGCTCCCCCTCGGGGCTGATCGCCGAGATCAGGTTGATCGAGAAGCGCTTTCCGGTGGCCCCCACCACCGGGGTCCTGCCTCGCTCCGCCCAGGTCGTGCCCGAGTGGTCGTCCGAGCGCAAGGAGGCCTCGTCGGCGAAATAGATCGTCGCGCCACTCTTCTTCGCCCGTGCCCGCAGCCTCGGGTATTCCTCCTCACTCCATTGCCGACCATGCTCCGGGTCGCACTCGAAGGCGCGACGCACGGGCCGTTGCGGGGTGAGTCCCATGCGGTGACGCATCATGTGCCCGACCGCCTTGTCCGAGATCCTCACCCCGAACAGCTTCTCGATGACATCGGCCACCATCGCCCGGGTCCACAGCATCGAGGTGAAACCCCACACGTCGGGCTCGAACTCCAGCATCAGCGTGCGCACGATCTCGACCTGCCGGTCGTCGAGAATCGGCGGTCGCCCGGGGATCGGTTTCGCGTGCAGCGCCTCGACGCCGTGCTTTCGCGCCTTGCTGATCCAGCGCCCGACCACGGCACGGTCGAAGCCGAGCGTGCGAGCGACGTTGGTGATGCTCTCGCCGGCCTCGACGCGCTCGAAGGCGCGCAACCGGAGTGCTTCCAAGGTGGCGTGGCTCAAGGTACGCCCATCGCGGGCGCCGGTGCTGTTGGTCAGTTTCTCGGTCATGAAACCAGTCTAGGGTTATGAGATCTAACTTCAAGCCGGCTTAGTAACCGAGTGCCATTGATACTAGAGTGAGGAGTTCGTTCACGCTAAGTGTGATACTGACTGTTGCTCCTACGATGATAGCGACATGGAGATCCGTCGCACACCAAGATTCGAGAGACCGACATCGAAGAAGAGGTGCGCTATAGAATTTGTACTGCAAGTGCGACGCCAAAATAACACGAACCCGTCGACGTCGTCGAGCACGTTGTTCTTCGCAGACCGCTCGAGAGGCAGCGGAGATGCCAAACCGGGCATCTGTACCTTGCCCGAACCAGGCATTACTAAATTGTGCCACATCCTGATTGCGCATAATATGGATTATGTTAAATAGATCGGACGCGTGCCCATTCGCATGCTCTTGCTTGTCTGCGAGCATTCTGCCGTTCCCATGCGAACAACGAGCTACCGAGATCTCAAAAGCGGATTTTTGGGTAGACAACATTAACATAATATATTTGCCCGATAAGATTCGGGTGCATCATCCCTCGAAAGTCGTTCATCAGATTC
>Ga0209831_1004962_pt1 | contig 10211 bp, 4 predicted proteins | sample Maine_Asex4_meta_FD_187451 | JGI IMG/M metagenome (GOLD analysis project Ga0209831, IMG submission 187451) | Marine algal microbial communities from Maine, USA - Maine_Asex4_metaG (SPAdes) (version 2) | ecosystem: Host-associated > Algae > Red algae > Unclassified | place: Maine, USA | collected...
TCATGATTCGAAACTATCTATTTTTAGCGATCGGTTTGGCGACGTTTTGTTTGCCGACGGTTCTACTCGCTCAATCGCTCGACCAAGCGTATTCGTCGATCAGTGGGTTTACCGAGCCTTATCGTTCGATCGAGGTCGCCGCAGCAGAAATGGGGACGATCTCTCATGTCGAGGTTGAAGAAGGTCAGACAATCGAATCGGGAACTATTTTGGCGCGGCTCAATGAAGACGTGCACGAAGCTTCGGTTGGGATGGCCAAGGAAAAATTGGACGCTCGAGGAAGGCTGCATTCGGCTCAAGCTGAAATGAAGATGCAGTATGAACGGAATCAAAAGCTGGTTGGACTATATCAACGCGGCAACGCCAGCCAAATCGAAGTCGATCGGGCTCAGGCCCAATTAGAGGTCGCCGCAGCAAGTGTGGAAGCTGTGGAAGACGATTTTCGCATCGCCTCATTCGAATATAAACGAGCATTGGCGCAGTTGGAGTTGCGAAGATTGCGATCACCTATCGACGGCGTCGTGACACGTATTCACAAAGATCCTGGAGAGTTCGTTTCACCAAGTGACCCCGTCGTTGTAAGCGTTGTCCAGCTCAATCCCTTAAAAGCGATCTTCTCTGTGCCGCAGGCGAGAGCGCGAGAGCTTGCATCTGGCCACGAACTTGAACTGGAAATGGGAAGTGATAGAGCCGCAGCGTTGGGTGTCGTCGAGTTCGTCTCCCCAACAACTGACGCACAAAGCGGGACTTGCCGTGTCACCATTCGAATCGACAATTCCAACAGCAGGTGGCAAAGTGGTGACGTTTGTGTACTTCTAGGTCCAGAGCATTCGGATTCAAACTTAAGAAGCGCAGATTTAGACAGTTCACAAGACAACAGAGACTTCCGCTTAGTCACTTCAGCCCACGATACAAAGTAATCGCTTGCTTTGTATCTGCTCAATTCGGACACACGCTCCCTCATTTCAATTGCGTAGCCAGTGAAAAACCGCTGCTGCGTACTCCCATGATTTCTCACGATGATATTTCTGAAGCTACCAAGGGAACTGATCTCGAAAGAGAATTAGGCGGGCAGAAGCTAGACCTGCGAAGGTCGCTCAATCGTTTTGCGGGTCTTCATAAAACACCGATGGCACTCGATCAATTGCGATTGAAAGTGTCAGAAGTACTGACCATGGAGCCGACAGTAGCCGCCGTTTTCTATCTGGAGATGGAAGAAAACGATCCTGGATTTCGTTTGCTCGGTTCAAACGTCGACGAGATCCCCAATAACGTTATGCAATGGGCGGCCAACATTGCGGTTAGTTGTTGTACGACTGAACAAACACGATTGGAGCAATCCGAAGATGCTGCGGGCGAAATGGCGCAGATGATCGCAACTCCGGTCGCGGGAAGAACGCTCAAATCTGCCTTGGTCGTGATGTTTCTTGGCGACGTAAGTCAAGAGAATATTTTGATGCTGGTCGAAAGTGCGGCACACTGCTTAGCACAAAGGCAATCCAACGAACAATTGGTGGTCGCAACTCAAGCCGCCGAAGATTTGGCCGCTCAGGATCAGCTGGTTGCGACCGTCGAAGGTGCGGGGTCGTTGGATTCTGCTTGTTTTCAAATCGTGAATGAGCTGAGCGCCTACGTTGAATCGCTGAATAATCTGGCGACATCAGAAATCGCAGTGGAGAACTCACAATCTTCCAGCGTTGTGGATGTGTACGTTGGCGTGACTCAGAATAACAGTCCTGTAAAACTCACGGCTGTGTCGAATTCGAATACGCTTCCCGCTCAAGAGCAAAGGGAGTCGATCGAAGCCGCGATGCAAGAGTGCCTGTGCCGCCAAGCGCCCTCTTGTTGGCCACGCAGCGCAGAGAATCCAGCAGGAGTGCTGTGCCTCAAGCGGATGTCAAAGGTTGTCGGATCAGAGCATCTAACCGCCTATCCAATTGAAACCTCAAAAGGAAAGGTCGGTGTGGTCGTCCTGGCAACCAGTCGCCGCTTATCGGCGCGGTCGTTTGCGTTCGCTGATAGTTGTTCAGCGCGTTTAGGCAGTGCGATGCAATTAGTGAAACGGGCCGAACCGGGAAGATTGCAAGGTCTGCTGGATAAAATTACGGAAATCAAGAACAACCGCAAGAAACTTGCTTTGATTGCCTTTGCACTTCTTGCTGCATCATTTATTCCGATGCCCTACTATGTCAGTTCTGAGTGTGAAGTTCGGCCAGAATCGAAACTGTATATTGCATCTCCGTTCGATACGACGTTGGAGAAATGTCATGTGCAGCCGGGAGAACAAGTTACTAAGAATATGCTTCTGGCGACGCTTGATGGTCGAGAGACGAAACTCGAACTGGCGGAGGTCGAGGCAGACTTAAATCGCGCAACGAAGCAACGCGATGGGCATGTTGTTTCTCATGAAAGCGGCGAAGCGTATGTGGCCAAGTACGAAATCCAGCGGCTGCAATCCAGGCGAGATCTTTTGCTGCACCGGCAAGAAAGTCTAGAGCTCCGCTGCCCGATGGATGGCATTGTGATTGCAGGCGATCTGCAGAATGCAGAAGGAATGCCGTTGAAAGTCGGAGAAGCCCTATTCGAAGTGGCTCCGCTTGATAAGTTGCGAATTGAGCTTGCGATTCCCGAAGACGATGTGCGCTACACGAAAACAGAAATGCCAACAAAGATTCGATTGGATGCGTTTCCCTTTGAGTCATGGGAGGGCAAGATCGAGCGCATTGCTCCGGCTTCGGAGCTTAAGAACGAACAGAATGTTTTCGTTGCTGTCATTCAAGTTGACAACACTGACGGCCGGCTTAGGCCGGGCATGACTGGTCACGGTAAAACCAAAACGATTTACCGGCCCGTCATCTGGAACTATTTTCACAAACCGGCCGCGTCAGCGGCAAGGTGGTTCGGATGGTAGCCTACGATCGACTTTCTAGTGAACTGAAACGTTGCTTTGTTCAGCTCAAAGATGAACTGATCTTTGTGCCACAGTCGTTTGGGGACGCAACTTACTATCACATCGAAATTCCGTCGTCGTCTAAGTTTTTTAAGATCGGCTACGCGGAATATATTTTCATCTCGTTGCTCGATGGAGAGACTTCCTTTGCCCATGCTTTAGCTACGTCGTCGCAGACGCTGGGGGCGGATGCACTTACTGAGCATCAAGCGACCCAAACATTGTTTTGGCTGCTGGAGAGTGGTTTGGCTGCAACAATGGATGCTTCTGTCGCGCCTCAATCTGTCGGTGAAGCAAAGCAAGGGTTGTTGCAAAAGTTAAATCCATTCTGGATGAAAATTCCACTCGGTAAACCAGACCAATGGCTTGCGCAAGCGAGCGTCGGTTTGGGTTGGATATTTCACCCCGCAGCGGTCTTGATTTCGCTTCTGACGATGATGGTAGCTTCGATGTCCCTGGCTACAGATTGGGACAAATTTACTGCGTCTGCGGGTGCCGTGTTTTCGACCTCCAACTGGATCTGGATGCTGGTCGCGTGGGTCGTGCTCAAGGTCGTCCATGAATTTGCTCACGCGATCGCATGCAAACGACTGGGGGGGACGGTCAAGGAAACGGGTATTATCTTCATCCTCTTTGCGCCTCTGGCGTACGTTGATGTTACATCGTCTTGGCGTTTTCAATCGCGCTGGCAAAGAATTTCTGTTGCGGTTGCGGGCATGTATGTCGAATTGCTGATTGCAGCGATTTGCTTGATTTTGTGGTGCTACACACGGAACGAACTGGTTGCCTACCACCTGCTGAACGTGGTGATGATGGCAAGTGTTTCAACCTTGATCTTTAATGCGAATCCGTTGATGCGATTCGATGGCTATTTTGTGTTGGCCGATCTTTTGGGAATTCCGAACCTGTACCAGGAAGGATCAAAATCCGTTAGGAAGCATCTCAATTCGATCTTTTATGGACAACACGAAGAGAACTCACGAAAAGAAATTCACCACTGGCGACGTTTTATTTTCATATATGGATTTGCTTGCATGGTTTGGAAAGTCATGATTTTTGCTGGCCTTTTCATTGCGGCATCGGTCATGTTTGGCGGCTGGGGAATATTGTTATGTCTTTTTGGGGCTGTGACCTCAGTTCTCGTCCCATTAGGAGAGATACTAAAAGATCTAGGTGGGCGAGCGAAGCAACGACCCGAGTCTGTTCTACGCGCCGCAGCGATTTCCACCGTGTTGTTGATGATCGGCGCCAGTCTGTGGTACATCGTTCCCAATTCATTTGCCGCGAGGAACCCCTGCGTTGTCGACTTCCGGGACTCTGCAAAAATCCGAGCCCACGCGTCCGGTTTCATTGCTGAGATTCTTGTTGAAGATGGTCAGACGATTGATGTAGACCAGCCACTTTTGCGAATGGAGAATTGGGAACTTGAATCGGAAGTTGCACAACTTAAGGCCAGACTAAAGCAACGGGAGGTCCAAGAACGAATCGCGAAAAACAGTGGCGATCCAGCAGCGGCTCAAGTTGCCCGAAAAGATCGCTTCGCGACGTGGGAAATGTTGCAAGAGAAGCAAGCCGAGTACGATCGGTTGTTGGTTCGTTCGCCCATTGTGGGAAGTGTAGTGGCTCGGGACTTGGATCATCTCGTGGGAAGCTATTTCGAACGCGGCGACCTATTGCTGAGCGTTGCAGATGAGTCAGAAAAAGAAATCGTGATTTCTGTTAGTTCCGAACATGTGACTTCGGTCCACGAGCTTGTTGGCAAGCCGATCCCTGTTGAGCTGGGGGCGCGTAAGAGAATCATGGCGACGGTCTGTCGTGTTGATCCACTTGCGTCGGTCGAGCTGAGGGAACCAAAGCTCGCCAGCACCAATGGCGGAACACTGTCAGTAAAACCAATCGCTTCGGACAATCAATCTGAAAATGGTCAATTTGAGCTGCTGAAGCCACGGTTTCATGTGGTTGCAAAAATCAGTTCAGAAAATGCGCGGCGACTATTCTGTGGAGAACGCGGCATGGTGATGCTAGCGTCAAACTCCCCAACGATTGGGAAATGGGCCTATTCCAATGTGCAAAACTGGCTCAATCAAATGCTCGAAGACGCTCAATCGAACTAAATGATCAGGACCTCCGTTGATCAGAGCTTCATTTTCTCATTTTACGTGACCCCTGCCCTGCCCGCTTAAGACGTTACGTTGAACTAGCGATGGGCGTAGGCGATTTATACCGAGGTGAATCCTCCGATTCTTTGAGAATTAGCGAAAACTGGTTACGGTGAGTTTACAGATTGTGCCGATAAATCGTTGGATGCTATTCGACCAAAATACATGTGCGCGCCCTACACCAGTGCATTTTTCGCTTCTTAAAGCGAATTTGTTTGTGATCGCTGCATCGATATTGTTCTCTGTTTCGGTGCTCGCGCAAGAACCTTCCCCGTTGGAGGCAATGAAAACAGACCGGCACAATATTCCGCTGACAATGGAAATTGGTGAACGATTTGGCAACAAGCCAGATGGCTTTTACAACTCTGCATTTTCCAGCATTTCTAACGAAGTTGCGAAGAATGTCGTTCAACCCGTTGAGCCCGTACAAGATGCTGCGGATGTAGCTACATGGGTGCCGCCTGGGCAAGAGGCTGCCGATTTAGCTAGCTGGGTGCCACCCGTGCCAGAAACTTCGAATTTGACTATTACGTCTCAGGCGGCGGAGGACGTTGCCAACTTTGCCAACCAATATCAGCCCGTGCCACACCAGCCGCACGCTGACATCCAATCGCATGCCCAGTCAATGCAAGCTTCAGGCACTCAGAGTTTGGTGCCCGAAACGGGAAACCAGCCTGTCTATGAAGCGGGACCAGTGGCTCCGACGGTCCCACCTATTTTCGCTCAGCCAACCAATGGTCAAGGAATAAGCAATCATCTGCTCTCCCCTTACCAATCCCGAGCGGCTTCCTATCGCGGCAATAGCGCTCTCTATTCAACAACCGCTGACAACGCGTTTGACCCCGCGGTTTTTCGCGGATGGTGGGCAGAACAAGTCATATCGCCAGTCGGCATTGGCAAAGGCCATGTCGAGGTCTCTGTCGACGCGTTGATTCAGAACGCCTTGAGACATTCGCCGCACATTCAGGTTGCTGCTACGGCGTCGCATATCTTGCAGACGTCGGTGTTGGAAGAATCGGCTGCATTCGATTGGAATTCTTTTCTCGAATCCCAATATGTGAGCGAGAATGATCCCATCGGAAACACATTGACGACGGGTAATAACGACGACCGATTTAGGCAACAAGAATGGTTCGCCCGTGGAGGGGTATCGAGAAGAACACAAACCGGCGGCAGTCTAGAAGCCGTTCAACGTCTGGGATATCTCGATAGTAACTCGCGGTTTCTGGATCCACGTAATCAAGGCAGCGCGCGGTTGGAGCTTAATTTTCGGCAGCCCATCCTCAACGGTCGTGGACGCGCCGTGAACCAGAGTTTGATCGTTTTGGCGGACATCGACTTTCGCTCATCCAGCGATGATTTTTTGAACGAACTTCAACTGCATTTGGTTACTGTCACCGAATCCTACTGGGAACTGGTGCGTTCTCGTGCGGTCTACCTGCAAAGAAAGCGGCTGCTCGAAAGCGCCGAAGAGATTCTGCGAAATCTTGAAGGACGTTCCAAAGTCGATTCACTTCAGCGTCAGGTCCTCCGCGCCAAGGCGGCCGTTGCAAGACGAAGATCGGAAATTGCGCGGTCTTTAACGTCGATCAAGAACGCTCAATCCCAGTTGCGGTTGTTGGTTAACTCTCCTGATATCTCTGGCTCAGGCGGAACGGAATTTACGCCGATGGATTTGCCAATGATGGAGCAATTACCTGTAGATATCGAATTGGCCGATGTGATGTCGACGGCGTTGATGAATCGTCCCGACATTTCGCGTTCGATTCGAGACTTACATGCCGCCAACGTTCGGTTGGGAGTAGCTCGTAATGACGCCTTGCCTAAGTTGGATATGATTGTTGGAACCTACTTGGCTGGTCTCGATGGAGATTCTGATGTCTTTCAATCTTGGGCGAAACAGTTCAAAGAAGGAAGTCCGGGCTTCAACGTTGGTTTCGACTACGAGTTTCCGCTGGGAAACCGTGCCGCCAAAGCGCGGCAGGCGCGTCGACAGTGGGAGACGACACGGTCATTGCATCTGTTTCGACAGACCGTTGAAACGTCCTTAACGGAAGTCGAAGTCGCCGCCCGCGAAGTCCAAACGACTCATCAAGAAATGTTGGGGCGTTACCATTCGATGGTCGCAGCAAAACGAGAATCAACCTACTTGGTCGATCGTTGGCAAACGCTACCTGAGATCAACGATTCGGTGACGTTGCTGTTGGAAGACCTGTTGGATTCTCAAGAAAGACTTGCCGATGAAGAATCCGCTTTCGTCAATGCGCAGGTTCAATACTCGATTGCCATCGTTCAATTAAAACAGGCAATGGGCACTCTATTCCGTGTCGGTCATTAGCACTCAATTTATTTACGGGTTGAAGCTAGATGAATGCGATTCAGAAACGGAGTGCGAAACAAAACAAGCGTTTCTATGCAGAAGTTTGTGCGATTGGCGAAACTTTAAAATCCGCCAAAGATAGCGCGCTGCAAAAAACGGTGGACGATCTCAGAGAGAAGGCGATATCCGATTCCACGTCTTTGGATTCGTTGGTTGCGCCGATCGTGGCAACGTCCATTGAAGCAATTCGGCGCGTTTTGGGGTACGAGTTGTACGGTGTACAGATTCAAGCCGCCCAGGCGTTAATCGACGGCCAGATCGCGGAGATGCAAACAGGCGAAGGGAAAACGATTTCTGCCGTTCCCGCTGCTGTGTTCGCGGGGATTCAAGGAAAGGGTGTGCACGTCGCCACGACGACAGCCTATCTTGCTGAACGTGATCACGCGCAGCTAAAACCGATCTATGAGATGCTCGGATTGTCTGCGGGCGTGTTAGCGCAACCTGACTCCGGAGGCAGCGACAACCGGACGGCATATGATTGCGATATTACCTACGGCACCGGTAGCGATTTTGGTTTCGACTATCTGCGTGATCAAGTCGAGTTAAAAAAACAGTTGGATGCTCCGCTGGGAAGCAGTACGTTGGCCCGCATCACCAATCGCACACCCCACTCGAGGCGTGCCACAATGATGCGCGGGCTGGCGTATTCCCTGGTTGATGAAGCTGACAATATAATGGTCGACGACGCTTCGTCTCCGTTGGTGCTTTCTATGTTTCGGCCCGGAGTTGCTGCCGATGCAGATGCGGTTTTGCTCGCGCGGCAGATTGCCGGTCAGCTAGTCGCAGGCGAACATTTCAACCAATCCGGCCGGCAACAAATTCACTTGACAGACCCAGGTCAACAATTCGTTCACCGCCGGGAAGTTGCGATTCCGGTAAAACAACTTCAGCGGCCATGGGCGACGTATGTGGTGACTGCGCTGCGGGCGATGCTTCAGTTCCACAAGGGTATTGAATATGTGGTTCGAGACGACAAAGTTCTAATCGTTGACCAGTCAACGGGTAAGATTTATGAAGATCGGTCTTGGCAGGATGGGCTTCAGCAGGCGGTTGAATCCAAAGAAGGGGTGCCCGTGACACCTGAGAAACTACCACTGGCCCAGATTACTCGCCAGCGATTCTTATGTTTGTATGATCACCTCGGTGGAATGACAGGCACGGCGTTGAGCTGCGAAGCGGAACTTAAGTCAATCTACAATCTTGGTGTTGTCCAGATTCCGCTGCGGTTGCCTTCACAAAGAATTGTAATGGGCACCCGCGCCTTTGGCACCGCTGAACAGAAGTGGGAAGCGATCGCCCGGTCGGTAATTGGCCATCATCACCAACAGCGGCCCGTCTTGATTGGAACTCGCACCATTGAGGCCAGTCAAACGCTGGCCAGTTACCTTGAGTCGACGGGGATTGATTTCCAGATGCTCAACGGTCTTCAAGATGCGCAAGAAGCGGACATCGTATCGCAAGCCGGTCGTCGAGGCGCGGTCACCATCGCGACCAATTTGGCAGGACGCGGAACCGACATTCAACTCGATGACGGTGTGAAGAGTCGCGGCGGGCTTCACGTGATTGTTTCAGAGTGCCACGAATCGTTCCGTTTTGACCGTCAATTGATTGGGCGCTGTTCGAGACAAGGCGAGCCTGGATCATGTCAAACCTTTGTGTCGGCTGAGGACTGGTTGCCGGTCACGCATGGCCCGTGGCTGGCGGAGACCATTAAGAAGTTTGCCGTTAAAGGCGAAGTCGAGATAGATCTCCAGCCCAGCATAAGGAAGATTCAAGAATCGTTAGAGCGTCGCAACTTCGCCAAACGCCTGGCCACGTTGACGCGCATTAAATCGCAAAACGAAACAATTCTGGGGCAATACGAATAGCTTGTCAAAAAAAATGTCCAAGCAGAAGTGTCCAAACATTAAAAAGCCCCCCCTTGGATTTTCACGATAACGTGAACCGAGGAAGGCTCTGTTTATCTCTACCAAGCGAAATTTCAAAAGCTTCCGCAAGGTTATGAGGGCCCTGCAAGCAGAGGGCCCTGCAAGCAGAGGGCTCTGCAAGCAGAGGGCTCTGCAAACAGAGGTCTGAAACCACACCAGTTTATGGAATACCGGCCAAGATGTTGACGAAAGGTCGGATATCCAAGAAATTAACCACGCCATTGCAATCACAATCCGCTTCGGCTTGAAAACCGTTAGTTGATAGAACGTTGTTGAATGGTTGGATGTCCAAAAACGTGACCGTTCGCTCAAGTCGACATCACCCTTGATCACAGAAACTGGTGCCGTTGAAAGATAAAAAGATCTTTCAACTCGAGGAGAAACTGAAGGACCGCAATGAAGTCATCGCCGAGTTGATGGAGGCGAACGTGAAAGCAAAAAAGCTGCTGGGGGCCTCTGAAAAAACAGTGGGTCCCCCATGACACACGCGACACCATCGTCGATTATCTCAAGTCCTGGAACAAACGTAGCAGCACCACCATCAAGCAATTGCTGGCGTGGCTGGAGCTTGGCACCAGCAAGTATCACGATTGGAAAGAACGCTACGGAAAAGCCAACGAACATAACGGTAAAATCCCGCATGAACACTGGCATATGGACACTGCTTACCTCAATCTTGGAGGAACATTTTACTTCCTGACTTCAGTTCTCGATGGCTTCAGTCGTTCGATTGTTCACTGGGACATCAGTGAGAAAATGGAAGAGAGAGATGTAGAAATGGTGCTGCAAAAGGC
>Ga0209831_1004966_pt1 | contig 10208 bp, 19 predicted proteins | sample Maine_Asex4_meta_FD_187451 | JGI IMG/M metagenome (GOLD analysis project Ga0209831, IMG submission 187451) | Marine algal microbial communities from Maine, USA - Maine_Asex4_metaG (SPAdes) (version 2) | ecosystem: Host-associated > Algae > Red algae > Unclassified | place: Maine, USA | collected...
CAACGGGTCTTAACCCCGACGCTCGTCGCCCGTCAACCGGCCGCCTGGCCCCCACGCCCACGCCGACGCCGACCCGCCTGCGCGGGCGCGCGTACGCGCAAGCGCCGATCGGACCCCCAGCGCCAGCTGCCCGCCACCCACGCCCACGCGTGCGTGGCCGGACGGTCGCGACAGACGACGGCGAACCGCCACCTCCCCCCCATCGGGACCGGGCGCCGCGCCCCCCACGGCTCCCGCCGCCTGGGCGGTTGCGCCCGCGCGGGCCCGTAACAGGCCGCGATCGCCCAATCGGGTTTCACCATCCTGAAATCTCACCGGGACAGTTCGAATCTCGCGTTGGAGGTATGTAGCATATCTCTGCTCCCAATTGGCAATTGGCCACGAGTAGCCCCCTTGACTTGCCGAATCCACGGATTGGTGTTACTCGGCTTGTGGCACGCCCTTTGGGGGGCTACTTCCGCATTGTTTATTTTTTATTGTTTGTTTGCTTGCCTGTTTTATTTATTTGTCTGCCGGCACTCATTACGATCGCTTGTGATCGGACGGTCGATCGACCGGTGCCCTCGTTTGTATTAAATCACCGTGGGTCCGGGGTCGCCGTCGTGGGCGCCACCCGGCTCCCCATCGGATGCCCTTCAACAAAAGGACTTTCTTCCTCGCCGCGACGGCAATAGAACTCGCTTTATTGATTGGCTGCGGTCGGTCTCAGTACACTGGTCATTGAACTAACGTTATTAATACCGCAGGCCATTCCAAGTCGTAGGCTGCGGCTTCGATGGGGCACCGCACTGTGTCGCCGCCAATTCGCTTGAAAGTCACCAAAGAAGCGCGATGGCAGAACCACCGACGATCTCGTGAGCTTGGTGATGACGTCAATGCAGTCGTATGTCTGGTGGGGGATTGCCGATTTGGTTTGCAGGCCTTCTCTCACACGCCAACTCCAGCGCGGGAGATGGCGGTGCAAGACTGGCTGTCCATGGAGGATGATGAAGGGGTGCTGGCTGCAACGGCGGACGAGATTGCGTTTGCCGATTGTGCGAGGGGTATCGACAGAGGGTGGAGGGAGCTAGGATGAGGAGAGCAAGGACTCGTCGGACACCACCGACTCGGGCGGCGAGCAGAGTGCGGACCTGTCACACCCGTCCGGTCCCGAAGATGAGTGATACGATTTTTTGTCGTGTAAGTCTGTCCCCTTCAACAAATAAGTCATACCTGTAGATATATAAGTCTGACAGATGAAATCACGGGTCTGCCTCGACTTGGTGTTCTCTTGCACGACGAAGCCGTAGCTTCACTTCGGACTAAGTCAATAATTTTCTCCTTCCTCATGCGATCGACCGGGGACTCACAGGCAGGTGGTGACTGCAAATCTGGCAATCGCCAGTACAGTCATTATTCAGTTATACCCGTCCCGGTTATATCCACAGTGGATATATCCGGGACCACGGAGGCACCACAGAGCCCGAGACATCGAGAAATGTGACATTAAAACGCACTTGCCACCCTGTTTTTGTACTGGATTTAACACAAAACGATTTAATTGAACTCCACGGATCAGTATATAACCCCTGCCGTTCGCGATCGGAGCTCCGCTGAGGGCCAAGCCGATCCAGCCGACCGAGGTGTGATTTGTCTGCACCGACCACACCTATGCTCCTCTCCCTACCCACCGTACCGCACCACTCGTACACACGGCGATCCTCATACCACCATGACACTCTCCAATGCTATTGATGCCGCCGCTGCCGCGGCTGAGGTGGTCTTGTCGGACCATAGCCAGGCATTGGCTGCGGAGCACGCCGAGAGCGTGAGGGCGGCCGCGCGGGCCGCGGCCGTGACGGTCAATGCTGTCTTGGCATCCCCGTCTGCGGCGCGCGCGCCGGCCCGGCGCATCGGAGGCGCTCGCCGGCGCCGCTCGCCGATGACGTTGGACACGAAACTGCGTGTTATTGGCTGGCATTCTGCGGGCCGGACCATCGAATACATCAGCCGGCAGCTGGACAACCACTACGACCGCAGCGGGCTCTACAAGATCATTAAGCAAAAGGACAGCCTCCTTTCTCGGGCCGCAGAGGGCGCGGCTGGCGGCTGAGCGTCGTCGCGAGCGGGGCAGTATCCCCAGGTTGACAAGTCCCACTTTTTGTGGTTCCTGGCTGTGCGTGCGAGGGGCCGCAAGCGTTTGCCTTTGTCTCTTGCCATTCTTCGGCAGAAGGCTTTGCAGGCTGCGAAGCACCTTGGCATCACTGGCTTTGCGGCATCCAACGGCTTCATTCAATGTTGGGCGTCCCGTCATGGCCTTGTGAACGTTTCTGTCCATGGAAGCGGCGCTTCGGCCAACGCTGAGGAGGCGGGTGAGCGATTGGCAACCATCCGCCAGCGGCTTGAGGGTGTTGATGTCGACCTGATCTACATCGTCGACGAGACCGGTTTGCTCTACCTAGGGGAACCGTCGCGTTCATACGTGCCTTCCGAGGACCGCTGCACTGCACGTGGCTCGAAAGCGATGTAGAGCAAGGACCGTGTCACCTTGACTCTCTGCTGCAACGCGACGGGTACCCACAAGGTGCCGGTCACGATGATTGGCAAGGCAGCTCAGCCGATGTGCTTCCAAGACGAGGGCAACGCGAGCCCGCTGCCGTACTTCTAGCAGAAGTCGGCTTGGACTGACTCTTCTGTCTTCAAGCGCTGGTTCGAAGAGGTGTTCGTGCCGGCGGTTCAAGCGCGCACCGCGCATCATGTCTACTTGATTATGGACAACCCTGGCTGCCATAGCTCCATCTCGCACCCGCAGGTCACTATCATCGAGCTGCCCCCGAGCACAACCGCTGTGCACCAGCCGCTGGATGCCGGCATCATCGTGCTCCTGAAGAACCGGTACAAGAAGCGGCTCCTTTACCGCGTTGTCTGCAACTTGGACTCCCTTCTATACAATGGAGCCGCCGACCCTCGAGTTGTACGCGGTTGGGCCCTTGACGAGGGGGGCCAAGCTTACCTGCGAGATGCGGCCAAGTTCATTGTCGAGGAGTGGGATGAGATTCTTGGGGACCAGATCGTGCGCTGCTGATTGAAGGCGGATTGCCTGCCCACTGAAGCAGTTGCTTGTCTGAGGCTCCAGCTGGGCGACATCCAAGTTGTGGCCGAGCCGGCCCACATGGATGTGTCCCACTTGGTGGCCATGATGGCCAATACTTTCCTGGAGCATGTGTTTGACGGCCTCAGTGGCCAGGAACAGGTCCTGGCGGTGCGGTGCTGGCTGACGACAGAGACTGATGTTGAGGCCAGTGACCAGACGGTTTATATGATCTTGACTGGGGGGGATGATAAGGGGTGATAGTGTAGAGGCTGGGTGGGAGGCATGTGAGTGTGATCACGTGAGTGCCGAGTCAATCAAATATTGGATTTTTTTCTAGCCGAGATCCTTGTAAATCCTGCCAGTCGTACTCTTTTCTCCATGTTGGGGTACTGGATTCGTACGGTTGCTGCGGATCCGCAAGTCGGCAGATGCTTGCGTAAGTCGCTCCTGACAGTGTAAACAAATGGCAGTGGATGTAACTGAATAATGCCTGTATTGTGAGGCTGCTGTTATCCCTGGTCTCATTCATCACGCGATCGATCGCGGTGGTGGGCCTCTCGCGTGCATCGCTGCAGAGGGGCTACAAAGTGCGCAGGGGTGTCATATAAGCGGGTATTGACTGTATGCACGGAGCTCAGCGGCTTGCCGCTTCGGGCTATTTTCAAGATCCAGGCACGCTCTGGTGGATCGTACGAGCAGCGCGCGACCATCAGGGACATATCTTTAGGGAAAGCCGCCCGCAGCGACTCCCACGTGTACACGCTGATGCCAAAGAAACTTATGATACCAATCTTGTCGCCCAACGTCCGCACGACCCTGGGCGTACGGGTTGCCGATAAGGGTGGGCTCCCATTGCGGGAAGCACTCCTCGTCGGCTCTTAGGTGGCGGCAGCAGGTTCATTTACCAATGGGCTACTCCGTCGCGGGGGAGTCCGAGGAGGCGCCGTCAAGTTCGAGCGATCCGCCGTTCGCGTTGCCTGGCCATGTGCGGAGGGGGTTGAGGAGCCCAGCGGTAGTTGCTGCTAAGAGCCCTCGCCTGCCCACGATGCATTTGTGCCCGGCGCACCGTACGCGTTGAGCGGAAGGGACCGCCTGAGTGGCTGGTTTTGCCCAGTCGGCCGCCTCGCGCGCGTATGGGCATTTACGGCGTGGTGCCAACCACGGAATGCTCCGTTCTGCGAAATGCTCAAGACAAGTCAAAACGAGAAAAATTAGATTCCAATGGGGCACTGTGTGTTGTGCGACAGCACTCTGCCACACGATTCCGAGCAGGGGAATCAGACTGAAGTACAAGACGCTGCTCACCAATATTCATGTTCAGCGAGCCAGCCACGCCGGAATCGGACTGCAAGATGGCGTCGACAAGTTGATACGAAGAGAGGAAACACGCAGCAAGAAGTGTGAAAGACCGGAAAGATTAGTCAATTCTTTTCATGTACGCAGTGTAACGCCTTCGTGTACAAGCGAACAGCAAAAGAACCAAAACAAACGCAAAAGCACTATCAAACACAGCATCAATGAGCTGTGATGTCCCGGCAGGAACGAAACATGAGGTCCGAGGACGGTGTGGGACCAAGACTCCGCTGCTTGACATTGTGCGTAGTGCCCTCAAAAATGCCAACCAGTCCACTGACAGGCGTTCCAGCATCAACCTCCGCTGCTCGAGAGATTCTCTCTCACACCAGGACCATCTCGAGGGATTTGCAGTGTGGAGCGCCTTGGTTGCCGCCTTATCCTTGCGATGGTCGTCGACCTCCTCCGCGGATCACTTTTGAGCGATCATTTGCGCTCTGTCAACGTGGACGACCGTCATCGCCGGAGCCGGGACGAGAATCACCGCGGCTGGCATAGCACAATTCCGCTGGTTGCGGAAAACGTCTTTTAGCACAATTGTGCAGAAGTCCTGTTGTTCTTGTCAGTAGCGGAAAACGTTTGGATATCAGCAAAATTTTGGCTGCAGGGTTGCATAGCGTCTGCTATCACGGATGGTGATAAACCAACATTTTTTTCTAGAATCTTCTGTCTCGAACCTGTGCGAGGGGAGATCTGGGTACAAGCATAAACTTTCTCGGGAGATGTTGGAATTTTCTGAGATTCTCTCAGATGCTGAAGTGCGTTTCTAGGCCGTACGACCGTGTTGGCCTGGTTTGCAAGGGTTCTTCCTGAAGTCGGACGATTCCATTGGTCCGTGTTCGCTGTACTATGATTGCAAGCACTGTGCACCCGCCATTGTTTTGGAGGCCAGAAATAGTTCTTGTGTTTGGGTGTTTGGTCAAGCACATGCAGCATTCTCAACATCATCTACGAGGCTCGCTCTCTTCTCTTGTGTGAAGCGTGCTTCATGTACGCTTTGCATCGGCCTTCTTCAATGGTGGTGGGGCATCCGTTCGTGCCAGTCGCTGGTTTACTTCTTTTTGGCTCTGTTTCTAGTTACTGTTGCCTCTCTGAATCACCAACGACTAGTGTCGCTTCTTCTGGGCACTTCATTGTTGCGCTCCTAGAACTATTCTACTATTCATGTCTTGCCATCCGACTGCCCTCGTTCAACAAATCACCCCGTGATCACCTGGCCGCAACCGCAGACACACGACGACGACTACGCATGAGATTGTCATTGAGCATAATATACGTCTCACAGATTGCTCCCGACAACCGGGCCCGGGTCTTCGTGATCTTCCGGCATGCCATGAAGAACACCCTCTCGGAGGCCGCGATCGATTCCAGAGTGGACAGCAAGTAGCGCGCTCCCACAGCAACCCGTGCGAACAGCTTCTCGTGCTCGCTCCAACACGTCAAAGAGTACAAAGCAAGGTAAAGGCCACTCAATTCCCCCCCTCCTAGCCCTCCCCGCCACCGAACCAAACGCACACACTCTCGCCGCCAACGTCAGTCGTCGCTTGGTCGGTGATGCAGAGTGTGTCCGGTTGGTCTTGGGCACGGTGCCCTTAATGGCCCTGTCCGATCGCACCGTCATCTACATGATGACAGACAGTGCGGTGCTCCGCAAGGTGGCCTCTACCGCTGGCGGCTGCCCAAAACAGAAGCTCTTGGTGAATGGGTTGAGCAAACCGGCGGCGACACGGATGCTAAACCAATCGGAGCTGGGAACGCCCGTGCGCTCTTTCTCCCGACGGGAGAGAACGTTCGTCAACACTGTACGCTTGATCCCCGACAGCGCAGTGTGGTGAACGTATCTCATTCATTCATTGTTAGCTAGTAATATATTTCCGTAGACTTTAGTCAACATGCGATGCGGTCACACACAAAACCTTTTTTTTTTCGAGTGCACGCGCGGGAGTACTTGCGGTTTGCCCCGTGTGCACACCTTTTTCGGGGGGTACGCAGTGTATCAATCACTGCAGCTGGTCGATTAAGTCCGGCGATGGCGCTTCACGGGACAACCAAGGCACATTCTGTTCGAATTTTCAAGCAGACGCTCGCGACCCGTCGTCCTGGAGGAGACGGCTCCCGGACAGCCGGCGGGAGCTGCCGACGGCCGCACCACCGCTGTTGTCGGGGTCACCACCGCAGCGGCCGCACACGCCCGACACACCGCCCGCGCACGCGTCGGTGCGCGTCCGTCCGCAACCAACACAGCCGGCGCGCGGTCAGCCGCCGCGCCGACGAGGCGATCAGCCCCACCCACCCCCCCGCGCGCGCGTGTGGGTGTCCCCGCCGTGGCCACCGCGGCGCCCATCTGCCTCCACGTCACCTGCATGGACCGCGGCGCCCGACGTCTCGCCCCGCCGGTGACCGCACTGCCCGTCGCGCGCGATAGGGTATGGTCCGAGGCGCCGCCGCTTCCGCGCCGACGCGGCGGCAGCGTTGACTGCGGCCCCGCCCGCTGCGTTTCCCACCCACTCCTCGCCCCCACCACTATCTGACGGGGGACGAGCTCCGCCGCCGTTGGGAGCGGGGAAGGGTGCCGGCAGCACCACCGCCGCCTCCCCTGCCGCGGCTGCCGCCGCCGTCGCGCCCGCCATCGCCGCGACTGCGACGGGTGGTGACTGCGACGGCGGCGGCGGCGGCGGCGGGCTGTGGGCCATGGCCTTACAGTCGCCGCTGCCGCCGCTAGCGGGCGTACGCACCGCCGCCGACGCGCCGCCGGGGCACGGCGGCTTGAAGTTCGACGGCGGGCTGCCTGTGGCGGCGGCGGGGACGCCCAAGTGCCGCGGCCGTGGCGACCGGGACGAGTGCGACGGCAGGCCGGCGGCGGTGTGCACGTCTGGAGGTGCGGAGGTGTCCGTCTGCTTGTGGCTGGGGGGTCGAGGCGCGGCGGTGACGGCGGCGGCGCGGCTCGCGGCGGCGGCGGTGCTTGTTGGCGTTGGCTTGTTTGAAGAGGACGCGCGGCCGCGCGACGGGGGTGGGTCGCGTGGGCTGCGCAGTGGGGCTTAGACCGTATACTTTACGGATCTGCTGCTTCCGTGTTGCAGGCTGTTGCAGGCTCCCCATAGGCTGCCAAATGGCTGCAGGTCGGGCCATTTTCTGCTGGCAGCCTGGTGGTTTAACAGATATCTGGCAGATCGGCACGCATGTTTTCTGCACTTTCGCTGCTTGTCTGGGTCATCTTAATGCTGAGACGATGCTCAGCTCGTGCTGTTTTTCTGCTGTACGCTGGTATAACTCCTAGGAGAGGCACGGAGTTATCTCGTTTCCACCAATAGGAAGCCGTTATCGTCATTCTGCAGCAGACTTGATGCTGAAGACATGCGCTGCAAGTGCAGCCCAGTGGCATGTTTCCAAAGATCCGGCGCAGAAAATGTGCGCTGCCACAGGGGTCCGGCAGCGACCTGCAACATTTTACCAGCAGATTTCTTGCAGGTCAAAAACAATAAAGGCTTGTCGTAGGCAGAAAAAAACGGGGGAGCACGCTGGACCTTTTTGGCACAAGATCCTCGCACCGTCACGGTGATTTCCATAAAACAGCGCGGGTCCTCCGTTTTTTTTTTTTGCATAAATGCACGACAATGAGCTGCTCCGCTCTGCTGCAGGAAATTATGCTGCTCGTGGCTCATGCTGCCACTTTTCCAGATCTGCAAGCAGTCTGCGACACGCCATTGCAGAGGATTCGCAGATCTGTGAGGTACACGGTCTAAGAGCAAGCCCAGCGGTTCGCACCAACACCATAATATGATGATTTCTTCCGAAATCGTGGGGTGATGTGAGTGGCTCCCCCATAATATGGTGCCCGCGATGATCGTTGTGCTCCACCGGTGCGGGCACCATATCGTGGAATGCTGTGCTGACTTTTTCGTATCAATGTGCACTCTCCATCCAATTGTGGCCTGCTTGTGTACAATACGGGAGGCCTTGATGGCGTCCTACCGCACTTTGCAGGTCCGAGAAGGCCGCCCCCCCCCAGCGCGGATCGAAGATGCCCCCGGACTCCGGCTTGGAGTCCGCTGCAGGTGGCGCACACGCCGCGAAACGGCCGTGATTGCGCCGCTGTAGCGCGGCCTTCAGTTGACCGCTCCCAATTGCCGCATCTTAGAGACTGGAGGGGACCGTCTTAGCGAGGGCGAGCAACTCAGGTGGAGACTACGTCAAGCCACTCCTCGGACTGACCACCTTTCTCACAGTTGCTTCCATGTCGGACGATGACGGGGGCGCCGCAGATTGACGGGGCAGCGCGGTGACAATCAGTGGGGCTGAGGCGGGGTTGTCCACATCCATCTGGGAGGGCACGGTGTCCACGAAGTGATCAGTTGAAAAGCACAAAATTCAATCATGCCGCTGCCATGCCCCGCCCTGTCGACCTGTGAAGGCCTGCTGGACTGTCAAAGTGGCAGTCAAAGATGATGTGGCAGGAAGGAGTTTGGACACTTGGTAAGCGGAGAGCGCGTAGCGCCGGATTGCGAGCGTCGTGGCTCACAATCACGCACAATATTTGGTCACATTCCAATTGTTTGACACTTTCCGAACGGGGGTTTCCCCCATACGCTGCACCAAACGTTGGGATGGTGCAGATCTGACACCATACCACCCAATTATGGTGTCGAAGCAACACCATCCCAACACTTCGTGCGGATCATGCACTGTAAATCTGACCGCTGGGCACCCTTCCGCACCATAATTTGGTGCTGCACTATTGTTTGATGCAGGCTCTTCGAGCAAGCCCAGCGGTGCGGATCCTGCATCAAACGATAGTGCAGCACCACATTATGGTGCGGAAGGGTGCACAGCGGTCATATTTATAGTGCACGATCCGCACCAAGTGTTGGGATGGTATCGATCCGACACCATAATGCGGTGGTTAGGTGTCAGATCTGCACCATCCCAACGTTTGGTGCGGCGTAAGGGGGAAACCCCCGTTCGGAAAGAGTCAAACAATTGGAATGTGACCAAATATTGTGCGTGATTGTGAGCCACGACGCTCGCAATCCGGCGCCACGCGCTCTCCGCTTACCAAGTGTCCAAATTCCTTCCTGCCACATCATCTTTGACTGCCACTTTGACAGTCCAGCAGGCCTTCACAAGTCGACAGGGCGGGGCATGGCAGCGGCATGATTAGATTTTGTGCTTTTCAACTCATGGTGTCCTCGTAGACTCCGTGTCCGCGCAGAAGGACGCCGACGACGCCGTCGCAGCCCCACAAAGTGCCACTGTGCTGCCTCGTCAACGTGCGGCGAGCTCTCATAGCCATCGTTCGCCATGAAGCCAACTGTCAAGAAGGTGGTCGACCCGGGGCGTGATTTGGGGTAGTCTCCTCCTGAGTTGCTCGCCTTCACTGACACGGACCCCCTCGTGCTCCATGATGCTACCGTTAGGGGCGGCTGAACAGCGACCGCGCTACAGTGGCGCAATCGCATTCGCTTTGCGGCGCGTGCGCCACCTGCGGCGAGCTCCGAGCCGGCGTCCGGGGGCAGCCTCGACCAGCGTCGCTGAGGGGGATGCACTGCTCGGGCCTGTAAAGTGCGGTGGCACACCATCAAGGCCTCCTGCATGGTGTAGAAGCAGGCCAGTGGACGGATGGAAATGATACAATTCGATGGAAGGTGTACAATAGATGCGAAGATTCCAGTACAACATTCCGCGTTACATATGGTGCGCGCACCGCTGGAGCACAACGATTATCGGCTGCACCATAGTATAGCGGAGCCACTCACATCACGCCACGAATCCAGGATAAATCACC
>Ga0209831_1004975_pt1 | contig 10198 bp, 4 predicted proteins | sample Maine_Asex4_meta_FD_187451 | JGI IMG/M metagenome (GOLD analysis project Ga0209831, IMG submission 187451) | Marine algal microbial communities from Maine, USA - Maine_Asex4_metaG (SPAdes) (version 2) | ecosystem: Host-associated > Algae > Red algae > Unclassified | place: Maine, USA | collected...
TATAGATATACGCCAGGCACTATATCATTTTGGCGAAATTACAGGAGAGATTACAAGCGATGATTTATTAGGTAACATATTTGCTAATTTTTGTATCGGGAAGTAATCGTCTCTTAAATTAACAATTTCCTTAATACATAATTGTAGGTAAAGTATTTAAAAATTCATTTTATCCTATAAAATAAATCGACAAAACGTTTTTTTTTGACGATTAATAACTTAAGTTTGTTTTTTAATCTCTAAATCTATAATATGAAAATGAAGATTATTTTATTCAGTCTTAGCCTTTTTGTCTTTACTGGCATTAGTTCTGCTCAAAAAAGGAAAGGTCCAAAAAGCTTTATTAGCGAAAAAGTTATGATAAGCAAATATCATAATAAAAATGAGCTTGAGCATATGGCAAAAGGTCAATTAATAACATTATACTCTGAAAGAATTAAAGTACTTGTTAGAACATTACCTTACGTAGCTTTTGCAACAAAGCCAGGAATAACTATGGGGACATTGGGTATACCAACCAATAATGATAATATGAAAGCGCTCGAAAATCAATTTGATTCGACCGATAATTATATAGAAAACACAGATGAATTTCATCGAGAGTATTTACCATATTCCGATACAACAAATTTAATTTCGGGAATTCTGTTTTATGAGGATATCATGAAATCGCTACACCAATATAACGATTTTCGTTAATCAAAAATTTGTCTATTTACCAAGTTAATTTTAAAACTGATACTTTTTAAATTTTATTTTTTCGGGTGAAATAAGGTTATAAATACATATCAATTTTTTTTAAATCATCGTATTTAATCTTAATATGGTTTTATTAATTAAGCTTCAATATTGTTAACATATTGTATTTTATCGATTTTTGTTTATAAGGAAACAGATTAATAAGTGTATTTTGTCGAAATAATTGGTATTTCATGGGTTTTTATTTATTTTTGAATAATAACTGTTACAAGTAATTGTATTGAGTTTTAAAATAAAAATTATGAAAAACTTTACACAAATCGGTATCATATTTCTTTTTTTCATAGCAAATAGTTCTGCTCAGCAAGAAAAAGGAATATTTGGTCAAGAAAACTGGTTGAATAATTGGACGGAATTTAAGTCTAATAAAAAAGACTACGGTGAAGCTACACAAATTTTAACTGGGAATATTTCCCAATATAAAAAGCTATATAGCAAAGATGTTTATTTGCTTTTGGGCGATGTTTTTGTCACTAATAATGCAGTACTTGAAATTGAACAAGGAACTGTAATTATTGGCGATAAAAAAACTAAAGGGTCACTTACAATAACTAAAGGATCTAAAATAATTGCTAATGGTTCAGAAACTAACCCTATAGTATTCACATCTAATAGAGGTGTTAAAAAAGCCGGAGATTGGGGAGGTATAGTTATACTTGGCGACGCACCTAATAGTAAATTTGGAAATGGGTCTGTAGCTCCTTATTACCCAAACCTGCACTCAAATGAATACGCCAATGTAAATTATGGAGGTCAGGACTCTTTAAGCAACTCAGGATTATTAAAAAATGTAAGAATAGAATATGCTGGAAGACAAATAGGAGATGATCGGTATTTTAGTGGTTTGTTATTGGCAAGTGTTGGTAGTAAAACAAGAATAACTAATGTAATGGTTAGTAATTCTGGTGGTAATTCTTTTGAGGTATGGGGTGGAAAATTAGTTTTAAATAAATTAGTCTCTTACAGATCAAATGGAAATGATTTTGAATTTAATCAAGGCACAGAAGCGCTATTGGAAAATTCTTTAGCTATAAGATCTCCATATATTTCAAATACGAATGGATCAAGATGTTTAAAAATTAAATCTTATGATGATAAAGCAGATTTTGATTTTAATAGAAGTAAAACATTTGTAAGCGCAAAAAATCTAACTTTTATAAATGAAAGTGAAAATTTAGAGTCTGATATTAAAATGAACCTTATTAGAGAAGCTATTCATGTTGGTGAGAATGCACTTCTTACTATGAGTAAAAGCGTTGTTTCTGGTTTTAATCCAGCAGTAATCCTAGAAAACAAAATTATTATTAACCAAGAAAATTTAGAACGTATTAAATTCTCTGAAATGTATTTCAATAACTGTAATGGAAATATATTTGTTGAATATGATTCGAATAATGAGGATTTAGAAAATTGGTATGGAAACTCTGCGTTTTCCAATGTGTATTCCAATAGTGCCAATTATGAAACTTTTATAGAAACTAGGCGTAATAAAAGACCAGATTTCAGACTTAGAATTAATAAAATAATAGCTTCAAACGAGGTTGATTCAGGGATGAGAGTGGATTAAAATCTGAATACCTTATAACTTTTAAACCTTTGTAATTACTAGTTTAAAAACCCCATAAATTTAGAAAACCCAATTAAAAACAGCAAATAGTATTGTGCATAAGCTTCTAGATTTTAAAATTTATTAAAAATAAGATTTTATGAGAAGCTCCGCATTAATATATATTATAATGGTTTTTATATTTTGTTTAAGTGAAGCCATTCAAGCTCAAGTTATTATTAGCAAACCCAATTTTGCTTTTGCTCCAGCATGTGCTAGTCCTTTATATAATACTTTTAAAGTTACTTTTTCTTTCTCAAATGAGGCCGCATTAGGATTAACAAATAAATTTATCGCAGAACTTTCTGATAACAAAGGAAGTTTTTCAAACCCAACAATTATTTACACTTCTGAGGCGGATTCTGAAAAAACATCTCCAGTTACGTTCAATTTTTCATTACCAACATCAGCATCTGGCGAGAGCTATGTAATAAGAATTAAAGGTACAGCTCCAGAAACTATTAGTCAAAGTTCAAAATCGTTTGCTGCCTATTACAAAGCGCATGATAGTCCTTTTTCAATTAATAATTTAATTGAAACCGGCGTGTATTGTAATGGAGGAAGTTATTTGTTAACTATTGATAATCTAGACTTGTTTTCCAACAATTCTCCTTTAAAGTATTCGTCGTTAACTTTTAAATGGTATAAGGAAACGGGTTCAATAACTTCTGATTTTGCTTTTGTAAGCGATGGCGAAACCTTATCTGTAAATGAACCTGGAACTTATTTTGTTAATACAAATTATGGAACTTGTACATCTGTATCAACATCAAATCGTGTAACAATTAGCGCATTGGATTTCAGTATAGCTAGTAACATAAATTCAAGTTTAGGTAATCCCTATTGCGCTTCAGAAGGGCAAACTACTTTAAGCGCCATTAAAGCAAAGGGCTATCAATGGTTTAAAGATGGCGACATTATTGTTGGAGCGACAAAGCAAATGTACAAAACCGATGAGTCTGGTGAATATTCAGTAAATATAGATTTAGGAAGCTGTATGACGGATGCTTCAATAAATCTTGATGCTACAGGATTTACAAGTAGTATTGATATGGATGAAGTTAATTATATTGACCAAGATGAAACGCAATTGGCAACGATAACTACCTCAGCTAATAGTCCAGAATACAAGTGGTACTTGAATAATTCGTTAATTAGCGGCGCTACTGCTAAAAGTTATATAATACAACAAGTTGGGAACTATAAAGTAATAGTAACTCAGACTATGGGTTGTAACGCATCAAATTCATTTTCTTTTGAAGTACGCTCTGTATTTCCAGGAGTTGAAAAAATTCCAAACTTAATTAGTCCTAACGGAGATGGCAACAATGATACATGGGTTATTCCCAAGAAATATAGCATTGGTTCAAATTCGGAAATTGTTATTTTAAATGCGCAAGGTAAAATTCAATTGAAAACAAAAAATTATCAAAATAATTGGCCGGACAAACAACTAGATTTAGGGAGTATGAGTTCCATTTACTACTATATAATAACCGTACAAAATGGTAAAACAAAAAAGGGTACTATAACAGTTGTCAAATAATATGATAAAACAACTATTATATATAATTTTGTTGTTCTACATGGCACAGCAACTCCACTCTCAAGATGATGGAGTTGTTGCGTTAAATATTCCTACTAGAAATTCTTTAAAATTTAATAGACAGTTTATAAATCCAACGTTCAGTTTTGTTAGAGAACAAAATAAGTATATAAGCTTTAATAATAAACGGGAATGGGTTCAATTTAACGATGCCCCAAAAACATATTTATTAGGATATTCAGGAAGGTTTCAAGAAAATATTGGAGCAGGCTTTAGTCTATTTCAACAAAACTATGGCGTTTTAACCACTTTTGGAGGTCTTTTAAATTTCGCTTACAACGCAGTTCTAGATAGATCCAGTAATTTAACCTTTGGCATAAATACAGGGTTTTATAAAAGTGGTATTGATAGAGGAAATGTAATTATTAATTCCCCAGATTCCTCTCTAGATAATTTTCCTTCAAATTCAATAATTACAATACATCCTGGTATAAATTATGGTACCGATTTTTTGGATTTTGGTGTTTCCATAAAACATTTAGTCTCTTATAATTTTACCACTTCAAAAATGATTGAAAATAATCTAGAGCAAGGTGTCCAGGGACATATTATGTATACAGGATATTTGAAAAGTCGTGGTTTTTTTGATGAAAGTAGGTTTAGTAGTTTTTTAAGTTCCGAGTTCAGAAAAGATGAAACGATAGTATCTGCAATGGTCATTTTAATGGTTCCTAAAGGGGTTTGGGCTCAGGCGGGATATAATAGTCTGTATGCCCTATCTGCAGGTATTGGTGTAAATATAAGTAGGCAAGTAGCTATCGAATATAATTACGAAAACGGTGTTGGTGGATTTTCAACTTTTGGTAATTCTCATGATATTACTTTGGCATATAAATTCAAAAATAATGAGAGATACGATTATAGTGGTGATGATCAGGAAGACGCATTAATAATATCTTCTAATAAGAAAAAGAAAAAATTAGCAAAAAGAAAACACTCATTTAAAACAAAAACACGTAAAAAAGCAAAACCATTTGTAGCCAAAAAAGATAATGTTAAGGATGATAAAATTACAGAAGTTGAAACTCAAAAAAACACAAATGCTAAAATTAAAGCAGTACAGGAAAAAGAATCTAGAATAGCAAAAGTAAAAGCAGCGCAAGCAGAACAAGCCAGATTAGCAGAGTTTGCAAAAATTAAGGCGGACGCAGCAGCTAAGGCAAAGCGTGAAGAAGATGCAAAAGTAAAAGCAGCGCAAGTGGAACAGGCCAGATTAGCAGAATTGGCAAAAATTAAGGCGGACGCAGCAGCTAAGGCAAAGCGCGAAGAAGATGCAAAAGTAAAAGCAGCGCAAGTGGAACAAGCCAGATTAGCAGAGTTTGCAAAAATTAAGGCGGACGCAGCAGCTAAGGCAAAGCGCGAAGAAGATGCAAAAGTAAAAGCAGCGCAAGCAGAACAAGCCAGATTAGCAGAGTTGGCAAAAATTAAGGCGGATGCAGCAGCTAAGGCAAAGCGCGAAGAAGATGCAAAAGTAAAAGCAGAGCAAATAGAACAAGCCAGATTAGCAAAGTTGACAAAGATTAAGGCGGACGCAGCAGCTAAGGCAAAGCGCGAAGAAGATGCAAAAGTAAAAGCAGCGCAAGTGGAACAGGCCAGATTAGCAGAGTTAGCAAAAATTAATGCGGACGCAGCAGCTAAGGCAAAGCGCGAAGAAGATGCAAAAGTAAAAGCAGCGCAAGTGGAACAGGCCAGATTAGCAGAGTTGGCAAAAATTAAGGCGGAAGAAGGGGCTAAAGCAAAACAAGAAAAACAAACAAAATTAGCTGAAGAAGAAAAACTTACATCAGAAAATGAAACACGTATTAGCGAGGAAATTTTGGATGAAGTTTTAATTGCATTTAAAAAATCTGCGGAAGCATCTAGTAGTGCCCAAAAAGTTTTATTGGATAAATTAAATAAAAAAGTAAATAGTAAGCAACAGGATTTGGATGATTTGAAACAAGAAAATGATTTAAGCGAAAAAGGTATCAGCAGTGCTCCAAAAGCGTTTAAAAGTATTTCAGCTGAAAATGCAGAAATAGAAAGCTTAAAACTTAAAATTGACAATTCTATAGAACTAGGAAAAGCAAAAATCTCTGAGATTCAAAGCCTTCGAAGAAAGCGCCTAAATAAACGTAAAAATGATGCTTTAAATCAAGCATATTTAAATACCATTCAAACGTTAAAATCGGAACTGCAGCAGGCTGAAAACATGAAACAAAATTTAATTTCAACATTGAGTGATATTAAAATAGCTACCGATTTTGAAAGACGTAGAAGAATTAAACGTGCAGCATATGATAATGATACTGATAGGTATAATAAAGATAGAGCCACCTTACAGCGCATCAAGACACTTACAAGCCCAAGTACGACGCTATTAACGAAGGAAGATTTTGATTATGGCGAAGCACTTAGTAATATTCAAATTGTAAAAGGGGCAAACAACACAGAGGATGGTTATTATCTTGTCATTGCTGTACATACTAATATAATTAAAAGAGATGAATTTCTTCGGAAAGCTATAGCTGCAGGGGAAAATAATATTAATTTCTTTTTTGACGTGAATTCAAACAAGTATTATATCTATTATGATAAGTTTGATAAGATAGGTGAAGCAAAATCTACACTAGATGCTAATAAAGGCAGTAAACCTTACAATAGAGAAATGAATATAGTAAAAATAGAAAATTAAAAACGTTCTATTTATATGGTTTAATCAGGAAGGTTTGTTTGATTTAGATTTTAAATTAGTTGCAATTAATTTTCTATCAATATTATACCGGTTATTGCGATTAAAACCGAAAGATTATTGTTTTTTTAAGCTTTTAAGCTATTGAGCTATTGAGCTAGCATTTTGTAAAAGAAATAGCTTATCGATTTTTATAAGGCTGAATGTGTTCTCCTAAAATTCATATGATGTATCAAAACACAATAAACTTTCAATAAATAAAATAAACCCCTTTTTGTAGTAAAATTAATATCTTTAATGATTTTTTATCGATAAAAGAATAAATACTTCGTTTAAATTAGTTTTTTGTATAAAGTATCTTCATTTGTTCAAATTTATTTTCGATATTTATATCGATTAATTACATTAAAAAATAGACAATCTAATTAATTTGTAAGAAATATTATGTTATACAAAATAATGTAAAATCTATTTTTAATTACCCCAAACTAAATAAAGCAATATACATGATAAACCATGAATAAGACTACTTATGTAAAAACAGGACTTTTTTTGTTATGGACTTTTATGAGTTTGCAGTTATTCGCACAAAACTTTGTTCCTTTTACATCTAGATTTAATCAGGATTTAAAAGGTGATATTCAATTAATTGGAAATAATATTTTAGGACCTGACAATAATGCATTTAATAATGGTAATGAATATAATCATAGAGTAGATATGGTTTATATTGATATTGATGGGGACGCAACTACATTCAATTCATCAAGTGCAGACTTAACAATTCCTAATCTAGGATGTTATAAAATTATACATGCAGGTTTATATTGGGCAGCGGTAACCGAGGGTGCAGAACCATTTACAAATATTAAATTTAAAGGCCCTTCAGGGGGTTATAACGATATTGTGGGAACCGTTATTTTTGATGCTAATGGAACATCTGTAGATAGAGGCGATAGTTTTCCGTATGCTTGTTATGCAGATGTAACATCTATAGTAGCTGGTTTAGCTACAGATTTGGGAACATATACAGTAGCAAATGTTTCTAGTACACAAGGACGATCTGCAGATTTTGGAAATATTACGGGATATTCAGCTGGTTGGTCACTTTACATAGTTTATGAAGACCCAACATTACCGGGTAAATCAATTACTAGTTTTGATGGTTTTAGTGCTATTAGTGTTACTGGGGGAAATCCATCAGTCGAAATCCCAGTTTTTGGTTTCAGAACCGTTCCTGCTCCAACACCTGTTAGAGCAAATTTTGCATTTGCTTCATTAGAGGGGGATAGCCCAATTTTGGGAGACCAATTATTCCTCAATGGTTTAAACTTGTCAACTACAGATAGACCCGATACAAACTTCTTTAATAGTTCGGTAACACAGTTAAGTGCCTTACCTGTAACTAACAGAAATCCAAATAGCACCAATACTCTAGGGTTCGATACAGGTGTTATAGTTGTTCCAAATCCCGCAAATTCAGTTATTGCAAATGATGCTACGTCAGCTACAGTTCGATTGGAAACCAAAGGGGATACGTATTTTCCCTATTTTTTCTCATTAGCTGTTGATATTATTGAACCTAAAATTGTGCTTACTAAAATTGTTGAAAATGCAACAGGTGATAATATTGAAGGTACCCTTGTTAATCTTGGCGATGAATTAAATTATATTCTTGGTTTTCAAAATAAAGGAAACGATAATGCTACGGAATATGTTATAAGGGATGTGCTTCCTATAAATATCATTTTTGATTATCCATCAGATTTAGGGATATTACCAGAAGGTATCGAACATAGCTACGATGCAGCAACACGGGAACTTGTTTTTAATATCGATAATAATTTAGTTAAGGAAAACGATCCAGTACAAGAAATTCGTTTCAAAGTTACAGTGGTATCCGAATGTAGTCTCCTGAATGATGCTTGCTCAAATATAATTAATAACCAAGCATTTTCAACATATAAAGGCACGCTGAACCCCACATTTGTTATTTCAGATGAACCTGAACCAAGTTTCAGTAATAACTCTGGTTGCTTACTAAACCCTGGCTCAACAAATTTTTTAACAGATATTGACTGTGTTTTTGAGGAGGACGTTATTCTTTGCGGTGAAAGTACTATATTAACCTCGGGAAGTGGTTATGATTCTTATTCATGGTCAACAAATCCTTCAGGAACGCCAGTTATAGGCACAACGCAAACTATAACGGTAACAACAACAGGGACTTATTATGTAAGTAATACTGCTATTGCTCCTTGCCAATCTACAAAGCAAGTATTTGAAGTTATTACATATGGAGCTGGTGTTATAAATCCTGTAATTCCATTTGCAGATCATGTTGCTATTTGCCCTAATGATGGTAAAGCATTACCAAATATATTTTTATGTGGCGGTAATGGCCCAAGACTTATTGAAACGGGTATTACGGATACTACCTCAATTATTTGGGAGCAATTAGATGAAGTAAGTTGTAGCGCAGTTACAAATTTAGATTGCGCAAATGAAGATAACGGATGTACTTGGAATGAAGTAGAAACAGGACCTAATTTTGTGGCAAATGCTGCAGGACAATTCAGATTGACATTAAATTATGATGGTGGTTGTTTCAATCAATTTTATTTTAATGTGTATTCTAATTTATTAACGCCTACAGTAAATTCAAGAGATATTTATTGTACTACACCAGGACAAATTACAGTCGGTGGAGTTCCTAATGGTTATGAATATAGTATAGATGGAATTAATTATCAAGCTAGTAATATATTTTCAGTAAGCACCCCTAACATTTATATCATATCAATAAAACAAATAGGAGTAGACCCAAATCCATGTATTTTTACTGTACCTGATATTCAAATAAGACAAACAGATTTTACAGTATCTAATACTATTTCACAGCCACTTTGCAACGGAGATTTTGGAAGTGTTACTATTGCAGCAAATGACGTACGGCCGCAATATTTCTTTTCAATTTCGCAAGGCGGGACTGAAGTTGATAGTGTAGGGCCTGTAATTTCAAATACCTATAAATTTTCAAATTTAAACCCAGGGATATATACTATTGACGTTTCAGCTGAAGATGGTTGCATTTTTTCTGAAAATATTGAAATTATTGAGCCAGATTTATTAGAGGCTACTTTAGCTCTTACAAAACCTTTAACGTGTTCAGATGGAGAAATTACCGTGTATCCAACAGGAGGAACTTCACCATATTTCTATTTTATAAATGGTGCAACAAATTTCCAAACCGTACCAACAATACCAGTAGCTGAATCAGGGACTTTTAATATTCGAGTAGTAGATTCCAATAATTGTATCGTGGATACAACTATTACAGTTGATGCTATTCTTGCTCCAGATTTTACAGTTGATGAAACAGATATTGCTTGTTCCGATACTGGCAATGTTGGGAACATAACTTTTAATGTTACCAATCCAAATGGAAATACGTTGGAATATAGTATTGATAATGGTGTAACGTTTTCAAATTCAAATGTTTTTTCAGGATTAGCAGATGGTGTTTATCAAGCAGTGGTTCAATATAATTTAGGGG
>Ga0209831_1004976_pt1 | contig 10196 bp, 8 predicted proteins | sample Maine_Asex4_meta_FD_187451 | JGI IMG/M metagenome (GOLD analysis project Ga0209831, IMG submission 187451) | Marine algal microbial communities from Maine, USA - Maine_Asex4_metaG (SPAdes) (version 2) | ecosystem: Host-associated > Algae > Red algae > Unclassified | place: Maine, USA | collected...
AGGAGCGTAGCAACATGCGCTGCGACGACGGCTGATGTCGCCGCGTCGTCGTTGCCACCCTCCTCCCCCTCCCATCCGCCAAGTGACATGAAACCACCCCCCATGGAACCGCCGTCCATGGAGCTGGAGTACTGTGCTTGCGCACACGATGGGAACAGGGCGGCGGGAGCACGGCGGTTGCGAGTACGGCGGTCGTGAGCACGGCGGTCGCGAGCAAGGCGGTCGCAAACACGGCGGTCGCGAGCACGGCGGTCGCGAGCACGGCCGTTACCGTGGTCGCGAGCGCGGTGCTCCTCCGTGTCGCTGGCGGACGGAGCGCGACGGGTGCAGCCGCGGATTGAGCAGCCGGCCCCCCCACTTCCAGAATGCCATCGGGCCTGGGCAGCATATCGTTGCTGCCCTCACCCCTCCCAGAGCATCGGCGGGTCCATACAGGACATCGGACCTGCCGCTGCCCCTCGCATCATACCAACGGGGAGGAAGTTTGACGCATGCTCCCCTGTTCAACAGAACGGTCCCTGATGGACCACACAATCCACAATCAAGGACGTATCAGAGGCTGTCACAATAGGAGGACAGTTGACCAACACACCTTTACCGGAAAGTTGACCGATAGTCACGAAGCACCATTTCCTGCCACACACTGTGGATTTGACTCCCGCAGTCGTTTTTTCGCCATTCCGAGGACAACGTATCGTGTTTAGTGCAGGGTCCTTGACACTTCGTCACCTTGGGTACTCGATTTGCGGTTAGCTGAGTGCGCCATCACCGCGACTAACACGAGACCGTTTCAACGTGACAAGCCCGCGTGTGCTCCACTTTCCCCGATGTTGAACGGCTCGTTTCGTTCAGGTGTCATGTGTCCAGCCCATGGAGTCAAGGTACTGGTGTGTCCCTTCGTCCGGCGTCCGTGTCTCGCTCATACGTTCCGACGCCTCAAGCCGGCTGTGTCTGTCTGGGAGCGTCCAACGTTCGGTCAAACGTTCGGTCACATGTCAGATACAGCCCTGTCTGTAGCGTGCGAACGTTTGCCGGTCCTCGTTTCAGGTGATCCGAGGCCGTGGGACACGTTGTGGATCCATCCCATTTGACCATCAGCCAGTGAGAGGGCGTCCAGGATAGTCCTCGTGTCCTGAATAGGGGTGCCGTGCCGTATTTCGCCTTCGAATAAAACATGCACCCTCTATTCTGCCACCCGGACTATTGGACCGTGAAGGAGTTATGTGAATTGTCGGGGGTGGTTCGAGGTGATTCGACGTTGTTTGGGGCACGGTCAGGGTTGTCAGCGTTTGGTTTGGTTTGCCAAACATGAACGGAATTCAACCTGATTCACTTGAATGCTGAAGCGTTCAGGTTGAACGCAACATGTCAAAGGGCGTACTTGTTCTGCTTAATACTTAGCGTGCCACGTTTCATGTAGTTGAGATCGTGCTTGGGGAAGTCGGGTTGTCTGACTCGAGCTCCATCGAGCTTGAGTCGGGAAGCCGATGTATTTAGCGTGTGCATAGCAGAGGCTGATTCACGGTTACCTGTTGCTTAGATCTGGCTCAGAAGCCGGCTCAGCAACGTGTACGGGATTGACGTAATTGTAAATGAACTTCGATTTCCCGGGGGCTTTGACTTGATTTTAGTCGGGATGGACTGAAAACAAGTCGAAGGCCCTCCACCAAACAAGCATCCCGACTGTGCTTCAGATGGCTGCAGCCAGCTTGGCATGTACGACAAGCTCATTAAATCCTAATAATATATCCGTACGCTCAACCACATATAGAATGGTATCCATTGAGTCCGTGACTGGGGCTCGAAATATAGTGGCTCGTATGGGGTTCTTGTGCAGTACGTGCCATGGTGCCGGTCTCTCGAGAAGGAAAGCCATCCGATTGTAAACATCCCAAAACAGAGCTACACGCCGACACCAGACACCCTATTGCGTTCCTGCGCATTGCTACAGGTATCCTCCATGGAGATTGAAGTTGTAAAGTTTGGGAGGTGCCTCCCACTGTACCGGCGCGTACATGAGTGAGGCCCCGCGAGCCAATCGGACCTGTGCGTGTGAGCTGCTCTCAGAAGGCCGTCCAGCCGTCTGATGGCGGCTCCTAAATGTCACAGCAGGGGCGCTCTTTTGTGAATTGCGACAGAGCGACCAGAGTGAGACGTTCGAACAGCACCACACTCTACTTTTGGGACCATCCGCCTGCAAAACGCCTACTGCGCATTTCAGGACGGCTGTACAAAGAAACGTGTGTGCATAGTGGGAAGGGGTACCTCGGGCTGACAGCTGGATGACCATCGGCTCCAGCCGTAGTCCTCTTCGAAAGTCGTACAAGTTTTTGAAGCACATTCGTAGGCAGTCTGTTGTGCTGCGCTCGCGCAATCGCCGCTTGATGGCCACATGTGCTGCCGCTTGATGGTCACAGGTGCCGCATCTCTACCGCAAGAGCTGTAACGCTCGGTCCCTGTACATGTATTTTGCCGTCTTTCACTGCCTGTTCCATGTTCTCATACGAGTCTACTGCAGGTTAGCAAATCGTTTTCCCGACCTACGGCCGGTCTCTCATACAATCACTGTCCGACTGTTGCACAACTATTGTTAAGCAAAGAGTTGAGAGCAACGCATAGCATCGAAGGGTAAACCGCCACAAATATGGGCTTGAGAGTCTGCCGCGGCCGTCGCCGCCGATGGGGCGATGCGGGCTCTGGTCGTCCCCCACCGTAAATGGCCGGCCGTGGAAGACGCTTCTGTGGCAGCACGCAAGCGCTCGGAGTCGCTGGCGTCGCTGCTGCCAGAAGTGGTGGCCATGGCTGCGGCCGTTGGCGCTGGCGCCGCCGCGGCGCCAAGCGCCGGCCCCACCTGCCGACCATGACGGTGAACGGCGGCCGCGCCCACTGCTGCGGTCGCCGCCGAGCAGGAACTCGCAAGGCGCGCCCGACGCGCGGCGACTGCCAGCAGAAAGGGAGGAAGCACGCGCGGCGGCGACGGCGGCATCTCCAGAGACGGATAGCGTTGGCGCGACAGCGCTCAATGGGAAGTGCAATTGGTGAAGAAAGATCGGCAAAAATGGACTTGTTCATTCGCATTTACAGAAGCTGACAATGTAAGTGGGAGTCGCTGAGTGCGGTGTTACGGATCTGACTCGGAATCTGGGAAGGGTCTTCGATGTGCTCCAATCCTTGAGCAGGCATCTGAGTCTCCTGGCTGTTCTACTATGTAAATCATCATGAGTCAGAATGTGAGTCGTGTGAACCGTGAATAGTCCTCAGGCCTGCTGCAGTCCCGGCGACAGAGCCCTGCTTGCCTGCCCCACCACCGCGACACAATCCAAACGACTGGTATTGTCCCTGACGCGTGTTTGGATCACTTTTCTCGCTATGGAGCATAGCGTCGTGGAATGTTGTCAGAAAAGAGATCTGAGGGCAGATCTGAGAAGGCCGTGAGCAGAGCGTTCTTTTACTTACGGCATGTGCCGCCTTTTTCTTTGTTCTTCTTGCCCTTTCTGTAGGCCAAAGTTGTGTTTCACTGACGTCGTTTTGTTACTCCAGCGACGCGAAGATGGATCACTCAAAATTGGATTGATTACTCGGGCTATTGCTGATCCCCGAATTTTGTCCCGGGGGACAGAGACAGAGACTGACTGTGAATACAAGCACTCTATTGGTCTAAAACGACAGTAAGAAGGCATCGAAGCCAATAGAAAGCCCGCATTCGGTGGCAGGACCTTGCATCTAGCATAACTCACTGTGTATTGCCGCTGGATCCGCTTTTCTTGGCACGGAGCAAGCGGCCCACGCGAGATCTTGAGATTTTCTACTGTCTCCTGCCCAGAAGTGCAGAAAAAAAGAGGAGCTGATATTGATTTTCAGGCTGTATGGGCACATGTAAGCAATCAGGAGCACTAAGTCAGTCCCAGGGGCGCATCTGATTGGTGGACAGAGTGGGTCCGCAAGTCAGTCTCTGTCCACCAGGACAAAATTCGGGGATCAGCAATACTTGATATCTGATGGCGATCATGATTCTAAGCAGTCCGATCGAGTCCTCTGCATCGATGGTCCACCACGCGGACGCCGCGCCCTTCTCACCGAGTTGCTGCTGTTCCTCGCCAAGCGCCATCGCTCGCCCACACCCCCTCCCCTTCCTTCCGTCCCTTCCTCCCGCGTGGCTCCCCTCCGCTTTTGTCCCCCCCGCCCACACCCCCTCCCCTTCCTTCCGCCCCTTCCTCCCTGCGACGGGGGGGCGTCAGTTGCGGGATGACGGTGCTGTATGGCAGGTGTCGGTGGAGCCACAATTGCACTGTCGGCTGCCCCGTGCTGCGTCGCGGGTACGTACGAGGTGTGACGTATGAGGTGGGACCTGGGGCGGATTTTGGGGCGGGGGGCATCGGGCGACGAGGCGGCATGCTGGTTTTTACCGGCGTCGAGCCTTCTTGTGCGGACTAAGAGAGTGCAGGCAGTGTGGGGGGCGGTGGGGGCAAGGGAGGCAGCGGCGGCGGCGAGGGAGATAGTGGTGGCGGGGGGAGGAGACTCATTCCCGGCAGGATAGGCCGCGTTAATTCGTATCCACGTTTCATTTTGAGCCGCTGCTTGGCAAGTGGAGATGCTGGGCAAGTGGGGAGGACCGAGCGGGAGCGAGAGTTAGAGCGGGAGGGTGCGGCTGACGGGACTGTCGTTTTACCTGTTGGCTGCGAGACAATGGCCAGTGCCGCACAATGTGCCGACGCTGCCGCGAGAACGCGCGCGCGCTCGCAGACTGCCACCACCTGGTGCGAGCTTGATCCCGATCGATCGACTTGATCCCGATCGATCGACTTGATCTGTAATGTTTCGGGTACTTCGACGCTGAGAAGCGCTTTGTGCGCTCAACCCATCGATTACTGCCCATTTTTTCGAGTCTACGAGCCCAACTGGCACCAAAAGAAGCGTCTTCCCTAGAGCTTCCTGCAGGTATGTTTATTCCTTGTTCGGCTATATATCGAGGCAACGGCGTTCGTGGGGACAAAAAGCAATGGGCAAACAAGCTGGAATCGGCGATTCTGGTGATCCACTTCGGGCGTCGTTGATCCAGAAGCGCGTCAGGGACAATACGAGCCGACGCCGGGGCGACGACGTTGACAACCGCCTGGGCCTCCGCGCAGTAACGGAGACGAGGGGACCAAACAGAAAGGACCAAACACCGATACGTGTAGACGGGGCGTTGAGGACGAGTGGATGCCCCGTTGTCCGAGAAGCAGCTTGCTGCACTCCACGCAATCCTGGGTGCGACCACGACCCATCCATCCTCTAGCCAAAAAGGCTATGATTCACGCACACGTTGACAGCAGATGAATCGATCTACGTACTCAGCGCCTAGGGTGCTACACAGCCGATCGGCATCAGTTGACATGAAGGAGGGTCTGGAAGCAGAACTCTCAGCGCGACTGACCTGCAGGGGGTATGGCAACGAGGCAGTCAGAGCGGCCGCACAGCGCCGAACCACCTCGCTGATCAATTTGAAGTGGTCAACGAAAGCTCCTGTCTGCCCGGGCAATCAATCGTAAATACAACCAAGTCGTTTGTCGTTTGGTTTGGTTCGTTTCATAAAATCAACCTGATTCATCGAATCATCTGTAGATTCAACATAAACTTACAACCCTGCTTTGAGAGCACCCTGTCCTAAAGGCCACGGAATTGGTGCCACAACGGCACCAAGTCGGCAAACAGGCGCGTGTGATGCTAGACTGCAATCTCGGGGGTTGTTGGCCAGATAGGATACGGCTGGGCAGCCTCCCGGAGCCGTGGTCCACCGGAGATGCGGGCTCGCATCCCGCACTGTTCCAGTCAGGAGGCGGGATGGTTTCCAGGCCCAGTTGTCCCACATCTGGAGAGGCTTGCAGCTTGTTTCTGCTGGCGCCCCCCTCGGTGACGCGCCTGGAGGCCCCTTCGGTCAGTCGTTGCAGAAGACGACACGCCGGTTAACTGGCTGATGGCTCGGAGAACAGGAGGCGGCGCGAAGCCGCCCCCAGCGTCAAGCCCCAATTGGTCCCTCCTTGCATCCATCCTGCGGGGGAGGCGGTACGGCGCCAACTCGCGGCCACCTGTACGCCGCCTGCCGTGTCGACACGCCTCCTGCTCGGCGCGACAGACCCTCGCGGCCGCAGCCCCACGCGCCGACGACGGTCCGCAGGAGGGGCTGTTCGGCTGGGCGGCGGCTCGGAACCAGTCGGTGACCGTCGACGAGGGTGTCAATGGCTGGGCGTGCTCGCAAACAGCTGATGTTTTGGCGAACCGGCTTGCGTGTTGAGTGCTCTGCGAAATAAATCTCGTGTGACCAGGAATGCAACACGGGAGGCTGGCCCGGAGGGCGCTAGAGGCAGCATCTGGGCGTGTCGCCTCCCCTCTTCAGGAGGTTGCAGGTCCCTGGGCGTGGACCGAGGCAGCGAGACCAGCCAGAGAGGGGCCTGGGGCAGGCCCGTTTTCCGTTTTTTTTTGCAGCCACCTCCCACGGTCGCGGGCGACGGAGGTTCAGGCCGATATGCCGAGGCCGTGTCTCATTGGTTCCCTCGTCTCTGGCGGCCGTCCACTCATGCCCGCTCGCCAGGTGGCGAACAACCGCCGTGGGAGAGGGGGGGCGGTCGCCCACCGCGTCGCACACAGCCCAGCACGCAGTCGACGGCGGTCAAACCCCTCGGCGGGTGGGTGTTGGTGGCGGAGGCGGCGGCGGCGCGAGCCTGCCCAGCCACCACGGCCGGCCACTACACCAGCCTGCAGCCGAGTGGGCGGCGGGCTGCGCAGAGAGCATGGATGGCCCCGTCCCAGAATGTATCTGCCTGCCAAAGGCGTCAAACGCCATATCGGCCCGTCTGGGGCGGCGGAGACACGTGTGGAGGCGGCCCCCCTGAAGGCGCCTGGGCACTGCCGCCGCGCACCGGGACAGGCAGAGGCGGCGGCAAGCCGTTGGGGGAGCGGCGCGCGGGCGCTCTGGGCCCCATTCGGCCCGCGCTCCGAGGGGGTGCCCCTGCGAGGGTGTCTGGGGGGGGGGGGCGCGTGCCTTGTCAAGGGCTTGCGTTGGGGTCGTCCACGGGGACGCCGCGCGGCACTGCGTCCATTGACCCGCCGCCAGCCCCCTCTGTGCCTGTCGCAGGGGGGGGGGTCGGGCAGCCCCAGTGTGGCAGTGAGGGGGTGCGCGTCTGCAAGTGTGCGTCGGCCGTGGCCTCCGCGCGTCGCAACGCCGGTTGGGGCCGTCGCACACTCCGTATGCGTGTGTGAGCTCAAAGACCGCGTGTGTCCTCTTGCCGTTCCGTGCCTCGCGTGCACCGCCGCCGGCCATTTCATTGCCCTCCCTCTTCTTGTTACTTTACTCCCTCCCGGTCCGAGCGCGCTCCCACTCTACCGCCTGCCACTGCGTGTCCGCTATTGTAGGCGTCCGGAGAGATCCGCGTGTTTTGCCTCGTCGTTGCCGACGAGCGCGTGCTCTCCTTCGTGGCTGCGACGGGTGCCCGTGTGCTGATGGAACCGGGCCTCGAACGCTTCTCCCCGCGTGCCGTTTGGGGTGGCTTGACGGAGCCGCCGACGCCATCGTCGAACATGGGGCCATCCGCAGCTGCTGCTACGGCCCCCATGAAGGCTCCTTTGCGGCCGACGCCGCCACCGCGGCGGTTGCCGACGGCCATGGAGCTCCTTTGTCGTGCCGCGGCCGCGGCTGCCGGCGAGGCCACGTCGGCGCCGGCGCCGTCGCTAGCACCAGCCTCTGTGCCCGTGTCGGCACCGACGCCGGTGCTGGCCCGTTCGACGATCACACTGCCTGCGCCGGCGTTGCCGACGCCGACTCTGTTGCCGCCGCCAACGATGGCGCTGAAGCGGCCGCCGGTGGGGAAGCCAGCTTCCAAGACCAAGGAGTCGGGCACGCTGCTGCGCGGTCCCAAGGGGACATCGGACGGGGTTCGCCCTCTGGCCACTGCCGCCGCAGGTAGTGGGGGCCATCGGTCCCTGGCTAGCGGTCGGACGAGCGGTGGTGCCAAACACGCTGAACCGGCTCGGTTTGGCGTGCGCGTCGACGTCCCGGAGGCGTCGCCTTCTGTGGATGCAAAGGTTCGCTCGTCGATCCTCAAGTCCACTTTTGCACCTGCGCACCCACCGGCAGTCGTTTTTTCTCCGCCGCTGCCACCATCGGCTGCCGCTTCTGGTTCCAAGAGTCGTCGTCGTCGCCGTCCTGTGCCAATCCCGGCGCCGCCGCCGTCCCGATCGCCCCTGGCGTCGCCTACTTGCCGTTCCCCGACCGCGGCGACGACGCCGCACCCCGTGGCATCGCTTGTACCTCCTCCACGGAAGCGTCCTGCGGCGTCTTCGCCTCCTCCGGCGGCTGCCCCTCGTTTGATTCCCCCTACTGTCGCCAAGCCGCCCCCCGCCGACGTACCATCCAAGCCGTCTAAGAAGCGATCGGCACCTGCCGACGGAGGCAGCAACCGCACCGGCCGCGTTGTGGCGTCGCGAATGGAGCCTCGCCCTTCTTCGCCACGCAAAGCGGCGGCGCTGGCCGCGGCAGCGGCGACGGTGGCGCCTCTGACCGACGCTTCTTTGGCGGCACCAGCACCGGCGCCTGCGGCAAGCAGCACAGCGCCGGCTGCGCCTCCGGCCAAAAAGGCCAAAACGGTGTTTGTCAAGACTGTGGAAGGCGTTTCGCCGACGCCGCAGGTCTCGTACGTGTCTGCGGCGTCGCTTCCTCCGTCGGCAGTGCCTGTGGGAACTCCCGTGCCGGCTGAGCCTGGAATTGTCAACCGGACGGCCCTGGCCACAGTGCCGTCGCCGGTTACGAGCGAGCCGCCGTCGACGACGCGTCCTGTGCCGCCGATGGTGCAGGCGGCATACGCCTGGGCGCATCAACCTGGTGGCTGGGCGAGCCAACAGGCTCATGTACAAGCACAAGCCCAAGCACAGGCCCAGGCCCAGGCGCAGGTGCAAGCGCAAGCGCAAGTGCAGGCCGCTCAATCTGCGCAGGCGCAGGCGCAGGCCGCTCAAGCTGCGCAGGCACAGGCCGTGCAGGCGCAAGCCGCGCAAGCTCACGCTCAAGCCCAAGCCCAAGCCCAAGCCCAGGCGCACGCTGAGCAGCAGCAGCACCAACATTATGCGATGGCGATGGCGCACGCGTCTCGCGTCGCCTACATGACCCAGATGGAGCAGCACCAGCGGGAGTATGCGTGGTACGCCATGGCGATGCGTCAAGCGCCATTTCAAGGGCAGCAGCATCCGGCCGTGGCGCACCCGCCCTACATGCAGGTCCACCTGGACCAGCGGCATGCATACGCTGGGTGGTCGGCTGCTGGACCTGCGGCGGCTGTGGGGCCGCCAGTGGCTCCGCCGACGTATTCCCAGGCCGTTCCACCAGGATGCCTGCAGGGTGCGGCGGTCGCGCCGCTGGTCTCTGCCATGTCTGCGGTGGGCACCAAGCGCCCGTTGGCAGCGGTCGGCGCTGCTGTGGCGTCGGCGCCGAAACGGCGGGCGGACGACGGCGCGGTACAGTACATATCCTAGGTGCCGGCTATTGGCATGGCTTTGCCGTCTTCTCTTGACTGGTTTCTCTCCGCATACTTTTTTTGTTGCATTGTTCCTTCTCTCCTTCCATTCACTTTTTTTTTTGGTCGCCATCATCTTGTTTCCGTGATCCTTTTTAGGCTGTGTGGCGTGGCGCTTGACGACGACTGTGCGGGCTTCACCTGCTCTGGTGTTTTTTGCAACTCGTGTTATGTGTCCCAAGGAGGTGTATTCTCTGCGCGTCCTGGCCACACCCAAGCAACCGGCGGTGAGAAGAGCCGAGACTGCCGCAGTGGATGGCGAGCACGCTCTACCCCCCCAGGCCGCCCCTGGCCAGCCTACGAGGGCCCGCCACGTCTGGCAGCCGCCTTTCAGCCAGTCGCCCTCATGCAGCCGGGGCGGGTGGTTTGCCATTCCGACGGGCCCCGCAGTGGGGTGCCCTGGGGCCCTAAACGGCGGCCGTTGCGGGTGCGGTCCGCGGGGCCCTGCACCACACGACCGCACGCGCTGCCGGCCCCCGCCAGCCCCCGGGGCCCGTGTGATGCAGTCAATCCGCCTCCCGGCACGCGCCCGTGCGGCTGCGGGACGGCGGGCCCTCTCGCGTCCCGACCACACCCACCCGGCCGACCGCCGCCCGCGCGTCGCGGACCCGTTCGCTCGAGCGGGCGGCGGCAGCGCGCCGCTCGCACCAGCCA
>Ga0209831_1004977_pt1 | contig 10196 bp, 21 predicted proteins | sample Maine_Asex4_meta_FD_187451 | JGI IMG/M metagenome (GOLD analysis project Ga0209831, IMG submission 187451) | Marine algal microbial communities from Maine, USA - Maine_Asex4_metaG (SPAdes) (version 2) | ecosystem: Host-associated > Algae > Red algae > Unclassified | place: Maine, USA | collected...
TTTGGCTTTGGCCATTAGTCGGTCTCTCTGTTCAGTTGATATTTAAACTCAATAAATTCCTGCCTTAAATCTTGAATGGATTTTAGATTTTCCAGATTGTCGCCTGTGAGCTTGTCAATAGCCCTATCCTGACGCGCGTCTAAATTGTCTCTTGACGTCATTTCGGTTGCGAACATCGGGCCGCTAAATCTCGGTTCTTCCATAAAACTTTCAAAGCGTTGATTGTCTCGTATGATCCGCTTTTGAGTTTCCTCAATGCGCGTTAGTTGATTGCTGAAATCGCTGTCGGTGTCCTTTGTCTCGTCCCTAAAAGTATTAAACGCGACTAGAAGTCCAACGCCGATAACGATCAGCCTGTCGGTCGATATTTTTACGCCTTCTGACATTTTAGAATAGGTGTTGGTTCTGCGCGATCATTTGATCCGTCGCCGTGTCCAAACGCTGCGCTAAAGCCCGCTCCTGATACTTCTTATTTGCAATCCATCCCGCGACCAACGCCGCGCCGATATAAATTGCCATTTTTTGATTTTTAGCTGTCATTTTAACTCTCTTTCATGCCGTCCCGAAGGTCAGGCCGTTACCGTTACTTCAAAACGCCGGGCGACGGGCGCACCGGCTGTGTCCGTCACTTCCACCGTAAAGCCGTTAGCTGTTTTCGCTGAAATTCGGGGAAGGCTGACAATTCCAGCGCCTAATTCAATCGGCACAACATCAATGCAGTATTGATCGTCGTTTGCAGGTTCATCCAGCACAACATCCCAAACGCCATTAGCCGAGGTAGACAGGGTAAGCCCCTCACCTTCTGACGTTGGGTTTGACGTGAAAGCCGGGCGAATAACGCGCCCGAACCTAAGACCCGGCTTTAAGCCGTCCTTATCATGGTCATGCCCGCCGCCCTCAATCTCGATACCTTTGGGCGTGATTGTTTCAACAACATTATCCGCGCCGTAGGTCACCGCTCCGCGCGTCCGCCCGCCCAACTCGCATGATATACCCACGGCTGCGTTAATCACTGTCGCGGGCTGCATAGAGACCGTAGCTCCATCCTTTGAAATAACGCCGACCTTGCCCGATAGGCGCGCGGGGTAAAGCGTAACCACCGCGCCGTCCCCTTGCGCCTTGAACGCTCCCTCAATGCCGCCCGAGCTTATAATCTGGCCCGCTTGGCATGTTGACAGATTGCCAATTAGGATTGGCGACCCTGAAAAACCGCCGAATGACGATCTAATGAATGTTACATTCGCTTGGTTTTGAACTTCGACGCCGTTGTGAGTTGGCATGTCATCGCCGCCGCCGATGCAGCTGCGAGAGATAATTAAATCACCTTGGAAAACTCTAACCGTGCGTTCTTCCCCTTCACATAGGCCCATTTGGTCACATGAGAAGCGCCCGCCCTCGCGGACGTAGATTAGGCAACCTTGGTCTCCTGCCCCGTTTTGCATCATGTCAAAGCCTGACGCGCGGAACTGCGACCCGTTCCAAAGATTTAAAGCGCCTTCCGCTGCGGCTGTGCCGCCAGACCACTGAATAGACGCCGGGCGAAAGATTGCCTTATTCGGGGGGAAGTGACTAAATAAAAGACCCAAATCGAGCGGGTTTGGAACGTCAACCGTGCCGTCCGGCATCCATAGCTGACCCGTCACATCGTTCCCGCTTATCGCCGTCACTTTCATCAAGCCTACATATGGATCAGCGCCAACGCCTTCCGGGTAACGCAAATTGACGCCCCATCCGATTTGAAATTGCGGCATTAAAGCGGAAATGTCCCCGCTCAACTCTAAAGTCACATCATAAAGCCGCATCACATTGGCAACGCCGCCGCGCGTTGAACCTGTCCTGATTGTTGAAGTTGGCGAATTACTGTAGCTTAAAATATCAAGCGTAACCGTCGCGCCGGAAGCCGTATAGTTAACCATGCCAGCTTCGCGAAAGTCCACGCGTTCGCCGTCGCCAATATCGTAAATTTTTGGCGCTAAAGCGTGTTCAGGCTTTGGACCTATAACGCGCCGGTTAAACTCAAAAGGCCGAATAAATTCTTCGAACTGATCAGACGGCGCGGTGCCGTTTTTTGTTAAATCGGTGACAATCGTCTGACTTGTCCCCTCCAAATTCAGAAGCGGTAAATTTTCATCCCATGCCGCCTGTGCCGCTTCGTCCGGCGTTGCAAAGTCCTTAGTCGCCACGACGCTATTGACTGCGCGGTTTTTGATATATGCCGGGGCTTTATTAAATAATGAACTCATTAGAAGCTACCGCCTGCCGCGCGGATTTCGCCAGCCGCTCGCGCATTTTGCTGTGTCCGCTTGTTTGAGCGATCGCCAAACCACCAAGAGACGGCCATAGAACCCAATTCGATAACAGCGATAACTGCGCCCTCGCCTTGATCCACACCGTCCATAAATGCGCCGGAAAGCCAAGCCCAATACATGATGAAAAACAAAAGCGTGAATGTGAAAATAGGCCGCATGATTGTGGAGAGCGTTCGCGCCCACCTATGAGAGCCTTTTGCCGTGCTGGCATATTCTGCAATGGAGGCTTTTAACCCCTCATATGTCTGCCTGACTTGCGTCAAAATAACGTCCATCTCTAAACGCGCGACCTCGCCTTGTGAGGCCAGCTTAATCATCGCCGTTTCATGTTCCCAACTTTTCGCCTCGTGCAGCATTTCGGCCTCACGGAGTTTGCGCTGCTCACGCATTGTAAAGATGCTCGTTGTCTGCGTGATAGCCGAGCCAACTAAGCCGAGAATAATGCCTGCAATAGCCATTTTTTTAGATCCGAGCGATTGCGGCCGCAATTTGCGCCGCCGTGTAGGGCTGAACGCCGTTTTCGTGCTTGATAATCGCCGGGAGAAGCTTCGGGAGAGCCGCGCCGACATTAAACGGTGTGTTAGCCCCAATTCCCGTTGCACGGCTCACAGCGGCCACATACGCCGACGTATTGTTCTCTGAACTTGGCGCGTATCGGGAGATCAGACCCGCCAGCGTGTTGATGCCGTAAATCTTTTGATAATTTACAAGAATTTTTCCCGCAGCGCGAATGCCGTCCTCCGGCGTTTCGAATGTTTCGAAAGCCGTGTCCGGCCCGTCTGTCTTCCCCTGCCACGGCGAAGAACTCACCCGAATATTGCCGGGGTTATTGTTTCGGATGCCGCGCGGAAGCGACATATTAAAGAATTGCGAGACTGCGGCAATGACACCGCCCGAATCTTTCGCAGTTGTTTCTGACTGCCCTGAAGGTTCGCCCGTCAACAAGCCAAGCCCCGGCAATGATCCAACACTGCCCGGCGTTTCTTCTTCTTTCGCGGCAAAGGCCAGCGCACCCGCTGACACTAAAGCCAAAAGGATTGCTGAAATTCGCATTACTTGGCGACCTCATCCAATGTGGCAAGAGCCTTAGCGGCATTGTCCCGCTGACCTTCGGCCAGTGCGCGAATTGCGCCCAATGCGTCATTCTTTTCAACGCATTTTAGCGCGGCTAGGGCCGTCTTATGTTCGCGCTCTGCCTCAATCCGCATAGCGGTGAATGCAACGCCTCCGGCTTTAGCTTCGGGCTTGGCCTTTTGTTTTTTCTTCTTAGTCATGATTAAAATACTCCGTTTTGAGATAATGCGAATTGTTCGCGGGTGAATTGAATAAGCTGGATAAAGCCAAGCGCCTGCGCCTGATATCGAATGCTTATTTTTTTGTCATGCAGGTCTGCGCCGACAAAAAACAATGAACCTTCACGGACTAAAACCCAGTTGATTTGTCCGTCCTCATGAAAGCCAAGCTGAACAATGTTCGTGTCACGCTCTGCCGAAACTTCGCCTTTCGGGCGTCCCTCTGCATCAAAGCCGCCCTCGCAAAGTCCGATCATCCCAACCCTGACGCCGCCCAAAAAACCGTTGAGCGTCTGCGTTGCCCACTCTCCGGCAGTCTCGCCCGGCTTTGGGTCTGTTTTGATTGTGTCAATTCTCATTGTCTTACCTTGAAAGGGCTAAGATGCCCGCCCCTACGACCAATCCAACCGCTACGTTTGTTCCGGCTGAATTTAGGCCGTCGCCCACGCTATCGCCCGCCGACGCAATCCCCGCAGATGCCTCACTAAACGCCGTAGACGCGCCGCCGAAAATTGACGTTATCCCATCAAAGAGACCCGAAAACGCGGCTGCATCAATGTTGTTCTCAATCGTGAAATTATTATTCGGATTGAAGCTGTTGTGATTAACGTTCGTATTGTTGAGCGTCGATGTCTGTTTTGTCTTTGTGCTGAACAGTCCCATCACGCGCGGCCCTGCGTTATCACAGCGCCCGCAATGGCTGACGCGCCCGCAAGCATTAAGATGGGCGTCATTTGCGCCTCACGACCCGTCAAGCCGCGCACGGCGACGGATGACGACACAGCGCCCGCGACCAACAATCCGACATAGAGAAGTTTATTCATCGAAAACCTCCTTCACGGTGTCCAAGCCCTTTAAGATGATTAGCCCGCCGATCACGACGCCCGCTGCAATCGCGGCCCATTTGACTGCATCTGCAACGCCCGTTGCGCTTGATTGAGCCGTTCCTGCTGTCTGGCCGATTTGATAGGCTGCGCCGATGCCAAGGTCTTGCATGTCGCCCCGAATTTCAACGCCTTGTGCGATCGCGGACGCGCCAGCCGAGCGCATAGCGCTGCCAGCCGTGAAAATTGGTCCGAAAGGCGTTAGGTTATAGCCAAGCCGGATGAAATCGGAGACGCCCGCCACGGCTATTTTTTACCCGCAAGATAGATAGCTGCGCCCATGCCGATAAAACCCGCGATAATCAGCATAGAACTTTTACTGTTAAAGCCGGACGCGGCCGCCGCAGTCATTCCTGACTGCGCTGGATTCGAAAACTGATAAGACGGCGTATAGCTTCCGATACTGAAAGTCGGGATTTTGAATTGCGGGACCGTGATAGCTTGTGCCGGTGCCAAGCTGTCGAGCGAGACTTGATCGCCGTTACCCGCTGTCAAGATGACGGGAGAGAGAGACCCGAAGCCGCCTAACCGCGATTGAATATCTTCTAAATACATGCCGGGACTTTCTTATTTTTTTGTGAGAACGAATATCGCCACGCCTGCGAGTGCAAGCATAGGCAATGGGCCGTCCAGGAGGCCAGTTGAGACAGACGGCACAACCGCGCCAATCTGGCCGCCAAGGCCCTGCGCGGACGCTGTCGGCGTCAGAGACGCGGATGAATTAGCGGACGGGTTGCCCGTAATTCCTGCATATGGCGCTGAGTTAAAACCACCGCCGAATGAAACGTTATTATTCGGGTTAAAGCTGTTTTGCAGACTGCTGTTATTTGTCAGCGTAGACTGCTGCGAAGTCGTGGAACCGCCGCCGCCAAGAAAGCCAAGTGCAAGAGAAATCGGGTCCATAATGAACCTACTTTGCAATCATTTTATAGAGACCGATGCCAGCCAAGGCGATAAGCCAAGGCGGCGTATTGGCTAACTGTGCCGTCATAGAGCGAATGGCAGACTTGCCGCCTAAAACCGATTGTGTGTTTTGCGTCTGCTGATTAGCCGGGGGGATGGCGACTGTGTCATTCGGCGCGACGTAGAGCGGGCTTGCTAAAGGGTTCATGATAAGGCCTTATTTTTTGATGAAGACGGCGAGCAAGATAACGCCGCCGATTATGAGAAGCGCCGGATCAGCGCTTGATTTTTTTAGCGCTGTTGTCACGTTTATCCCGGACGACTGCACCGCGACCGGAACCGCCACATCATCAGGCAATAGATTGACTGATGTCTCAGGAGCGTGGGTCCGAATGACTTCCTGCGCCGCCATTACAATTAAGCTGGATTGCGGAACTTCGGGCGCGACAAAACTCGGAAAGCCTACCGCGCTGCGCGGGTCATAGCTTCCTGCCCTTGTTTTGATATATCCCGGGCCGCTATTATAAATCCCGCCCGTTGCATCCGGCTGGCTTAACTTTGACGAATTGAAGACGGGTGTATTTTCACCTGATGCCATTGTTATTTTTTCCTTAGAAGGAAGAACAACGCTAACCCGATGCCGCCATAGAGAATAATTGACTTATCACGCGCCGCGTTCGCGCTGATCTGCGCGAATGCAATGCGTTCTGCGGTTTCGTTGGCGTCGTCTGCCGTCGCGCGGGCCGTGCGGTCTGCGAGGTATTGCCCCGCAAGACCAGTTATGCCCGTGCCGATAACGTTTGAAAGGCTCACTTAGGCCACCTGTGGCGGACGCGCGAACCTTGCATATGTTACCATGCTTTTCGTCGCCGCTGATGCTGACCCTTCAGAGAATGGCAGCTCGACCGTTAGCGGCTGCGTCGAGAGTTCAATGTCGTTCATACCGGACCCAATCCAACCGTTTTCGATAAAGTTTACCAGTGCCAGATTGTCAGGGATTACGTTCTTGCGAATATCCCAACTCTCTGCGCGCATTACGCGAATGGGCAATTCTTTATCGCGGTAATAGTCATCGTGACGAACCGTCATCACGCCGCTATCATCAAAAGCTACGCTTCCAATTCCCTCTTTTTGGACGACCATTACATCCATTAAAATAGTGCCTTGGATACGCGGAATTTCGATTTCGTTACGCGGGGAACCTGTCGCCGCAGACGCTACGCGCCGCGTTTCCGTAGTCCATGTTTTGGACGTTCCTGCGACGGCTGTCGGGAAGCGGTAACGATAGCCGTAGACCTTTAAGACTGCGCTCGTGATCGTGGTATCAACACCAGTCATGTCAACGCCCGGTAAGCCGATGACGTTGGCGAGGTCGGCGTATTTTATGCCGATCTCAATCGTCGGTGCGGATGTTCCGACTAAAGGGCGCGTGTCCAGCCCAAAACTTTGACGGCCCACTGTGCCGTATGTCTTGTTTAAAAACGCCGTAGCAATATTTGGCACATCAAAACGCCAGTCAAAATTTGCCGTCAAGGTTTGGGACGTGCCGCCACTGCCGATTGACGGAACGGAATAAGGCGCAACGCCAGTGTCGCGGAAATGATTATAGTAAAGCTGCTCGCCGCTCGCTTTATAGTCCGGCAATTTGTTGCCGTTATATCGAATTGATAATTCCTCGAATAGGTTCAGGATGCCGGGCGCGCCGCCAGCCGGAACTGCGTTCGTGCCTTCAAAAGTTACTTCGGCTTCAAGTGCGAATTTTTGAAAAACGCCGGGCGCTACGATTGTTTGAAATTGCTCTTGTCCGATTGTCGCCATGGCAATGGTAGCGACAAGAACGCGCTGCATGTGAAGTTTGTTAAAAGGTCGCATTATGAAGATACTCCAAGGCGTTTCGCATTCGCTGCGGCGATGCGCGGGGAGACCACGGTCTCATACACGGCCAGCGCCATAAGAATGGTTATAGCCATTGGAATGGCTGTCTTTGATTTCGGGAGATAGGTTGCGATTTTCATGTTTTGCCCTGTCGGCTGCGAGGTGAAATTATGCCCGTGAAGGCCTCTTCACCTCGCTAGAACGATAGGTTTCAGGCCGTCAAATCGGCCCTAGACCCCTATTTTGAGGGGTCTATCAGGGGTGTTTGACCCCTGATTTAGGGGGTTCGTTGCGACATTCTGACGCGGCTGTGTTATTTTTTCTTTCGCGCTGAATAGGGCCTTTTTGCGGGCCATGGCGGCATAACGACTGCATCTTGAATGCGGTCTTCAAGCACATAAGAATATCGCTTCGCTTGATTATGGGCCTTTAGGGCCGTCACAATGGGCCGGTCAACGGCTGCGGCGAGTGTGTCCTTATCCGTCTTGTTCGGGCTGTAGAAATGGTATTTTTGCCACGTCTGCGACCTCCAATCTGGATGCACGTCGACAAGACGGAAAGCGGTCCATAAAAAATGCACCCGCGCATGATAGTGCTGGCCCAAAAGCTGCTGAATAAATCCGCTGGGCTTCACATGCTTATTACCGGAATATAAATGCGCTTCGTCTGCCAGAATTAGCCAGTGTCCAACATTCATACATTCCACGGCGACGATTTTAAAGCCGAGGTCATGGCCGTAGTTTTTTGAGCCGTCCCAACATATAATATTTCGTCCGGGCTTCGCCATTTGCCGTTTCAACTGCTCATGTGTCTCGACGATCACCGCGCCTTCTGTGAGCGTCATGTCCCGATGATTGCACCGAATGCGAACCTGTCGATTACAGGCCGCATTGGCTATGGCTTTTGCGAGGTAAGTCTTGCCGCTGCCATTTGGTCCTATGAAGGCTTTAAATAAATATTTTTCGCGGTCTTCGGCTGTCCCTTTCATTAGATTTCAATCTCCGGCGCGGCTTCAACAGGTGCGGCCTGCGGCTGCGGCGTCACGTCCTTTGCATTGGCTGCGCGGATAGCTTCGCGCTGCAACTGATAGAAGCTAAAACTCGCCATACCGAGCGAAAGCACCGCCATCCATTTAGGCTCAACCGGGTTGACAGTAGGAAAAAACTTTTCAGTCTCAACAACGGCCTTTGCCAATGCCGTGCAGTCTGGCATTTTTGGCGCGGGTGCGCCCAGCGGAACGACGATCATACTTGTCATTTGCAGGATGATCGCCGCATAGGCTTGCGTTTTGTCCGCGTCCGTAATTTTAGGTTTGGGCTGCGGCGGCTCCTCGCCCGGCTTTGGCGCTGTCTCTGCGCCGTGAACTTCCGCTTCCAGATCGTCCATAACGGATTGCGAGAAGAACGTTTCTTCCTCCGTGCCGGTCCCGCTGTAGCTTGGGCCGCTTGTATCAATCCCGCTGGTGAAGTCTTCACCCTCGCCAAGATTTTCGCCATTGCCGCTCGCGCTTACAAAATCGTCCATTTAAACATTCTCCATAAATTCTGCCATTGGGTCTTCCGGCTCCGCGATAGGTTCTAAATCCTCGCCCGGCGCGTCGTCCTCGTGGAGAGGCTCCTCAACCTCGTCCGGCTCCGAATCTCGCGCAGTTGTTTCTGACTGCTTTGGAATCGTATTTACAAAGTCGAGTTGATCGGAAGGCTCCGGATCCGGCGCATCATTTTCCATCGCGGCCAGTGCCGCAAAGCATTTGGGCAAAGTGTCCTCATGTGCCACGCGGTCCGAGACTGTCAGGCGGTCCAGCTCATGCCGTGCGCGGACGGTTGTTCGTCCGTGGACCGTTGTCCCGCATCCGGATTGCGGACAGGTCCACGTCAGCCAATTATCGGCGCCAATGCAGATGTTAACTTCGTTCTCGCAGCCGCTCGTTTCGCACGGCGCGGCACCGATGACGCGCTTCCCTTTTTTGATCAGCGCCGGAATATTTTTGAACGGCCCGTAACGCGTGAATTTTGCTTTAGCCATGTGCGGCCTCCTGTTGAATGTCAGCCCGTCTCGCATCGGGCCTAAGTTTGAAATTTGGGCAAGTGTCGCCCTTCGCCATGTCGGCGCTCACGATTAACACCGAGTCCTCACGGTTATGGCACCGTCCAGTTAGCGGCATATTTGAACGGAAAAAATCGCATTTGTAGCAAGCGGGTTTTTGGCAGGTCCATTGCTGGCCATCGCGAATGAGCGACGGGTTGACCTCTGCGCCTTGCGGCAATGGCGTCACGTCTCGACCGATCATTGTGCAACCGCTCTCTCGTTGAGGACAACGATGCGGACGCCGCCGCTCGTGCCTTTGCTCAACGATTTGACGGCCTCGCGGATGAAGGCTTCGTTCGAAGGCCCTACCACCGTCGCCACAATCGCCTCGCCGTCCATGGTGAATGCTCCACCTTCGAGCGCGGACCGTCGAGCGTTCCGCCCGTAACGGGAATCCATCCGAGACGTGAGGGAAAGGGCTTTGCGTGAAAGTTCATCCCGCGAAGGCGAAGCCGTAGCCGCCCCGTCAGGGGCAGATAAACCCATGCCAGCGCCTCGCGCGCCCGTTTTAATATTCTTATTCCCTATTGGGTCCCCTCTAGAAGGGGGGTTTTGGGACCCGCTAGGGGGGGTTAAGGGGTCCGCCAAGGGGGGTTTAGCTCCCATCATCGGCATCTTAACCCCCCCGCCAAGGGGGGTATAAGGATCGCCCGTAAAGGGGGCTTCATTTATGCCGGGGGCCATATCCATGGCGTCTTGAATGGCCTCTGTGTGAAGCTGAAAATCGGTATGGCGACCCTTCCCCTTCACATGGTTAAAGGTCACGAATCCATCATCCTCCAGCTTGCGCTTGATGCGTCCCACCTGTTTGACTTTGACGCCCGCGACGTTGCCCAAAGGGGCAT
>Ga0209831_1004980_pt1 | contig 10194 bp, 6 predicted proteins | sample Maine_Asex4_meta_FD_187451 | JGI IMG/M metagenome (GOLD analysis project Ga0209831, IMG submission 187451) | Marine algal microbial communities from Maine, USA - Maine_Asex4_metaG (SPAdes) (version 2) | ecosystem: Host-associated > Algae > Red algae > Unclassified | place: Maine, USA | collected...
GTACTAGTACCCCAAATACAGGATTAAAAAACCTCCTACATCTCCTCAGATTTGTAGACCATCATTCATTTATATGGAATAAGAACTCACAAAAAAAAATGGGACTCCTGAACGGAATCCCATAGTAATTAGACGTTTATATAATTTAAATAATTACACTTTTTCTAGCAATAATGCCGCACTTCCACCGGAAGGTCCACAAAGCGTAGCAACAGCTTTAGTGCCTTCATTCTGATTAAACTGATTGCAAATTGAATTTACCAATCTAAGACCTGTAGAAGAAATTGGATTGCCTACACCTAAGGTACCACCGTTTTTATTCAACTTATCTCTAGAAATTTTCATGGATTTTGAATATAAAAGAGGAGTCGAAGCAAAGTCCTCATGAAGCTCAATGAAGTCAACATTTGCGAGTTTTATACCTCCTTGTTTCAAAGCATTTTTAGTCGCCTTCGCTCCTGATTTAACATAGTCTTCTGCTTTACCATATACTTCGCTATATCCTGAGATTTTTGCAACAGGACTAAGCCCATATTTTTTAACAGCTTCCTCATTAGCAATTAAAGCGACAGAGCCTCCATCTGCACTTCTAGCACTAGAAGCCAATGTCAGTACACCATCTTTTTGGAAAGAAGGATCTAAGGTTGTAATATCTGGAGTTTCGTCATACCGCTTGTACTCAGTATCTTCTGTAAAGATAAAGTCAGCACCATCCTTGATGTCGATCTTTACCTTGCAGATTTCATTGGCAAACTTTCCAGCCTCTGCTGCTGCCTTAGTCTTCGCTATAGATTCCAGAACATAATTATCGATTTCCTTTCTTGTCAACTTACCCTTCTTAATAACAGTTTCAGCAAGCTGGCCAGCAAAGTTTTTAATCTCATCCACAAAGTAAGCATCTCGTAATACTCCATTTAATGTAGGCACTTCTCCTTCAATGGCTTCTTTAACTCGCGCATTAGGGATATAGTTAGGTGCTGATGAGATATTCTCAATCGCCATAGCTGCAATCACACTCGGTCCATCCGTTAACGACTTCACAGCGTAATCAACCAATTTCAATCCAGTTATGTGCCCACAATTTATCATTCCTCTTTCAATGTCATCATTCAATTTAGATGTTCTAATTACTTGGCTTGCAAAATCAGATCCTAAATTGGCCCCAAGAATATTCCCAATTAATAGTTCATCTATCATATCAGGATCTAAAGCAGAATTTTTTTCTAATAAACGATGAATCATTAAACTTCCGACCAATTTAGGATTGATTCTAGATAAGAATCCACCTATACTAGCAAAGGGAGTTCTAAGATTTTCGCATATATACATGTTGTTCATAATAATTTGGTTTTTAAAATTTTAAATAATTACGTATCTGTGTTTCGTTTTGGTAAGGTAAAATTTATCGAAGAGGTAAAACTTAAATACAAGGTGTCAAAGCGTCATCAATATTTTCGAAAAATCCGTCAACATATTCCATAGCATCTGCCATTCATTATTCAATTAACAGAGAAACTAGAATTTTTTAGAAAATCTATTAGACCAAAATAGATTGTCACAGTCTAAAATCTGATGATTTTTCTCACCACATATTTTACTTAAAAATAGAAAAAGATTTTCTAAAATAAAGATTTGACTTATAATAACTTCTAAAGAATTCTCAATAAATATTTTTAATCTATTCATTTATAAGTTGATATTTAGAAAAAGAATTTGACTTTAGTCGTTTTTAATGACTCTAGGCCATGAAGCATTTTAGTATGTATCAACTTATAAATTGAGACCATAAATTGAAAGTAAACTTTTATATTATTCATTTTTATATTTGATGGATCTATTATACTTATACACGGTCTTATGAGTTCAGCATTTATTACTGCATTTGCATGCAAATGTAGTAGGTATTGAAACTAAAATTCTCAGTCTCCTTAAAGGAAAAATAGAAACTAAGCTTTAAATCCAAAGTCTTCTTAAAGTCTGAAATTTAAAGATAAAACTGAAGGTTCGAATTTGTGGAGCAGGATTCAATAAAAATGGGACTCCTAATAGGAATCCCATGGCAATTAGAATTTTATAATTTTAATGATTAAACTTTTTCTAATAATAACGCAGCACTTCCACCCGAAGGTCCACAAAGGGTCGCCACAGCTTTGGTACCGCCATTCTGATCAAACTGATTACAAACAGAATTTACCAATCTTAAGCCAGTCGAGGATATAGGATTTCCCACACCAAGACTACCGCCGTTTCTATTCAATTTATCTTTTGAAATTTTCAACGACTTTGAAAATAGAAGTGGGGTCGAAGCAAAGTCCTCATGAAGCTCAAAGAAGTCAACTTCTGCAAGTTTCACGCCTCCTTGTTTCAACGCATTCTTAGCTGCATTAGCTCCTGATTTAACGTAGTCTTCTGCCTTGCCATATACTTCACTGTATCCAGAAATTCTTGCAGAAGGCTTTAGCCCATATTTTTTCACAGCCTCCTCATTGGCTATTAATGCCACCGATCCTCCATCTGCGCTTCTGGCACTAGAAGCCAAGGTCAATAAACCGTCCTTTTGGAAAGAAGGATCTAGCGTTGTAATGTCTGGAGTCTCATCATATCTCTTGTACTCCGTATCTTCAGTAAAGATAAAGTCAGCACCATCTTTGATATCAATCTTTACCTTACAGATTTCATTCGCAAATTTTCCAGCTTCAGCTGCTGCTTTGGTTTTACCTATAGATTCCAACACATAATTATCAATATTCTTTCTTGTCAACTTGCCTTTTTTAATAACAGTTTCAGCAAGCTGCCCTGCAAAATTTTTAATTTCATCTACATAGTAAGCATCCCGTAAAACACCATTTAGCGTAGGCACATCTCCTTCAATAGCATCCTTCACCCGCGCGTTGGGAATATAGTTAGGTGCAGATGAAATATTTTCTATCGCCATTGCAGCAATCACACTCGGTCCTTCCGTTAGTGACTTCACCGTATAGTCAACCAACTTTAAACCGGTAATGTGGCCACAATTTATCATTCCTCTTTCAATGTCATCATTTAATTTAGATGTTCTAATAACCTGGGTCGCAAAATCAGATCCTAAGTTGGAGCCGAGAATATTACCGATTAATAGTTCGTCTATCATGTCCGAATTTAAGGAAGAATTTTTTTCAAGTATTCTATGAATCATTAAACTACCAACCAATTTAGGATTGATTCTAGATAAAAATCCGCCAATACTAGCAAAGGGAGTTCTAAGATTTTCGCATACATACATATTGTTCATAACAATTGTTTTAAGTTAAAAAAAGGGTTATTAATTAATATATCTTTTAGAACCAACCAGAAACGGTTTCCCAAATACCTCCAGCTGTTTCTGTCACATCTTCCCATACATCCTCCGCAGCATCCGACACATCATCCCATACATCTTCTGCAGTATCGGTCACATCATCCCATACATCCTCTGCAGTTCCAGAAACATCTTCCCAGATTCCTCCAGCGGTATCTGTTACATCACCCCAAACACCGTCAAATGTATCTGTAAGAGTATCCCAAACTTGTTCTGCTCCTTCATATACTATCTCTCCTACCTCAGTTATAGTATCCTCAAATTCACCATATATCGTCTCTGCATAGTTTACAATGTCATCGATTTTTTCTTCGCCAAATTCAATAACATCATTTACTACATCTTTGCCAAAGTCAACCGCATTGTGAATTTCCTCGGAAATTGTATCAACTACTTCTTCTCCAAAAACAACAGCTTCCTGAATTCCATCATAAATTGTCTCAGCGACATTTTGGCCGAAGTCTTTGATGTCTGATAAAACATTTTCACCATAGCCTTGCACCAGATCAATTCCAATAGTAATTGAATCTACTACATCCTTTCCAAAATCAACGACCTCTTCGTAAGCATCCTGTCCAAGGCCAATGACACTCTCAACACCACCTACCACGTCTTCATAAACACCTTCTCCAAAGTTTACAACACCATCATATATAGATTGTCCCACATACTCCAGCATCTCTCCAACACCACCTTGACCAGCTTCAATGAGCCCTTCGCCAAAGGAGATAATATTTTCTCCAGTGTTAATAATCCCTTCTACATAACTTGTCCCGAAGTCAATGACATCTCCTGCCCGATCGACAACCTTATCAACAATATTTTCTATCTTATCTTCAACCTTATCAACCACAGTCTCAACGAGATTTTCTGCTCCCTCAAAAAGGGATTCTCCAATGTCAGTAGCGGTATCAACTACCGTTTCTACGACACCAGTAACAAATGAACCTGCCTGTTCAAAGAAATTATTAAAAAATCCACCAGAATCTTCTGAATCTGAAGAACCTCCAGACAAGTCTGCACTCGCAGAACCTCCAGTACTATTGCCACTTGAACCCCAACCCCATAGACCATCTAGTCCCAGATCTGCTAAATCTATATCAGGTAAAATATCTATTACATTTGATAGAGCCCCATCGTCACCAACGACTTGACCTGCCGAGCCTGAGATGAAATCAGAAATGGAGTCTAATTTGCTTCCTCCATCCGCATCTAAAAAGCCTCCAATAAAATCGATCGGACCACCAATAAAATCGAACAAAGAAGGTCTCCCATTTCCTGACCCATTATTTCCATCCGTAAATAATCCTATTCCAGGTGGAAGACGACCGATACCACCGGGCCGAGTAATTCCTGGACGAAAACTGCCGGGTGCACGACCCCCAGGATCCCTACCGCCTGAAAGTAAATCTCCTTCCAAGCTCACCGGGGCTTGACCAGGTTGATTTGAACCATTACCTGAATTGAGGCCTTTCATTATTGCCAATGCCCTCATAATATGGTCATCGGCTTTTTTCATATATTCTATATGTATCATTTTATTTAAATTCTAATTTTTGAAAATTAGGATAAGCTGAGATGTAGTAGAGCAAGATTTAATACCAGCCCGTTCCATCATAAAATTTATCCCATGATATCTGAAGCTGCATTTCTCGCCATGTCTGAATAATTGCCCGCTTGGTCTGCCTCTTTCTGTGCATCGCTTGAAGATCTTTCTGCATCATCAGCTGCCTGTCTTGCATCGCTTGCTGCATTCTGTGCGTCAGTCATAGCTGATTTAGCTTCTTCCATAGAATCTATTGCTGCATTTTCTGCATCGTGTGCGCCATCTGAAGATTGTTCACAGTCTGACTTAAGACCTTCGCAATCAGACTCTAGGGCAAGACAATTTTCTTTCGCCGCTTCGCATTCATCCTTGGCAATTTGAGCCTCACTCTGTATCTCTTCGATATCTTCTTTCACTGTTTCTGCATGCTCTTGAGCGGTATCTAATGAAGCTTTAACATTTTCTAATGCTGAATTTATCTCATCGCCTACTGATTCAATGGCATCCTTATTACTCACACATTCTGTTTGTAAATTTTCAATCTCAGAAGTCATTTCTATAGAAGAATTCATCAACTCTTCCGTTGTATTATTTAATTGTTCTGTATTCTCTTGAAGCCCAGTCATTGTTTCCACAAATGCATCACCAGTTGACTCCATATTATTCATAAATTCTTCAGCAGTATTGGTCGTTTCCTCCACAAGATTCTGTTGAGCTTCTACCGTTTCTTGCATCGTTGCTTGCGCTTGTTCAGATGCTTCTGTCAAAGTAGATAGTAACGTGTCGGCTTGATCAGATGAACTACTCAACAATTCTGTTTGCTGCTCAACTAAGGTTGTTCCTTGCTCTTGTAGTGACTCTGAAGCTTCTTGCATCATCTCTAAAAGCTCTTTAGCGGATTGATCTGAGTTATCTTTAATTTCTATCGTTTGCTCATAGCTAGTTCCACAGAAATCAACATATTCTGTTGCGGTAGCCTGGCCTTCTTCTGAGGCAGCTCTTAATGCTTCCACTGTTTCATCTGCCGTTGCTTTTGCTTGTTCAGAAGCAGAAAGCAAGTCATCATTCATCTGCTGAGCAGTAGCAGAAGCTTCCTCGGCAGCAGCTTGTAGATCTGCATTTGTTTGTGCAGCAGTTGCCGTAGCTTCTTCTGAAGCAGCTTGTAGATTTGCATTCATTTCTGCAGCCTGAGCTGTAGCCTCTTCTGACGCAGCTAGTAAATTTGCATTCATTTCTTCTGCTTGAGATTGAGCCTCTTCTGCCGCAGCTTGCAATGCTGCATTTGTTTCTTCTGCTGTTGCTTTGGCAGCTTCTGCAGCCGCTTCTAGATCTGCATTCATTGCTTCTGCTTTGGCAGCAGCTTCTTCTGCAGCCGCTTGCAGGGCTGAGTTCGTTTCTTCTGCTGTTGCTTTGGCAGCTTCACCAGCAGCTTCAAGTTCTGCATTCATCTCATCTGCTCTTGTAGCAGCCGCTTCTGCGGCATCAGATAAACTTTGGTTTGTATTATTCGCAACTTCGATTGCTTCGTTTGAAGTAGATTCAAGATTGGTAAGTAAGTTCGTTGCCTCTGATTGAATTGTTTCACTGGCACTCATTAACTCATCGCTCGTACTTGTTGCCGTTTCTTGAGTTGTAGAATACAATTCTTGCATGTTAGAAGAAATTTCTTCTCCGCTTGCTACGATTTGATCCTTAGCTGCAGTTAATTCTTCGATGGTTGCATTCGCTGTTTCTTGAGATACTTCAAGTACGTTTTGAACGGAAGACATAAGCTCTTCTCCTTGGGCGCCTAACTCTTGACCTTTTACCTCAAGGGTCTGTAGTATTTCATCTGAGGTAGATTGTACTCCTTCAAAAGCGGCTTGCGTTTGATCTATCAATTGAGTACCGGCCTCAATCATTTCATCCTTAGTAGAGTTCATACTCTCAAGTGTAGTACTCACCATTTCTTGAGCTTCGCTCATGTTATCAGTAAGCGTCTGAACGAGTTCTAAAGCGTTTGCTTCCGTTTCTTCTTTAGTTGATTGTAATTCTTGTAATGAACTCTGACCCTGCTCTGTGAAGTCCGCCATCAATTCTTGCATTTGCTGCATTACTTCATTGGCATTGGTTAGGGTTTGTTCGATTTCGGAGTGAAGGGATTGGGATTCTTCATTTAATCCTTGCATCTCTTCCATGATTGCTGCGATCTGATCTTTGTAACTATTGTCGTTACTTAAAATGTCTGACATTATTCTATAATTTTTTGTAATTAAAAAGAAAAAGTAATTCTAAAATTTGCTGGATACTACTTCTGAAATACTTTCAATTGGGTTATAAACTTTTATTCGCTTTTTGAAAAATTTCTCATTTTCCAACCTAAGCTTTTGGAGTTTTGTAAAAATTGAAGGTAAATTTCCGACCCAGAAAAAAGCCATAACTCTTCTACAATGAAGTCTTATTTTCTCCTAATCTTCGTTGAATACCTTCTCATTTATAACACTAAATTAGTATGCAAATTTTTTCAAACGACTATACTTTAGTACAGTTTATATGGGCATACAAGATTTTTTTCCTCGAAGTTTTTAATTCAATTATTACAATAATTTAAAAAATAAATATTTTAAAATGAGGATATAGTTGGAAAGGAAAATTGATTGAAAAAAGTAAAATTAATGGGAAGTCTATCATTCTAAAAAATGAAAGAATTGAATTATAAAATCCAATTCTTTATTAGTAAGTAGAAATGCATTTGCATGCAAATGAATGATAAATAAAATTAAATTCAACTCTTAAATATTGAAGATTAAAAGGTGCATAGGATAGATCAGTAATGAGGAAAACTGATCCAAAAATTATGAATTTCAACTTGGGAGCGGGGCAAAAAAAAATGGGTTTCCAAAAAGGAAACCCACAGTATTAATTAGAAGCTATATAATTATTTATATTAAACTTTTTTTAAAAATAGAGCAGCGCTACCACCGGAAGGACCACAAAGGGTCGCAATCGCTTTGGTTCCACCATTCTGATCAAACTGGCTGCTAACAGAATTTACCAATCGAAGACCTGTAGAAGAATTGGATTTCCGATACCTTAGCTACCACCATTTCTATTTAATTTATCTTCGTAAATTTTTAGTTACTTGGAGTAAATTAATGGGGTTGAAGCAAAGTCTTCCTGAATTTCAAAGAAGTTAATTTCTGAAAATTTAGCTCTTCCTTATTTCAAATAAGGGTACTGTATTATTCGTATTGCATTTTACCAACCACTGAAGAAGCTACCAATTGCACTCACTGCACCACCGACGAAACTTCCGACTGCAGATGCTGCTCCGCTAATGAAACCTCCAACTGCTTCCACTCCATCTCCGATTCCGTCTGCTATATCACCAATGCCATCAACAATACCCGTCGTGACAGTTCCAAATCCATCAATGGCACCACTTACAAATCCACCCACAGATTCAACACTATCTGCGAAGGAGTCAAGTCCAACGGCATCAAAGATTCCTGCGACCAATCCTGTTCCTGCAGAAACCAAACCTGAAGCTGTACCTGTAATTGTGTCTACTGCATCTGAAACAATTTCAGTTGCATTTTCAATGCTGTCTAAGGCATTATTGATTCCGCCGGCAATATCACCAGAGGCTATATCACTAAATGCCTCACCGATATTTTGCACGGCACCTACTGCATTCTCAACTATATTTCCAACATCTACGGATACATCAACACCGAAGTGTCCGCCAACTTTAAAGGCTACTCCAAATGCTCCTCCCAAGGAGAATATTCCATCTTCGTAACCAATGTGTCCACTGCCACTGACACCTATACCTGCATATACACCACCAGTTGCGGTGACATCTACAAGATCGGTATCAATACCTGCTTCAAATCCGGCCTCAGCACCTGCAAAGGCATTAAAAGATCCTTCAGCCATTATGACACCTTCTGCAAGATCGATTTCGATGTTACCATCTGCCTCAAGGTACGCCCCTGCAGTTGCATGTCCATTGGCATAGGCGGTACCTAAACCTTCTGGTAAATCATATACGGCTGATGCCTCTACACCTATTTCAACTCCAGCTCCAACTGATGCTTGTGCATGAACTGTTCCTGCGAGGGGATCAACCACAAATGAACCTTCTGCATTTGCATAAGCACCCATCTGACCAGAGGCATCATATTCTAGGCCTCCGATTGATCCAGAAATTTCTGCATCAAATATCATTGCTTCCCATTCGGCAGAACCTTCACCTATTATCTGACCTTGATCATTTATGAGGATTGTTCCTTGTGCTGAACCTGAGTGTGAAAGAAAATCAGCATGTCCCTGATAATTATTTCCACTGATTTCATAAGAATGTGCAGGCTCTGTTTCAAACGAAGTACCTCCTTCAGCTAAGGTTAATTGACCCTCTTCAATAAGGGTTAATACACCATCTATGACTGTTGCCACAACACCTTCAGGGATTACAAGCCCAATTGTTCCTGGAGGTAAGTTTGGTAGAATTTCTGCCATTGGAATTATCTCTCCTATCAAATTCGGAGGCAATATTCCATGGCCATTTGGTTGACCAGGAATCATTGAGCCGGGTCTTATTGCAGCTCCTAAATTTGGTCTTCCAGTGGATGGGTTGTTAACGCTGCTGCCTTGACTGATTCCAGAAATTATTTCAATTCCAAGACTTACATTTTCTGCTGCTTTGGCTATATACTCTATAAAACTCATGATTGTGTTTTAATACTTTTTTAAATAAGGTTTGTGGTTTATAGTATAGAAGAGATTCCTCCACTCTTATTTTCAAAAGTATCATCCCATGATATCTGAAAAAGGGTTTCTAGCCATGTCTGATAATTTCTAGCTTGGTCTGCTTCTTTTTCAACATCGCTTGCTACATTCTGTGAATCAGTTATTGCTGATTTCGTTTTCTTACTTGAATCGAAGGTTATCTGATTATAGTAAGCGTTCTCGCTGATCAAAATATCTGACATTAACGGAAGTTTAATGTTCTATAAATATACCATCTTAAAAGTAAGATGAAATATTACTATACTTCAAGAATTATCAAGAATTAAAACAGAATCAACCTGGAAATTTTGTTGGAGAGGAAATGGAATTGGGAAAAAGAATTGATGAGAAGATATCACTTTTAAAATAATTGTATTCAGGTATGAATTGAAGATTTTATTTTAAGATAAGCTGACATTTGCATGCAAAGGCATTATAAATAAAAATTGAATCTACCATCTTAAATTTTGGGAATTAGAAGTTGAATATGGTGAGATAAATAGTGTAGAATACTGATACAAATAATGTGAATATTGACTTT
>Ga0209831_1004981_pt1 | contig 10194 bp, 8 predicted proteins | sample Maine_Asex4_meta_FD_187451 | JGI IMG/M metagenome (GOLD analysis project Ga0209831, IMG submission 187451) | Marine algal microbial communities from Maine, USA - Maine_Asex4_metaG (SPAdes) (version 2) | ecosystem: Host-associated > Algae > Red algae > Unclassified | place: Maine, USA | collected...
AATCACTGCCGCCACCGCACGCAGTTGCGATCATCGCCAATGCCAACAGCACCGCTAGCAGTCGAACAAGACGTGAATTCATGAAGATCCCCTCTTCGACGCAGACACTCGCCAGCGTGACGCACGACAGTAGTGCAATCGCGACCGTTATTGGCGGCTACCTGAGCCAGAATGACGCAGAATTTCGGTATCGAAGATCGAATCAAATCAGCTCGGGCAGGTCGGTGAAGAGATCCAATGCGTCGGGGTTTGCGAGTGCTGCGCGATTGTTCACCGACCGACCATGCACGATCTCACGCACGGCAATCTCGGCGAGCTTGCCACTGCGAGTTCGAGGCAGATCGTCGACGGCCACGACCACTGCGGGCACATGCCGGGGCGTGGCGCCGTGCCGAATCATCAGCCGAATGCGCTCGGTGAGCTTCTCGTCGAGTTCGATGCCGTCTCGAAGTCGCACGAACAGAACAATGCGGGTGTCCGACTCGTAGACCTGTCCGATGACCAGACCTTCGAGGACCTCGGAGATCTTCTCGATCTGGCTGTAGATCTCGGCGGTTCCGATGCGCACGCCACCAGGATTCAAGGTGGCGTCGCTGCGCCCGTGAATGACGATGCCACCCTGTTTGGTCCATTCGGCAAAGTCGCCCTGGTGCCACACGTTCTCGAAGCGACCGAAGTAGGTCGCCAGGTACCGTTCATGCCCGCCTTCGCCCAAGAACGTCAACGGCATGGACGGGAAGGCTCGGGTGCACACTAGCTCGCCCTGTACCCCGGGCGCAGCCGACCGACCAACGTCGTCGAAGACATCGACGGCCATGCCCAGGACGGGCCGTTGAATCTGACCGGAATAGACCGGGCCATTCGGGTCGCCGGAGACGAAACACCCGCACAGGTCGGTTCCGCCCGACATCGACAGCAGATGTACGTCGTCGGCGATCTCGCCGTAGACGTAGGCGAATCCCTCGGGAGACAGAGGCGAACCAGTGCTGGCGACCGTACGCAAAGAGGCGAGTGCGTGGCGTTCGGAAATCGTGACGTCGGCCTTCAGAAGCGTCTCGATGAACTTGGCAGATGTCCCGAAGAACGTGATGCCGACATCGTCGACCAGGCTGAAGAGCCGGTTCAGGGTGGGGTAGGCCGGGTTGCCGTCGAAGACGACGATGGCTGCCCGATTCGCCATCACCGTGGCCAGCCAGTTCCACATCATCCAACCGGTGGTGGTGAAGTAGAGGACTCGGTCGCCGGGCCGGATATCGCAGGCCAGCTGTTGTTCCTTCATGTGGGTCAGCAACACGCCGCCCGCTCGGTGCACGATGGGCTTCGGCTTTCCGGTCGTGCCCGACGAGAACAAGACGTAGAGCGGATGGTCGAAGGGCAAACGCTCGAATTCTGGGTCGACTGTCTCGATTTCGTCGAGCGCAGCTTCGAGCGAAGAACCGTGGATCTCTGGGTCCACGACGATTGGCGACTCGATGATCCCGTGCACGTAGACCGCCTCCAGACTCGGCAACGCGGCGCGGACGTCTGCCAGGCGGGCGAGGCAGTCGAAATCGCGCCCGCCATAGACATAGCCGTTCGCTGCGATCATCACCTTGGGAGCCACTTGCCCAAAGCGGTCGAGCACCCCATCGACACCGAAGTCGGGCGAGGTCGACACAAACGTGGCTCCCAGCCCGGCAGCGGCGAGCATGACGATGTAGCTGGTAGCGGTATTGGGCAGCCAGGCCGCCACCACGTCGCCGGCGCCGACCTGGTGGTGTCGCAACAGCTGTTGCATCTGACCGACGCGGTGCAGCATCTCGCTGCGAGAGAGCCGTTCGTGCACACCGCTCTCGTCGCACGCAACCAGCAACAGGTCATCGGGGTCATCGCCGGGACGCAGGATGTTCTCCGCGATGTTCAGCTCGGCTTGGGGGAAGAAGCGCACGTCGGACATATGCGAAGCGTGCTCGATGATGACGTCGCCCTTGGTGCCGATGACACCTGCGAAGTCCCAGACCGCGTCCCAGAATTCTTCGGCCTGATCCACCGAGAACCAGTGCAACCCCTCGAAGCTGTCGAACGGGCCATGCCCGCGCTTCTCGAGAAATCCCCGAAATTCGGTCAGTCGAGTATGTGCCACCACGCGATCTGGTGGCGTCCATAGCGGTTGAAGATCAGAGGTTTCGGTCATTGGTTGGTATCCACCGTAATCCTGTCGGTGCGGTACAAACAGGGGTTCCGAGCGTTTGTTCTACGGCATTACAACGAGTGTTGGTTCGGGAAGTTGCGCCGCCCGGACGAGGCCCTGGTTGGCGCGCTCGATGAATGGGACCACGTCTTCACCTTCGTAACATTGGGCCATCCCGGCGACCACGTCAATTTTGTCACCCAGCGATCCGCCTTCGACCGGGGCTCGCAGCTTGAGCAGCACCCGGGCCAACCACTGGGTCGTCTGGGCCACGTTGGACAGGTCTGCGACAAACACGATGGCGTAGCCCGACCGGGCGAAACGCGCGCCGGTGCCCTGCGGCAGCAGCGCCGCAACGCGGTCTGCGACCTCGCGAGTCACTGCTGCGGAGGCCAGGCGGCCGTGTTGTTGTTCGATGCGGTCGATGTCACGAATCATGAACATGAGCATGGTCACATGACCCGCTTGGCGGGGAACGGCGAACGCCTGATTGAGCGCGCGTTGCAGCCCCGAAGCCGACAACAGGCCGGTCGAGGGGTCGAAGTGGTGTGCCTGGTCGACAGGCGCGCGGGTAGGCCGCGGTGGTAGCGGGGCATTGCCTGCCGAGGCTCCGGCCGGGATTGGCGCCTCTGCAGTTTCGTTGGGCGGCTGCGCAGGTGCTACGTCGCTCGGCTGCTCATCGACCACCGCCAGCCTCTCAGGCGTGGTCGGTTCGTCACCCGCCAGCGCCTGCGCCCAAACCGACTGCGACTCGACCGACTGCGACTCATCGACCACCGACTGCGACTCGACCGACTGCGACTCATCGACCACCGGCTGCGACTCGACCGACTGCGACTCATCGACCGCGAACTGCGACTCGACCGACTGCGACTCATCGACCGCGAACTGCGACTCGACCGACTGCGACTCATCGACCACCGGCTCCGCCCACTCCGGCTGCGACTCATCGACCACCGGCTCCGCCCACTCCGGCTGCGACTCATCGACCACCGGCTCCGCCCACTCCGGCTGCGACTCATCGACCACCGGCTGCGCCCACTCCGGCTGCGACTCATCGACCACCGGCTGCGCCCACTCCGGCTGCGTCTCGTCGACCGCGAACTGCGGCTCGGGAATCGCCGGTTCGGGAGGGGGCGCTTCCGACGAGCGCTGCTCGAGCGATTCGGCAGATGCTGCGGCGGCGACATCATCGAACCCCGTACCAGCCGGGCCGCGTGAGGTCGCGCTCGACGCGCTCCCAGGGGTCACCGGTTGGCGCCTGCGCCGGCCGTTCAACTGATCTGCGAACTCTTCGACCGAACTTTCCGGCGTCAGTGCCGCATCGAGACGAGGATCCATCTGCAGCGTCGCCATAGCTCGAGCTTGTGCCTCGGGATCATCGACCGTTTGCGACGTGCGAGAAGCCCGATCGGCTGGCTTGCTCGCCATGGCCAGCGCAAACATCGCCAACGAGGCAATCGCCAGCAGTGCCCAGCCGGGCGCCCACGCCACGCGATCGCTACGGGCCGAAATGGCGCTAGCCGCCGCGATCAGCCCAACGATCAGCGCCACGATGGTGGCCACGCTGGATTGTCGGCCCCTCGTGGATCGACCGACGAGCTTTCCGTCTACTGCGCTGACTGCGAACCCGGCGAAGAGAGCGATCCACCACCCGAGGCCGACGTCTCTGCCCACGACCGAAAAAGCCAATGCCGCAGCGGTAGCAGCACCTGTCGCCAGGGTCCCGGTGAGCGAAAACGACAACTTCTTGGCCTGACTGGCTGCAATCACTGTGGCTGCGAGCAGTCCGGACAGCACAAACCATGTGGGGGTTTCCAGAAGTCGGCCAGCGTTGACCGAACCCAGATTCGGGTCGAACGAGAATGCAACCGACGCTCCCGCAAGCGCGCCCGTGATGGCCGTGCCTGCAATCACGGCTACCACAAACCTTTTGGTCGACGAGCCGAATCTCCGCGACGGGCGCGCCAAGAGCGCAATGGCGCCAAAAACACAGGCACCGAACAGCAGGGAACCAGCCCGATCGTATCGTTCGACGAGAAGTCCATCTTCGGGTCGCACCTGGACCCAGACAGTCGGCACCGCTTTCGCGATCGGAGCCAAACTCAGGAGCACCCACGGAGCAAAAGATTTACGACGTCGATCCATTGCGGTGTCGAAAGCGAGCAGCCCTGCCGCTACCGCTCCGACCATCAACATCACGACTTCCAGGTCGCGATTATCCGAAAGAAGCAACGCAGCTATCGCGGCGATCACCGTGATGGCTGCGGCTGAGGTCCGCACTAGCCGTTCCGTATCGAGATTCCTCATGGCGCCAGAAACGCGATAGCGGCGGACAAGGAGCTGGCCGTTTGTGTCAACGGGTCTCGTTCGCCGCCCTCGATCAACGCCCACAGAACCACCACCAGCGCCACCACGGCCACTGCGTACACGACCGCTCGTTGCAGCAAAAAGCGACGTGCATGCACGTCAGCTTCGTTGTGTTCGCTAGGTGCCACGGCACTTCCTGACTGGCTACAGACACTTCAAAGGTAGGCCACCGAACGAGCGATCGGACGCAATCCCACTGGGTCATCTCACCCAACGTCGAACACGTGTAGCGCGGGGTTTGTCCGACCACTAGGGTTTCGGCGCGCCAGCCAAGAGGAGTCGAGATGGTGAAAACAAGCAGCGGAGTAGATCTTGCCGAGATCGGCATTTTCTCCGAGCTCTCGAAACGTGAGCTCAAGTCGGTGGCCCGGCTCATGACCGAACTCAAGGTCAAAGAAGGTGCAGCGCTCACCAAACAAGGCGAGCCAGGGCGAGAATTCATGATCATCAGTGCCGGCACGGCCAAGGTCGACATCGATGGCACCGTCGTTGCCCATCTCGGCCCAGGCGAGTTCCTGGGCGAGCTCGCGGTGATCAGTGGAACGCCTCGAACGGCCACGGTGACTGCGACGTCACCGATGATCGTCGAAGTGCTCAATCGACGCGAGTTCATGGCACTGCTCGACGAGAGCGCCAATCTCGGACGCAAGATCCTGGTCGGTGCAGTCAAGCGACTACAGATCAACGAACGAACCAAGACCAACTAAAAAATCTCGGCAGATCCGGGCACCAGCAGGCGCTGCGGACAGCGTTATGAGCTGACGGCACCGTGGCTGGTGTCAGGCGCACGAGACCTCTGCTCTTTTTGGCAACGCGCCATGCCAAACCGATCGTGAGCTGCAACACTGTTCGCGATGGGTTTTACTCTCGTTGGTCATGTGGCCGACCCCGCTAGCTGGCAAGGAGCCACGCTGATCGCAGCCGCCGTTGCCGTGCTCTGCGTTGCGCTCGTGGTAGAGAATGCCATCGTTCGCAGCGGGCGGGTGTCGCTGCGCGATTTCCGCCTGCCCTTCGCCGTAGTGCTCTCGATCGCTCTGGTTGCAACCGCTGCGCCTCGACTCGGATCAGCCCAAACCACCGACCAGCCGGTCGGTTTACCCGACCTCGTCAGTGACCCTCCGTTCATCTGGTTCGTCAAGGACCTCGACATCAACGACCAAGCCGCCCGAGTGCTTGCGTTCGACGGCTACGTGCACAACATCGGCACCGGAAGCCTGGACCTGTTCGGCAATCCCCAGATCGAGGGCGGAGTCAAACAACGCGTGTTCGACGGCGAGCAGTGGAACGAAGTCGGCACGCCAACCGTCAGATACGAGACCGACGATGGCCACAATCACTTCCATCTGATCGAAGCGGTCGACTACTCCCTGTGGGACGAGGGGCGCACGAGCGAGATCGGCGAATCGTCCAAGGTCGGATTCTGCCTGATCGACACCGAGCAGATCGAAACACTCTCCGAGGCTTTCTACGACATTGCCGACACCGACTATTGCGGCGTCGACTCACCAGATGCGACTTCGCTGTCGATGGGCATCACCCCCGGATGGCGCGATACCTACGACGCCAACACCACCCTGCAGTGGGTGGACATCTCGAACATCCGTCCGGCGAACTATTGGGTGGCTGCAGTGACCGATCCGAACGATGAGATCGTCGAGAGCAACGAAGAGAACAACAGCAGAGTGTTCTCATTCAACAAGTTCGCCGTGCCCGGCTACGTGGCACGCACCCTTCCGGCGCAGAGCGCCGAGGAGCCGATCGAGCTACTCACGTCGACCTTCGGCACCACGGGTGCTCGCGTCTTCACCATTGTCGAGGGTCCCGAAAACGGCACCCTGAGCGTGCCCGAGAATGTCGATTTGCACTCTGCGGTTGTCGAGTACACGCCTGATCCCGGCTTTGTCGGCGAAGACTCGTTCCGCTACTCCGCCAGTGACGTCACGAGCGGCTTCCCACTCGAGCCTGTCGTGGCGGAGGTGCCGATCGTGATCGACGAGGCTCGTGAAGCACCAGACAACCCCTCCTCCGAGCCCCCACCGCAGATCAGACCCGTCGCCAACCAAACGGCACAGATGTTCCGCACCAACCAGACGCAACTCGAACTCGACGACGAGACCGCAGAGGTCGATGGCTGGTTTGCTTCGGGCCTACCGCACGGCCTGACGATCGATCCTGATTCGGGCATGATTTCCGGTATCCCCACGATGAGTGGCAGCTTCACCAGCACAGTGGTGATCGCGACCGGAGCCGGCACATCGACGCAGACGATTGCGTGGGAAATCTCACCAGCAGATACCCCAACCCTCGAACCGGTGAACGACTTCTCGAGCAGTTCGAGCGAGGTCTTGCGCTTGAACCTCGGCACCGGCGACAGCGCGGCGCGCTACGAAGCCACGGGCACCCCTGCGGGGACCCGGATTGTGGGCAACCTTCCGCTGCTGACCGGCGAGCCCGAAGAAATCGGGGAGTTCCCCATCGAGGTCCACGAGATCATCGACGACGAGATCGTCGACACCATCGACTTCGTGTGGACCGTGCGCCCTTCGATTCACCCAGCCTTTCCGCTTTAGCCGTCCGGGGCTGGACCCGAGCAGAAGCTGCACCGGGCGCGCGGTTCGTAGGGCGGCTTGCGAGGATGTCACACGGGTTGGCCATACTCGTGAACATGCCCCGCGGCGGTAACCATCCACGCCTGATCAGCTCGCGACGCTGAGGCATACCACGTCGCCGAATCACATAGAGCGAAGGTCATCATGGCCACTCATCCTTCTGTCCCCCAGCCCCCTGTCCCCCAGCCCCACGTCCCCCAGCCCCGTGTCCCCCGTGACACCTCGAACCACATCGCTTCGAGCCTGTCGAGTTCTCAGCTCAGAATGCAACTGCGTCGCAGACTCGAACGCCATGTGCGTTCCGATGCATTCCGACCTGCCCTGACGATCGTCGGCTTCCGCGGCGACTCCGCCGACGTGTTACGTCATGGCACCGACCGCCCCGAAGATGCCGTGCTCGAGTTCGTGCTCTCGAGCGAGTACGCGGCCGTTGGTGTGCTGGCGTCATCGGTCGTGTCCACTCCCCCGGGCCGAACCCACCGCGATGCGGCGTTGGCGATCGCCGTACCCCGATCCGGCAGCGTCGTTTCGCTGCTGGCAACGACGGACAAGGTCGTCGACACCAGAGAACCTCAGGGCTGGCTCATCGATGCCTGCATGCGGTCAGTAGATCGACCGACCCTGCCCTGTCAGATTCCGGCGCTCGAGTTTCCTATTGCCCTGTGGCTCGACCGTTTGATGGTCGCCATCTTGAATGCGCCCTCCGGTGAACCCTTGACATGGGAAACCGCGGTGCGCTTGTGTCCCGTTCCTGCACGATGGCGGTCCCCCGATGCAATCGATCTCGGTGGCACGCTTGGCTCTACCACCCGGTCGTGGGGTGCATTGCGCACGGCTTCGGTACAGGGTTTGCGGGCACCGGTTGGCATGACACCGTCTCGGGCACGATGGATGGACGACGCCATGTTTGCCCGGTGGTGCATGGGTTCGTTTCCCGATCTCGCCAACCTGCGGGGCGATGTCGAGTTCTTGGCGCCACCCGAAGTAGCCGAAGGCGTCGAGCTGGCATTGCGTGCCGCATGGCAGGCGTTTGCCGGCTGAGGATCAGCTCGGCGAGTTGCTCGCCAGGTCGCGGGCAATACCGGTCGTGAACAACTCGGCCATCTTGGCTCGGCCGGCCTCGTCGGTTGTGAGCCAGTCATAGATGGAGCCGCCGATCGATCGGGTGTCCACGAGCGACTGGGCGAAGCCGTCGAGTTGATCGACACGCGCGATGTAGGGCTCGGTTCCCGAGGGTGGTGCGTCGATTTCGGCGCCGATGCCGCCAATGGGATGCACCAGCGCGTCTGGATCGCCCAGGTTGGCCCGAAGCCGCTGAACACTCTCGGTGTTGTACGAATACCCGTCGCCGTACGGTTCGCCTCGGAAGGACCAGTAACTCATCGGCATCCAAACGTCATACAGGCTGTCGATCTCCGACCACGGAAAGTCGGGCCAGAACGCCGGGTTGATGACTTCGGTCTGTACTGGCGGAAGCACGATCGCCCCCAGTGGGTCTCCCGCGGTTTGGACCCTGAGCAGTCGAGACAGTCGCACGAAGCGATCGTTGCGTTCTTCGACTTCGAGGCCATCTTGGTTCCATTCGATGTCCACGGCCACACCGTCGAACCGGTAGCCGAGCACATCGAAGTCGTGCGCCGCCATGAGATGATCGAGGTCGACCGAGTCATCGTCCCACTTGGGTAGATACCAGGCAACGACGTCGATGTCGTTTTGCTCGGCGCGCATCAAGAATTCAGCGAGCAACCAGCGGTCTTCGAGCAGGTCAGGTGACCGATCGTCGAGCCGGCCCGACTGGATGTACAGCGTTTGCACCCCGGCGGCAGCCATGTCGTCGAGCGCCGTGGGGGCGACCGGCGGCACCCCGCCGCCGGCATACGGTGGCGAGTAGTCGAAGCCGTCGACCCACGCCCCGTGGCCGCGATAGGCGTCGACGCTGCGAGGTGTCTGCTCCTGTGAAGAAACCGCCTGCGGGTTGACCAGCTCGAACGTGAGCGCCTGCAGCGGCGCGGGTTCCGCCAGCGACCGGGTGCGAAAGAAGAACAGGCTTGCGGCAACCAGCATCACCACCACACCAACCCCTACAGCAACACGTTGAAGGAGTTGTCTGGATGGCACCTCCAGAAGTTAGTTGGCCAGCACCGCGGAAATCTGTCACGTATGGGTGCAATCGCCGCCTGCGTCGGGCATTGTTATGTGTTCGCTTTGCCATCCAACTGGAGCACCATGTCCTTCAAGGCCGGAGACCGCGTCGTTTATCCTCATCACGGCGCAGCCGTTGTTGAGAAAAAGGAGAAGATCGCGGCATTCGGGCAGGAGGAACGTGAGTACCTCGTTCTGCGCATGGCGCACGGCGAGATGACGTTGCGGGTACCCGTCGACAGCGTCGACGATGTGGGTATGCGATGGCCGATCAGCGGCGACGATGTCGACGACCTGTTCGATGTTCTGCGCAAGCGCGACGTTCGCGAGCCTTCGAACTGGAGCCGGCGCTTCAAGAACCACCAGGAGAAGCTCAAGTCCGGTGACGTCTATCAGGTCGCCGAAGTAGTGCGCAACCTGGCGCTTCGAGACCGTGACAAGGGCTTGTCAGCCGGCGAAAAGACCTTGTATCAAAAAGCGCGCTCGGTGCTCGTCAGCGAACTCAGCTTCGCACTCGACGTCAGCGAAGACGACGCCATGGACAAGGTCGACGGCGCGCTCGAGTAAACAAGACGGCCCCGGTCACAGGGTCGTTCGACCGAATAGCCGCGAAATCTGTGTGGGCGTTCCGATTGTGGACGCTACGCTTCGTGGTCGCAATCGGGCGTGGTGTAATTGGTAACACAGCTGGTTCTGGTCCAGTCGTTGGGGGTTCAAGTCCTCCCGCCCGAGCAAACATCTTGAGTCACTGTTTAAGATGCATGATCAGCCTGTTGGTTGGTGAAAATGAAAGTCCGGCCCCGTTCGTCTAGCGGCCTAGGACGCCACCCTCTCAAGGTGGTAGCACGGGTTCAAATCCCGTACGGGGTACTCATCAGTCTTCCGGCGCTTCTTCAGAAGCGG
>Ga0209831_1004983_pt1 | contig 10193 bp, 9 predicted proteins | sample Maine_Asex4_meta_FD_187451 | JGI IMG/M metagenome (GOLD analysis project Ga0209831, IMG submission 187451) | Marine algal microbial communities from Maine, USA - Maine_Asex4_metaG (SPAdes) (version 2) | ecosystem: Host-associated > Algae > Red algae > Unclassified | place: Maine, USA | collected...
TAAGTAGTTGCGATATACCTGACGAGGAATAGAAAACCTATTCTGTCAGATTTGGTGGGATATTAATTCGTTCAAAAAAGGTTATTCAAACCTGTAGAGGCATGATATATCGTGCCTCTATAACTATTGGGCGTCCCTACCGAATTCGATAAAATTAGGGGGAAATCTGATTCTACGATTTTTTTGCAGCCACAAAAAACGTCATAGATATAAAAAACTAATGAGTAGAAAACAGAATGCGATACGTATAAATCATTTCCTCATTTCCTCATTTTAGAACCGCGTCAAAGAAAGCCACATCGCGCGCTAGCGCCACGCTTAGATTTGCGGAAAGGTTGTGGTCGTCCCCGATATAGCGAAAATAGCTAACCTCACCTCCCACAGCCTCGATCTCCGTGTTGACTATATCCGAATAAGCAACGGGCACGATACTATCTCCGGTGGCATGTTGTAGCAAAACAGCTCCCGATAGATCATCCACGTATGCGTTAGGCGAGATAGACAACCAGAAGGCTGGATTTTCCTCGGGCGTACCATAGTCTGCAACCAGCTCTGCGCGCCAATTACGGATGCGACTGGACCATTGCGGATTCGCGCGTGTTCGATCCTCCCACCGATCCCACATGGTTGCATAGTCGGCCACTGTTCCTGCCCAAATAGATCCTGCTTTGACCTCGTTCGAAATGACCATTGCGCGTAGCGTAATTTGGCCCCCCATTGAATGACCCCACATCCCAATTTTGTCGGCATCAACGTCCGTACGCAGCTTGAGCGATGAGAGCGCATTAAGTACGTCGCTGGTATACGCAGCATGACGATTTCCACCCTGATTCGTTTCAATATCAGTTGATCCTTCAGAGAACCCGTGTCCCCGATAATCAGACTTAAAAGTCACATAGCCATTGCGTGCAAAGGCATCTTGATAGGCTACATAGCGTTCGGTTGTGCGATAGATTGCGGGATCAATATAGCCATGGTTAAAGAGAATCAGCGGCCACCCATTTTGCGGCATCCGCCCGTTTGGCACCGTGAGCAATCCGAAAACATTATTCCCATCTGAGTAGTATGAAGCAACATAGCGGCTATAGTTTGCGTTTGCGGCTAACGATTGCTCGATAACCATTTGGCTACCTGGATATATTTTGATACGCATGGCTGCGATGGTGAGGGGATGCAAGGTTGCGGGTGTGGCAGCAACGTTTGGCAAGCGAGACACTGCGGGCGCAACGGTCGGCGCGGCTGTAGATGTAGCAGTGGTTAATCGGGTAGATGGCGAAATGTTCTCAGTCGTTCCGGCGTTGGCGGCTTTGCTGGTGGTTATGCATACTTTCCACCCGATGTTGATCCGTGCCGCATTCTGGATCGTTGCGTAGCTTGGATCGACCTCGGCTGCGGCGTTAGTCGCGTTCACAATAGATTGATACGCGCTGTAGCTGCCCAAATACCTATTGGCTAAGCTGGAAAGGGTGTCGCCCGACTGGATTGTGGTGGATTGGTTGCAAACGTTCTGCGATTGTGCAGAAATCCTGTAAGGCGGCGCGCTAAGTACGAGTGAGATGGTTAGCGCGAGAAGAGATGCGCGGTGTGCAAAAGATTTTGTTGGGGTTAATTGCATTTGGTTTCTCATTCTTGTATAAGTTTTTAGTCTGGGCGTGAGCATCCTCAGGTGTACGTAGTTATATGTTCATAATCCGTGTTCGTCGCTCTGGTTTGTAATTTCAGGGACGCTCGCTCTTACGAAGATCAGTGCGACGCACACTTTCACACGGGATAGATGGGACTAGCGCGTGCGCAAATGAAACTTGCGTGCGTCGCATGATCAAGGAGTGAGCCGAATACCGAGATTGTTTGGTCAAAGCGGCGCACGTAGGTTGTATCCAACTGCGTGTACCTGAGTATGCTTGCTTCACTTGATGATGTACTAGAGCAGGATTCGATGAAGATTATTACAATAAATAAATTAAGTGTTTAGGTAAAGAGTATGTGTTTTTAGCCTTTCCAAGATCCAAAAGGGCTGTAATGTGACCATTTATGGTTGTGATAAGTATAATGAAGGGACTGTTTCATAGTGGTGAAGATTCGTATACTGTGTTGAGATCCGTATCACGAACCCAATAAATGGGATGGTAAGATCTCAACCTTTTTGATTGGAGAAAAATTGTTGTCTGAATTACGACCGTTGTTTGCTTACCTTAAACCATATTGGAAGAAAGTTGGTTTTGCCGTTATCGGGCTAGTTTTTAGCAGCTTGATAACGCTGGCATTGCCCTATGCCATTCGCTTGCTAGTTGATTCTGTCTTTATCTCGAAAGAGTATAGCGAACTTAACCTAATCTGTTTTGGTCTGCTGTTTCTCTTTATAGTGCAGGCATTTGTCTCGTACTTTTATCGTTTTGAATTAAGCTGGATTTCGCAGCGAGTTGTCACGGATCTGCGTATCGACATGCATCAATCGCTGCTGCATTTGCCGCTGGGCTTTTTTGCCAATCGGCGCACGGGCGAAATTTTGTCGCGCTTTAGCAGCGATGCCTCTACGCTACGCGATATTGTTGTCAGCGTACCCACGTCGATTATGCGCCAATTGGTTACATTTTGCGGTGGTGTTGCCCTCATGTTTTGGATCAACTGGCGCTTAACGCTAATTGTTTTGTTGACGATTCCACCCTTTATTTTGATTGCAACGGTCTATGGACGACGCTTGAAAAAACTTTCAACTAGCGTACAGGATAGGCTGGCCGATTCTACGGTAGTGCTGGAAGAGATGCTTTCTGGCGTGCGGGTTGTCAAGTCTTTTACGCGGGAACGATACGAATCCGCGCGTTACAACAGCCAAGTTGAGTCTGTGTTTGATATTGCGATTCAGGCCGCACGGCAGCGCTCGATCTTTATTCCGTTGGTTACATTTGTGGGGTTGATTGGCATGATTGCGCTGCTGTGGATCGGTGGGCAGCAGGTGATCAATAACGAGATTACGCCCGGTGAGCTGATCTCATTTATCTTCTACATGGTGCTGGTTTCGGGGCCAGCGGCAGAGTTTGCCAATCTGTGGGGGCGGCTGCAAGAGGCGGCGGGTGCATCGCGGCGTATTTTTGAGATCATGCGCGTGGATCCAGAGCCGGGCCAAGATGACGCGGGCACTTTAATTGTTGGTAGCCAGCCAAGCATGAGCGGGCACGTACGCTTTGTGGACGTAAGTTTTCGCTACGAAGAGAATACGGAATCTTGGAGTAACAAGGATGATGCGAGCGATTCGGAGACGACAGAGGAAGGCCCGTATCTGAATGGAACCGATGTGCTTCAGAGCGAAGAACGACCGCTCATTCTATCTCAAATTAGCTTTGAGGCAACGGTGGGGCAGGTGGTTGCGCTGGTAGGCTATAGCGGCAGCGGCAAGACAACGCTGGCAAATTTGATTCCACGTTTCTACGATCCAAGCGACGGGCGGGTCGAGGTAGACGGGGTGGATATTCGCACGCTGACGGTGACGCATTTACGCAACCAGATTGGGATTGTGCCGCAGGAGACGTTCCTCTTTGGGGGGACGGTGCGCGAGAATATTGCGTATGGCCGGTTGGACGCAAGCGATGCCGAGATTGAGGCGGCGGCGGAAGCGGCGTATGCGCATGAGTTTGTTGCCGAGATGCCGCAACTGTATGAGACGATTGTGGGCGAGCGCGGGATTAAGCTTTCGGCTGGGCAGCGGCAGCGGATCGCGATTGCGCGGGCGCTGTTGAAGGATCCACGAATTTTGATTTTGGATGAGGCAACCTCGGCGCTGGATACGGAGTCGGAGCGTTGGGTGCAGGCGGCGTTGAATCGGCTTATGCAGGGGCGCACGTCGTTTGTGATTGCACATCGGCTGTCGACCATCCAGCGGGCGGACCTGATTTTGGTGATGGCGCAAGGGGAAATTGTGGAGCAGGGGACACATGAGTCGTTGTTAGATGGAAGCGGCCTTTATCGACGCTTGTACGAAATGCAGTTTAGCGAAAACGCACTGGTTGAGCCAATTTAATGAAAAGTTCTCTGCGGTCGCTCTTTTTGTCGATCTATGTGCCAGCGTTGATTTTGCGCTTTTGTCGCGGTATGTTGATCCCGGTTTTGCCAATTTATGCCGCATCGTTTGACGTCTCGGTTAGTTTGGTTGGGCTGGCTGTGGGGATGATGGGCATCGGCACAATCGCGGGCGATATCCCGGCGGGGATGTTGGTGGCGCGCTATGGGATCAAACGCACGATGCAGATCGGGTTGGGCTGCATTGCACTGGCGATGTTGATATTGGGCGTGGCCGATACGTATCTTTTATTTCTGCTTTTTTACTTTATTGCGGGCGTTGGGATGGCGTTGTGGGGCATCGCGCAACATGGCTATTTGAGAAATGAAATTTCGCCACATCAACGCGGAAAGGGCATTGCGCTGTTGGGCGGGCTGGGTCGGCTGGGCAGCTTTTTGGGGCCCTATATTGGCGGCACGATTGCGACTATTTATTCTGAAAATGTGCTCTTTGTACTCTTTGGTCTGTTGGTTGCGTCGACTATTTTTCTCCCCTCTATTTATATGCAGAATGGCTATGAAGAATCTCGACCGGCTGCTGGCAGTAGGCGTAAAGAGAGCGAGCATCATGGCTTTGGGCAGCAGATCGGGTACCTTGGTACGCTGTTGCGTAAGGATGCGGGTGTGCTCAGCGCGGCGGGCATTGCGCAACTTTTTGCGCAAACGATTCGCTCGGGCCGACAGATTATTATTCCACTGTATGGGGATGCGATTGGGCTTGATTTGCAGACAATCGGATTGATTGTAAGTATTGCAGCGGCAGTGGATATGAGTATGTTTCCGGTGGCGGGCTATCTTATGGATCGACTGGGGCGCAAGTTTTCGATTGTGCCGAGTTTTTTGATTCAGGGAATTGGGCTGGCGCTGGTTCCCTTTACGGCTGGTTATTCGGGTCTGCTGGCTGCGGCTTGTGTGGCCGGTTTTGGCAACGGGCTGAGTTCGGGCACGATGATGACGCTGGGTGCGGATCTTGCGCCGGATGAGTCGACGGGACAGTTTTTGGGAATGTGGCGCTTTATCGGTGATATCGGGCAGGCGGGTGGTCCAATGATTGTTGGTGGAATCACGGATCTATTTGCGCTATCGCCTGCTACGTTTGCAATTGCTGCGATTGGGATGGCAGCTTCGGGGATTTTTGCGACATTTGTGCCGGAGACGTTACGGAGAGAAGGGATGACCGGGTGATGAGGTGAAACTGCTGACTGGGTGAGCTCTTCGTTGCAGATAGCGGAGGCTGAACTTGTGCGGGAGCAAAATGGCGGGAGCAAAATGGCCGAAGCAGATGTGGGCAGAACGATAAGATGATTCGATGTAAGGAGAAATTATGGCGTGGATAAAGCAAGTGCCGATTGAGGATGCAGCAGGTGCGTTGAAAGTTGAGTTTGATTCGGCACAGGAACGGGCCGGGCGTGTTTGGAATATTGTGCATGTGATGAGTGTGAATCCGGGTGCGCTGTCGGCGAGTATGGGGATGTATGATGCGGTTATGCACGCGGAGTCGCCACTAAGCCGCTTCCAACGCGAGATGCTGGCGACGGTGGTTTCGGCAGAGCTTGCGTGCGCATATTGAACGCAGTCCCATGCACACGACCTCCGTGCTGAGGTTGATAACAAAGAGGATGCGGTGGCTGATGGGTTGGTCCATGCGGTGGTGCGCAACTGGCGCGAGGCTCCGCTGACTGCCGCGGATATAGCGCTGTGTGAGTTTGCGGTGAAGTTGACGGGCGAACAGTACAAGATGACGTCGCGCGATCTAAATGGGTTGCGCGGCTATGGTTTTGATGATCGGGCGATCCATGACGCGGTGCAGGTGATCGGGTTTTTCAATTACATTACGCGCGTTGCCGATGCGCTGGGGGTGGAGGAAGAGGCGTTTATTACTCCGTGGGGAACAGATTAGAAAAGCTGATAAGGTGACAAGGTGAAACTGCTGGCAAAATAGTTAGAGTATTTGTTTGTGGTGCATCTGCTGGGGCATTAGTTTTTCGCTTGCAACTCTGTACTGGTTTTTTAGTATATTTTGTCTATGGTAGAATAGAGCCACAAAGTAATTCCTCGATTTTGAAAACGCCTACAAATTTTGGAACGACAACTTTTAGCTATTAATGCTTAAAAATTACCCACTTAGGAGGCTCGCCATGTACATGCGCCGTTCATTAATTTTTGGATTTATTCTTGCTTTATCGATTGCCGTTATCGGCTGTGCGCCACGTGCAACTGGCGGTCAAGCTGCCGAGTTGGCTGGCACCGAAAAAGCAGTTGTCGACATTCCGGCACTGGTCATTGAGTATAATGCGGATGGTACCCCAAGTATGGGTGGCATTCCACTGGTTATGATGGCACCCATACTTGGATTGGATCCAGCGGTGATTGAGCAACTGGTGCTGCCAGCCGAGCAAATTGATATTCTTACTAATGCGAATATCCAGCATGTGCAAGTGGATAATGCAACGGATGGTATTTTGCTTCTAGTGAATGGTGAGCCGATCCCTTCGTTGGTGTGGGACGATACAACGCTGGCTAATTTGGCCGAATTGCTGACCGCTACGGGCATTAGCACGGCAGCATTAGAGCAAGTGTTGCCGCTTGTTCGCACGGCGGGTGTTGGCCTGATCGCCAAGTTCCCAGTTGATGCAGGGAATGAGCCGATTCCAACTGTGAAACTTGGCGAGGGAACGGCGGACGCCATGGCACAGGCCGCGCAGGAGGACTATCTCAGTGCGGTTGGTGATGCGGTGCCGCAGATTCATCTTGGCGTTGATTACAATGATGACGGCTCGTGGAACGTAGGCGGCATGTCGACTAATGAGTGGGCAGGCACGGTAGAAGGGGTGCCTTGGGCGTCGCTTAACCTATCCGAAGTGTTGCTTAGCGATATTCAAGACGCTGAGATTACCACTGCGTTTGTTGGAACAAATGTAGATGGCATCTCGCTGAAGATTAATGATAAGGATATGCCTTATATTTCTTGGAAGCACGGTGAGCTGACGCATGTGGTGCGTTTGGCGCAACAGCTTGGGTTGCTCAACTTGGGCGAGAATCAGGATGCAATGATTGGATTGATCGAGCAGTGGCTACCTGCGGTTCAGGCGGCGGATGTGAAGATAAACGTTGATTTTCCGTAGAATATGATAGAATTTTTAGCGTAAATAAAAAGGAGCGTCTCACCAGACATAGTGAGACGCTCCTTTTTATTTACGCTAAAAATTTACATTTAAGACCAAGCCGCGTTGGTTGGCTTGATGACCATCTCGGGCACATTGGCGCGGGGGTGCAACGTTGCCACAAAAAGGCAGGCGGCTGCAACGTCCTCGGGCTGGAGCATAAGCACGCGCGCTTCTTCTGGCGGCGGCGCGGGGCGACGATCCAAAATGGGCGTGTTGATCTCGCCGGGGCAGATGGCCGTTGCGCGGATGCCGTTATCTTTCTCTTCGAGGCTAATGGATTTGGTATAGGCCGTCATGGCATGTTTAGATGCGTTGTAGGCTGCGCCCGCCAATGCGCTGGGTCGCACGCCCGCTATCGACGCAATGCTGATGATTATGCCATCTTTGCGCTCGCGCATCTGCGGTAGAAGGGCTTGCGTAATGTTGAAGGCACCGGTGGCGTTGACATTCATGACCAGATCCCAATCTTCTGCGGTAAGCACATCGAGCTGCCTATCCGCGACATTGGTTCCGGCGTTGCTGACAAGAATATCGACTGGACCGAACTCGGCATTGGTAAACTCTACGAGCGCGGCAACTTGTTCGCGGTTGGACATATCTGCGGCAAATCCTTTGAGCGCGTGGGCTGCTTCTGGGAATGTATCAGCCACTCCTGCGCACACATCGTCGAGCATTTGGGCACGCCGCCCCGTGATCATCACTTTCGCACCTTCTTGCACAAACGTTTCGGCTACGCACTGCCCCACGCCGCTTCCCCCACCGGTGACTAACACCACTTTATTCTGTAATTTCATTATTCTCCTTACCCTGCGCGTCCAGGCCATATATTTGGATCGACCAGGAATGGTGGCTTTTCGCCGTTGAGAATCTGGATAAGCTGGTCTGTTACGCCGTGCTGCATTGCGTGTACGCCAGCCGTTGTGTAGGATGCGGTGTGCGGGGTTGCGACGACATTGGGCATGGTGAGCAGCGGGTTGTCCATTTCGGGTGGCTCGATCTCGAAGACGTCGAGCGCGGCACCTCCTAAGTGACCGCTTTCGAGCGCGCGGACGAGCGCTTGTTCGTCTAGGATTGGGCCGCGGCTGGCGTTGATTAAGTAGGAGCCGGGCTTCATTTTACTGAGCTGTGCATCGCTGATCATGTGGTGGGTTTCGGGTAGATAGGGCGTGTGCATACTGACAAAGTCTGATTGTTCTAGCACGTCATCCATGGACGCGACGGGGGTTACGTTGACGGCGGCGGCTTGTTCGTGCGACAGGTATGGGTCGTAGACGATTACATTCATTTTGAGGCCCATGCTGCATATTTCGCCAACTCGACGACCAATGCGGCCAAAGCCTAGCAGGCCAAGAGTGCGCCCTTTCATCTCTGTGCCGAGCATGATAGTGCGCGGCCCATTGCGCGTTTGCGACCAAGTATGGCCGGTCGTAACTCGTTTTGCCACGGCCATCAGCAGCGCAACTGCGTGTTCGGCTGTGGATTCGGTGGGGGCATCGGGTGTGTTGATAACTAATATGCCACGCTCGCTGGCGTCGGCGATGTTGACGTTGTCTACGCCGATGCCGGGGCGCGCGATTACCTTGAGCGATGGACCCACTTTGTCCATAAGTTCGCCATTTGCATCAATGATGTTACCGATACAGATGGCGGTTACGCCTGGCAGTTGATCAAGTGGACCATTTGGGATAATGTCGGCAATTGGTTCGATTCGTGCGCGTACATCTGCGGTTGGATCCCATTGATACCAAAATTTTGGACGCATGCTAAGTTTCCTTTCTGATGTGCAATTTGTTTATGATTAATCTACCACAAGAAATATACATCAAATTTAAATTTTTGCACACCATGCAATTTTGGCAGGGTGCTAAAAGACACCCATGCAATGAAAACTTTTGACGCAGGGGGGAAGGTCTCCTATAATTGAGGAATCCTTTCCCTTTGAGTAGATGCTAAAAATGGAGAAACGAAGAATAATGACTCGCGTATTTGTAACTGGTATGGGCGCGATTACGCCTATTGGTAATGATGTTGATACATATTGGCAGAGTTTGACCGAAGGGAAATCTGGCGCTGGTCGGATCACCCTGTTTGAGTATGGCGATATGCCATACAATATGGCTTGTGAGGTGAAAGAGTTTGACCCAACCGAATACATGCCAAAAAAAGTTGCCCGACGTGCCCATCGTAGTGTGCAGTTTGCTGTTGCTGCTACAAAGCAGGCGATGGCTGATGCTGAGTTGACAGTTGATGAAAGCAATTGGAATGATGTGGGGGTTGTAATTGCTACGGGCGGCGGCGGCATTAACGGTATGGAAGACGCCACGCGCATTTTAGATGAGAAGGGCTGGAAATCGGTTGGCCCATTTGTGGTGCCGATGGCGATGGCGAATGCGGTTAGCTGCCAAGTATCGATTGAAACGGGTGCCCGCGGTCCGGTTATGACGAGTACTGCGGCATGTGCTAGCGGCCATTATTCGATTATTGAAGGGTATCACTTTATTCAGCGTGGTGAGGCCGATATTATGATTGCCGGTGGAACAGAGTCAGTTGTGTCGCTGTTGACTGCTACAACATTTGGCCGAATGGGGCCACTTTCTACCCGCACTGAGGATCCCGCAACGGCTTGTCGTCCGTTTTCGGTTGATCGCGATGGATTTGTCAGCGGTGAGGGTGGATGTGTGTTGATTTTAGAGAGTGAAGAGAGTGTGGCGCGACGCGGCGTGAAGCCACTTGCAGAGGTGCTGGGTGGGCGCATCACTGGGGATGCATATCACATTACAGCTCCTGCGCCGGATGGTGAAGGAGCCGCGCGTGCGATCCGTGGTGCGATAAATAGTGCGAAGATCGATGTGACTGACGTGGACGTTGTTTTGGCGCACGGGACAGGTACAGTGCTTAATGATGCGGGTGAAGCGATGGCGCTGCGCAAGGCGCTTGGTGATCACGTTGACAATGTAAAGATCACGAGCGTTA
>Ga0209831_1004985_pt1 | contig 10191 bp, 10 predicted proteins | sample Maine_Asex4_meta_FD_187451 | JGI IMG/M metagenome (GOLD analysis project Ga0209831, IMG submission 187451) | Marine algal microbial communities from Maine, USA - Maine_Asex4_metaG (SPAdes) (version 2) | ecosystem: Host-associated > Algae > Red algae > Unclassified | place: Maine, USA | collected...
AATTGGTGGGCAGGACGTGTCGCACCAAAAAAGGGAATTAAGCCCTTAACCGCCAATAGTGCAAATCGCGACATTGGAAATATCCGAAAACTCTATCGCGAGTTTTGGGAATATGAAGGGGATGAAAACAGGCAAAACCCATTTCGAAATCTTAGCTTCGCCAAACAGCCCTCCAAAGATGTTCCCTGTTTCACAGATGAGTTTGTTCGAACGCGTTTTCTGGAGCCGGGAATATTTAATGGATTGAATGCTGACGCAACATTGCTTGTCTACGCGATGATCGAAACGGGGTGCCGCCCGAGCGAGCTGTCAAATATTTCGCCTGAGAACATCGTTCTGAATGCGGAGGTGCCTCACATAAAAATTCGGTCGCGCTCAGACCGTCAGCTTAAAGCTTCTGCTTCGTCCCGTGATATCCCATTGGTTGGATGTGCTCTTGAGGCCTTCAAGCGAGCACCCAATGGGTTTCCTCGTTACCGTGATAAAGGAAACATATTGTCTAAGGCGATAATGGACGGTCTCAGAGTAAGAGGGCTTCAACCAACACCGGATTATCGTCTCTATTCCCTGCGGCATTCATTTGAAAAGCGAATGCTGGAGGCTGGATTGGACTATGGTTTGAGATGCCTTTTGATGGGTCATAAAAACTCCCGCCCGAGTTATGGTGATGGCGGTTCATTGGCTTACCGTAGAGACGAGCTGCTCAAAATTGCCCATCCGATTTGTGAGAGTTTCGTGAATGAACTACCAAAGCTATAGTTTTGGCAGCATTCCTCGTGTTGGTTTGGATATTAGAAGTTTGCTGAACGGTGAGGTCTGCATCAGGGGCAAACCGGACTCTGGACTTAGATGTTAGGCTCAAAAGGTTTTGACTAAAACTGTTTGAGTTTGTCGCTGATTCTTATGGCTCTTTTCTCTAAATATTTGAGAAGAAGACTTTAATCTTCACCGATGAGCGTTCTGCGTTCGCGAACGATGTGAAGATATAATAGACGCGTTGGACCGATTTTTAATCGCGATAACCGCGCGCAGTACATCATCAAAATGAGTCAAATTCTGATAAGTTCCGGCACCCTCGATCAGTCGAAACCATAGTGGCTGTTGACGATTTCCTGCGCCAACTCTTCATTCTTATTCGTTAAACGGACTCGTTCCAAGACATCCATAGCGAGCGTAATGTGAGCATTGACAGCTGTGTTATCTAAATCAAACCCCTCTGGACTGTTCAGCAATTGTGCATCAATGTAAGCTTCCTAAAACCTTTCGAACTGAACAAGGCGAGAGAGATCCAGCGTGGTCGCATAAGCCTCTTTAATAAGCTGTTTTTCGTTCGATGGGCTCACTGCGTCTACCCCGCTTGCTTTCACCTTCATCCCAGAACTTTTTTCCAAAGTATATAACAAAAAATCTAGCGTCATCCTAAAATGTGATGATGCGGTCCCCTGTAGTACAATCTAGCCAATTAAATGGCGACGTAATTTATCGGCACAAAAGTTGAGCGTCTAAATATTTAATAGTGAGATTAAAATGATAAAAAAAGTTCAATTGACAATGTTCTGTCTACTTTTGGCCGGATGCGCTAGCACGCCGCAGCGAGAGGCAATTTCTTCTGCGGACGTTTCCCAATTATTTTCTCAGTTCGAAGCTCAAGATGGTGAAGTACGCGAACCAATTCGAGGTAAATATAAAGAAGCTACTTTTCAAACGACGTCAGGATTTGGAAATCCTACCTTTGACTGTTCAGGTACCGATACGTATCCGGAAACCAAATATTTGGATATCTACACAGACGACACAGGGATGTTTACCGGGAAACTCAACGGCGTGGATTGCGGAAGAACGTTCGGTCCAATATCTATTTCGGGGCTGCAAACCAGAAACAAGTTTTACGTCCGTGAAGCCTCGGGTAAGCAGATCACATCGTTCGATATTGAGAGTGGCACCGGTAGGTTGATGAAAGATGGTTATTACCGATCTTATGACGGGACTATAAGCTTCACAAAAGCGCGTCAAAATAATGAGACTTGGAAAGAAGAAGGGTTTACTAAAGGGAGTTACAAAACTAGTGGCTATGTACCCCAGAGAAATTGGTCTGAAGTCGACAGATTTGCTCGAGTTGAAGGCCGCAAAGCGACGAATGGATCTTCCGGTTTTAATTGGGGTAAAGCCTTGGCGCTAGGAGCTGGTTCCGTAATTGGCGGCGGGGGCTCCTTAAGTGCGGATCAGCAAGCTGCGGTTCTTGGGGGTATCATTGCCGACAGCATGGAGGGTGTTGAAGGCGTTAGTAACATGGAAAGTTCAATAGACTCAGTTGTTACGAACTCCCAAAAAATAATCTCGAAGTCAGTTCAAATGACGGAATTTCGGGATCCGCTGTTCTTGCATCGGAAGCTACAACTAACGAGTCTGCTGCAGCCTCGGATCCTTCGCCCTCTTCAGACACCAGCGTAACCGTAAACGTTCGAACCAAATACTCCTTTTCAATCTGTCGTGAAGAGTTTCCACGCTATCAAAAAAGGCTTGGCGTAATTTCGAGTATTAAAACTCTGGAATATCCGGATGGCAGAGATGATATTCTCCAAGATATGGGTGAAGCTGCGGCGCAGGAATACGAGCGGCAAATAATTTCATGGAATGAAGTCTCGTTCGAACGTCGGTCTTGTTTTTCAACCTTTAGCAACACATTAGAGAATGCTCAAACTTCGAGGCAGGAATTCATAAATAATTTCAATTCTGCAGGCCAAGCTTTTGAATACAAATAGCACATGATGGTGCTACATCTTAGAGAAAACATTTTAAATTCAAGGCACTGACTTTCGGCACATTTTCGCGACTTCGACCAAGCTGTTGGATAATGGCTAATTGGAGAAAATTGCTCGTAGATGGTAAAACAAGAGATAATTTTTAAAGGTGCAATATGAATACACTGTCGAAATATATTTTGAGCTTGGTTGCCATCGGTATTTTGCCTGCCTTCCAAGCCAGTGCAGAAGACACAAGCTTGCTGCAGAGAAACGCTTGGCCCGGACACGATAACTGTAAAGGCTCTGTGATGATATCGTCGAAGCAAAGGGTTTCTAAAAATGGCCATGATATGGTTGCCGAGCCTCTCATCGTCTTTATCACCGAAGATATATCCGTACCTTGTCTCAAGGGCCCGGAAGCAGCAGAGGATTTAAGAAGGTCGTTTTTATATTTCATTGAGGAAAACTATCCTGAAAAGGCTCTTTCGCTTCATTCGCGTATCGACATGCAGTCAAAAATTTGGTCGCTACCTGAATCTGAAGAGCGCTACGCAAGACAAAAGGACGATTATTCGGAGCATGCCACTTTGAGCCTGAGACCAAGTGGGTACGAAATAACAAGTGTTAGCAATTTCGAATACGTTCCGGGTACTTTCGCTGATCGACAGGACCAGAGATCGGAACATCAGCGTATGTTTAAAACCTATATTAAAAAAGACAATAAGGTTGAGTACTGATTTAGGCGCTCACTCGAAATGGCATTGTCAAGTTGGCCAGGCTAAACGAGTGCATATTTGAGGCACCTTAATTACACTCTGTAAGTAAATGTCATTCAAACAGGCGGCGAAGCCAGACGGGAAGGTTGCGGCCTGACCTATGGGCCTATATTCTCCTACCTCGAAGTATAACCTGGGAGGCAAGTGGCGTATATTGATGACAGTGACGAATTGAGCGGCGCGGCGCGAGCCTTGCGCCTGGCGCTGGTTATATTGCCCATCATAGCTGTGTCTCCTTCTGTCGCTAGGATGGTGCAAGACGTTGAGATTTTGCAAACGCGCTACCCTACAGCCTAGCCTTATTGGTCGCTAATGACGTAGTCTATCCCCTGTCTTACCTGGCCTTTAGCCTCTGGGCGGCGCATATGATAAAGCCTATCAAATTTTTGAACTTAAGACGTTTGAAATGGACGCTGATCAGTCTGGTGATCGCTTTGTCTATGGCCAGTTTGATTTTTGATTATGAGACCACGGGACAGTTATTATTAGATTTTACAAAAGGCGGCTATCTCTTCTTTAGTTCATTTGCCACTGGTCTGGCTAACGCGATATGCTTCGCGGTAATCTGCATCTTTGCCGCTACTAAAATTCCGACCTCTAAAATTAACACTCCCGAAACTGTCAACGGCGCAATGCCGGTCTTGCGGCACGCATTGATTATTCTTCCCATTTTGAGTCTAGTTTTGTGGGCTATTTCGAGGTTGCTTTTCCGAGTAGATGGAATGAGGCGGGGTTTTACTGGCAGTGGATTTGTTGAGGTAGAGACCCTCATTACGCCGCTTGCTTATCTTGTAATCGGTGTCTGGGCCGCCAATATCATAAGGCCTATAAAGCGTTTGGATTTACAGCCCTTGAAATGGGGGTTAATCCTCTTAGGAACGGCCTTGCCTGTCGCCTCCGCATTCAATGACATCCCTCTTTTTGCTGACTACATGCGCGCCAGTTCTGATGACGGGGCGGAATTATTGCAGCTGAAACCAGATGTTCTTTTATTGTTTTCTACCTATTGGATCCGCACGCCTATATTTGCATCGATCTGCTTTTTTGTGGCTTATAAAATTGAATCACCAAAGGCTGAAGCAAAGACGCATTGACCCTTACTTTAATTCTGACGCGTCTGACGCATCCTTGAGAAAAGAAATTACTTGTTCGTCGGAAAATTTACGCGAGAATGAGCAGATGCTCGTGGCATATCCATCACCGTCTTCATTAGCGTATATGATGACCTCATCCTTTTTTACAAAATCAATCCCGCAATTTCCGCGATTGCCTGTAGGGTGTTGAATTTTGACTTTCTCCGAAAGCTTGCCTTTATAAGTTTCCATTACATCGAAAGTCGTTTTGCTTTCACTCCGCCAAAACGACCATGACTTACGGCTTTTGTTCACCTTGCCGAGAAATATGATTGATGTAGAATCCACCCTTTTAGCAATTGTGTCATATGGAGCGCAGCTACAGGCATAAGCCGTGGTGCACTTCATTATCAGAACACAGGTGATTAGAAGACGTGCTGTATATTTTAGTTCCATTGTCATAACTTTTTATAGCGGAGTTAGGCCTTACTTGCCAATTCGAAAGTACTATGAAATCCTATCGCAAGCGAAGTGCGGCAGGAATTATGATTTTAGTTGGAGAATAAATCCTCATAGCGGACCTTAGCTCAGTGTCTTAAAACGCACTATTTATGCCGCTCAGGTTTAGTTTCATTCCGGTTTGAAAGGCGGCATTTTTGAATATTTTTGTCGGCTAACTGTTCGGATATTTAACAAAGTAGCTGTACAAATTACACATAAAATTCGCTTAGCATCGGTTTCCGTTTTGCCGCTTCTACATGCTCATCCATCAGATCATTGAAATGTCTGTCCCACTCAGCCAATTTTTCGATGTCATCTTCTTGGGTATAAAAACAACTGTTTTCATATTGAGAAGAATTGTGGGGCGGGGCACCGCAACGCACGCAATTTATTTCTCTCGTTGAAACTTTTTGACTACAATCAAAGCAATATGTAACGCGCATTTCGCAAATTTCCAAAATGTCTCACCCAGAAATGAAGATAAGCTGAAAGGTCTTTTTCAAAAAGGTGAGACGCAGTAGCTAAATTTAGACAGTCAGACCGTTCACCCCTCTATTTTCTGGGCAAAGCGCCAGTCCGGGTGAACAGCTAGAAAATAACGCGACTTCAAGGCTTCGCACTAAAAGAAGCTGAAGGATGCACATTTTCATATTTTGACATCCTACGCCTATGCTTGGCCAATAACTCAAGTTCTTTTCGGTTAGGCGGTTTCTTCGGCGCTAAGGCTGCCATCGTATCTCTATCTTCTATAATACCTACAGGAATGTCCGAAAATCGTCCAATTACTCCCTTCAACACCTTGACCTTATCTGTGGCTGACAACTCCTCCATCGGAGCGTAATATTTGGTGGTGTCGATATGAAATTTTATATGCCCAGAGAGCGGAATAGTTCGCGCATTTGGAAATTTCTCGAGGGTGCTTTTCACGCTAGCCGCTTTCTCACATGTAAGCCTATTCAGAAGCGCCTCTTCATTCGCAAGCCTTATAAGGGGAATATGAAATTGTCCCAATCTCATTCGCTCACAGTCAATGCGCGCTATTTCTTCCCATGATAATCTGGCATCTCCCTTAAAGACATCGTCTGTTAAATCCTCGATACCAACCTTATCAATAACCATGACTGCAGCCTCGGTTGTGCTATGAGGCCCGGCTTTGTAATAAAGGGTGACACTAGGCTCAGCCAGAGTGTTCAATATCTCAAAAAACTGACTCATGCTCTTAATTCGGCTCTTGGGGTTGTTGTGAATATGTCTGCACTTTCGTAATTAGTCACAGAAATTCATCTTTTTCCAGTATAAATCCTGTTGACCATTACTGGAAATTGTTCCTTTTTGTGCTCATCTCTAATCTGCAACCCATATCCGTCTACAGCCCCCTATGAGGATGGCTTGTACGCAGAGCGGCTTACTTTGAGCTGCGTTTAAGCTGCTCACGGGATGTCTCTTTTGGAAATCATCTTGACTTCAGATTGGGGGGCAAAGCGGTCATTCGCTATTTAGCCTCGACGAACCATTTACAGCTATTGCGGCTCACCTTCGCGAATAATTTTTCCTTTCGTCTGTTCTGTAAAGGACTTACGTCTTCCAATAAATCTGGGTACGTCTTTTCGGTTGCCGGTCGATGCTTTTGCTACAATAATTTGGTCGCCACTCGGCAAAACCACCATGTCAAGGACACTTTCGCGATGGTGCGACGGGAGGACCCACGTGTCGTGAATGGCACCGTCCGGTCCCACATGTATGATAGATGCGTGTGAATCATAGTCAGAACCATGTTGCCGGGTGTTCCCGCCCATTATAATTCCGCCGCCTGGATGTTCACTGATCACTGAAACGCCGTTCAACCCTTGGAATGGTCCTTAATAACGTCCAATTTCATCTTGCTCGGGTTCGTCATCTCGCAAACGGGATAATACGATGTCGCCACCCCAATTATCGCCGAGAGCACCGCGCTGCGCTCCAATCAGTACGAGGCCATCTTCGGACACGTAAAGAGCTGTCGCCTTATCATTCTTTTCACCACCCCAATAAAACGCGGCCTCTTCTTCACCGTCCACGTTCATCAGACGCGCATAAGCTTCCTCTTTTAGGCCAGGAACCTGAATTCCGCCCACGGTAATAAATCTATCTGGTGACCTTAACGCAATATCATAAAGGGCGCCTTCGCCAAAATCGTCATAGGTCTGCTCCCAGACTATATCTCCACCGGGGTTTATTCGTGCTGCATAGGGATAGGCTCTGTCTCTGCCGACAATGATGGCGCCCCCGCCATTAAGGCTCACAGCTGAATAAATCTGCGAGAAGTTATCCATCGTCCGTTTTTCCGGTTGCTCCCCATAAGAATGTTTCCAGATAATATCTCCTTCTGTGTTCACTCGGAAAATGACACCGTTATTTAGGCCATTTTCATCATCGCCTCGACCCATGAAGAATGCGCCGCCGTCATCTAAGCTTTTTATGCTATTCATTCTCAAAAGGTCGTTATCAAGCGTGCGAATTTTTTTCCTAAATAGAATTTTTCCGTTGGGGGCGATGCGGCCGTATGTAGTTTTATCTTTGTAACCGTAACCTACAAACCAGATATTTCCGTCTGAACCGATGTCAACACTCTGCACATCGAAGTTTTTTCGCCATTCGAGGCCAGTTGTGCGCAAGGCCTCCTTTTTGGTAGATAAAAAGGCATAACTGCCATAAGCGATGCCCGAACCTATAATTCCCACCAAAATAAACGGGCCTGCGCGGCCCATTGAGAAGAACACACGCCGGAATAACTCCGCCAAACAGATGAGAAATAACACAAGGCCGCCAAAGAAAGTATTGGGCCCCTGAATTACAAGACCAAAGATCGTGACCAAGATGCCCAGCAGGAGGAAACCTAGCAGTTTTACATTGCCTTCTCGCTCGTCTGTTGCGTCGTCCATAATAGCCCCCGGTCGCATAGCACTCGATGGATTATAATTTAGGCGACGCGTAGATTATGTCTAGAATGAAATAGTGGATTCTAGGCTCCGGGCTTGATTTGTGAACACCTTTTCCTGAAAGCGGTTGAATTGATCACGAATTTCAAGGCTCAGCTAAGTCCGCTAAAAGGATCATTGTGGCATCGTATTGGAGAATTCGTCGCGGCGACCAGTCAAAATCGCAGGCGATTTAAGACGCTAGGGAAATTCTAATGGAGCGGATTTAGGACGCCTGGCTAACGTTCACTTTTGACCCAAAACAGAAATAAATGTTACGGTTGTTTTATGAGTGAGTTTCAACGTTTTCTAATTTTGTGTGCTTTTTTCTTTTCAGGAATGGGCGTTTCTTCATGCCAATATGATGTGAACCATATTTATTGGGATGGAGAGATCGTAGAGTTTCACAAAAACTATGATTTTGAATCTTACCCGTATGTGGATGATGAAATTGCGTTTACGATGAGCGTAGGTCGAAAAACGTCTTATGCAGACGATCTTCGGTTACAGGAAATTCTAATAGGTATGTTTTCTAAAGTTAACGGGAGATCTGTTTATATTTCAGATGCGGTTATAGGCGAAGCAAATAATAATATGTTTCTGGATGTTCAAAGACCTGTGGAGCTTGACGTTGTTTTCCCAAGGCAAAAGTTATATGGTCAACATGTTTTGTTAGGTGAAGTTGAAAGCGGGGTTTTGGAAAGTTTTGTTGATGATGGTGAATTGAGAATTTCAGTCTCATATATAGTTGATGGAACAGCAAGCTCCATGACTTTTGTACAAAATCATTCCGTTTGGAAAAGTCGTCGTGACCCGACGTAAGTCTTGGCGCTAAAGAAGTAAGTCCCCAAACCTCCTGATACCGTTAGTGAGGGTGTCTAAACAAAAGTGGGCATCCAGAGTTTCTTGCAGGACCAATATGTCCTAGGGTTTGTAGAGACGCCGCAACTTGTCCTTACATATTCGTCCGATCGGCTCACGTGAGCTAATTAGAATGGGTCGCATTACACTAGACGATAAGCGCATTTTCACCATAACGGGAAAGAAATAGGGCAGGGGACTAAAATCGAAAGCAATACCAGGGTTTCAGTTTGGCAGTTTTCGCGATAGCCGGCCGTTGTTTGAGACAAGGGCTCACTACTGCAGTTAGTGAAGAGAATTTACAGAGTCATACGAACACTGCTTATTCTAGAGCCCTAGGTGATTCATTTTAAATTTCTGGCTAAGGAACAAGTATATAGCCATAATTTAAACGACCACGAACAAAAGGGGGTAGCGTATGATAGAAACGAAACTGCAAACAACGACCGAAGGCTGGTTATGGCAAGATATGGTCAGCAGCTATAGTTTTTGGGGGCTGGTTATGGCTGCTTTCCTCATGGCTGCCTCATTAAGCCTTACGAGTTTTAGTGTCGTGTCCATACATATGGATGCAAGCACCAACGGCGCGAATGTACTTCGAATTAGCATGGCTGGGATATATATTGCGGGTTTTGCTGTGCTTTACTTTCTAAGAGAACGCATAAAATTGGCTTTAGTTCTTTTTACTCTGATGAACGTGGTATCACTCGGTTTGACTTATTTTGGCTCTCATACGAATCTGGCCGTCATGTTAGTGGCGACAGCTTGCAGTACCATTGGCAGGTATGGATTTGTTCTCTCGTTAGCGGCGGGTTTGATAACCGCGCGCTTGCCTCTTAAGTCATTCCTGATGGTGTTGGTTGTTATCGGATTCTGGTGGTGGATCGGGCTATTTTTCGGATCTCATTTAGAAACTTGGCATTCTGCGAATTTGAGTTATGCGCCTGTTGATGACGAAGGAAACTCCCCTGCAGGGTTTTTGTTTACCGTGCGGGCGAGATTGCTCACTCCGTCCGTTCTCGCCGTTCTTGCATTGTTGTTTTTACCGCAAAAAATGTTTCTTGCTAGCCCGGAAACGAAAGTCAAAGCCAAGCCGCCACAGAGGCGTGATCCGGTTTGGGTCTTTGTCGCATCTTTGATTGTTCCGTTTTATTTCTTAGTTTGGCTGTACAATAGACCCGGTGAATTAAAGAGCTTGGCGCCGGATATGCATCAACCAAGCCCCGTGGGGGCAGTCTGCCTCGGACTTTTTGCGCCCATGATCTTACCGTTCTGGTTT
>Ga0209831_1004988_pt1 | contig 10188 bp, 8 predicted proteins | sample Maine_Asex4_meta_FD_187451 | JGI IMG/M metagenome (GOLD analysis project Ga0209831, IMG submission 187451) | Marine algal microbial communities from Maine, USA - Maine_Asex4_metaG (SPAdes) (version 2) | ecosystem: Host-associated > Algae > Red algae > Unclassified | place: Maine, USA | collected...
GCCGCGCCGGCCGCGCCGGCGATCGGACCGAGCGTGCCGGCCGGGCCATCGGGCGCATCCGGAGCCCCCTGCCAGGCAGACAGGCCGACCAGCGTGGCGATCGCCACCGTCGCCGCCAGGCCCATGCCCGCGAGGCTCGGCCACGCCCGCGCACTACCGGGCCGCATCGCCGGCACGGGCGGCGCCGCGGGTCCGACGGCCGGTCCGACGGCCGGTCCGACGACCGGTCCGACGACCGGGCCGGCAGGTGCCACCGGTACCGCGCCGGATCCCGCACCGAGCCCGACCACATTGCTGTACGCGGGCTCGTCATCGATCGCGCTGCGCACGTGATCGGCGAGCGACGGGTCGGCCAGCACCGGCTCGCCCTTCATCGCGTCGCGTGCCAGGTGCATGCGCGCCCAGCGGGCACGCGATGCCTCGTCGCCGCACAGGCCGGCCACGCAGGCCGAGCGATCGATGCCCTGCCATTCCCCGTCCATCAGCCGGGACAGGGTCTCGTGGGTCAGGCTCTCGGGTGTGGGGGGTGTCTTCGGCATGGTCGCCTATCGTCGCTTGTCGTCGAGCAGGGGCTCGAGGTTGGTATCGATGGACTCGCGTGCGCGGAAGATTCGCGAGCGCACGGTCCCGATCGGGCAGCCCATCGCCTCGGCGATCTCCTCGTAGGACAGCCCGTCGAACTCGCGCAGGGTGATCGCGGTGCGCAGGTCCTCGGGCAGGGCCTCGATGGAGCGGCGCACGCTGGCAGCGATCTCGGCGGTGACGTATTCACGCTCGGGGGTCGCGGTGTCGCGCAGCGCCCAGCCGCCCTCGTACTGCTCGGCGTCGGCGGCATCGATGCCGGTGTCGCTGATCTTGCGACTCATGGTCACGAGATGGTTCTTGGAGGTGTTGATCGCGATGCGGTAGAGCCAGGTGTAGAACGCGCTCTCGCCACGGAAGTTGCGCAGGCCCCGGTAGGCCTTGATGAACGCCTCCTGGGTGACGTCCTGCGATTCGTGCGCATCGTGCACGTAACGCGACACCAGGTGGGTGATGCGGTGCTGGTACTTGAGCACCAGCACATCGAAGGCCTGCTTGTCGCCGCGCTGCACACGCTCCACGAGGGCCTGGTCGATCTGTCTGTCGCTCAATGCGGCGGTTCCAACGGCCTGCCGGTCGGCGCTGGCGGCGACGACGCGCAAGGGTCTCCCGGATCGGGGGTACTGCTGCGTGTTGGACGACATCCTATCAGCTCGACTGCACCGCCCGTCACGGGCACCATCCGCTCTGACCGCGGCCGGCGGTATAGTTCCTTCACGGGCGCCCTCCGCACGCCCCGAGGCGACCCACTGCACATGTCCGCGACACGGCTACCCCTCCTCGTCACGCCTGCCCAACTGGCCGCACGCCTGCCGGACGCCCCCCTGCGCATCGTCGACCTGCGCCCGATCGACGCCTTCGCCGCCGGCCACATCGACGGCGCCGTGCGCACCGAGGCGGCGCTGCTCAACCGCAGGCAACCACCGGTGGCGGGCCTGCTGCCCGATTTCGCCACGGCACGGCAACTGTTCGCAAGCCTCGATCTGCGCTCCGGCCAGCAGGTGGTCGCGGTCGATGCCGGCGGCACCACCGAGGCGGCCCGGCTGGCCTGGGTGCTGGAGGCCTACTCGGTGAAGGATGTCGCCTGGCTGGACGGCGGCATGGCCGCCTGGCAGGCGGACGGGCTGCCGATGGTGACGGGCGACAGCGACGGCCCGGCGGCGGGCGACGGTGCGGCCATGGCGCCGGCACTGCTGGGCGAGAACCTGATCGACTGCGACACCTTGCTGACCCTGCTCGACGATCCCGGGCTGCGCATCCTGGACGTTCGCGGCGCGGCCGAGTTCGACGGTACCGACGTGCGCAGCGCCATGGGCGGTCACGTGCCCGGCGCGAAGCACTACGAATGGACCCGGCAGTTCGACCTGCACGGGCGGCTGCGCGACACCGAAGCGCTGCGCGGGGACCTCGCGGCCCTGGACATCGATCCGTCGCACCGCGTGGTGGTCTACTGCCAGAGCCACCAGCGTTCATCGGTGACCTGGCGGGTGCTGACCGCGCTGGGGTTCGATCGGGTGCAGGGGCTGGACGGGGCCTGGTCGGCATGGGGCAACCGGCCGGACCTGCCCAAGGGCCTGTGAAGGAATGAAGGGTGCATCCTGACGGCCGGTCGGGCGAATCGATCAACGGCACACGGTTCTTCCGCGAATCCGTGAGCGCGTCGGAGGCCCCGCTTTCCCTACCCGATGAGGGCGCCCGAGCTGCAGGGAAGCCGAGGGCGAGCTCGTTCCCGGGGTCAGCCGCGTCCGTCGCGAGGCGACGGGGCGGCTCGGGTGCAATGCCGAGGCAGCGGTGCCGATCGTTCCCCGAGTCGGGCTGGCCTCGCCGCGCTCGATCAGCGTGACCCGGACCGCGTCGGCGGGGTGCCGACCAGCTTGCGGTAGTTGGCGTAGCGCCAGTGCGCTATCCGGCCCCCGGCCAGCGCCTCGAGCACCGCGCAGCCCGGCTCGACCGAGTGGGTGCAGTCGTTGAACCGGCAACCGGCGGCGGCGTCCTGGATCTCGCGAAAGCCGCGTCGCACATCGATCGACTGCAGGTCGGCCACCGAGTACTGGCGCACGCCGGGCGAGTCCACGATCGCGCCGCCGTCCGGCAGGTCGTACCAGAACGTCACGCTGGTGGTGTGCGAGCCCAGCCCGGTGGCCGCGGACACCGCCCCGACCCGGATCGCCCGCGCCCGCTCGGGCAGCAGCTGCCGCACGATCGAGGACTTGCCCACCCCGCTCGCACCGACCAGGGCCGCGGCGCGCCCCACCAGCGCGGCGCGCAGCGAGGCGATGCCGGACTCGCCGGTGGCGTCGGTCGATACCGCCGCGTAGCCCGCCGCCCGGTAGTCCTCCAGCAGCCGCTCCACCCGGGCGCGCCCGTCGGCGTCCAGCAGGTCGGTCTTGTTGATCACGATCAGCGGCGCCAGCCCGGCCCGTTCGGCGGCAACGCAGAACTGGTCGATCAGCAGCGTGTCGAGGCCGGGCGGCTCGGCGGACACGATCCCCAGGTGGGTCAGGTTGGCCGCCAGCGGCTTGAACCGGCCGCGATGGTCGCTGCGTTCGAGCACCGTGGCACGCTCGGCCAGCCGCGTGGCGCGGACCGCTCCGGCCTGGTCACGCTCCACCAGCACCCGGTCGCCGGCCACGATCAGCGGCAGGTTGCGCAGCGGCATGACCTGCTCCACCCCGCCCCCGGGTGCGTCATCGGGCGCATCGTCGGGCCCGCCCTCGGCGCCGTCCGCAGCCCCTCGCAGCACCCCTTCCGGCGGTTCCAGCGGTGCGACGACCAGTGCACGGCCAAGATTCGCGATGACGCGGTGCCCCGGATCGGGATCGGTGGGACTCAACGGGTGCGCAAGGTGGCAGGCATGAATTCGGGAGCCGGGAAAGGGAAGACGGATGGTGGGCGGAGGCGTTCGAAGCGGCTACCGGCAGGGAAACACGCCGTCGCCTGTGCTACACCGTCGAGCATAACCCTTGCCGTGTGAACCGCCCGATGCCCGTCAGCACTGAAAACCTCGTCTGGGTCGACCTGGAGATGACCGGTCTGGATCCGGATACCGATACCGTGATCGAGATCGCCACCATCGTCACCGACAGTCAGCTGGCGACGCTTGCCGAAGGCCCGGTGCTGGCCATCCGGTGCGGCGAGACGCGCCTGGCGGCGATGGACGCCTGGAACCAGGAGCACCACGGCGGTTCGGGCCTGCTGGCCCGGGTGCGCGCCAGCGAGCACACGCTGGCCGACGCCGAGCGCGAGACGCTGGCCTTCCTGGCCGACTGGGTGCCGGCCGGCAAGAGTCCGATGTGCGGCAACAGCATCTGCCAGGACCGGCGGTTCATGGTGCGCACCATGCCGGCCCTGGAACGCTGGTTCCACTACCGCAACGTGGATGTGAGCAGCGTCAAGGAGCTGGTGCGCCGCTGGGCCCCGGACTCGGCGGCTGCGAACTTCAGGAAGGAGAACACGCACCTGGCACTGGACGACATCCGTGAATCGATCGCCGAGCTTGCGCATTATCGCAAGCACGTGTTCACGGTCTGATGGCCTGGGCCGGAATCGAACACCGGGCAGATCGGTGGCGATCACTACGCTCGACCATCGGGATCGCCCCGCAGGATGTCGAGTTGGCGCAGCACGTCCATGAGATCGTTTTCGAAGACCTGAAAGGAATCCAGAGCGCGAAGTCGCTCCAGACGAACACTCTCGCCGATCTGACCGAGTAGCGGGGACGCCCCACGCCGCGCACGCCATGCACCGGCAGCGTCGCGCCCCGCCTCGACGATTCGCACCTTGCGCGGCTCTCCGTCGAACGCTTTCGTGCTCCATCGGACACGACCCGAGACGAGAACGGCAGACCGTCACGCATGATCAGTTCGACCCGATACTCTCGGCTCGCCTCGTGAAGTTGGGCATCCAGACCGACGACACCTGGAATGAGTTCGTTGAGTTCGCTGGCGATGTCGGCGAGCGTGCCGGCTGGCCGCGATGCCGATGAGGTTTCCGCCTTCAGGCGCACCAGTACGGCAGCGAGGTTCGACCCATCGGCCTCGAGGACGTCCGATACCGTGGCCGGGGCCGGCTTGCGCAGGAGAGCCGGATCGAGCTGCAGCAATCGCCACCCCCGCATCTCCTCCCGCAAGGCGAACGGATGACGAAACTCGGCATTCGTGATGCTGTACAGCACCGTCGCCTCGGCAGCACTCGCCGTGCGATGCCGCCCCGCGTGGCCGTCCTGATGAATGTTGAACGTCGGACCATTCAGAGAGTCACGACATCGAACAGGTTGCTCTTGCCAGCGGCGTTGCCGCCCACGATCACCGTCAGCGGTGCGAGATCGATCTCGAACGCCTCGAACCCCTTGAAGCCGTCGATTTCCAGCCGGGTGCTCATGAGCGGTCGGTTTTCCGTGACGGCGCCTATCGGGATGTCGTGAAGGCGTCCAGCGTCGCGTTGAACGTGGCACTCGGACGCATCACCGTTGCACACTTGTCGACATCGGGGTGAAAGTAGCCACCAATGTCGACCGGCTCGCCCTGCACCTCGTTCAGTTCCGCAACGATCGTGTCCTCCTGCCCGGCCAGGCGCTCGGCCAGCGGCGCGAAGGCCTCGGCCAGCGCCGCATCGTCCCCCTGCCCCGCCAGCGCCTCGGCCCAGTACAGCGCCAGGTAGAAGTGGCTGCCGCGGTTGTCGAGCTCGCCGCTCCTGCGCGACGGTGAGCGGTTCTCGCTCAGCAGGCGGCCGGTGGCGGCGTCCAGCGTGGTGGCCAGCACCGCGGCACGCGGGTTGCCGGCCACCTCGGCCAGGTGCTCGAGCGACACCGCCAGCGCCAGGAACTCGCCCAGCGAGTCCCAGCGCAGGTGGTTCTGCTCGACCAGCTGCTGCACGTGCTTGGGTGCGGAGCCGCCCGCGCCGGTCTCGAACAGGCCGCCGCCGTTCATCAGCGGCACGATCGACAGCATCTTGGCGCTGGTGCCCAGCTCCAGGATCGGGAACAGGTCGGTGAGGTAGTCGCGCAGCACGTTGCCGGTGACCGAGATGGTCTCCTCGCCGTCCTTCAGGCGCTTCAGCGTGTGGCGCGTGGCGGCGGCCGGCGACATGATCTCCAGTGTCAGCCCGTCGGTATCGTGCTCGCCCAGATACGCCTCGACCTTCTCGATCAGCCGCGCGTCGTGGGCACGCTCGGCGTCGAGCCAGAAGATCGCCGGGCTGCCGGTGGCGCGCGCACGGGTCACGGCAAGCTTGACCCAGTCGCGCACCGGTGCATCCTTGACGTTGCACATCCGCCAGATGTCGCCGCGCTCGACCGCGTGCTCCAGCAGCGTCTCGCCCGCACCGTTCACCACGCGTACCGTGCCGTCGGCCGGCACCTCGAAGGTCTTGTCGTGCGAGCCGTACTCCTCGGCCTTCCGGGCCATCAGTCCGACGTTGGGCACCGTGCCCATGGTGGTCGGATCGAACGCGCCGTGACGCTTGCAGAAATCGATCGTCTCCTGGTAGACCGCCGCGTAGCTGCTGTCCGGGATCACCGCCTTGGTGTCCTGCAACTGCCCGTCGCTGTTCCACATCTTGCCCGAGGCGCGGATCATCGCCGGCATCGAGGCATCGACGATGACGTCGCTGGGCACGTGCAGGTTGGTGATGCCACGGTCGGAATTGACCATCGCCATCGAGGCACCGCAGGCCAGGGCCGCATCGATCGCCCCGCGCACCGCCGCCTGACGATCGGCCGGCAGCGCATCGATGGCGGCGATCACGCTGCCGAGCCCGTCGTCGGCATCGGCACCGACGCCTGCCAACGCCTCGCCGTGCGCCGCGAACGCGTCCGCGAAGTAGGTGCGCACCGCGTGCCCGAACACGATCGGGTCGGACACCTTCATCATCGTGGCCTTCAGGTGCAGCGAGAACAGCACGCCGGAGGCCTTCGCTTGCGCGATCTGTTCGGCCAGGAACGCCACCAGGGCGGCACGGCTCATGAAGGTGGCGTCGACGATCTCGCCGGCCTGGACCGGGACCTCGGCCTTCAGCACGGTGACGTCACCGTCCCCCGCGACGTGCTCGATGCGCAGCGTGTCCGCCGCCTCGACGGTGATCGATCGCTCGTTCGAGCGGAAGTCCCCAGCCTGCATGTGCGCCACGTGCGAGGCCGAATCGGGCGACCAGGCGCCCATCGAGTGCGGGTGCTCGCGGGTGTACTGCTTGACCGCTGCCGGCGCCCGCCGGTCGGAGTTGCCCTCGCGCAGCACCGGGTTGACCGCACTGCCCTTGACCCGGTCGTAGCGGGTCCGGGTGTCGCGTTCGGCATCGGTGGACGGCTCGTCGGGGTAGCCCGGCAGGTCGTACCCCTGACCCTGCAGCTCCTTGATCGCCGCCTTCAACTGCGGCACCGAGGCGCTGATGTTGGGCAGCTTGATGATGTTGGCCTCGGCCCGCGTCGCCAGCTCGCCCAGTTCGGCCAGCGTGTCGGGCACGCGCCGCTCCTCGCTCAGCCGGTCGCCGAACTGCGCCAGGATGCGCGCGGCCAGCGAGATGTCGCGCGTCTCGACCGCGATGTCGGCGGCAGAGCTGAACGCCTGGACGATCGGCAACAGGGAGAAGGTCGCCAGGGCGGGCGCCTCGTCCGTCAGCGTGTAGACGATGGTGGGGTTGTGAACGCTCATCAACGAGGGGGGCTCCAGGAAAACCCCCGATGGTGAGCGCGTCGCCGGCCGAATTCAAGCCGTACCGGCGCCGGGCGCCCGGTGCCTACCCGGATGCCTGACTCGACACCTGATCCGGCACCAGCCCCGATGCCCGCCGCTGCTCCTTGAGCTCCAGCCGGCGCCGGTGCAGCACCGGCTCGGTGTAGCCGGACGGCTGCTGCCGACCCTCGAACACCAGCTCGCAGGCAGCCTCGAACGCCAGGCCGTCGAACCCCGGTGCCATCGGTGCGTAGTCCTCGTCACCGGCATTCTGGCGATCGACCACGGCGGCCATCTTCCGCATCGCCTCCATGACCTGTTCCTCGTCGATTACGCCGTGGTGCAGCCAGTTCGACAGCGCCTGCGAGGAGATGCGGCACGTGGCGCGATCCTCCATCAGGCCCACGTCGTTGATGTCGGGCACCTTGGAACAGCCCACGCCCTGATCGATCCAGCGCACCACGTAGCCGAGGATGCCCTGGGCGTTGTTCTCGATCTCCTTCTCGATCTGCGGCGGCGACCAGCGTCGGTACCGGGCGAGCGGAATGTCCAGGATCGAGGAGACGTAGGCGCGCCGCCCGCCGGCCGCGAGCCTTGCCTGCACGGCGAACACGTCCACGTCGTGGTAGTGCAAGGCGTGCAGGGTGGCCGCCGTCGGACTCGGTACCCAGGCGCAGTTCGCGCCGGCCTGTGGGTGCGCGATCTTCTGCTCCAGCATCGCCGCCATCAGGTCCGGCATGGCCCACATGCCCTTGCCGATCTGGGCGCGACCGGAGAAGCCGCACTCCAGGCCGATGTCGACGTTCTGATCCTCGTAGGCGCCGATCCACTGCTTGCGCTTGATGAAGTCCTTGCGGCTGAACGGGCCGGCCTCCATCGAGGTGTGGATCTCGTCCCCGGTCCGGTCGAGAAAGCCGGTGTTGATGAAGGCCACCCGCGAACGCGCCGCCCGGATGCACGCCTTCAGGTTCACCGACGTGCGGCGCTCCTCGTCCATGATCCCCATCTTGATGGTGCCGCGCGCCAGCCCGAGCACCTCCTCCACGTGCTCGAACACCTCGGTGGTGAACGCCACCTCGCCCGGCCCGTGCATCTTGGGCTTGACGATGTAGACCGAGCCGCACACCGAGTTGCCACCGTCGCGCTGCAGGTCGTGCATCGCGATCAGCGTGGTGATCATGGCGTCGATCAGCCCTTCGTACGCCTCGTTGCCGTCCCGGTCGAGAATGGCCGGGTTGGTCATCAGGTGACCGACGTTGCGCACCCACAGCAGTGCCCGCCCCTTGCGGGTGATCTCGGAACCGTCGGGCGCAGTGCAGGTCAGGTCGTCGTGCAGGCGGCGGGTGATCGTCTTGCCGCCCTTGGTCAGCTCGGCGCTCAGGTCACCCCGCATCAGGCCGAGCCAGTTGCCGTAGGCCAGCACCTTGTCCTCGGCGTCGACGCAGGCGACCGAGTCCTCGCAGTCCATGATCGCCGTGACCGCGCTCTCCAGCCGGACATCGGCCAGACGCGCCTGATCGTGGCTGCCCATCGGGTGATCGTCGTCGAACACCAGCTCGACGTGCAGGGCATGGTTGACCAGCAGGACCGCATCCGGACGGGCCGGGTCACCGCGGTGGCCGACGAACCTGTCCGGACTCTCCAGCGCCCTGCCGTCGATGCGCAGTTCCCCCGCCTCGACGGTGTAGCTCCGCGCGTCGGCGTGGCTGCCGCCCGCGATCGGGAAGGCACGATCGAGGAACACGCGCGTGCGCGCCACCACCCGGGCACCGTGACCGCGCTCGTACCTGCCCTTCGGCGGCTGGCGTCCCATGGCGTCGGTACCGTAGAACGCGTCGTACAGGCTGCCCCAGCGAGCATTGGCCGCATTGAGCGCGAACCGGGCGTTGGTGACCGGCACCACCAGCTGGGGTCCCGGCACCAGCGCGATCTCGGGATCGACGTTCGCGGTGTCGATCTCGAAGTCCTCGCCCTCCGGCAGCAGGTAGCCGATCTCGCGCAGGTGCGCCTCGTAGGCATCGTGGTCGAACGGACCGTCGCGATGGGCGATGTGCCAGGCATCGATGTCGTCCTGGAGCCGCCGCCGCTCAGCCAGCAGTTCGCGGTTGCGAACCCCCTTGTCGTGAACCAGTGCCGAGAATCCGGCCCAGAAGGCGTCCTGATCGATGCCGGTTCCCGGCAGCGCCCGGGTGTCGATGAAGTCCGCCAGGACGCTGGCCACCCGCAGCCCGTGCTTCTCGGTTCTGTCCGTCATGCCGTGCTCTTTCGATGAACGCCCTTGCGATACCCCGTCTCAGCCGAACTGGTTCATGGTGTTGTCCTTGCCGGAAGCCTTGAGCGCCTGAGAGCCCGAGAAGTACTCCTTGTGATCGTCACCGATGTTGGAGCCCGACATGTCCTGGTGCTTGACGCAGGCCAGGCCCTGGCGGATCTCGCGCCGCTGCACCTCGCGCACGTAGGCCAGCATGCCCTGCTCGCCGAAGTAGTCCTTGGCCAGCTCGTCGGTGGACAGGGCCGCGGTGTGGTAGGTCGGCAGCGTGATCAGGTGGTGGAAGATGCCGGCGTGCTCGGCCGACTCGCGCTGGAATGCCTGGATGCGCGCATCCGCCTCCACCGACAGCTCGCTGCCGTCGTAGCTTTCGTCCATCAGCTGCTCGCGCTCGTAGCCGTCCACCGAACGCCCTGCATCGCTCCAGGCATCGAACACCTGCTGGCGGAAGTTCAGCGTCCAGTTGAACGATGGACTGTTGTTGTAGATCAGCTTGGCGTCCGGCACCTGCTCGCGGATGCGGTCCACCATGGCGGCGATCTGACCGACGTGCGGACGCTCGGTCTCGATCCACAGCAGGTCGGCACCGTTCTGCAACGAGGTGACGCAATCGAGTACCACCCGGTCCTCGCCGGTACCGGGCCGGAACTGCACCAGGCCGTTGGGCAG
>Ga0209831_1004989_pt1 | contig 10185 bp, 9 predicted proteins | sample Maine_Asex4_meta_FD_187451 | JGI IMG/M metagenome (GOLD analysis project Ga0209831, IMG submission 187451) | Marine algal microbial communities from Maine, USA - Maine_Asex4_metaG (SPAdes) (version 2) | ecosystem: Host-associated > Algae > Red algae > Unclassified | place: Maine, USA | collected...
CCGATCGCGGTGTTGATGGTCGGGCCGGCGGGCTGGCCCAGCTGCACGAAGTAGACGCTCTTCACGATCGCGGCCAGCACGATCACCAGCGCCGCCACGACCGCCAGCCGCCCGAGCGGCAGCCCGAACACGCCCCCCATGACCAGCAGCAGCAGCGTACCGGTCAGCAGGGACAGCAGCACGAAGTTGATCGGCACCAGCGGGTGGTGCCACTGGCGGATCGTCTTCAGGGAGGCGTAGATCATCGCCGTGCACACCAGCACCGTCAGCGCCAGCAAAGCGACCAGCACGCCGAGCACCATACTCGTCAGCGTGGCGCCGGTGAGGAATTCGGCCAGCAGCCAGGCCAGCGCCAGCGGGTAGAACAGCACCGCGAACACCGCCTCGCGCGACAGCCACGAGGTGCGAAAGCGCGTGAACGAGCGCCAGGCGTTCTTCGGGTTGGCGAGGTGGAAGGTGGAGGACACCAGTCCGGCGGTCACCAGCACCAGCCCCAGCAGGCCGGTGCCGGTGATCTGGTCCGGGCTGATGTCCGGCAGCAGGCCGAACGGGCGCGACAGTGCCAGCAGGATCAGCAACCCGTAGCCGGTACCGGCGGTGGCGGTGAAGAAGATCACCGAGAAGGCCGGGTTCACCGCTCGGTCTCCGGGGTGGCGACGCCGTGCGCGCCGCCTTCCGGCGCACGCCCGTAGGCATCGAACGCCGCCTTCTGGCGCCGCATCCACTTGCCGATCAGCGAACCGCCGTCCACGTCGTTCTCGCCGCGGGTCTGTTCGGATATCTCCACCACCGGCTTGGGGCGCGGCGGCAGGTAGCGGTTGACCGCCTTGTAGCCGAGCTCGGGCATCATCTCGTAGCCGCCGCGCTCGCGCACCGCGACCGATACGTCGGACTCCGGATCGTCGAAGTCGCCGAACATCCGTGCCCGGGTCGGGCAGGTCAGCACGCAGGCCGGCTGGCGCTGCGCCTCGGGCAGGCGCTGGTCGTTGATGCGGTCCACGCACAGGGTGCACTTCTTCATCACGCCGGCATCCGGATCGAGCTCGCGCGCCCCGTACGGGCAGGCCCAGGCGCACAGGTTGCACCCCATGCACTTGTTCTGATCCACCAGCACGATGCCGTCCTCGCGCTTCCACGACGCCCCGGTGGGGCACACCGTCACGCAGGCCGCCTCCTCGCAGTGCATGCACGACATCGGCACGTTCACCGTCTTGCTGACCGGAAACGCGTCGACCTCGTAGTGGCGGATGCGGTTGAACCACACCCCGCCCGGTTCCGCCCCGTACGGATCGGTGTCGGTCAGCGGCCCGGTGGTGCCCGAGGTGTTCCACTGCTTGCAGGCCACCGCGCAGGCGTGACAGCCCACGCAGGTGTCCAGGTCGATGACGAGACCGAGTTTCATCGGCGTGGCTCCTGATCGCGGTCGTGGCCGTTGTCGTGGCCGTTGTCGTGCAGCGGACGGGCATCGCCCGGCAGGTCGGCGGCGTGCGGGTCGTGACGTCCGAGCGGACCGCGGGTCAGCGCATCCTTGAACGCTCGCTCCTGGTTGACCGGTGCGTGCACATGGTAGTGCAGCACGTCCGGCGAGGCGGGCATGCCCGGCAACGGCCTGATCGCCTCCATCAGCGGATGGATGCCGGTCTCGCCGGCGGGTGCGAGGCTCACGTCGACCTTCAGATCGTACCAGGCGGCCTGCCCGGTCACCGGATCCGAGTTGGTCAGGTCGCGCTGGCCGGCCATCGGCGGCAGCAGCTCCGAGATCAGGTGGTTCATCAGGAACCCCTCGTTGGACTCGGGTGCATCCTTCGAAAGCCCCCACGTCCCCTTGCGCTTGCCGATCGCGTTCCAGGTCCACACGGTGTCGGGGTTGCAGCCCTCCATCAGCTTCACCTGGCAGCGGATCCAGCCGTGGTGGCTGGTCACACGGATCCAGGACAGGTCCGGTATGCCGAGTTCCTCGCCGCGCGCGCGGTTCATGTACAGGTAGTTCTTCGACATGATCTGGCGCAGCCAGGCGTTCTGGCTGTCCCACGAGTGGTACATGAACATCGGCCGCTGGTTCACCGCGTGGAAGCGGTAGCGGGTGTTGTCCACGCGCGCCTCCTCCAGCGGTTCGTACCAGTCGGGCAGCGGGTCGAAGTGATCGACCAGGCGCTGCCGGTCCTCGGGCTCGCTCGGGCACGGACCGTCGTACACGCCCTCGCCCGCCAGCCGGAACTTCTGCATCGTCTCCGAGTACAGCTCCATGACGATCGGCCCGTCGTGGGCGTTGAACCCCACGCTCTTCGACCAGGCCAGGTAGTCGCGGTTGGCGAAGCGGTAGTAGCGCAGCGAAGGCGGCAGGTGGTGCTCGAAGAAGCAGTCGTTGTCGATGTAGGCCTGCCACTGGTCCGGGTTGGGCGCACCGGTCATCGACGCCTCACCGGTCTCGCCGCGCCAGCCGGCCAGGAAGCCGATGCCCGGCGCCTTCTGCCAGTTGACGATGAAGTCCTGGTAGCCCGAGAACTTCGCGCTGCCGTCCTCGTGGACCAGCGCCGGGAAGCCCAGGCGGGTGCCCATGTCGATCAGCACCTCCTGCCACGGGCGCACGTCGCGGTCCGGTTCGATGATCGGCTGGCGGATGGCGTCGCAGGCCGAGTGCGGCTCGCTGATCGGCCGGTCGAGCATCGAGATGGTGTCGAAGCGTTCCAGGAACGTGGTGTCGGGCAGCACCAGGTCCGAGTAGTTGACCATCTCGGAATGGAACGCATCGCTGGTGACGATGAACGGGATGCGGTACTCGCCCTCGTCATCCGTGGCGCACAGCTGATCGGCCACGTCGCGGGTGTTCATGCTCGAGTTCCAGCCCATGTTGGCCATGAACAGGATCAGCGTGTCGATGTCGTAGGGATCGCCCTTGACCGCGTTGTTGATGACCATGTGCATCAGCCCGTGGGCGGCGAGCGGCGCCTCCCAGCTGTAGGCCTTGTCGATGCGCAGGGGCTTGCCATCCGCATCGATCGCCAGGTCTTCCGGGCAGGTCGGAAAGCCCAGCGGCGGGCCGCTGAGCGGGGTGTCCGGCGCCATCTTCGTGGCGGGCCTGATCGGCGGGGCGACATGCTTGGGGTACGGCGGCTTGGCCAGGTGCGAGCCGGGCGAATCGACCGCGCCCAGCAGCATCTGCACCAGGTGGATGGCGCGGCAGGACTGCATGCCGTTCGAGTGCGCCGACACGCCGCGCATGGCGTGCATCGCCACCGGACGGCCGACGAAGCGCGGGTGGGCGCGTCCGGTCCAGTCCACCCAGGGGGTCTCGATGGTGATGGACTCGCGGAACGCCACCTCGGCCATCTCCAGCGCGAGGCGCTCGATGGTGGATGCCTCGATGCCGCACAGGGCGGCGACCCGTTCCGGGCTGTAGTCCTCGGACAGGTACTTCTCGGCCACCATCGTCATGACGGTGCGGCAGCGCGTCGGGCCGACGGACCGCTCGGCCGCATCGGCGCCCTCGGCCGCATCGGACCCGTCGGACAGGTAGACCTCGTACTCGCCGAACATCGCGGGCTCGGCGACGTCGCTGCGGGTGGCGGCGTCCCACGGGATGGCGTCCCCGGTGGCCAGGTCGTGCACCTGGGTCTCGCCGTCGATGTCGCGCAGCAGCAGACCGTGGCGCGAGGTGCCCGGCGCATCGATCACCAGCTGGGTGGCGTTGGTGTAGCGCGACAGGTACTCCCAGTCGACGTTCTCGCTCTTGAGCAGCACGTGCACGAACGCCAGCGCCAGCAGCCCGTCGGTGCCCGGGCGAATGCCGATCCATTCGTCGGCGATGGCCTGGTAGCCGGTGCGCACCGGATTGATCGCCACGAACTTGGCGCCACGCCGCTTGAGCTTCTCCAGACCCAGCTTGATCGGGTTGGAGGCGTGATCCTCGGCCACGCCCCACATCATGAAGTACTTGGCGTGCTCCCAGTCCGGGTCGCCGAACTCCCAGAAGCTCTGCCCGGTGGTGTACAGCCCGCCGGCCGCCATGTTGACCGAGCAGAAGCCGCCGTGCGCCGCCCAGTTGATGGTGCCGAACTGGCTGGCCCAGAAGCCGGTCAGCGCCTGCATCTGGTCACGCCCGGTGAAGAACGCCAGCCGCTTGGGGTCGGTGGCGCGGATCTTGCGCAACCGCTCGGTCAGCAGCGTGATGGCCCGCTCCCAGCTGATCGGCTCGAACTCGCCGGCGCCGCGCGCGGTACCGGCCTTCCGCACCAGCGGCTGCGTGAGCTTGGCCGGGCTCTTCTGCTTCATGATCCCGGCGTTGCCCTTGGCGCACAGCACGCCCTTGTTCACCGGGTGGTCCGGGTTGCCCTCGATGTAGCGGATCTCGGTGCCGTCCAGCGTCACCTTGATGCCGCAGCGGCAGGCGCACATGTAACAGGTGGTGGTCTTGACCTGCTGCCGCTCGCGCGGCTCGTAGACCGGCTCGCCGCCGGTGGAGCGGCCCCCTTCGGCGGACGCGGTGGAGGCGAAATCGGGAACGGCTGCCATGGCTTGTCGGAACGGATCGGCGGAGGCGTATGCTGCCTGCCACGTCGCCCGCACGCAAACCGGTAATTCTTGTTCGACCATAAGCCCGCTCCCCGGTCCGGGTATTCGTCCGGGCATTCGCAGCGTTTGGGCGCAGAATGTGAAACGTGAATCGCGCGCATGGCGTGCGATCGTGCGAACCGTCGGCGTGCGCCTCCCGCGCCGCCCCGCCACCGGACCTTTCCATGCCTGCACGACGCGTCACCCTGATCGGCGGTACCGGCTTCATCGGTACAGAGCTCGCCATCCTGCTCGCCGCACGCTTCGACGAGGTACGCCTGCCCACCCGGCGGGCCAGCCGCGTGCGCGAGATCCGCGTGCTGCCCAACGTGCGGGTGATCGAGTGCGACGTGCACGACCGGGCCGCGGTGGAGGCGGTGATCGCGGGCTCGGACGTGGTCGTGAACCTGGTCGGCATTCTCAACGAGAGCGGCTCGATGAGCGGCAACAGCTTCGACGGCGCCCACGCCGGGCTGACCGCCACGGTGCTCGACGCCTGCGAGGCGCTCGGCGTGCCGCGCTACCTGCACGTCTCGGCCCTGTCCGCGGATGCCGCGAACGGCAGCAGCGAGTACCTGAAGAGCAAGGGCCGTGCGGAGGAGCGCGTGCGCGCCGCCCCGGCAACGATCGGCTGGACCATCTTCCGCCCCTCCATCGTGTTCGGCCGCCGCGACAGCTTCTTCAACCGCTTCGCGCGCCTGCTGCGCGCCCTGCCGGTGTTCCCGCTGGCGGTGCCCGATGCGCGCATGGCGCCGGTATGGGTCGGCGACGTGGTGCGCGTCATGGACGCCTCCATCGACGATCCGGCGCAGCACGGCGCCACGGTGTCGCTGTGCGGCCCGAACGACTACACGCTCCGGCAACTGGTCGAGTACACCGCGAAGACCGCCGGCATGAAGCGCACCGTGATCGGCCTGCCCGACGGACTCGCCCGGCTGCAGGCCAAGATCATGCAGCGGGTGCCCGGCAAGCCGTTCACGATGGACAACTACCTGTCCCTGCAAACGCCCAGCGTCTGCCCGGAAGGCTGTCCACGCCAACCCACCTCGCTGGACGCGGTGGTGCCCGGTTACCTGGGCGGCAAGGATGCCGAGGGGCGATTGCAGGATCGACGCGAATTCGCGCGGCGCTGAGCCTCGACCCGAACCTCCGCCCTCTCCCGGACGAACGAGCCATGAAGATGATCGTGATCGGAGGGTCGGCCGGTTCCATGGAGCCCATCCTGACCATCCTGGGTGACCTGCCCGCGCAGCTGGACGCCGCCGTCCTGATCCTGCGCCACAGCTCGCCGCTGCGTGCGGTACGACCCGGGTCCGCCAACGATGCCCTGCTGGCGAAGATCCTCGCACCCCGTTCCCGCCTGCCGGTGTGCGAGGTGACGCACGGCATGCCGGTGCTGCCGGGCACCGTCTACGTCGCTCCGTCCGGCACCCACGTGATCGTCAGCGAACCGGACGACCGGGAGCGGCGGGTCGGCGGCGCGAGGGCACGTTTCGAGCTGCACCCCTCGGCCTCGGTCGGCAAGGGACGCCCCAGCATCGACCTGGGGTTCGCCAGCGCGGCCGAGGTGTTCGGCCCCGACTGCATCGGCGTGGTGCTCAGCGGCCTGCTGGACGACGGCACCGAGGGGGCGCAGGAACTCTTCCTGGAACACGGCACCATGATCGTGCAGGCGCCCGGCGACGCCGATCAGGCCTCGATGCCGAACAACGTGATCCGGCGCGATCACCCCGACTACATCCTGCCGGACGTGGCCATCGGCCAGACGCTGGTCAACCTCGTGCAGGGCGTGCCCGCCGGCGGCGAACTGGCGCTGGGCCGGCGCGCGGTGCGCTGACGCGCGGCGAAGCGACGATCAGGGCTCGCCGGCTGCCCGCAGGGCATCCATCCGCTCGGCGCGCTGGTCCCCGGGCAACGCGGCGATCCCGTCGGCCAGGCGGTGGAACCTGGCCAGTTCCCCGCCCGCCTCGCGCATCAGGGCGGTGAACGCCGGCACGTTGCGCCGGTAGGTGGCGACCGAGACCAGGCGGGCGTTGTTCAGCTCGCGCGCGAACCAGCCATCGTAGCCGGCGTAACCGTCCCACGACGCCTTGAGCGTCTCGTAGCGCTCGCGCATGGCGTCGAACCGCTCGCGCTTGGCCATCCGCATGGCGGGCGCCGGCAACTCGCCGCCGTACAGCGCCTCCAGTTCCGCGCGCGTATCGGCCAGCAGGGCGGCGAACGCCTCGCCACGCCGCAGGGCGACCTCGTAGCCGTCGATGCGTGATGCCTGTTCACGCGATCGCAGCCAGCGGCGCACGCCGTCCTGCTCCACGAACGTGGCGTAGGCCTCGTTGAAATCGCTGTCGTCCTGCACGTACAGCCGCTGGTGCGCCATCTCGTGGAACAGCGTGCCGACGTAGCGGATGTCGTTGGTCGACAGCATCGTGTCCAGCACCGGATCGTCGAACCAGCCGAGCGTGGAATAGGCGCTCGCCCCGCCCAGCGTCACGTCGCGGCCGAGCGCCGCCAGACCTGCCGCATAGGCTTGGGCATCCGCCCGATCGAAGTAGCCGCGGTAGTTGACGCACCCCGCCACCGGGAAGCACCAGGTGAGCGGTGCGAGCGAGAACTCCTCGGTGGCGACCACGTTCCAGGTCACGTGACTGCGGCCGGTGGCGGCGTAGCTGCGGTAGCTGTCCGTGTCCGGCAGCAGCAGCTCGTCGACGGCGAACTCGCGCGCCAGCAGCAGGGTCTGCAACTGCTCGCGCAGCGTGGCGTCGGTGGCCGGATCGGCCAGCAGCTCGGCGATCGGCTGCCGGGCGCGCATCAGGGACAGGTGCCCGCCGATGGCCTGGGCGTAGTAGCCGACCGTGGTGCAACCGCTGCACAGCAGTGCGCTCGCAAGCAGGGCCGAACGGGCGATGAACGGGGGGCGGCGCATCCGTTCGAGTGTAGCATCGGGCGATGAACACTCCGATGGACGTCTACCTGGTCGGCGGCGCCGTGCGCGACGCCCTGCTCGGACTGCCCGTCAAGGACCGCGACTGGGTCGTGGTCGGACAGACGCAGGCGGCGATGGAGGCGGCGGGCTTTCGTCCGGTGGGCCGGGACTTTCCGGTGTTCCTGCACCCGGACACGCACGAGGAGCACGCGCTGGCACGGACCGAACGCAAGTCCGGTACCGGCTACCGCGGCTTCGTCGTCGATGCCGACCCGTCGGTCACGCTCGAGGAGGATCTGGCGCGGCGCGACCTGACCATCAACGCCATCGCGCAAGCCGCCGACGGCACGCTGATCGACCCGTTCGGCGGCCGCGACGACATCGCCTCGCGCACCCTGCGCCACGTGTCGGAGGCCTTCGTCGAGGATCCGGTGCGGGTGCTGCGCGCCGCGCGCTTCATGGCCCGCCTGGCCCCGCTGGGCTTCACGCTGGCCGAGGAGACGCTGACGCTGATGCGCCGCATGGTCGACGCCGGGGAGATCGACCACCTGGTGCCCGAGCGGGTGTGGCAGGAACTGGACGGCGCGCTGGCCGCCGCCGCCCCGCGCGCCTGCTTCGACACGCTGCGCCGGAGCGGTGCGCTGCACCGGCTGCTGCCCGAACTGGACGCCCTGTTCGGCGTGCCGCAGCCCGAGCGCCATCATCCGGAGATCGATGCCGGCGAGCACACGCTGCTGGTGCTGCAGCGCGCCGCCGAGTCGAGCGAGGGCACCGACGTGCGCTTCGCCGCGTTGTGCCACGACCTGGGCAAGGGCACCACGCCGCCCGATGAATGGCCTTCGCACCGCGGTCACGAGGAGCGCGGTGCGGCGCTGGTGGAGAGCCTGTGCGAACGGCTGCGCGTGCCCGTGCGCACCCGCGACCTGGCACGGTTGTGCGCCCGCTTCCACACCCGTGCCCACCGCGTGGACGAGCTGCGCGATGCCACGCTTGCCGACCTGCTGCAATCGCTGGACGCGCAGCGACGCCCGGAACGGTTCGAGCGCTTCCTGCAGGTGTGCGCCGCCGACGCCCGCGGGCGCGGCAGCGACACCCACCCGCTCGCCTCGCGCCCCTACCCCCAGGCGGACATGCTGCGAGCGGCGGCCGCGGCGTGGAGTGCGGTGGACGCGAAGGCGGTCGCGGCAGCGGTGGCCGACAAGCGCGACATTCCGGAGGCGATCCGCGGCGCGCGGATCGCCGCACTCACGCGCTGGCGGCGCGCCCCAGCAGACGACGCAGCAGACGACGCAGGTGGCGCCGCAGCCGGATGAGCGGCCGCTCGATCGCCGGCAGGGCGTTGCCTACACAAGTGTAGGCCAGCGCCCAGGCGAGCAGCACTCCGGAGGTATTGGCCAGCATGTCCACGCCATCGAACTGGCGGTGCGGCACCATGCCCTGCAGGAACTCCATGCCGATGCCCAGCGCGGTGAACCCGAACGCCAGCAGCAGCCGGGTCAGATCGTGGCGGAACAGCTGCGAGAACCAGCCCATCAGGCCGGCGTAGACCACCGTGTGCACGAGCTTGTCGTTGAACGAGGCGCTCACCGCCGGCCCCAGGTCGACCAGCGAGGCGAGCACCACCACCAGCACCAGCAGCGCGCCGAGCACGAGCCACAGCCGCGGCAGGCGCAGATGGCCCATCGCGAACAGCCGTCGGGGTGTGAAATCGAATCTCATGATGGATGACGGTATCGGCGCGGGCGCGCAAAGCTGTTCGGCCGCTATGCCCGGATCGCCAGGAAGATGCACGCCATGAGCACCAGTGCCGACCCGGCGTGCAGGGCGCTGGAGATCATCAGCGGGTGCCCGGAACGCCCGCCGCGCAGACGCACCAGCAGCGCCACCAGCGCGCTGTAGGCGACGATGCCCGGCCCCACCCACCAGGCCACCAGCGGTGCCTCGATGGCCCAGTTCACGTGGTGACGCCCCTCGAGCACCCAGCCGGTGATCGCGTAGACCAGGAAGAACGTGGTCATCACCACCGGCACGATCAGCAGCATGAACTGGAGCACGGGCCCCACGGGGCGCGCGGCGCGGCGGTCGGTGGCGGTGGGATCGAGGCGATTCATTGATCGTCATACGTTACCCGATGAACGCGTCCGCGACGACACGGTCACAGCGATGCACTCACGCCCGCCGAGCAGGAATCCGATGATGTACGCACCCCTCGCACGCCTCCTCGCACGCCCCCTCCCGATCGCCGCACGCGCGGCCCGGACGCTGCTGTGCGCCGCCCTGACGATCGCGGCCGCACCCGCCGCGCTCGCCGGCGACGCCGCGGTGGTCGACGTCGCCGTGCAGGCGCTGGGCGAGGGCCGCTTCCGCATCGATGCCACGCTGCGTCACGACGACACCGGCTGGGACCACTACGCGAACCGCTGGGACGTGCTCGCCGACGACGGCACGCTGCTCGGCAGCCGCGAGCTGGCCCACCCGCACGTGGAGGAGCAGCCGTTCACCCGCTCGCTGACGCTCGCCATCCCGGCCGACGTGGTCCACGTCACGGTGCGTGCGGTCGACTCGGTGCACGGCGGCGAGGGTGGCGAGACGGTGCGGGTCGAGGTGCCGCACTGACGGGCGAACGGCAGGATCGGGCGGGTCCCTACGGACGGCCGGCGGGCGGGTGCGGCGGGGCCGATGCGGCGGGTAGCGGCGGGTACATGTCGGTA
>Ga0209831_1004990_pt1 | contig 10183 bp, 7 predicted proteins | sample Maine_Asex4_meta_FD_187451 | JGI IMG/M metagenome (GOLD analysis project Ga0209831, IMG submission 187451) | Marine algal microbial communities from Maine, USA - Maine_Asex4_metaG (SPAdes) (version 2) | ecosystem: Host-associated > Algae > Red algae > Unclassified | place: Maine, USA | collected...
GTTCGCTTACGCTACCGGCGATTCCTTATTTTGTGTCCCTCGGACACAAAATTCTGGGCGTAGCCCAGATCAGGAATCGTCCATTTTCAACGCAGCAATAAACGCCTCTTGCGGTATCTCGACCCGCCCAAATTGGCGCATCCGTTTCTTACCTTTTTTCTGCTTATCGAGCAGCTTGCGTTTTCGGCTGGCGTCGCCGCCGTAGCATTTTGCCGTCACGTCTTTGCGCATGGCGGCGATGGTTTCTCGTGCGATGACTTTTCCGCCTATGGCGGCTTGGATTGGGATTTTGAACAAATGACGCGGGATGAGGTCTTTGAGGCGTTCGCACATTTGGCGTCCCCGGCCTTCGGCGTTCTTTCTATGCACGAGCATGGACAGCGCATCGACGGGATCGCCATTGACCAAAATGCTCATCTTGACCAAATCACCTTCGCGCAATCCGATGGCTTGATAATCAAATGACGCATAGCCTTTGGAGACGGATTTCAGCCGGTCGTAAAAATCAAACACGACTTCATTGAGCGGTAGCTCATATTCCACCATGGCGCGGCCATTGATATAGGACAGCGTCGTCTGCACGCCGCGGCGATCTTGGCAGAGTTTCAGAATGCCGCCGAGATGTTCGTCCGGCGTCATGATGGTAGCTTTGATCCACGGCTCTTGGATGTGGTCAATCTTCATGACGTCCGGCATGTCGGCGGGGTTATGCAATTGTATTTCCGTCTCGTCCCGCATGGCGAGCGTATAGACAACGGACGGCGCGGTCGTGATCAGGTCGAGATCAAATTCCCGCTCGAGCCGTTCTTGGATAATTTCCAAATGCAGCAGACCGAGGAAGCCGCAGCGAAAGCCAAAGCCGAGCGCGGCTGACGTTTCCATCTCATAGCTAAAGCTCGCATCATTCAAACGCAGACGGCCCATTGCGGCGCGCAAATCTTCGAAATCCGCCGCGTCCACCGGGAAGATGCCGCAGAACACAACGGGCTGTGCGGGCTTAAACCCGTCCAGCGGCGTCTCGGTGGGGCGTTTATCTTCGGTAATCGTATCGCCCACGGCGGCGTCGGCGACTTCTTTGATCGAGCCCGTAAAGAACCCAACTTCGCCGGGGCCAAGGGATTTCACATCGGTTGCCGTCGGCAGGAACGTCCCGACCTTATCGACGGTATAGCTCGCGCCCGTATTCATCGTGCGGATGCGCATGCCTTTGGAAATCGTGCCCTCAATGACGCGGAACAAAACGACCACGCCCATATAGGTGTCATACCACGCATCGACGAGCATGGCTTTCAGCGGGGCTTTCGGGTCTTGCGTCTCGGGCGGGGGCAGGCGCAGCGCGATGGCTTCCAACACATCCTCAATCCCGATGCCGGATTTGGCAGAACATTCCACCGCGTCCGAGGTGTCCAGCCCGATGACATCTTCAATCTGTTGCTTGACCCGGTCCGGCTCTGCGGCGGGTAGATCGATCTTGTTTAGGACCGTGACGATTTCGTGGTCATGCTCAATGGCTTGGTAAACATTCGCGAGCGTCTGCGCCTCTACGCCTTGGCTTGCATCCACGACGAGGATGGAGCCTTCGCAGGCGGAGAGCGAGCGCGAAACTTCATAGGCAAAGTCAACGTGACCCGGCGTATCCATCAGGTTCAAAATATAAGTTTTGCCGTCCTTGGCCGGATATTCGAGGCGCACGGTCTGCGCCTTAATGGTGATGCCGCGCTCTTTCTCGATGTCCATATTATCCAGCACTTGCTCGGACATTTCCCGGTCGGTGAGCCCGCCGGTGTAGGAGATGAGACGGTCTGCCAGAGTCGATTTCCCATGGTCAATATGGGCCACGATGGAGAAGTTACGGATAAGGCTTTGGTCAGTGGGGTCGGACATGTCCGCTATGTAGCGCGCACCCGCAAAATGGCAAGCGTGGTGCGCCGTCGCAGTGATTGTGCTAAGACGGAGATAATGAGAAAGACCTATATGAAACAGTTTATACTTATCTTCCTGATGGTCTTGATGACGGGTTGCGCAACAACGCATCCAAAATTTCAAGCAGATAGCTATACTCGCGACGATATGAGTGTTGTGCTCTCGACTAATTTTGAAAGCGCGCAATCAGAAGCCGCGCGCGCGTTGGAACCTAGCTATGTTAAATTTGGCGCACCCCGGCGGTATGTTTTCGGTAATATGTCGTCCGTTTACGAAACGGATCAAACCCGCCTTTATGGGGCAGGAGCCATATTTGCGCGATTCTTGCCATCGCAGCCCGTGTTTTGGCAAATAGAGGGAGATAATTTAGCTGCCAGTGTGGACCCGATCAAAACGGTTCACCTGATTTATGATAAAGCGGACTTGACTTTAACCGCATTTGACCGCGTCGGAAATGAAATTCGGCGTGGGGCGAGTTTCACGGTCTTTGAACGGGACTTGGGCGCGCGTGTGATTGTCAGCATTTATCCGACGGAAAAACTATCTGAGAAAGCAGACCTGAGAACAATTAGCTTTCAGCAGTAACCGCTCCAAAAAAAAGCGCGACATCTCTCTTCAAAGGGGGGAGGTGAGAGATGCCGCGCTAATGGGGCGCATTTTGTAATGGGCCAAGCTCGCTTGGCCCAATTATTTAATTAAGCATTTGGTTTCCGGCTCAGGTCGAAGCGGTCATTATTCATAACCTTCGTCCAAGCTTTCGCAAAGTGTTTCACGAATGTGCTTTCCGCGTCGGATTGCGCATAACGTTCTGAAATTGCGCGGAGCTGCGAGTTTGATCCAAAGATCAAATCGACGCGTGTGCCGGTCCATTTCGTTTTACCCGTCTTGCGGCTCTTGCCAGTGAAGTGCTGATCGTCGCCATCGGTCGTTGGCTCCCAAGCCGTGTCCATGTCCAGCAGGTTGACGAAGAAGTCATTGGTGAGCTCGCCTTTACGCTTGGTGAAGACACCGTCTTTCGAGCTGCCGTGGTTCGCGCCGAGAACCCGCAGGCCGCCAACGAGGACAGCCATTTCCGGAGCCGTCAATCCGAGGAGCTGCGAGCGGTCGACGAGGAGCGCTTCTGTTGGAACCGTGTAATCCGCTTTCAGATAGTTGCGGAACCCATCGGCTTCCGGCTGCAATACGTCATAGGCGTCTGCATCCGTTTGCGCTTGCGTGGCGTCCATCCGGCCCGGCGTGAAATCAACGGTGATATCATGTCCGGCCGCAGACGCCGCAGAGGCCACCGCAACCGTTCCGCCGAGGACGATAAGGTCCGCCATGGAAACTTTCTTGCCGTCTTTGGCGGACTTGTTGAAATCTTCTTGAATGCTCTCAAGTTTCTTGAGGACTTTCGCGAGTTTCTTTGGCTCATTCACGGCCCAGTTCTTGGCCGGATCCAGACGGACGCGCGCGCCATTGGCTCCGCCGCGTTTATCGGAACCGCGGTAAGAGGCTGCGGAGGCCCAAGCCGTGGAAACCAACTCGGATATGCTGAGACCGGACGACAAAATTCTGTCGCGCAGGTCCAATATGTCAGCTGTCTCGATGAGCGGGTGATCGGCTTCAGGAATGTAATCCTGCCAGATGAGGATTTCACTCGGGACTTCCGGTCCGACATAACGCGTGCGCGGTCCCATATCGCGATGGGTCAATTTGAACCAAGCGCGGGCAAACGCATCTGCGAATTGGTCCGGGTTATCGCGGAAGCGCTCCGAGATTTTGCGATATTCCGGGTCCGTGCGCATGGCTATGTCGGCAGTCGTCATCATCGGCGGATTGTATTTGCCTTCGATGTGCGCGTCGGGAACGAGCTTTTGCGCGACCGGGTCAGTCGGGTGCCACTGATGCGCGCCCGCAGGGGATTTGCCAAGCGCCCACTCATATCCGAGGAGCAGGTCGAAATAGCCTTCGCCTTTGCCGTTTTTCCATTCGGTTGGTGATGTCGTCCATGCACCTTCGATGCCGGAGGTCGTCGTATGCGCGCCCTTGCCGGATTCGAACGCGTTCTTCCAACCAAAGCCCTGCTCTGTGATGTCGCCGCCTTCCGGCTCTGCGCCGACAAGGTTGGGATCGCCCGCACCGTGAGCTTTACCAAAGCTGTGACCGCCGCCGGTCAGGGCCACTGTCTCTTCGTCATTCATTGCCATACGCGCGAAGGTTTCGCGAATATCATGCGCCGAAGCCTGCGGGTCCGGATGTCCGTCCGGGCCTTCCGGGTTCACATAGATGAGGCCCATCTGCACAGCCGCGAGAGGGTTTTCCAAAACACGGTTACCTGTGTAACGGCTGCCTTCGCCGCCGCTTGGCGCGAGCCATTCCGCTTCTGTTCCCCAATAAATATCGGTTTCAGGTTGGAAGACATCTTCGCGTCCGCCGGCAAAACCAAATGTCTCAAAGCCCATGCTTTCCATGGCCACATTGCCCGCGAGAATTAGCAAGTCTGCCCAAGACACAGCATCACCATACTTCTGTTTAATCGGCCAAAGTAGACGGCGGGCTTTGTCGAGATTGCCGTTATCCGGCCAGCTATTCAAAGGTGCAAAACGCTGCGCGCCGGATTCGGACCCGCCGCGCCCATCGGCCGTGCGATATGTACCCGCTGCATGCCACGCCATACGAATGAAGAAGCCGCCATAGTGACCCCAGTCAGCCGGCCACCAGTCTTGACTGTCCGTCATCAGATCGGTCAGGTCTTGCTTCAACGCATTGTAATCAATGGCAGCGAAGGCAGAACCGTAGTCAAAATCGGCATCCATCGGACTGGAAAGTGAGGTGTCTTGATGCAGAATGGACAGGTCAAGCTGCTCCGGCCACCAATCGCGATTTCCGCGGCCTTTATGTTGGGCTGAAGCACCGTGCATGACAGGGCATTTACCGCCCGTGTTGACTGACATCTCGTTCATTAGTCTCTCCCGAGGAAAATTGTGATTCTCAAATATCCGACAGACGCCGGATTTGGAAGACTTGTGCAAGCCTTAGCGCGATATGTCTAATTGATAGTTTTTATAATTATGATAGGCGCTGTCTATGAACATCCGAGACCTGACTTACTTGCGCGCTTTGTCCCGCCATAAACATTTTGGCAAAGCGGCAGAGAGCTGTAACGTGAGCCAACCAACCCTGTCTGTGCAGCTAAAAAAACTCGAAGAAGATTTGGGCGTGACGTTGATTGAGCGCATGAAACGCGCCGCGACGCTCACCCCAATCGGCGTCAGTGTTTTGGCCTTGGCCGAGGAAGCGTTAGAAGCGGTGGATGCTATTCGGGCCATTACGGCGGAAGCGAGCGACCCGTTTTCGGGGCATTTTCGCTTTGGGTCTATCCCGACAATTTCGCCTTTCTTGGTGCCGAAAGTATTGACGGCCTTGGGCGGCGCATTCCCAAAACTCCAACTCGCCTTTCGGGAAAATATTACGGAACGCCTGACGGAAGATTTGCTCAACGGCGATCTGGACGCGGCGATTTTGGCGACGCTGCCCGAAACGCCGGGGCTTTTATCGGTCCCGCTTTATGAGGAACCGCTGCTCGTCATTCATCCCTTGGGTCATGACTTGGCAGCGCTGGATGGATTGGACACGTCTGACCTGCCGTTGGACCAAATGATACTCCTGTCAGAGGGGCATTGCTTTCGCGATCAAACGGTCGACCTTTGCAACATTCAAAGCCGCACGACGTTAGCGGAAACCAGCGTAACAAGTTTGGAGACGATCATCAGCTTGGTCGCGGCGGGGCAAGGCATCTCCATTGTCCCGGCGCTGGCCCAAGCGACGGGCTGGCTCGAACGTCCGCAAATTGGCGTGCAGCCTTTGCGCAGTAAAGGCGCGACGCGAACTCTGAATCTCACCTTTCGCAAAAGCTCGCCGAGGCAGCCGCTTATCAAAGCTGTCTCAGAAGAAATTACGGCGCTGCTGGTGTAATCCGTTCGAGCGGGATAACACTTGCGCATGAAAATCAAATGGCGTTGGATTTTGCTCGCGCCTATGGGATTTTGTTCTTCGATTTTTTGGAGGCCGCGTCGTTGGCCTTGGTTATGACGACCTTTTCAGAAGTCTTCGGGACTGTTGCGGGTGTATTCACCCTCATGAAATTTATGTTTTTTGTGCCTTTGGTTTTTATCTCATTGGGGGTGGCGTGGCCGGAATCGTGGTCATATTCTTGCGAAAACGTAAGGACGAAATCAAACCCAATTAACCCCGCCTTAACCGTGTTTCCCCTAAATTCCGGCTATGAAAAACTCAGCTTCCGCAATCTTTAAATTCAATCGAACCGTATTAGCAACGGCTCTTATTTGTGCGGGCGGTTTTGCCATTGCCGGCTGTTCATCGACGCCAAAGACAAATAATCCCAACGGATATGCGCAAGGCCAAGCCCCGGCGACTTCGCAACGCGCCGGTTACGAAAAAGCGGAACTGACCACAGCGATTTCCGACCATATGGGCGTTACGGCTGAAAGCGCGGCCTCGACGATTGAGAAGCTATTCAAAAAACAGGGTCGACCTGTTGGGTATATAACGGGCGAAGAGGGCGGCGGCGCTCTTATTTTCGGCGCAAAATACGGCGAAGGCACACTCTGGATGAAAAACGGGCAATCGCAAAAAGTCTATTGGAAAGGCCCGACTGTCGGGTTGGATGCCGGTGCGGAAGTCAGCCGCGTTTTCACATTAGTTTATGATTTGGACAGGACGGAAGATATTTTCAGGCGCTTCCCGGGCGGTGAGGGCACGGCTTATTTCGTTGCCGGTATGGCGGTGAATTATCAACGCGCCAATGGCATTACCTTGGCCCCAGTCCGTGCGGGCGGAGGTCTGCGTTTGGGCGCGAATGTCGGCTATACCAGTTATGTCAGAAAGAAGCCCAAGGGCTTTGGCCTCATTCCGATTTAGGGTCAATTTCCGCTGGCGCGAGCCAACCTACATATTTACATAGCCGCCCAAAGAGGGGCGCGGTGAGATCGACGTGGAATGTAAATCGGCCCTCATCGTCTATGGTCTCAAAAACATCTCCGCCGGGTTTTAGGAATTTTGGCAGGGGCAGTCCAAATATTGACCAGCCGCGCGTGTTGATGCGCAGCTTACCGTTATCTTCTAATATCGCCATATGGACCGCCATCGGTCCAAATCGTTCCGTGACGTGGCGTGCCCATTGCCCCGTTCCAAGGCTATGATGACTTTGGAACGTCTGGCCGCCAAAATTGCGCGTCCACATTTCGCCCGACCCTTCCGGAGTCACAGTCACCGTTACCGGAATATTTTCACCGCTCTTCGGAAAGCCGATGATGGCCGCCACAATATGAGACAGCGGGTTTCGCCCGCGCGTGACGCTGCATTTCCCGGCGAAGGCACGGCCCTTTCCGGTTCGGTGCAGGTCCTGAATGGCCGGGGACAGTTTTGCATAGGCCTCGCCCATCACCGCTTCATAGACAGCCAAATCCGCGCCGTCATATTGCAAGCCGTAAGATATATCTAATTGCGCAAATTCAGGGGCGAGGTCCGCGAGGCTGATTAGCTCATCGCCGGAATAAGCGCCCGGCGCAGGTGTCTCGCCGCGCAACATTTTCCGGATCAAAGCAACAACCGGCAGGGTTGGAATGCGGGGCCCGTGATCGCCTTCGGCTACCAAATGCCAACTGGCGTCTCCGGCCTCATTGGAGGCCCGAACGAACATCCCGCCGCGATGACTGCCAAATCGAAAGAGATTTTTCGCACGGTAAAAAAGCCCTGTGAATGGCGAGAGCTTTGGCAGCACTCCATCTGCAATGGCGCGTGACATAAAGACGAGTATGCGATGCAACCATATTGGCCGCGTTCCAGCGCCAGTCCAAATATTCTTTAGCGACGGAAAGTTATCCGTTAGAACTAACGCATCCGCTGCATCCGCGACAGCGAAAGGGAGTTGAGGCAAGGGCACGCCGCCGGGGACGCAAATCGTTTCTCGGCGCGTCTGTGTCAGACCCGCGACCGTTTTGACTTCGCCATCTTCTAAAATACCGACTTTCTTTTGGCCTGCATAATTCAATGCGGCGGCGATAACATTTCGTCCCAGATCTGCGCGGGGCGACGGTGCAATCCCAATTGTGACATGCGCGGCGGGGCCGATATGAGTTTCAATTTCTCTCAGGCCGATCGCACTTAAGACCGGGCAGGTCGACAGTCCGAAAACGAGACACACGGTTTCAGACGGATTATGTTTGGCCTCACCATACCTCCACTTTGCGAACTTCGTCTCTTCGCTATTGTCAGACAGGTCTGCGTAATGGATGCCATGCTCAATGCAATACTCCACGAGATTGAAAACGCTATAGGTCTGAAACGGGCCGGACGCATCCACGATTAAGTTGGGTTTGAAATCGAGGTCTATGTTGTTTCGGTCCAGCTTAAGCGGTGTGAATGTGGCCGCGCCGGAGAGTTTGGAACAGGCGGCTTTGGCTTTCTCGAAATTGCGCCCCGCCAGAATTAACTCCAGCTCCGCTTCCCCCGACAAACGCTCGGCAATCCCGAACCCAAACGTGCCATATCCGCCGATGATGAGAACTTTCATGTTTGCCCCTGATGACACGAACCATATTCTATAAGCCTGCCTAACGGCTCATGAGTTTCATTGCGACACTTGCTTGCTTTGCGGAACGGGGAGCCGAGTTGAGCATTAGTTTAGTGAAAAGGAGTTTTGAGATGAAAAGCCGACAGCAACTAAAAGCCGAAGCCCGTAAATCCGCGCAGGCCGCCCCAAAGGGGAATCCAGAAATCGCGGAGGATGCAGTCGCCGAGGCGGACGGCGTGCCCGCTGGCAAGAGCCGCGTCCAACCCGTCTACAAAACGCAAGAAAAGGTGGGCGGAGAAAACACCCACCGCGAAAAATCTCAACCGGTTAGTGAATTTGATGACCCGGCTGGCAATACGGTTTAACCCCGCAAACGCCCGCCGGCTTTCATGACTTTCTCAACGATTTTTCCGCTGACGGCTTCGATATCCGCGTCAGTTAGAGTGGCGTCTTTTGGTGTCAGCGTGACATCAATCGCGAGGCTTTTCTGGCCCTCGTCAACGCCCTTGCCGCGGTAGACGTCGAATAGGCTCACGCCTGTGATCAGCTGCTTATCTGCGCCTTTAGCGGCTTTCAAAATATCTCCGGCCTGCACGGTTTCATCGACGATAAAGGCGAAGTCACGATGGACGGGCATAAGGTCAGAAAGCGTGAGCGCTTTCTTGGCTTTGCTCGCGGATTTCTTTCCCTTTGCTTTATTTCTGGGCGCAGGCAAATTATCCGGCGCAATTTCGAACCCGACAACACGTCCTTCAATGCCGAGGGTCTTCAAAGCGCGCGGATGGATTTCCCCGAAACTGGCGAGCACATTTTTCGGGCCTAATCGCAGAGACGCGGAGCGCCCCGGATGCCAATAGCTGCCGACGGCCTCCATAACTTGCAGGTTATCTGTATTCGCACTCATAACGTTCAGAGCTGCGATAACGTCTGCTTTCGCGGTCAGAGCCGTGATCTCATCCGCTCCCGACCAATCGCGAGCCGGCTCAACGCGGCGCATCCCTGCGAGGGAAAGCGATTGCTCATCGGGGGCAGTACCTTGGAAGATTGGGCCAAGCTCGAAGAGAGCCGCGCCGGGATAGCCTTGATTGGCGCTGCGTTGTCCGGCGAGTAATAGATGGATGAGCGCGCTCGGGCGCATCCAATTCAAATCATTCGAAATCGGGTTGTCCAGCGCGAGTACGTCCTGTCCGCCGTCAAAACTTTCCGCATGTTCCTTCAAAACGAAGGACCACGTTATGGCTTCGGACAATCCGCGCCCGGCTAATGCACGGCGCGCGAGGCGCGTGCGGTTCTGGGTCAAGGTTGCAGTGGGTTCGCGGCGTCCGGGCAGCGGAGGCAAGCTGACGGCTTCCAAATTATGGAATCCATGAATGCGCGCAATCTCTTCGACGAGATCAGCGCCCTCGGTCGCGTCGCGGCGGAAAGAGGGCACGATGACTGTCCAATCTTTGCCAACTGAAAAGCCCAAATCTGTCAGGATATTCGTCATTTCTGCATCGGAAAGCTTCAGCCCCGTGAGACGCTCATTCAGAGCCGTATCGAATTTAATGACAGGCGGGTCGGCAGGGATTTCGCCGGCAACCACAATTTCGCTGGCTTCGCCGCCGCAGATATCCAGTACCATGCGTGTCGCGAGTTCTGCGCCGTCAATGAGGCCGCCTGTGTCCACGCCGCGCTCAAAAC